>Ga0308171_1000515_pt1 | contig 80164 bp, 80 predicted proteins | sample PhyGR1_FD_202135 | JGI IMG/M metagenome (GOLD analysis project Ga0308171, IMG submission 202135) | Phyllosphere microbial communities from UC Gill Tract Community Farm, Albany, California, United States - DLSLSG.R1 | ecosystem: Host-associated > Plants > Phyllosphere > Unclassified | place: USA...
TTCCCTCCGTTTCCGTTGGGACTGCAAAGGTAGAAATCTTTTTTGAACTTCCAAAAACTTTCTGAAGTTTTTTTTCTTTTCTCTTTTTTCGATTTCCGCGCTTAACTTCCGTTAAACCCTTCTTTTTTCATGGTTTCCTTCTTTCGAGGTAACCGTCCCTCCCTTGCGGAGTGGTGCAAAGATAGGGAGTTTCCTAACAAACTTCCAAGCCTTTTGTTCTTATTATTTTCATTTTGGACCTAACTCGCTGTCAGGATGGGAGATTCTTTTTGGTTTTTGGCCGAGGGAGCTGCAGAGGGAGGCGAAAAACGGCTGATCCGGGGCTTTCAATGCGGGTATCAGAAAAGGGCACACTTGCCAGAAAGGGGCTGGCATGTGTAGCTGATGAAAGCAGCGCTACCCTGCCGAACCTTGTGGCTAGGGGCCACGGCGGAAAGGACAGGACAGAATATCGGATTGAAGGAACCCAGGATACCGGAAAGATGGAAAGGGAAGGATACCGCAGCGCAGCACATAAAAGGGTGACATATAGGACTGCCGAATAACCGGTTTCATAGCTATACCTTCTTATCCTTTTAGTTAGGGTTTAGTTAGGGTTTGTTTAGGTTTAGTTTAGGTATAGTATAGGTAAGACCTAAATTAAACCTAATTTAATACTACGTTATATATAAACAAAAGCTACACTAAGGAATAACCAGTCCAGAACTCTTCGTTATTTAGGGGAGATCATGCTCCTCCCTCGGGGATAACGCTTCGGTTGCAGGGAAGAGCCTGTGGAAACCTCCGGTCCCCTCCGCACCTGCTCCTTGCTATGGCCGGGCGGGGTTGGAACAGCTTCGGGGCACGTTCGGGACAGCCTGTGGACATGTTCGGTCTGCTAGCGTGCTGCGTCCGTGTTCCCTCCGACTATAACCTTACCCTGTACTCACCCCGCTATCAACATGGACAAATAGCGTTCCGGATGCAACCATGTCCCCCGGACGCCCCGACCGGGGGACAACGCCGGCCTGAACCGCAGCCGAAAAACTCCGCAGAAACATCCGAAGCACGCGGGCAACTCGGTATAAAACGCTATAAAAGACACAAAAAGAAGTCGAGACTAGCATCGGACTGGGAATGCCCTGATTTAACGATACAGCGGAGCAGTCTGTGTTTCACTCACCCCGCAGGTTTAAGGCTATATATAAGTACTGTTTATTTAGCCGCAATACACCTTGAATCCGTGTTAAGTCCGAGATGAGTCCGTGTTGAGTCCGAGTCTGGCATGGAATCAAGTTACGCTCAAGATAGACGCACCCCAGTCGCAGGGCCTAGTTAAGCCCTTACTAGGCCCATTCAACGCTGATTCAAATCTGGATCAAAACCGAAACCGCGCCCAACCGCAGCCGGCCCCCTGCCCCAGAAGTACCGAAAAATAACCGAAAAACACCAAACACTCGGACTCGAATAGGATATATGAGCCGAAAAAGAACTGTCCACTACGAAAGTTACATTATGAAAAAGCATTCAAACCTGTAATATCTTGCCCTGTGATCAACAAATGGATATCATGGGTCCCCTCATAAGTAACCACAGATTCGAGGTTCATCATATGTCGCATAATAGGAAAATCGCCTACTATTCCCATCCCGCCAAGGATCTGCCTTGACTCACGGGCAATTTGTAAGGCCATATTCACATTATTTCGTTTTGCCATGGAGATTTGCTGGGGTGTAGCCTTCCCTTCATTCTTAAGCATTCCTAAACGCCAAGACAACAGTTGCGCCTTGGTTATTTCTGTTAAAAATTCTGCGAGCTTCTTTTGTTGCAACTGGAAACCAGCAATCGGTTTATCAAATTGATGCCGCTCCAATGCATATTGCACGGCAGCTTCATAACAGTCTATCGCTGCGCCAATCACCCCCCATGAAATTCCATACCTTGCTGAATTCAAACAGGAAAGCGGTCCACGCATAGAATTTACATCGGGAAGTATATTTTCCGCTGGAATATATACATCATGAAAAACCAATTCACCTGTTTTAGACGCACGCAGAGACCATTTATGCAATGTCTCTGGCGTTTCAAAACCGGCCATTCCACGCTCAACGATTACCCCTCTCACCTTTCCAGCTTCATCTCGCGCCCAAACAACAGCAATATCACAGATGGGAGAATTTGTGATCCACATTTTAGCTCCATTTAATAAAAAACCGTCCCCCTTAGCCGTCAATTTCGTTTCCATTCCACCAGGATCAGATCCATGGTTGGGCTCTGTTAAACCAAAAGATCCGATCAGTTCCCCTGATGCCAGTCGGGGCAGGTATTTAAGACGCTGTTCTTCGCTACCATAGGTATAAATCGGAAACATCACCAAAGAGGATTGCACAGATGCAGCCGAACGAATCGCCGAATCACCTGCCTCCAGTTCCTGCATAATTAAACCATAAGAAATCTGATCTAACCCTGCTCCTCCATACTCGGCGGGAATATAAGGCCCCAAGGCCCCAATTGCGCCCAACTTGGGCATCAAGCCTTCAATAGCCCGATGTTCCTGCGCCGCATCTTCAATAAAAGGCTTTATCTCTGTCTTCACAAAATCGCGCACAGCCTGCCGGATTAGTTTATGTTCTTCGGACAGTAAATCGTCCACTTGATAATAATCAATATTGATCTGTTTTATCATGATATAGTCTACATTAGCTTATCTAAGATAACGATTATTTTCTACTGAACAATATTCAGAACAAAGTTGTCAATAAAAAATTTATTTCATATATTTAACATATTCCACGAATAAAATAAACCATTATGATAAATGCAGCGCTTAAAACACTTGGAATAACTTCCCAGAATTTAGGATCATCAACAGGACAGCAATGGTTTTCCGAAGGCAAAGAATTTGAATCCTTTTCACCTGTAGATGGAAAACTTATCGCAAAAATAAAAGGCAGCACTAGCAAAGACTATGAGACCGTCGTTAGACAGGCGGAAAATGCGGTCTTACAATGGCGCCTAATCCCCGCCCCCAAGAGAGGCGATATCATTCGCCAATTGGGGGACAAACTACGGGAACTCAAACCCGTTCTCGGAAAATTGGTATCGTACGAAATGGGCAAATCTTACCAAGAAGGTATGGGTGAAGTCCAGGAGATGATTGATATCTGTGACTTCGCTGTAGGTTTATCCCGTCAATTATATGGTAACACCATACATTCGGAACGCCCCGGCCACCGTATGTACGACCAATATCACCCCCTAGGGGTGGTGGGTATTATTACAGCCTTCAACTTTCCCGTGGCCGTATGGGCATGGAACATTGCGCTAGCCTTGGTCTGCGGGAATACTGTTGTCTGGAAACCCAGTGAGAAAACACCGCTATGCGCCATCGCATGTCAAAAACTACTTGCGGAAATTCTACAAAGCAATGGGCTACCCGAAGGAATATCCAACCTGATTATGGGCGACAAAGAAGTTGGCGAGTGTCTTGCTGCGGATAACCGCATCGCATTGATTTCTGCAACGGGATCTACCCGCATGGGAAAAGAAGTCGCTGTTACGGTCGCACAGCGTCTAGGTAAAACACTATTGGAACTCGGCGGAAACAATGCCATCATCGTTACCCCAGACGCAGACTTAAAAATGACCATTATCGGTGCCGTATTCGGTGCAGTAGGTACTGCCGGACAGCGCTGCACAAGCACCCGAAGACTTATTATCCATGAGAGCATCTATGACAAAGTCAAAAAACAGCTGACCAAAGCTTATGGACAATTAAAAATCGGTGACCCTTTGGTCACAAAAAATCATGTAGGACCATTGATCGACAAAGCCGCCGTAAAATCATACTTAAACGCACTGGACAAAATTAAAACACAAGGGGGAAAAATGCTGATCAAGGGCAAAGTCCTGGAAGGTAAAGGTTATGAAAGTGGCTGTTATGTACAGCCTGTCATTGCCGAAGTCGAAAATCATTATGAAATCGTCCAGCACGAGACTTTCGCGCCCATCCTGTATTTAATCAAATATAAGGGAGATATTCGCGAGGCCATAACGTTGCAGAATAGCGTCTCTCAAGGATTATCTTCTGCTGTCATGACAAACAACCTCCGGGAAGCAGAGTTATTTCTGAGTGCTGCCGGATCCGACTGTGGCATCGCCAATGTCAATATTGGTACCTCTGGAGCGGAAATCGGAGGTGCATTTGGTGGTGAAAAAGAAACCGGCGGTGGTCGGGAATCTGGATCAGATGCGTGGAAAGCTTACATGCGACGCCAGACGAACACCATCAATTATACGACTGACTTACCTTTGGCACAAGGTATTAAATTTGATTTATAAACCATTTACACACAAAATTATGAGCAACGTACATGAAAGATTAAGCAAACATATATTAGCCGATGGATTCCCTTTGGTGATGGATATGGAAAAATCCCATGGTTCTTATGTAGTGGATGAAAATGGAGATGAATACCTCGATATGTTCAGTATGTTTGCCTCCATGGCAGTGGGTTATAATCACCCGCATCTGGTCAAACAACGCGAATTTTTGGGTAAAATGGCTATCAATAAGCCTGCCATATCAGATATTTACCCCAAAGAATTTGCTGACTTTGTCGATACTTTTGATCGGGTGGCCATACCGAAAGAACTTCCTTATGCATTCTTCATATCAGGCGGAACCCTTGCGGTGGAAAATGCACTAAAGGCAGCCTTCGACTGGAAAACAAGACTTAATTTTGCACAGGGTATACAAAAGGAAGCCAGTCAGGTTATCCATTTTAAACAGGCCTTTCATGGAAGATCCGGCTATACGCTATCGTTAACAAATACACAGGACCCAAGGAAGTATCTCTATTTTCCAAAATTCAACTGGCCGCGCATCAGCAATCCGAAGCTGTACTATCCACTAACGGACGAGAGTATCAATCAAACCATCGCACTGGAAGAGAAGGCGATTTCAGAAATACGCCAAGCCATTCAGGACAACCCCAATGATATTGCTTGCCTAATTATTGAACCGATTCAGGGTGAAGGGGGCGACAATCACTTCCGGAAGGAGTTTTTCGTACAGCTTCGTCAGATATGTGATGAAAATCAGATCTTATTAATTTTTGACGAAGTGCAGACCGGTCTGGGAATAACAGGAAAAATGTGGGCCTACCAGCATTATGACGTCATTCCCGATGTGCTTGCCTTTGGCAAAAAAGCACAGGTATGCGGCATACTGGCCAATAAGGAAAAATTCGATCAGGTAGAACATCACGTCTTCAAAGAGTCTAGTCGCATCAACTCAACTTTTGGCGGTGATTTTATGGATATGCTACGCTTTAAATTGATCTTAGAAGTGATAGAGCAAGAAAATCTCGTTCAGAATGCCGCTGAAAAAGGACGCTATCTGCAAGATAAACTCCAGGAGATGATGAAAAACAAACCACAACTCTCCAACTTAAGAGGCGAAGGACTATTCGTTGCATTGGATTTTGAATCTGAACTCGCACGCAATGAATTTATCAAGAAAGCCTACGCCAATAAACTAATTATGTTGGGTTGTGGCGAAAAAAGTATTCGTTTCAGGCCTCATCTTAATGTAAGTCATGAAGATATCGACAAAACAATTGCGGTAATAGAGAAGAGTATCTAAAGAAAACTTTCATGATTCCTTTGGATCAACAACAGGCATGAAAGTTCTTAATGGCCTTTGAAAACAGACACTTTCAGAAAAAAAGCGAGTCAACACGAATGTCTTCAATAGACGAAGCATATTGACTCGCTTTTGTTATAAACTACCGGTCGCGGCAGACATTTGGACGATCAATATCGACCAGTTCCGAAATTCCGTATTCATCAAAAAGATCCAAGAGTGCATCCGTACCCTCTTCAAGTTTATAATCCATTTCTTCTTTATAAACCGGAATCATCGCATAAAAATTGATGATATTGCCATCTTTGGTTTTTAATTCCAAAAACTCATCATTAAAACTTAGCATAGGCGGAAGCAGCAACATACAACCAAATCCGGTGTTTGCAATATCTTCGGCTTCCATCCCATTCGGAATTGTATGTCCATAACCCAACCAGGTTTTGTACTCATGCGGGAACCGAGCTAACCGCTTTAAGAAGTAAACCGGCCAATAATTATCATCGTCCTGAAACTCTTCCTCTCCTATTTTCCAATCTGCAGGCAACACGACCATTAACTCGGCGCGCTCATAGACTTCTTTATTTTCTATCTCATCCGGAACATGCATAGGCAAATCACTCATCCCCGAAGTAACCAAGATATGATAGGGATAGTCTGCGCTTGGTTTGATCCAATGGACATCAATGTGCACAAGCTCTGAAATTATCTCATGGAACACCATATCAGGTGCTGCAATGTGCTTTGTCAGGTGCTCTTCTATTTCATCAAGATAAACACATTGTACCTCAGGGAATAGATTTTTTGGATCCTTTTCCTCAGGTTGATCTTCATAGCGATATACTGTAGATCCGCCAGCAGTAATTTCTGTATCTTTTTTTTCAGGCGAAGATTCTTCCGCTCCGCTGCTCATAATTTTTTTGACTTTATCCCAGAATGACATATTATCCTATAAATGGTGAAAATTTTAGATTTATTGTGCTATTCATATTTATTCAATCACAGCAACTACAGCTTGTTTGAATCTTGTTTTAACTGGTTCTCCCTTGACTTGTGCCGGCACCCATTGTGGCGATTTTCGCATAGCGGACAATACTGCCTTCGCAAACTCGGGACTTATTTTATCAGGGTTCTCGATTTCAATGTTACAGATTGATCCATCTTCGCAAACAATAAATTTCAGTACCGCTGTCTGTCGTGATCCGTATCGGGCGTAAGCTACGCTATCCATTGCACCTACTGTCCGTGACAAATCCAGATTATTTTGCAAGAATCTGGACCAGGCAACTACGCCGCCTTTAAAATAAGGAAAATCGTCGACATTTTGAACTAAACTATCTGCGGGAATATCGCGCTTAGCAATGACCTGTGCTCTTACAGAAGAGCACATTATTATAAAAACCAGAATTGAAAAAATAGTCTTGAAACCTGTTAAATGCATAACCTACCCTATCCATAATCGTACCATTTAACGATAGAATAAAATACTTTATTGCTATACGGATTCCTAATGCTAGTTTAAGGGCATATCAACCTTAGACACAAAGTTTCCATCCCCATCTAAAAGAAAGCTAATCGGATGCTCTGGATCTTTGATAATCTCAAATAAGGTCAAGCCCCAAGGTTTCCAAAAATTTTCCAGCACTTGCCCATAGGTCTTATTCTGCCAATGGTCAAATATGGGCTTCATCGACATATCAGCTAAAGGCATAGGTTCCACATACACCTTTTGTGGGGTATTTAAATAGGTATAATCGGGTAAACGATTAAATAAATACGCTGAATAGAAATAACGTGCACACAATTCTTCAAACTGAATAGGGTGCAGGATTTTTCCATCAATTGCTTTCAGCACATCTTCGTGATAAATATTATTGGTGGCATTATCCTGAAGACAGGCAACTACCGCGAAATCTTTCATCCGGATAGAGAAGATCAGTGTATTGATTTCATCCCGATACATAAATGTATCCGGCGCATTCTCAACAGGTACAACAACCAACGAAAAGGGAAAGGTATTCTCAAATTCCATGGGCACAACCAGCGATTGCAACATCGCGTGAAGATTTGTAAAACGCTGCGCAAGTGCCTGCGAAAAGTTCATATCTTCCCCAGAAGCTTTTTGCTGACGAATTCCCGCAAGAATCTCATTAAAAACCACCCCATAGATGATTTTTGTCATCCATTGAAACAAGAGTAAAGGGTCCAATTGTTTCACGGCGTCATATCCCTGTTCAAATGATTGCTCAACAGCGCGTTCCATCTGCTCAATCGCCTCGGCAGCTGCCATAGAACAAGGTAATTTCAACGATTTGTAGGTGACCAGATTCTCGTCCAGCATTTTAAAAGGCTTATCTTCCAATTGAAAAGATTTCATCATCCACACAGGAAAAACCTGAATAGACTCTTCTTCCGACTGAAGCTTATTTCCCGTTAAAAAACAAATATCTGAATCAAACTGAAATTGTTTGAAAGGATTATACAAAGTTGTCGCCATAATGCAGGCAAAGTTAAAACAAATCGAAAAGTCCACAAGAAAAGCGAATTCTTATTACGATAAGGTGACTCGTCCTTTTAAACTTATTTTATTTTCAGAAATTTTTGAAAATTCAAAAACTATTAATACTTTTGATATGTTATTGGATATAAGGGGATCTAAATAGATCTGAATGCTTCGATAACATGAGAAGAGGTTGATATACTATTGGATATAGAAGATCCAAACAGGTCTGAAAGCTTCGATAACATGAGAAGAAAAAATAAATAAAGGTCAAATAATAGAAAGCATAATGGAATTACAAGAAGCAAAACAACAGTTTATCGACACATGGGGAGCCTTGGGTTCCGAATGGGGCATCAACAAGTCCGTAGCGCAGATTCATGCACTGCTCCTCTCTGCGAGTAATCCGATGTCCACAGACGAGATTATGGAAAAGCTGGTTATTTCCAGGGGGAACGCCAATATGAGCATCCGCCAGTTGATCGATTATGGCATCGTTTATAAAAAGCATATCGCTGGTGACAGAAAGGAATATTTTGTCGCTGAAAAGGAGGTCTTAAAATGGGCAATGAAAATCGCGGTCATGCGCAAACAAAAAGAACTTGATCCAGTAATGGATATTCTGAAGGAGATAAGCCGAAATACCGAAAAGGATCAGACAGCAGAAGGCAAAGAGTTTCACAAAACCGTAAAGGATATCCAGAATCTGACGGATCAGCTCGAAACAATAGCCAATAAGATTTTCAATACAAGTGGAGGAGATTTACTCATTAAATTGATCAAACTAATGATGTAGTATCATGAACTTTAATATCCTGGCATATATCATCTACGGCCTGTTGACCTCTTATATCATCCTTTGGCTCGGTCGGCAGTTTCATCGAAACGGCCGGATTTTTATCGTATCTCTTTTTGGACAGGACACCAGCCTGGCTGATACGACAAATAATCTATTGCTTATGGGATATTACCTGTTCAACATCGGCTATGCCATTATACAATTTAGCTATTGGAACCAAATTCAATCCGTTGATGAACTGATCAGCAGTATTGCGCTAAAAACAGGCCGATTGCTTTTTGTACTTGTTGGCTTACATTACCTGAATATGCTCGGTATTTACCTCTTCGCAAAAAGGAAAAACTCATTAACCATTAAACATTAATATCATGGGAAATTTAACAGTTATCGGGTACTTTATTTATCTACCCATTGCAATAGGATTAACCTATTATGTCGCCTATGTGCTATTCAAAAATAGCATTGTCTACATGAATGATATCTTTGCCGGAAGGCCAGAGGTCGCCAATGCAACCAATAATCTCTTTCGCATCGGATTCTATCTGATGAATCTTGGATTTGCACTCTACATTCTCGAAATCAGCCTTTACAAGCCCAGCATCCAAGAACTCATCGAACGCCTGAGTTATAAAATCGGTGGGTTTAGTATCTATTTAGGTGTCATGCTTTTTCTCAATATGTTTCTCTTCTTTAGAGGTAAACGCATTGCAAAGCAAAGGAGAACACTAAGTTCAACGGTCAATCCTTAAGTAAATAAAAAAAAGCCATGAATAAAATAGTCATTGCTGGGGGAACAGGTTTTGTTGGCCAATATCTTTCCCAAAAATTCCGGGCATTGGGACACCAGGTTATTATCATAGGCCGACAACGGGCTGATGTTCTCTGGTCAGATCGTCGCGGCATTGCCGAAGCATTGGAAAACGCAGACTTACTCATCAATCTAGCTGGAAAGTCTGTCAACTGTCGGTATAACGAAAAGAACAAGGCCGAAATATTTTCTTCGAGAACAGCAACGACAAAAATACTCGGCGAAATCATATCAGCCGCTAACAATCCGCCAAAGTTGTGGCTAAATTCAAGCACGGCGACTATTTACCGTCACGCTGAGGACCGTCCGATGACTGAAAGTTCGGGTGATATCGGAACAGGATTTTCCGTTGATGTTGCCACGTTATGGGAAAAAACCTTTTTCGATTTTAAATTACCGCAGACTCGACAGGTAGCACTCCGTATGGCCATTGTACTGGGGCCGGATGGCGGCGTTATACATCCTTTTAAAAACCTGGTCCGTTTTGGCCTCGGTGGTATACAGGGTAATGGCAGGCAATATTTTAGCTGGATCCATATTGAAGATCTTTTCCAGATCATCCAGTTCTTACAAAGCCATGGCGATATGAGTGGTGTTATCAATTGCGCAGCCCCCCATCCGATTATGAATAAGACTTTTATGGCCACTTTTCGACAAGTAATGCACCGTAAAATTGCTCTACCTTCTCCCAAATGGCTGTTGAAAATAGGTGCTGCTTTGATCGGTACGGAGACAGAACTCCTTTTGAAAAGTCGTTGGGTATTGCCGGAAAGGCTGGAAAATAATGGATATACATTTAAATATCCCACGATTTCTGCTGCTTTGCAGGATATTCTACAGCGTGGTTAAAGGTTTATAAGGTCAAAACGTGGGGTAAACAAACTTATCCCACGTTAACTTTAAAATTCTCGAACACAAGCGGTGCGGTAACAATAGCACCTTCGTTATTTTTCACGCCTTTAAACTCGGAAGTCTTTCCTTTTTCCAGCAGGTTCTTCATTTCTTTTTCGTCCAGAAAGATACCATTTAAGGTCCGCCAGATTTTAAAATCACACCCACGGGCATAGTGATCGCATTGTGCCACCTTATCATACAGCAGAATCAATCCCTTCTCACATTTCGGACATTTTATCTTTCCTTTCTGCTGGGGTTTAACTTCCTCCTGTGCCAAAGAAATCCGCAATGTCAGCAGCTCCTTGGTGATTTTGGCTGTATAGTCCTTAATATGTTTCATAAAAACATCGTAAGAAACCTTATTGGCCCGCATTTCTTCCAGCTTTTGTTCCCATTTACCGGTTAGTGTTACTTTCGCAATGGAACGATCTTTTACGAGATGGTATACCGCCAGCCCTTTTTCTGTCGGAATAAGCTTTTTCTTATCACGTTTGATATAATCGCGTTGAAAAAGTGTTTCAATAGTTGCAGCCCGTGTAGCCGGAGTACCAAGTCCACAGTCTTTCATGGCCTGGCGCATCTCATCATCTTCGATTTCCTTTCCAGAAGTTTCCATTGCCTTTAGCAAGGATGCTTCGGTATGTATGGGCCTTGCTTTGGTAAAACGTTCGGCAAGCTCCAAGGTCAGAATCTGCAATAATTCCTCAGCTAATAGCTTCGGTAACTGCGCATTTTCGTTATCCTGGTCATCATTGTTCTTATCTTCATCCGGGGCTTCGATCTGTTCAGCAGAAAGACGCCAGCCATATTGTTTGATGACGGTACCTTTGGCGATCAATTCAACGCCCTGCGCATCAATTGTCACGGTAGTAATATCCTTTATGCAGACTTCCGAGAAACTTTCGACCATGCGTTTGGCGATCATATTGTAGATATTCTGCTGTTCTTTCAGCATCGGTCCCGGCTTTTCATCTGTCACCAGCAAAGCATGGTGATCGGTTACTTTTTTATCATCGACAGAACGTTTATTCAACTTTGCACCGATCAGATTTTTAGCTATTGAGGCGATGGATTCTTCTGCGGTATCGGATAGATGCTGAAAAAGCTCTTCAATCTTCTCGAAGACATCCTCACCAATGTAACGGGAACCGGTACGTGGATAGGTGATGACTTTTTTCTCATAAAGGGTCTGCGCAATACTTAATGTCTGATCTGCCGAATAACCGTATTTTTTATTTGCATCCTGTTGAAGGGAGGTTAAATCAAATAGTAGCGGCGGCTGTTCCTTTGTCTCTTTGGCTTCTACTTTTGCAACACGTGCATTGGAACCGACAGTCAGTCTCGCAATAGTTTGTTCAGCGACGTCTTTCTTATCAATTTTATTTGAAGTTGCCTTAAAACTGATGTTATCTTTTTCAAATCCCGCCTGAATTTTATAGAATGCCTGCGGTTTAAAGTCTTTATTTTCCAGATACCGCGAACAGATCATCGCCAAAGTGGGTGTCTGTACACGTCCCAAAGAAAGCAGCCCTTTATTGCCTGCCGCCAACGTGATCGCCTGTGTTGCATTGATGCCAATCAGCCAGTCCGACTCTGAGCGCGAACGGGCAGACATATAAAGACTATCGTACTCCGTGCCTGCTTTTAAATTGGCAAATCCTTCCTTAATAGCTTTATCTGTTTGGCTGGAGATCCACAGACGTTTAAAAGGTACTTTAGAACCTAAAAAATAGTATATATTGCGAAAGATCAATTCACCTTCCCGCCCAGCATCCGTAGCCACGATGATTTCTTCGGCTTGTTCTAAAAGTGATTTGATAGTGTTGAGCTGTTTCACAGCCCCTGTATCATCCATTTGCTTGCCATCCCGCTTCACCTTCTTCGACTCCAGCTTAAATGTTGGCGGAATGATCGGCAAATTTGAAATTGTCCACGAATTGTATCCGTAAGCCTGTGGTGTACAGAGTTGCACCAAATGGCCAAAAGCATACGTAAAAGCATAGCCATTACCGGCGATATAACCGTCTTTGACTTCTTTCGCCCCCATCACTCGAGCCAGATCACGCGCCACAGAGGGCTTTTCAGCTATTACAACTTTCATTTTTAACGTATTGAGATATGCGTATTGAGATTTTAGAACAAAGAGTAAAGACCAAAGTTATTCGATACTTGGTATTGTTATTCCCTGGATCTTACGATAAAGTTCAATGGCGTAAACATCAGTCATTCCCGAAACAAAGTCTAAAACACAGCGAATTTTCGAATACGAATCTTGTTTATCTGTATAAAATTGTGCTGGAATTAGAGCGACCAGTTTTTTATCATAATTATTCTTGTTCTTCTTCAGGTAGGCTGGCACGAACTCTTTTAACAATGCATCCATCACGCGGTAACCGGCAATCTCAATCTGCACAACCGTTGGGGCATTATAGATTTTGGCGATGGAAATTTTTGAAATTTTGCTCATCTGCTTAACGATATCCTCATCCAATGCGTCTATCAAAGCCGATGTAAATGTTCCTGCCAAAAATTTCTCCTGTTCACGGATAAAGACATCTACACAACCTTTTATAAGCGTATTGATTGCTTTAGCCCGCAACAAAGCCACCCGGCTTGGGGTATCCAGCAAACCATCAAGCCGGTCGCGCAGATTCTCCTTACCACACAATGGCAGCAAGAGTTCTTCTACTTCCTGATAAGATAGTATTTTAAGATGATGCGCATCTTCCAAGTCGATAATATTGTAGCAAATATCATCTGCCGCTTCCACCAGATAAACCAATGGATGTCTCAGATAGCCTTTAGGGTTAGAAGGATCTTTCAACAATCCTAGCTCATTGGCAATCTTCTCAAATGCTTTTTGCTCTTCGGTAAAAAAGCCATATTTTTTACGGTGATGGTTTTTCTTGAGATGGCCATCAATTGCCAAACAGGGGTATTTTACAATAGAAGCTAAGGATGTATAGGTCAATGCAAATCCTTTGGGATCTTTTCCCTGAAAAGCATGCGTTAAAATGCGTAAAGCATTGGCATTTCCTTCAAAATGGGTCAGATCGGCCCATTCTTCTGCAGTAACCTGTTCTTGATATTTACGTCCGTCGCCGTCTGTGAAATAGGTAGAGATTGCAGATTCTCCAGAGTGGCCAAATGCCGGATTGCCCAGATCATGGGAAAGACATGCTGCAGAGATAATATTCCCAACTTCCTGTAAAAAGGGGTATTCCACGTCTAGATTAGGATTTTCCTCTTTTAACTGCGCATAAAACATACGGCCCAAAGACCGTCCCACACTAGCGACTTCTAAACTGTGCGTCAGTCTATTGTGAACGAATACAGCACCAGGAAGTGGAAAAACCTGCGTTTTATTCTGTAATCTACGAAATGGGGAAGAAAAGATCAGACGATCATAATCCCGTTGAAATTCCGACCGGGCTACCAGGTAACTATCTACGCTCCGATCTTCGTAACCCCAGCGCTTTGCAGAGAGCAAATCTTTCCAATTCATTTTTTCAGACATAGCGCAAACTTAGATAAATTTGCTTTTATATACAATTATAATCACAGCAGATCTGTTCCAAAAACCGCACAATATACGTTCGTGCATATAGATAGTTTACGACGGCGATATGCCGGTAAAGGAATCATTTTTTCAGCAGTATCCCTGATTACATTTCAAAATGACAAATTTTACAAACAGCTGTTATCAAAGTCATTTTTATACTGGTTATATTCTGTATCTTTAACCTAAATACCAATAGGGATCATCATGACGAAATATCAAACACTTATTCCAAAACATTTTGAAGGTACAATCAATGGCAAAAACACGCATTTGCTGTTATTAAAAAATGAAGGAGGCATGCAAGTACTCTTAACAGATTATGGTGCACGTATTGTCAGTATTCTGGTACCTGATAACAAAGGAAATTTGGTGGATGTAGCTTTGGGCTTCGATTCCATTCAAGCTTATTTGGACTCTGATGAAAAATACCATGGCTGTACTGCCGGACGTTTCGCAAATCGCATTGCTGAAGGCAAATTTGAGATCAACGGAAAATACTATACACTTCCTCAAAACAATGGAAACAATTGTCTTCATGGCGGTATCTCAGGTTTTCATGACAAGGTTTGGGACAGAAGGGTAACTTACCAGTCGCATGTCGAATTTTATTATGTTTCCCCGGATGGTGAAGAAGGTTTTCCGGGAAACCTAAAAGTAATGGTTTCCTATACCCTGACCAGAAATAACGAGATCATTATTAAATATCATGCGCAATCGGATGCCGATACCCATGTAAACCTGACCAACCATACGTATTTCAATCTGGATGGAGAAGGCAGTGGAGATGTATTGCAGCAGGTGCTTCAGATCAATTCGGATGAGGTTCTCTTTGTAGACGAAAATCAGATACCAAATGCCGTCGTACCGGTTGAAGGTACAGCCTTCGACTTCCGTATCCCTAAACCTATTGTTCAAGATATTACGGCGAATAATGAACAACTTATTGCGGCCAAGGGGTATGACCACTGCTATGTAAACAACCAGCCTATTTCACAACCCTGCGCAACAGTCTATTCAAAAAACACAGGAATTCAGCTGGATGTATTTACAACCGAACCAGGTGTACAGCTTTACACAGCCAACTGGATGACGGGAAATGATTTTGGAAAAAGAGGTTATAAGTACCTCCCCTATGCTGGATTTTGTCTGGAAACACAGCACTTTCCTGATACACCCAATCAAGCAGAATTCCCTTCAACCTTGTTGAAAGCAGGCGAATCATTCGACTCCGAGACACACTTTAAGTTCTCCATAAAAAAATAATAAAAAGAAAACGGCCGATAAGCATTTGCTTATCGGCCGTTTTCTTTTTACTTCGATTGTTCATCCGATGATGACAGATCTTATTTTTTTATGCCAAAAGATCATCTAATGCTGTTTGGACCTTCTCAAAACCAAAAGTCGCTTTCACCTGTTCAAACATACGTTGAATCTGATCATTGCACAGATTTCCGATACTGCCTTCGTGTGTATGGTTTACCTCTTTTGATGGTTTGAAACGTCCCTCGTCGATATCGATACCGATAGTCCGATAGGCTTCACGGAATGGCACCCCTTTTAGCACCTCATTATTCACCACTTCGACGGAGAACAAATAATCATATTTTGGATCGTCAAGGATATTCTCTTTAACGGAAATATTTTCCAACATGAAAGTTGCTATGTCAAGACATTCATTAAGCGATTTAAAAGCAGGGAATAAATTCTCTTTTAACAATTGAAGATCTCTATGGTAACCAGACGGCAGGTTGGTTGTCATTAACGCTATTTCATTAGGCAGCGCCTGGATTTTGTTGCAGCGCGAACGGATCAACTCAAAGACATCGGGATTCTTTTTATGCGGCATGATACTCGATCCGGTCGTCAAATGTGCCGGAAATGAGATGAAGCCAAAATTTTGGTTAATATACAGACATACGTCCATTGCAAACTTTGCCAATGTCGCTGCGATGGAGCTCATCCCCTGTGCTAAGATACGTTCGGTCTTACCTCTGCCCATCTGTGCGTAAACCACATTGTAATTTAAGTCTTCGAATCCCAGCAATTGCGTCGTCATCGTTCTATTTAACGGGAAAGATGACCCATAGCCCGCAGCAGATCCTAAAGGATTCTTATTACAAACCTTCCAGGCTGCACGCATCATCTCCAAATCATCAACAAGGCTCTCGGCGTACGCACCAAACCATAATCCAAACGACGAAGGCATCGCAATCTGCAAATGGGTATAACCCGGGATCAGAATATGTTTGTATCGTTCGCTGAGTTGTATCAATTGGTTAAAAAGCGCTTCTGTATTTTCGATGATATGTTGAATTTCGGAGCGGAAGTATAATTTTAAATCAACTAATACCTGATCATTACGGGATCTACCGGAATGGATTTTTTTACCCGCCTCACCGATACGCTGTGTAAGCAGCATTTCAACCTGCGAATGCACGTCTTCTACTGAGTCTTCAATGCGAAAATCACCAGCAAGGATTTCTTTATAGATATTTTTCAGTTCTTTTTGCACGAGTGCAAGATCCGCATCGGTCATCAAGTCTATGCTGTTCAACATACGCGTATGGGCCAATGAGCCCAAAACATCCGCAGCCGCAAGTTGCAGGTCCATGACCCGGTCATTGCCTACGGTAAACGATTCCACAAAAGAATCGACATCTATATTTTTTTGCCAGATTTTCATTCGTATAATTTCTTTTCTGATACTGCCTTATCAAAAGCCTGAGGTCGGTTTAGCGTTGATCGAAGCTCTTGATAATTCTATCAAATACAATTTTTACAAAAATACCAATTGCAAATGGTTATATCAATGCAAAGATTGCAGACATTTCAGGAAGACAATTCTGGTTCAAAAAGAAATATTCAGGCAGAAAAAAAGACTGTTACAAAAAAAATAAAATGTTAAAAGTTTGTTAAATCGCGATAAACACATTTTATAAGTAACCACTCACTTTATTTTTAAAAGTTATTTTGTCAGTTTTTTAAGTATTCCTATGTTTGTAGTGTAAGGGAGATGAAAAAATAGAAGATGGTAAGGTTAGTAAATACTTACCGCTTTAAATACACCGAAATTTCAAACCAAATATGATAGACCCCAAAGTCTTAAAACTTGAAAGAAATTACCTAACCAATTGTGAATCGAAATTTAAAGGCACGTCAAACCAAGATGTGCCTTTTTTCTTTTGCACATCTCCACCTGCATTAAGCCTTGCATCTGTCCTTTCCCAACTGATAGCCATTGTTCATTTTTTTTTCTAAAAGTGTCTGACCTTATTGGTCAGAAAGAACCTTCCTTCGCTTTCATTGCTGTTGGTGCCTGCGAAGTCATGAAGGTTTTATTGTGGACAACGCATGCATCCAGGTCAAAATTTCTCTTTTAATTGAAATTTTGGCTATTTTTGTTTAACATAATTGAGAATATTCAACATAAAACGTATACGATGGGAACAGAAAGCAAGAGACAGCAACGTTTTGCTGGAGTCATTCAACAGGATTTAGCAGCACTATTTCAACGCGAAGGTAATTCATGGGCTCCTGGAGCATTTATCACAGTGACACGTGTTCGGGTTACACCAGATTTGGCAATCGCCCGCACCTATTTGAGTTTTTTGAATACAAAGACTGCACAGGAAGATATTAAGGCTATTCGTTCCAAAACATCCGAAATACGCTACAAACTAGGAGCCAAAATCAAGAATCAGGTAAAAATAGTTCCTCAGCTGGAATTTTTCCTGGATGATACCAACGAATATGTCGAACACATGGACAAACTATTCGAAGAGATCAGCAAAGAACCACGCCAACCCGAATAGTGCCATCTATCGCAGCATGCTAAATAACGATGGTATTTGAACTGAACAGTAAAAAACTCGAGTTTCCGCACCCAAGCTATGCGGAAGAAGATGGCTTACTTGCTGTAGGTGGAGATCTTTCAGCTGATCGTTTGCTACTCGCCTATTGTAACGGAATTTTTCCCTGGTTCAGCGACGACAGCCCTATACTTTGGTATGCACCTGACCCTAGGTTTGTTATCTACCCTTCCAAGATCAAGATTAGCAAGAGCATGGCAGGAATACTCCGGAAGAAAACTTTTTCCTTCTCGATAGATCGCGACTTTAAAGAAGTCATTAAGCATTGCGCGGCGATCAATAGAAGAGATCAGGCAGGAACCTGGATAACACAGGACATGATAGACGCATACAGTAAACTTGCTGCATTGGGCTATGCACACTCGGTGGAAGTATGGCAAGACAACTTGCTGGTTGGGGGACTGTATGGCGTACTAATCAATGGTGTATTTTGTGGCGAAAGTATGTTTTCAAAAGTCCCCAATGCTTCGAAAGCGGCCCTTATTTTTCTTGCACAAGAAATTGACCTACGTTTAATCGATTGCCAGTTTCACACCCCCCATTTGGAAAGCATGGGCGGAGAATACCTTTCCTTGACAGATTATTTAGCAAAAATAACAAAAGACCAAAGACATGAGCAGTCCGTATAGCAACCATTTTGATATCGCCTCGGAGGTAACTTACCTCACCACACCGGGATCCGGCTTACTTTCACGTGAAACAAAGGCCTGGCGCATGAAAAGGGATCAGGATTTCTTCGACTCCAACTCTACCCTACGCGAGCAGCAGGGGGCAACGTTGGATGCCTGCCGGGAAACACTTGGTAAATTTTTCAATTGCCCTTCCCAAAATGTCTTCCTATCCAGTTGTTTTTCCTTTGCTTTCAATACCCTGCTAGCAGGTTTACCAAAACAATCGAAAGTGCTCTTATTGGACAATGATTATCCTTCGGTTAATTTCCCTACAATTATAAGCGGTTTTAAGCATCAATTTGTCACGATGGATGAACAGCTAGAAGCTAATCTATTAGACGCTATTGCTACCTTTAAACCAGACGTGCTTATTCTGTCTATCGTACAATATATTTCGGGATTAAAAATAGATCTTTCCTTTATACAGGAATTAAAACATCAGCATCCCGAATTATTGATCGTAGGTGACGGCACCCAGTTTTTGGGAACAGATCTTTTTGATTTTACAAATGCAGGCTTTGACGCAGTACTATCCAGTGGATACAAATGGCTTATGGCGGGTTTTGGAAATGGTTTTGTCCTTTTAAGTGACAGACTTAAAGCAATTCTATATGCTGATGTCCAAAAAAATTATAGCTTTCTCAACAACCAATGGATGAATAAATCTGTGGTACAACTCTGTTTCGAACCGGGTCATTTGGATACACTGTCGCACGGAACTTTACAACAGTCCCTACTTCAATTGGAACAATGGGGATTTTCCGATACAGTGAGTTATACCCAAAATCTGCTCGCGGATGCCCGTGCTGAGCTTTCCGACAGAAAACTGTTATTGGACAGCATCGTCAACCGACGTCCACAGAGCAACATTTTCAATATACAGATCAACCCCGACTATTATCAAACCCTCCTGGATGAGGGAATAAAATGCTTTCCCCGAGGTTCGGGAATCCGTGTAGGATTTCATTTATACAATGATCGATCGGATCTTGAAAAGCTATTATATATTATTGACACAAAAGTAATTAACCATGAAATTTAGAATAGGCGACTTAGTCCGCTTTGTCGATGAACCCATAGAGGGACATATTACATCCATGCAACCCAACGATATTGTCGGTGTTACAGACGACACCGGTTTTGAAATCCCTGTACCGATGGACAAAATCACGCTTGTTTTCGGCAATATGCGCCGTGCAGACGATGAGCTTGATCAGCATGCGACTCCACTGACACCGCATCGATTTATCGAAAAAGGGATACTTTTGGCGATCTCGGGAGATCACAAAGATGGACTCGCCAAATTACATATCATCAATGAAACGAGCTTTGAGCTCCTGGTATCTGTAGCTGAAGCTACAGCAAATAAAGTAAAAGGTATTTTTAGCAATAAGATACCACCGCACGATTCTATGCAGTTCTATACAGGAAACTTTGCAAATGTTGGAAAATGGCCCACTTTCCGTTTTCAGATCATCAGACATAGCGGCAGTTTACAGGAACTGACCTCGCCAATCAATAGGGAGCAGCGTGTACGTCCTGTAGACCTCACCAATCCAAAAGTTCTTAACGAAATTTTGGATGAAAAAATATGGTCCTACGAACTGGATAAAATTGAAGAGGATTTAGGGCTGGATAAACTAAAAAATCATTTTATACCGCATCGCCCAAATAAAAAAACTTCATAATTACGCAGACACCAACAGCAATGAAAGTGAAAGAAGGTTCTTTCTGGCCGATAAAATCAAACACTTTCATAAAAAATAAGCTAGATGAAATTCATCTAGCTTATTTTTTATGCTTATCCTGTATGCTGTACTTTATTCAGCGTTTGACACTACTTTCTTTGTACTCAGCAGTAACAACAAGATCCCAATCAAATAGACAATCCAGCCCCAGCGCATGTGCAAGGATTTAGAAAGCAATTTATCGGCAACCCCCCAACCAAAATAATTATTGATCTTAAACCAGACAGCGGTTATACTCAATAGGTACCAGCAGGCAGCTAATCGGGTCATCCATTGATAGGCTCTTACTGCACGCACAAAAAACAACAGGGCAGTCACACCCAAAATCAGCAGTGTAATAAAAAATAAATAGGCGTCTACCTGATATAGATTCCAGTTTCCTTTAATAGGAACTTTTAAGAACGGTGTCATGCTGGATAGAAAGCATACGATCAGTCCAACGATAGCAAAGTATTTCTTGATAATAATCATGATTCAAATTACGCTAAAATTCGTACGAATATAAGTTGAATATTGACACATATATAACTTGTCTTTCGCTTTTTGAAAAATTATTCTATTTTTAAACACAATTCCCGCTCAGATTTAGCAAAAAACGAGACTAATTCAGGTATCAAGCTATTCTGATTAGACAAAGGGGAAGCGTATAAGTTTTAACATTAAGCCGAATCATAAACATGAAAAGAGAAGTTGAAGAAATAGCCGCAGAACAACCTGCACAGCCAAATAAAAAGAAAAAGATCTATATCATTATCGGTATTATCCTATTGGTGATCTTAGCAGGTGGCGGATATTACAACTATACACAGCGACAGGCACTAGAGGGATTGCAAGTAGATAGCTCCGCAACAGCCGTCATCGGATTTGACAATGCAGATCCCAAAGACATCGAAGATGCCGATGGCTGGAGTTCACTTGATGATTATCAACATTGGAACAATGCCATTTTTACGCTTCCTGAGTATGACAATATCCCATTGCGTTATCGCCGTGGGATTACCAAAATATTTATGGGCAACAATTACCTGGAGCCAGTCGATGATAAACCTATCTACAAATTTACACGGATAAAAGATCGTGCAAAATCTGTTTTCTGTTATGGAAACTTTACCGATCGTAACGATTCAGATAGCTGGAATAAGGAAATGGCATTTTTGATTGAGAAAAATGATTATCAAAGCAGTGCGATCTGGATCATTTCAGCAAAGGGCGACATTCTATTCTGGAAGGAATATTCAAGTGAATTGCCACTGATCAACAGCTTCAAAAAGGGGCAAAAGATTTTTATGGATGAAATGAAATTGGTCCCTGCTCCTGCTGATGGAATTATTGTCAAGAATAAAAACTCCAAATACGCATTGATTTACAATAAAAGCAGCAAAACCTTTGACAGCTATTACCAATACAGCGATAGCGAAATTCAAGAGGCTACTGCTTCCGAAGAGGAACCTTATGTGGAAGAATTGGAGGACGTCACTATAGACTCGGCAAAGACAAATACAAGTGTGAAAGAGTAATTTAAGGTATATTATAACTGAAAATTTTCGTCACGCTCTGTCGTGACGAAAATCATTTCGTTGGAAACGAAATAGCAAAATGGTGAAAAACAAAGAATTACACCTCAAAAACATCTATTTAAAATCTTTCTAAATTAATCCCTTTGACAGATTTTTGACACAAGCACAAAGCTTTTAAGCTACATTTGTACCGTTAAATATAAGCGAGGGATTAGAGCTTTGAAAAATCTTAAAGTATTAGCGTTTACTCATAAACATGTCGAACTAAAAGATCTAGGTAATCTAGTGATCTGCAATGAGGATTTAGAAAGTCGCCTCATCAATCTAAAGCATAGCCTAGATATTCCAGAGATCTTTTATATAGGTACTTGTAACCGGGTAGAGTTTGTATTTTATGGTGCTCATGAATTGACGCATGAATTTATAGCTGACTTTATGGGGAAACTGAACTTCTGTGTACCCCAGGAAAGACTTCAATGCTATTTAGGACAGGTTAACAAATACGAGGGTATGGATGCCTTAAATCACCTGCTTCGGATGTCCTGTTCGCTTGAAAGTCTTGTTGTCGGTGAAAAAGAAATTTTGGCACAGGTACGTCGGGCTTATGATCGTTGTCGGGAAGCTGGTTTTACCGGAGATTTTCTACGCCTGATGATGGATCGACTTGTAAAAACAGCCAAAGAGGTATATACCTATACAAAAATTTCCCGAAACCCAATTTCAGTTGTATCGCTTGCCTACCGTAAATTGCGCGAATTAAAACTGGTTGAAAATCCTAGAATCTTAATCATTGGTTCTGGAGAAACCAATCAGAATTTAGCGAAATATTTCCAAAAGAACCAAAAAGCCAAGTTTGTTATTTTTAACCGCACACTTGATAATGCAAAGGCCCTAGCCGAAGAATTAAACGCTGAAGCATATCCTTTGGCTGAGATCGATCAGTACAAAGAAGGTTTTGATATTCTAATTACCTGTACCGGTGCGCCAACCTCAATTATTGATAATACACTTTATCAGTCTTTGCTCAATGGAGAGACTGACAAGAAAATTATCATTGACCTGGCTGTTCCGAATGATATTGATGCTGAAGTTCTCAAAAATAATCCGGTTCATTATATCGAGGTAAGTAGCCTGCAGGCTATTGCGGAGAAAAACATCCAAGAGCGTTATAATGAATTAGAGAGTGCTGAAAAGATCATTCAGGACAATATCCAAGAATTTTTACCTTTAATCAAACAAAGACGTGTAGAGGTTGCTATGCGCGAGGTTCCCGAAAAGATTAAAGAAATTAAATCCTTCGCCTTAAACGAGGTTTTTGCCCAAGAGGTTCAAGCCTTGACCCCTGAGGCGAGAGAGGTACTGGAAAAAGTCATCAACTATATGGAAAAGAAATACATCAAAGTTCCGATGGTTATGGCAAAAGAAATTTTAGTCAAAACTCCAGAAACAGAGAAAAACTAAATCAATTATTTCCTGACATATAATGACAGTAACGTGTCAACATATTCCTTGTATTTATTTATTTTTGCTTCGATAAATGGTATTAGACACATTTTTCCAAAATTGTTCATTTTCCGATAGCTAAGCTGCATCAAAAACACGTTCTGTATGCGTTGATTTGTTGGCTACCGATGGAATAAATTTGTGATTGTTTTAATAGGTAAAGTAAAATTAACGTGAATAGAAAACTAATTATTGGTACCCGGGGAAGCGTTCTTGCCATGTGGCAAGCAAATTTTGTAAAAGATCGATTGGCAGAAATCGGAATTGAAGCAGAATTAAAAATCATTAAAACGCAGGGTGATATCATTCAGCACCTCCGTTTAGATAAATTGGAAGGCAAAGGATTTTTCACCAAAGAACTTGAAGAAGAGCTTCTGAACGGAACCATCGATTTAGCGGTACACTCACATAAAGATTTACCTACGGTCAATCCTCCCGGATTGATCATTGCTGCTGTTTCTGAGCGCGAAGATCCAGCTGAATTATTAATTATCCACAAAGATTGTGTGGACATCAAAAAGCGTTTATCGTTAAAGCACAATGCGACTGTCGGAACATCTTCCAACCGTAGAAAAGCGCAGATCTCTGCACTACGTCCTGATCTGGAGTTTGATGATCTCCGTGGTAATCTGCAGACAAGAATGCAGAAACTGCGCGATGAGCAATATGATGCAATTGTGCTAGCGAAAGCCGGTATTGCACGGATTGAGATGGATATTACGGATTTTCATGTTGAAGAAATTCCTCCTGTTGAAATTATCCCTGCTCCGGCACAAGGTGTATTGGCTATTCAGATCCGTGAACTTGACAAGGAACTTTTTGATGCATTACAACCGCTGAATAATGAAGAAGTAGCAAAAACAATCGCTGTCGAACGTCTGGTATTAAACAAATTTGACGCGGGTTGTCATGCCCCACTTGGTTGTTATTGCCGCAAAAGTGGTGATGAATATGAAGCTTGGGCTTCTATCGCAGAAACAAGTGAGGATTTCCCCGACCGTGTATATCTCAGAGACACCGATACAACACGTTTAGCAGAGCGTATTTTCAGTAAGTATGCAAAAGATAGAAAACTGCCACAATCTGTATTTATTTCAAGAGAGGTAGATGAAAATTCCTATTTCGCAAGAGCGATGGCCAAACATAACATTGGTATTGAAGGCCGCTCTTTGATTAAAATATTCCCTATCATCAACAAATTGGATCCTTTCATCCTGAAACATGTGGATTGGATTATATTTTCAAGCAAAAATGGTATTGAACACTTTTTCAATTTAGAACCTCGTTTGAGCAAAAAAACCAAAATAGGTGTTATTGGACGTGGTTCAGAAGAAATTTTGCGTAAATATGATCGCGTTGCTGATTTTTCGGGAGACAGTGAGGGCATTAACATGGAGGAGATTGCGAAGAAATTTGCGGAACTGGCCAATGGTGGTACCGTACTTATTCCACGTGCAAAAGAATCCTTGGAGACTATCCAAAAAGCGTTGAGCCCGGAGACGAAAATCATCAATATACCGGTCTATGAAACGGTCTTAGAAGAAAATGTAGATCCGTCCAATGCGGAGGTACTGGTTTTTACCAGTCCAAGCAATGTGGAAGCTTATTTTGCGGACAACCTGCTGGAACCGGGCCAGAAAGTAATCTGTATCGGCCGTTCTACCGGTGCAAAATTTGATGAGATGAATGTGCCTTATACACTTCCTTATTCTCCAGATGAGATCGGTCTTTCTGAAGCCGTTTTTGGATTGGAGTATTAGTTCATAAATAATTCAACAAAATGTTACAACGTCCGAGAAGAAATCGTAAATCTGCCGTGATTCGCGACATGATTCAAGAGACACGTTTAGACGCGTCAAATTTGATCTTCCCACTTTTTATCGTCGATGGGCAGAATCAAAAAACTGAGGTTAAATCGATGCCTGGCATCTATCGCTATTCGATAGACAATCTATTAAAAGAAGTGGAAAGCTGTCTCAAACTGGGCTTACGCTCATTTGATCTTTTCCCTAATATTGAAGAGTCACTAAAAGACAAGTACGCCACGGAAAGCTACCGTGATGGAAGCTTATACTTACGTGCTATTGCAGCTGTCAAGAAACATTTTCCTGAGGCTTGTATTGTGACGGACGTTGCCATGGACCCTTACAGCAGTGACGGACACGATGGAATCGTCGAAAATGGTGAAATCCTAAACGATGAGACATTAGAGGTGTTGGGCAAAATGGCCTTAGCACATGCACAATCAGGTGCAGATATCATAGCCCCATCTGATATGATGGACGGCCGCATCGGTTACATCCGCGAACTATTGGACCATAATGGTTTTACCAATGTTTCTTTGATGTCCTATACGGCAAAATATGCTTCGGCCTATTATGGTCCTTTTAGAGATGCTTTGGGGTCGGCGCCCAAACATGGGGATAAAAAGACTTACCAAATGAATCCTGCCAATGCAAAAGAAGCGCTTATTGAAGCACAGCTCGATGCACAGGAAGGGGCGGATTTTTTGATGGTAAAGCCAGGACTTCCCTACTTGGATGTCGTCAAACTTCTTGCAGACAACTTTGATCTACCAATTGCGGTATATAATGTCAGCGGTGAGTATGCAATGTTAAAGGCGGCTATTCAAAACGGCTGGTTAGACGAACGTGTTATTCTAGAAACACTTTTAAGCTTCAGACGTGCCGGTGCTACAGCAATCTTATCCTATCACTCCAAAGAAGTATTGGAAAAAGGTTTTATTTAGAAATCAAAGATGTCAATTTTTGACAACCGTTTACATAAAAAAGCAAAGCCCGGGATCCGGGCTTTGCTTTTTTATGCCAATACCAGATTCCTTACGTTTCTATGAGACTTATCTTCCGAAAAAAAGATAACTTCGCATACAAATACATAGACTATGCAAGCACCTGATATTTCAAGAGCAAAATCTGCCGAGTTATTTGAAAAAGCAAAACAATATTTCCCTGGAGGCGTCAATTCCCCAGTTAGGGCTTTCAAATCCGTATATGGCACACCTTTATTTATTGAACGTGGCGATAAAGCACATCTTTGGGATGCTGACGGGAATGAATTTATCGATTTTTGTTGTTCATGGGGTCCATTAATTTTAGGGCACAACAATGATCAGGTTCGCGAGGCTGTCGCCGCGCAATTGGGCAAAGGCTTAAGCTTCGGTGCTCCGACGGCATTGGAGAACCAATTGGCTGAATTGATTATTGAAAACAATAGATTTATTGAGAAAATCCGTTTTGTCAGTTCCGGAACTGAGGCGGTCATGTCTGCGATCCGCTTGGCTAGAGGCTATACAAAGCGTGATAAGATTATCAAATTTGATGGCTGTTATCATGGGCACTCAGATTCTCTTTTGGTGAAAGCAGGCTCTGGATTGGTCACCTTTGGTGAGACATCCTCAGCTGGTGTACCTAAAGCCTTTGCAGACGAAACAATTGTTATCGAATTGAACGATAAGGAAGCTTTAGAAGCTGCTTTTGCTGAATTTAAAGGTCAAATTGCGGCTGTCATCATTGAGGGTATTCCCGCAAACAACGGTTTATTATTACAGTCGAAGGACTATGTTCACTTTTTGCGGAATATCACGCGCGAACACGGAGCAATGTTGATTATGGATGAGGTAATCACAGGATTTCGGATTGATTTTGAAGGAGCTTCAGCATACTATGATGTACAACCGGATATTATCACCTACGGCAAAATTATTGGCGGCGGAATGCCTGTCGGCGCATATGGTGCATCAAAAGAATTGATGGCTTGTATATCTCCTGATGGTGCAGTTTACCAAGCAGGAACTTTATCCGGAAATCCAGTTGCTATGGCTGCCGGTATTGCGGCATTAGGAATCCTTTCTCAACGGGATTTCTATACAAATCTAAATGCCAAAACCGAAGCTTTCGTGAATGATATGCGTGCTTATATTGCCGAGAAAGGATATCAAGTTCAACTTTTCCATGTTGCTTCTATTTTTTGGTTTGCATTCACCGAACAGAAAGAAATCAAAAAGGCGAGTGAAATCGATCCTAAATCGATGGAATCCTATAAAATTATGCACCGCGAGTTGTTGAACCGGGGCGTTTATTTTGGACCATCGGGCTATGAAGTCGGTTTTGTTTCTGACGCACATACAGGCGCTGATCTTGAACAGGCAAAAAAACATATTTTCGATGCTTTAGACATCGTATTCAACGCATAAAAAATCACACTATCTATAAAAATGCCCTCAGTATATTACTGGAGGGCATTTTTGTTTGTATATATTCAAAAGTGTCTATTTTAAGTAGGCTTATTTGTCAACTAAAGTTTGCTGGCCAGTTTCTTATCCTTCGATTTCATCTTATTTAGTCCGGCAATAAGTTCATCCAATGAAAACTTGCCTTTGATATCCATAAATACACTTTCATCCTCATTATCATGAACCAGTAAAGAAACCCGCTGGATGACATTGTTCTTATCAATACGGGCGTTGAGCGAAATTTCCTGACCATCGGTGTTGATCACAAAAAGCTCCTCAAATTTGTTTTTCTTTAAAAACTTATGGTAATCATCCAAGATCCGCGCATTTTTCGTTTTATCATTATTTGAAAGTGTCAGCATTCTGAACTTCTTTAACTTCTTAACAATTTCAGCCATTGCACGGGCATCTTCATCCTTCTCATCCTTTAAGGCTTTCTTCATAAAGGGTTTTGTCAGCCACATCGGCAAATTGATAGCAACTATCTCCGCGTCATCAGATACATTTGATCTGCTAACGAAATCCATATTGGAAGCTTTTTTTACGATGCACGACTGCATGGAGAAAAGGAATCCAATTAGGCACAACAAGGTTAGTAATCTTTTCATAATTTTCTACTTTTTGTTGTTCTCCGTTTTGTTTTTATTCACTTTGTTGTTGCCTTCATTGACCAAGCTAGTCACGTCTTTCAAAGGGATAGCCCCATCAAGGATCATAAATAAATTTTGTCCATCTCCATTTATTGTCAGCAACAGATTGTTCAGGATATCAGCATTTGCAGACATATTTTCAACCATGAATCGAATATCTTGACCTTCACTATTGAGCGACATGAGTTCTTCATATTTTAAATTGGAGACTGCACCTCGAATGATACCTGTTAAGGCTTTATCTTCACCATCCTCTACAATCAGCATACGTAAAGATTTAACGTTCTTTAGCAACGGTGTAATGGTCTGCATATCGTCATCATCTATTTTTAGATTCCCCAATAATTTAAACATCGGTGCCCCTATTTTGAGCGTTGTCACTCCCTTCTTTCCTTGGTACTGTTCAAACAGTTTATCCAGTTTAGAAATTTGCGCGTTTGCCATACTTGCTACAAGTAAAAGGCAAGCTATTAAAAAACCTTTCATGCTATTTTAGTTAATCGTTATCGACATTTGTTTTATATTCATTGCTTTATCTACGCCATTTTCCAGATTATTTGCCAGCAAGCCCAATGACTTTAATGTCAATTCAACAGCTTCCTCTTCGTTGGTTACTGGTTTTCCATTCAGAACGACATAATCTGCCCGGTAGGACTCTCCTGCTGTCGATTCCAAACTTTCAGTCACGACTTTTTTCTTCATCGTCCAATCTTTGGCTTGTTTTTTTACTTTTGGACGTTTGAAAGTTTCCGCTGTTCGTATTGCCTTCCTACTGTCCTCTGTACTTACCCCATCATTCATATTGGGGACTGCTGTTTCTATATTTTGATCATCAAGGGGCTTCTTGTCGGCAGGCTCGAGTTCTTTTATTTCTTTTTTGGCGATCACAGGCGATTGCATTGCTGATTCTTGGTTTAGGAATAACGCTAGCCCAATGGTCGCCAAAAGCACTGCCGCTGCCGCATATTTCACCCAGCTTCGATTCCACCATACAATATATTTTTTATCGTCATTGATCTGACTTTCGAAATCGGCAAAGGACCAGTCCATTTTGACATCCTTTTCCTGATTCAATGATTGAAAAAAAACACTATCTGAGTTTTTCAGCTCCTTTTCTTCCTCTAATGACGACTGGCCATTAAAGTACTTGTCTTCCAATTCCTTTCGTTTTTTATCTTTCATCACTATACTTTTTATTTGTATTAATGCGTGCCGCTTCATAATCGAATAACTTTGTCAGTTGCTCTTTTACTTTTTGCCTCGCACGCATTAAATTAACCCTAACTGCAGATTCTCCCATGTCTAATACTTCACCTATTTCATCAATATCATAATCCTCGACATCGCGCAAGTGCATCACCAAGCGCTGCTTTTCGGGAAGGGAGTTAATCATCTCCAGAATAACTTCCTTGGTATTCTCAACGGCATACTCTGCTGTCGAAACGGCTTGATACTGATCGACATAATCCGACCTTACCTTATCTTTTTTAATCCGGTTCAGCGCTTCATTTTTTACGCTCTGCATACAAAATGCCTCCATATTTTTGTATTGATGAAGTTGATCTTTCAATTTCCACAACCGCATCATAACATTCTGTACAGCATCAAAGGCTTCGTCATCATCTATCAAGATCCGTTTCGCAAAGCGAAATAGCTTATCCTTATGGATGAAAACGGTGTTCTTAAATTGCTCTTGGTTCATGTACTATTCCGTATGAAGACCTATTTATTTGCCTTTTATATTATCAAGACATTTCAGCAAATCTATTTATTACATCTCATATGAATATTTTTTTAAAAATATTTATTTCGTTGTAGAGCTAAACTTAACTGGTCGTGCAAAGGCCTTATTTTTAACCTTATTACAAACAAAATACGTACATAAGCTGTTATTTAAGATGCTGAATGATTAAAAAATTAAACAAAAAAATTATGAAGTATTACAGAATTACAGGTATTACTGCTGCATTAGCACTTATGGTGGGCGCTATTGGATGTAACAACTCATCCACAAAGGGCACAAATGGGGCCGATTCAAGCAGCAGTATCGACACAAATACTGCACAAAAGATGGACTCCATCACGGTTAGTCCTATTGCAGACTCAAAAGAATTTCCTGGAGCCGACTTACAGATCGCCTCGATCACCGCAGAAAAGGTTGGAGCAGACTCGGCAAAAGTCACTGTAAAGTATACGGTTAAAAACTTCAAGTTGACCGAAATGACCGACGACGCACATGCTGCGCATATGGCCAACTCACATGATGGACAACATATTCATTTCATCCTCGATAATAAGCCCTATACCGCTCTCTACAAACCGGAGAACTCGGTTACAGTACCCTTGAATTCGGAACATTATCTGCTTTCGTTTTTATCAAGGTCTTATCATGAATCCATCAAGACCACCGAAGCCTCAAAATTGGTAAAATTTAAGGTTGATGCCATGGGAAAATTGACAAAAGATGCGGCACCAAAAGAACCTTCGCTCTTCTACTCTAGACCAAAAGGAGAATATAAAGGCGAAGAAACAAAAAATCTTCTTTTGGATTTTTATCTAGTTAATACAAATCTTGCTCCCGATGGCAATAAAGTAATCGCCGATATCAATGGTCAGACATTTACATTGGATAAATGGGGCCCTTATGAAATCAAGGGTTTGCCATTGGGCAACAATAAGGTCAAACTGACATTGGTGGACAAGGACGGCAATGCCGTTACCGGAGATAATGTATCGGTAGAGCGTGACATCAAACTATCCGAAAAATAGAAATAGGTTTATAACAAGCAAAAGAGCCGCATACATGCGGCTCTTTTTATTACCAATTGTTTCCATTTACAGAATTAATTTTTTCCTTCAGCGATTGGATAAATGCATTTATATTTTTATCAACCAAAATAACTTCCTTCTTACTCAATACTTTTCCATTTTCTTTAAAAAGGCCACTATTTCCTGCCGACCATGATTTCTTGCCAATTAAGCTTAACATCGTGTGCGTACCATATCTTACAGAATCAAAAATCGGTTCAAATCGAATCTTACCATCTTTGAATTGTAAATCATATTTATAAAAATACTGAGCATCTGCTCCACCGGCAAGATAACCTTGTTCGACTTTAAGCCAATCATGACCGTTTATAACGATTTGTTCATTCTGTATCACATTCGTGATCTCTTCCGGCCTTTCGTAATTCGCATTTATAAATTTAATTGCTCCCATAAAAAGCTGCTCCTTAGCGATTCCGGGAAACTCTATGACAACATATTTATTATCTTTGTCAGCTTTATCAACAAATCCTGTTGATGTAATTTCCATTGATTGACCATACGTATATAAGCCACCAAACATAAATAATGCAAAAATAAGTCTCTTCATTTATAATATTTACTAATCCATATCAAAATACTAAATATTTTAAATAAAAAAAGAACCATATTTAATCATTAAGGTAATTTTTCAAAATCAATTTTCGGAGCTGTGTTTTTATTAACGTATTCGAATTTACTTCCTGGCTTAACAATTTCGTTAAAGAAGCCTCCATTTCTAAGAAAATACCCGTTTTTTGTTGTACCGCCCATTGCATCAATACGCTGATTGGCACGATACGTATTGTCGACACTGAATGAAGCCTCTTGCACAGCCTTCCACTGTCCATCATAAACCCATTGATTGCCAAAATCAACCTTTCTGCCCAAGTAGCCTTGATTAGGGCTAAAATTCTCCAAGAAACTGTGGAAGCGTTTCAGGTAAGTGTTTGTCTGTGGACGTTTGAAGCTTGCAATCACATTCCAGGCATTCTCTTCCGGAATAAAAAACCAAGCTGTATAATCCGTATTTCCTTTTCCATCGGGCTCACCTTTCAGGAGAAACTTATAAGTTACCCCTGCTTTCCAAAAATACTTGCGGTAACTTTGTCCGCCAGACCCCTCGTTGCCAAATTCTCCTGAATGCACATCCTTTCCTTTTTTCAGCAAATGGATTTTTTGTTCGTCAGGAATACTTTTCGGATCATCGGTATGGAAAGGACTCCATACTGAAAATAAGATACGTCGTTCGGTTTCAGAATTTACCTGTATGCCAAAGTATCCTTCTCCAAAACCATTTGCCATAAAATATGACCCAACTTTATCTTCTCCTTGAGGGACCGTCACTTCATTATAATAGTAACTGACATTGCCCTCTGTAGGTATCGTGTAATTTAAATGGCAGGAAGGGCCTCTTCTGGACCAATAGTAATATTCGGGATCATTGGAAAATAGAAGTCCTCCCGAAGCAGCTTCGCCGCTCACAAGCAATTCGGTTACATTAGCAAAATCGTTTCCAGATTTACTTAAGCCTTTTAAATTAACCTGTACATAACCGGGCGTCTTCACATCAATAGACAGAGGCGCTGTTTCAGCTAGCTCCCTACTTTCCACATTCACAATCGCCTTTTTTCCTAAAGCGTCTATTGCTATTTTGGATTTGCCACCATCATTTTTTGCTTTCAGTTTTAAGGTCAATTTCCCCGCTTTTTGAGCCCTAAAATAAACCGATGCTACTTCCTTATCACTTGACCATTTTACCAAGCCATTTCGACCAGAAATTTCCGCATTACCAGTTTGTCCTGCAGTAATGAAAGCATTGCCTGCAAGCGGAACTGTAAAAGTCTGCCCAACTGTCTGCGCGATACTCCCTATCGAAAGACAAGATAAGGCCCCCATAAAGAGGTACTGGATAAAGTGTTTTCTTTTCATATTTTAATATTTTGATCTTTTTATCATTTTGTCTATCATCTTTGACTACTCCAAAGGACTTAGCAGCACGATCATTGAAGAGTCAAGTGATTACCGCTCTTTTTATTCTATTTCTTGTTAATCGTAGAATAAGGTTTACATCAGCATGGTAAAGCCGGATTATTTAATGAAGATAAGGGTTAGATTTACAGAAAAAGAAAGGAAATGTATATCAATCGATTGTGTAAAAAAATAGCAATAATTAGTCTTTATCACGTTTCGCGAAATAGTCAATTATGAAATGGGAGCGCATATGACATAACTCACAGAAAAGATGGGCGAAAAAAGAGTTTTTAAGCTTTTTTGACCGATTTTAAGATAAAATAGATGACAGGCACAAAAACCGATAACAGTACAAAGGGTAAAAACCAAATTCCCAATCCTTCCGAAGTAGCTGAGGTATTGGGAATAGATCTAAAGGCGATGATCGCAAAAATAACGACCACGATAAACTTTAAATATCGTATCAAACGACTCGCAGCAGTATATTGTTGTAACGCATTTTCTTGAGTAATCTTGACAGGATAGTTAAATAGATGTGGAAATCTATTGATAGTAGTCATCACTAGATATAAGATAGTAGCTATACCAGGTAGCAGCAAAATGGTCGACCTCGCGCCAAATTTATCTGCATTTCCCTCTACATTATAATGTACTGGAACAATTTCAGGCAATTTATTGTAGTTAACAGTAATTACATACCACAATAAAAACAAGGAGAACCAGCCTAGGAGTTCCAATATTCTATCGCCTACTGTAAGTTTGAGTTTTATTCTCGGTCGACCATTCATAATTAAATTGGCTATTTTTTTCTCGGCTTCATAATAGGCTATCCTGATTTTAACGTCCTTCTCACGAAGTTAAGAAAGATCACAATACGAGCCTTTGTCCAGAATCTTGCGTTATCAGTTGCCATCAAAGCGAATACCCGAATGCTTGGTGTAACTACTGCATAAAAAAAGTGAAGGGCTTGACTCTTCACTTTTCCACACAATGTTAATAACTATGTTGATAACATTGCGCGGTTTATAAGACTATCTTAAAAATGAGAGGTTAAAAACCGACGCTCTTCAAATTTAATCCTGTGCGTTCATCTAAACCGAACATCAAGTTCATATTTTGTACCGCCTGTCCAGATGCACCTTTCAGCAGATTGTCCGTTGCATTTAAAATAAGCAACTTATTTCCGTGCTTTTCGAAGTGGATAATACTTTTATTTGTATTGACAACCTGCTTGAGGTCGATATTTTTTTTGCTGACATGCGTAAAAGGGTGAGCTGCATAATACGTCTCATATAATTCGTATGCTTGTTCTTCCGACAAGTCTGTATCAACATAAATTGCCGAGAAAATTCCTCTGGCAAAATCGCCCCGTTGCGGAACAAAGTTAATTCTTTCAGCAGCACGTTCAAGCAATGAATTTTCGGAAATAGGCAGGAAACCTGTTTGCAGCTGATCCAACGATTCCGAAATTTCCTGCAAATGCTGGTGTTCAAATGATTTGTAAGCAGAAAGATTATTGTTACGCCAAGAGAAATGTGTCGTTGCTCCAGGTTTCTGTCCTGCTCCTGTAGATCCAGTTGTTGCATTGACATGAATCTGATTTGGCAACAAACCTTTACTAGCCAATGGCAATAGCGCCAACTGTATGTTTGTTGCAAAACATCCTGGATTAGCAATATATTGTGCCGTCTTGATTGCTTCTTTGTTTAGTTCTGGAAGTCCGTATACAAATTGTTGTCCTTGATACGCAGTATTTGAACGAAGACGATAATCCTGCGAGAGATCAATAATTTTCACTGAAGCATCGACTGCATTTGCGTCCAAAAATTTACGTGCATCACCATGGCCGACACATAAAAACAAGACATCAACATCCGAATGAAAATCAGAAGAGAAGGTCAATTCAGTATCTCCAAATAAATCATTGTGCACTTCATACAACTTATTTCCTGCATTGGAAGCGCTATTGGCAAATACGATTTCCACCTCAGGATGATAAATCAATACACGTAATAACTCACCACCAGTATATCCTGCCGAACCAATTATTCCTACTCTGATCATTTTCTTGAATTTAGTATTTAGGTATACGTTATCAAATGTTCTGCAATGTATTTTTCCCAACGAATTTTACCGTAGGAAAAAACACATTGCGTAAACACATGTCAATTATTTTTTATTCACTTTGTGCCAAATAATAGTTTGATTTCCAAAAATCTTAGAGAAACCTTTCACATCATCACCCGTGTAGCCTTTATTCATTTCACCATAGCTACCAAATTTATTGGACATCAAGTCATGCTCAGACTCCACACCAATGACCACAAAGCGGTACGGATGAAGCTCTACAATCACACGACCAGTAACTGTTTCTTGTGAAGATTGCAAGAATGCCTCGATATCGCGCATAACAGGATCGTGCATCTGGCCTTCGTGCATATAATTTCCATAAAAAGCAGCGATTTGATCTTTCCATGATAGCTGCCATTTGGTCAAGGTATGTTTTTCCAGGGTATGGTGTGCCTTAATTAAAATGACAGAAGCTGCTGCTTCAAAACCTACACGTCCTTTGATACCAATGATGGTGTCGCCGACGTGGATATCGCGACCTATACCATAAGGCTGTGCAATTGCCTGTAGTTCTTGAATAACTTTAACGGAAGCCATTTTTTCGCCGTTTAATGCAACAGGCTCTCCTTTTTCAAAATCTATTGTAATTTGCTGTGGCTCTGAAGAAGTCACTGGAGTCGGCCAAGCCGATTCAGGCAAATATTGATTGGATGTCAAAGTTTCTGCTCCACCAACAGAAGTACCCCAAAGGCCTTTGTTGATTGAATACTTTGCTTTTTCAGCAGAGTATTCTACACCATGTTTATTCAAATACTCGATTTCGGCTTCACGTGATAATTGCAGATCACGGATTGGTGTGATAATTTCGACTCCAGGAATCAAGGTTTGGAAAATCATATCGAAACGTACCTGGTCATTTCCAGCACCTGTAGAGCCATGAGCAACACATTCAGCACCTATTTTCTTTGCATAATTTGCAATTGCTGTTGCCTGGCATACACGCTCAGCAGATACTGATAACGGATAGGTTGCATTTTTTAGCACGTTGCCGAAAATCAAAAATTTAATAGTTTCGCGGTAATAGTCTGCGGTTTCATCTATAGCTGTATGAGATTTCACGCCTAATGCATAAGCACGTTCTTCAATATTTTTCAATTCTTCATCCGAAAAACCACCTGTATTTACAACTACGGAATGAACTTCTAAACCTAAATCTTGTGTAAGATAGATACAACAAAATGAAGTATCCAATCCGCCACTAAATGCTAAAACTACTTTTTTCATTAGAATGTTATTTTATGAGTGTCTATTTTCAACGGCTGATTTGGCGCGTTTCACTCGGTTTTCTTTTTACAATTATATCAAGAATCATGGACTGATCGAGTTGTTCCTCCTTTTTCAGTTGTATGATACGTCTATTTTCAATTTTATCTCTATGTTTAGCTTAATATCCCTTTGCGACTTTATTATGTTTTGGGAAGTTGACCGCAATAAACTTATTGGCCGATTTCCAAAACTTCGCCTGGATACGCTTTAACAGCGACTGTTTTTGAGTGATTCTTTCCAAACGTTCCTTTGCTTCATGCTTACGCTGGATCTTCTCTCTCAGTTCGCGTTCTTTCTCTTCAGGATCCCAAAGCATCGCTGTACACATACAGTTTTTACGGTCCTTACTCATGAGGATCTCATAATTCACACAGCTTTGGCAACCTTTCCAAAATTCGTCATCTGTCGTCAATTCGGAATACGGAACAGGTTCATACCCCAATTCTGAATTGATTTTCATCACTGCAAATCCAGTTGTTAAACCAAAAATCTTTGCTTTTGGATACTTTTCACGGGAAAGTTCAAAGACTCTCTTTTTGATCGCCTTTGCCAAACCGACCTTTCTGAACTCGGGATTGACAATCAGACCGGAGTTAGCGACATAATCACCATGCCCCCAAGTTTCTATATAACAGAAACCTGCCCACCGGCCATCTCTATGTAAAGCAATCACTGCTTTACCTTCATTCATCTTGTTGGCAACGTATTCTGGTTTACGACGCGCAATACCAGTACCACGAGCCTTTGCAGACTCGAACATTTCGTCGCAAATAACCTCTGCATAATGTGCATGCTCAGGTTTAGCCGGGATAATTAAAAAATCTGATATAGTCATTGACTTACGACCCTAATAATAAAACAACAACTACCGTCGTGTTTTGTTACTAAATAAATAAAATAATGGATTCAAAACCATCGGACAATCATGGTCTTGCTTGGAAAGATTCACTACCTCAAATCAAGCCCGAGGTAGTATGGGTCGTCGGAAGCGTAAAACAGGTATTTCTACGAAAATGAAAGAACAAAAAACCTTCCTCATAAACTTCTCAAAAGTTTGAGTATAAGAATAATCGTTTTTTTTGTTCTGCTTCATTTCTCTATGCGCTGTCAATTGTTTCTGACGATGCAAATGTATAAAAATATTTTTTTCTTTTCCACAATATTCTCATCGATTTTTTGCAAAAATTAAAAATTTACAATATGCTATCAAAACCTTCATGTAAGCTTCATTTTCAAGCAATTAATTATTAACAATGCGGTAATGGACCACGCCCATTAACGATATTAATTTGACAATAAAACGGATAAAGGTTTAAGGCTTTATCAATTGAAATTGCTGTTTTTTCTATGGGTTCGTTATTTTTGGTCAAAAACGATACTTTTGTACGGATCATTTAAAGGAGAATAGTATGTCACCGAGTTTAATTTTCTATATTATTTTTGCAGTCCCTTACATTATCTTTATGTATTGGCTCGTCAAACAGGACAAACATAAATATGCCTGGGGAATAGCGATTATTACGATTGTTGCCCTATTGGCAATCTATGTATCACAAAAAGCCAGTAAAGTGGCCATGGACAATTATCAACAGCACCAGATCGATTCCAGAGAGATCGAGCGGGAAGAGCGTCTACAAAAACAGCAGGATAGTATTAATCATGCTCAACAATAAAAAAAGCGGCTAGTGCCGCTTTTTTTATTATCCTTTAGCCTGATCCGGGATAATACCTTCTAATTTAAATAGAAAAGCATACTCCAAGGCGATTTCTTTTAAATAATCAAACCTTCCGGATGCTCCGCCATGTCCGTAGTCCATATCGGTCTTTAACAATAAGACCGTATCTCCAGTTTTGGTTGCCCTCAGTTTGGCCACCCATTTTGCCGGTTCAAAATATTGCACTTGGCTATCGTGAAGCCCAGTTGTCACCAATAAATTGGGATATTCCTTTGCCTCAATATTTTCGTAAGGAGAATATGCTTTCATATAGAAATAAGCCTCACTTTCATTCGGATTTCCCCATTCATCATACTCATTTGTGGTCAATGGTATTGTGTCATCTAACATAGTATTCACGACATCCACAAACGGTACCTGAGCTATGATACCATGATATTGCTCAGGTGCAATGTTAGCAACGACCCCCATTAACAGACCTCCAGCACTACCTCCCTGAGCATAGAGATGTTCCGATGTACAATAATGACGTTCTATCAGATATTTACCACAATCCACAAAATCGTAAAAGGTATTCATCTTACGCATCATTTTTCCATCTTCATACCATTGACGCCCCATTTCCTCACCACCTCTAATATGTGTCAAAGCATAGATAAATCCGCGATCCAGTAAACTCAGCCGATTGCTTGAAAAAGTAGGATCCATCGAAGCTCCATAGGAACCATACGCATATTGCAGCAACGGTGCTGTACCATCAAGTTTGGTTCCTTTCTTGTAAACAATAGATATCGGCACCTGAACACCGTCTCTTGCCGTGGCAAAAATACGTTCCGTGATATAGGCTGTTTGGTCATATCCGCCCAAAACCTCCTGTTGCTTTAATAAGACTTTCTGTTGGTCGGCCATATCATACTCATAAACCGAACTCGGCGTCACTAGAGAGGTGTAACCATATCGCAACTTCTGGCTATTATATTCCACATTTATGGCCGGATATACTGTATAGGCCACTTCTCCAAAATCCAAGTAATGTTGCTGCTGACTACTTAGGTTATAAATGGCCAATTGAGTTAGTCCATTTTTCCGTTCAGCAATCGCCAGAAAGTCCTTAAACTCTTCGATATCACTCACCAGCACATCTGGGCGATGGCCCATAAATGTCTGCCAGTTGCTACGCTCCGTCTGGTCTAAGGGACATTGCATGATGCGAAAATTGATAGCCTCGTCGTTAGTCAGAATTAAGAACCTGTCTTCCAAGGCAATGACAGAATAAAGTACATCTTGCATCCTTGGCTGAAAGACGCGAAATTCTGTCTGTGGAAAATCAGCATCCAATAACCAGATTTCCGAGGACAAGGTTCCTTCCGAATTGATGATAATATATTTTCCATTTTTCGATTTACCGACTGCGATATAATTTGTGTTATCTTTTTCCTCATAGACCAGCACATCCGCTGCCGGGTCGCTGCCCAATACATGCCGCATAATCTTTTCACTGAGCAAAGTCACAGGATTCTTAGCGGTATAAAAAAGTGTAAGATTGTCATTTCCCCAGATTGCTGCACCCTCGGTATTCTTTATTTGATCGGGATAGATTTCTCCCGTCTCCAGATTCTTTATATAAATGGTATATTCTCTTCGGGAAACGGTATCCACACTAAAAGCAAGCAAACGATTGTCCGGGCTGACCGAAAACCCCTTTGCTGTATAATATGCATGTCCATCGGCAAGCCGATCAATATCCAATAACAATTCTTCCTCAGCCCCAAGCGTACCTTTTTTACGACAGAACTTGAAATATTGGTTTCCCTCTTCAGTTCGGCTATAATAGTAGTAACCGTTTTTATAATAGGGCACCGACTCGTCCTTTTCTTTAATACGGGATTTTAATTCATGAAATAGATTTTCCTGCAGCTCGGCAGTATCTTCAAGCATCGAGTTGGTATAAGCATTCTCTTTTTCCAGATACTCGATAACCTCCTGCGATCTATCACCCTTTTTAAAGTAATCAATCATCCAGTAATAATCATCTTGAACAGTGTCATCGTGTATCTTTCTGATATGGGGATAAACAGCTGCCTTTGGGGCCATCACTTTAGGCCAATGTATTTTCTTATGTTGTTGCATTCGTTTTCTTTTACACTATTCTATTCATACTATTTTTGGCATCATGTTATTTGGATGATCCAAATAAAACAAGATCATTTTTAGAAATGCTTTGAATTTAAGATATTTCGTTAAAAGTTTGACTAAGGATGTCGATTATAAGCACTTTTAATAAAAATTAACAGTTCAAAAGAGTCATTAGCATTATCTTTGCTATCCTCTATAGTCGGGAATAAACGGGCTAGCACACGTATGAACACAATTTAAATAAACACAAGTGAATAACCGAGTGCAACGAGCTCATGAACACAATTTAAAACAAACAGACGTGAATAACTATTTACATATGAATTTAAAGAAATCACTATATCTAATCGCTTTGGGCTCATTGCCGCTTATCTCTTTCGGGCAATCCGATACCATTCCAGCAAACTGGTTTAACCTGGATTATAAAACGGATGGGGTAATGGGCATCAGCACTGAAAAAACCTATAAGACTTTATTGAAAGGCCGAAAATCAACCCCTGTCATTGTGGGGGTACTGGATGGTGGCGTTGATGTATATCACGAGGATCTCAAAGACGTCGTCTGGATCAATGCGAAAGATAGTCTTGCAAATGGTATAGATAATGATGGTAACGGCTATATCAATGATAAATATGGTTGGAACTTTATTGGAAATGCCGATGGTAAGGATGTACAGTTTGACAACCTGGAATTGACAAGACAGCTTAGGGTATTAGACAAAAAGTTTGCAAATATTACCGCTGCTACTGAGCTCAATGAAAAAGCTCGAAAAGCTTTCGCTAGCTATCAAAAGATGGTCGTCGAATATAAAAACAAACTGGAAGAAGCTAAGATGGGACAGTTTTCCTATGATGCGCTCAAACGCAACGTAGATGCTGTCGTTCGTGAAATCGGCAAGAAACCAGAAGACATCACGCCAGAAGATATAGACAATTTCAAAGCAACGACAAACACACAACGCATTGCGCTTGGCTATGCAAAGGACGAGATCCAGAGCGGTGGCTTTATTAAATTTTTCAATGATATTACCGAAGGTGCGAAATATTTCAACAACCAAGTTGACTATCATCTAAATAAAGACTACGATTCACGTCCTATCGTTGGAGACAACTACGAAGATGCTTCAGAGCGACACTACGGCAATGCTGACGTAAAGGGTCCGGATGCTTTGCATGGCAGCCATGTAGCCGGAATCATAGGTGCAAAACGCAATAATAATATAGGTATCAATGGTGTAGCAGACAATGTTAAGATACTTACCGTTAGACTCGTCCCTGATGGTGATGAGCGCGATAAAGATGTGGCAAATGCAATTCGTTATGCCGCAGACAACGGCGCCAAAGTACTTAACATGAGCTTTGGAAAAGGTTATGCCTATAACAAACAAACGGTAGACGACGCGATCAAATACGCGGAATCAAAAGATGTGTTGATGATACATGCTGCAGGAAATGACAGTGAAGATAATGACATAGAGCCTAATTTTCCGATGAAATATTATACGGACGCAAAAGGTGATACGACTGGGGTTGCTCAGGCCTGGATCACCGTAGGCGCAACGGGCCTTCATCTGGACAATGAGCTGCTGGCCGATTTTTCCAATTATGGCAAAAAAACGGTTGATGTTTTCGCTCCCGGCGTCCATATCAACTCCACAGTACCGGATTCCAAGTATAAAGAAGAACAAGGCACGAGTATGGCCGCACCTGTTGTCGCCGGTCTAGCTGCAATGATCCGCTCCTATTATCCAAATTTGAGTGCTGTTGAAACCAAACAGATTATTATGGAATCGGTAGAAAAGCCGGATCAACTTGTGCAGGTGAAAGTCGGGGAAGACAGCACAAAAACCGTACGGCTAGCAGACATTTCTGTCACTGGGGGGATTGTCAATGCCTATAATGCCATCATCAAAGCAGAAGAATATACCAACAAAAAGAAAAAATAAATATTTTCTCGTTTTTTATACCAAAACTATCTTTTGTCCGTTTAATTAATTAACTTACAGAGACAAAACACAGGATGCTTATGGTAGAAAACTTTACCCAATCAGAAAATGAAGTTCAAAATTTGCTAACCCAAAACGAGAAGGTAATGACAGACGAGGACATAGAAAATGAATTGAAACTTCAATTACCAAAAATGTTGCTTAATCCAAGCAAAAGAAGTATTGAGAATATCTTGGCATATTCCAAACAAATGGAAAAAAGAAAGGCCTAGTCTAGCGATTAGGCCTTATTTTTTATCCCAATTTACCCCCCCTACTTAGCTGGAACCTGAAATGGTTATCACTTGTCATGCGCTTTGCGATCTAAAATCCCATTATTCCCGATGTACCGGCTATTGACATCTATCATCGCTCCATTTAAATTGTCGCGGTTACGGAAAGCAACTCCTTTCACTGTACTTCAAAATTTCTTTTTTGATGGAAATTTTGGCTAGTTTTGAACCAATGTTAAAACAAGAACGATACAAGGCTTTTGTAGACTATTTCTCCAAAAATAGTCCTGACGCACAGACGGAACTCAACTATAGTAATCCGTTTGAATTACTGGTCGCTGTTATTTTATCCGCCCAATGCACCGACAAGAGGATCAACCAGGTCACGCCCAAATTGTTTGCGCGCTACCCGGATGCACATAGTTTGGCCGCTTCCAGCGTGGACGAGGTATTTAGCTATATACGGTCCGTAAGCTATCCAAACAATAAGGCCAAACACCTTGTTGGAATGGCCCAGATGCTGATAGAAAAATTTGACAATATTGTACCGGAAAAAATTGAGGAACTTGTGAAACTCCCTGGGGTAGGTCGAAAAACTGCTAACGTGATCTCTTCTGTTGTTTATCATAATCCCGCGATGGCTGTAGATACACATGTTTTTCGTGTTGCCAACCGTCTTGGGCTAACCTATCGGGCAACGACGCCATTGGCTGTGGAAAAACAGCTGGTAAAAAATCTGCCCAAAGATACCATTGCCATTGCCCATCACTGGCTTATCTTGCATGGACGTTATATATGCCTGGCCCGAAAACCCCTTTGCGAGAAATGCCCTATCACCTATATGTGCAAATACTTTGAGAAAAATCACCATATAAAAAGTGTTTCAGAGATCCCTGAAACAAAAAACTAATTTTTTTAGTGAAAATATTTGGTTTATGATTTTTTATTTTTAATTTTGAGAAATATATACTAAAAATATGAGCAACACAGATAAACTAAAAGCTTTACAGCTGACGTTAGATAAATTGGAAAAGAACTTTGGAAAAGGTTCAATTATGAAGTTAGGAGATACTGCGGTTGAGCCAATCGAGGCAATTTCTACAGGATCTTTAGGTTTGGATATTGCTTTAGGAATTGGCGGTGTGCCAAAAGGCCGTATCATTGAAATCTACGGACCTGAATCTTCAGGTAAAACTACTTTAGCAACACACATTGTTGCCGAAGCACAGAAAAAAGGTGGTATTGCAGCTATCATTGACGCGGAACATGCTTTTGATAAATATTATGCTCAAAAGTTAGGTGTGGATGTAGAAAACTTATTGATTTCTCAACCAGATAATGGCGAGCAGGGCCTAGAAATTGCAGACAACCTTATCCGTTCAGGTGCAATCGACGTCATCGTTATTGACTCTGTTGCAGCTTTAGTACCAAAAGGTGAAATTGAAGGTGAAATGGGTGATTCTAAAATGGGTCTTCAGGCTCGTTTGATGTCTCAGGCTTTGCGTAAGTTAACAGGTACAATTTCAAAAACAAACTGTTGTTGTATTTTCATTAACCAATTGCGTGAAAAAATTGGTGTAATGTTCGGTAACCCAGAAACAACAACAGGTGGTAATGCATTAAAATTCTACGCTTCTGTACGTTTAGATATCCGCCGTACATCACAAATCAAAGACTCTGACGAAGTATCGGGTAACCGTGTCAAAGTGAAAATTGTAAAAAATAAAGTAGCACCTCCATTCCGTATCGCGGAATTTGATATTATCTTCGGTGAAGGTATTTCTAAAGTAGGCGAAATCATCGATTTAGGTGTTGAATATGGTATCATCAAAAAAGCAGGTTCTTGGTTTAGCTATGGCGAAACGAAATTAGGACAAGGTAGAGATGCCGTTAAAGCCTTATTATTCGACAATCCAGATTTAATGGATGAACTTGAGGCAAAAATCCGCGCAGAAGTAACAGGAGAAGATCCAATGCTTCATATCGAGGAGAACGAAGACTAGTTGCTGTAAAAATTAGTATAATGTAGGTAGCCATCTTGTATAAGATGGCTATTTTTTTTGCGACAAAGTTCAAACCATGCTAAGTTTAAATGATTATTTTGTTACATGTCCAAAGTTTTCAATTTGTACTAATAGATTTTATTATTTTTAGCGTGGCGAACTAAAACCGCCTGACATCCAAATGCTAAACTTAATATAACAATGAATCGTAAACTCATTCCATTCCTTTTGATACTGCTAGGATCAGTATTTCATCTCCATGCACAAACAATACGAGTACTCTCCTTCAATATTCATCATGGGAATCCGCCTGCTGAAAAAGAATCTGTTATCAATCTTGACACTATTGCCAAGATTATTAAAAATTCAAAGGCGGACCTCGTTGGGCTTCAAGAAATTGATGTCAATCTTGGTCGTTCATATTTTGAAAACCAAGCTAAAAAGCTTGCGGAGCTAACAGGCATGCACTATATATTTTCCAAAGGAATAGACCTTGAGAAAGGGGAATATGGTACTGCTATTTTATCTAAGCAGCCAATTGAACGCGTAGAGAAACATTTTCTGCCGTCTCCTGTGGAAAGTGAAAGACGCAGTTTAGCTGTGATCGAAGTAACTATTCATAAAAAGAAACTTCTGTTTGCCAATACACACCTTGATCTCAGGGACAAAAATAAAATTGAGCAGGCAAAATTTATCACCAATCGTTTCAGGAATGAAAAATTACCCGTCATCCTTGTTGGCGATTTAAACTCTGAACCCAAAGATCCCGCCATTACAGAACTCGGCAAAGTATTCACAAAAAGCAATATCGCCAATGGATTTACTTTTCCCCAAGACAAACCTAACACCGAAATCGATTATATTATGATCAATAAAACGGCTAATGCAAAATTCGCTAACCATCGAATTCTGGACGAGAAATACGCTAGTGATCATAGACCCCTCTATGTAGAAGTCGATATCAAATAATTTATTGAACCAATTATTATGAATTTTAATAGAAGAAGATTTTTGGAAGCCCTAGCACTAGCTGGGATCACACTGCCCAATATAAGCAGCGCACAAGAGAAAAATGCAGACAATGCGGAGGGCGAGTTCAGTTTTGTCGTACCTGCCTATTTGCAGAATCAAACGGAAACAGGCATCAGTATTTTCACCATTTTAAGCAAAGAGGCTTTTGCTTGGCTCGAGATTCTCGATAACTCGGGAAATGTCCAGAAAAAAATCTACCAATCCGAAGATGGGATGATCAACGCAAATACCGATTTTTTTCATTTTGCCATTGAGGATGCTCCCCGATCCTTCCGTTACCGCATCAAGGCAAAGGAAATTCAAAAGTTCGACCCTTATAAAATTGTGTACGGTCAGGAAATAGAAACACCTATTTTCGAGACTAAATTAGCCAAGAACAATCAGGAGCAGATTCGCTGCCTCGTATACAACGATGTGCATGAGGAAAAAAGCAGCTACCGAGACCTTATCCCAAATCAGGATATTTCGCCTTACGATTTCTTTGTGATGAATGGCGACTCCTTTCATTATGTCACCAATCAGCAAGATATTACAGAAAAGCTACTAAAGCCAATTGAGTTTTTTGCGACAAGTAAACCATTCATTATGAACCGAGGGAACCACGAAACAAGGGGATCTTTCGCTCGCAATTTCAAGCGGTATTTTGGTTATCCGGACAATAAATATTATCAAGCTTTTAAAAGGGGGCCTATTTTTTGGATCATGCTGGATAGTGGCGAAGACAAGCCTGACAACCATGAGGTCTATGCCGGAACAGTCGATTACGATAACTATAGAAAAGAGCAGGCTAACTGGCTGGAGAAAGTCCTGCAGTCCAAAGAAAGAAAGGCAGCTCAACATACGGTTGTGATCAGCCATATACCAATTTTCCATTCGGATGACTGGCACGGGACCTTGGATAACAGGGCATGCTTTCATCCCTTATTTCAAAAATATAAAATTGATGCCATGATTTCTGGTCACACACACCAATACGGATACTATCCCGCAGATAAAGACCACAATTACCCTGTATTTATAGGTGGCGGTCCAAAAGCCGGCAAAAGAACAATCATTGATGTAACTGGCAGCAACAAATCATTGGCCATACGGATGACCAGAGACGATGGAACAGAACTCGGGCTATTTAAAAAATAAAAAAGGGCGCTTTACAAGCGCCCTTTCGTATATTTCACAAGGTAGCTACATACGCTCCCTTATTCTCCTTTTTCCAAGAAAGGATATCTATAATCTGTATCTGGATTAAATGTCTCTTTGATTGTACGTGGAGATACCCAACGAAGCAAGTTGATCATTGATCCTGCTTTGTCATTTGTACCAGAACCTCTAGCACCACCGAAAGGCTGCTGACCTACAACAGCACCGGTACACTTATCGTTCACATAGAAGTTACCCGCAGCATGTCTTAATTTATCTGTCGCTAAATTAATAGCATAACGGTCCTGAGCGATAATTGAACCTGTCAGCGCATAAATCGAAGTTCTGTCAACGATATCTAATGTTTCTTCAAACTTAGCATCCTCGTAAACATAGATGGTCAATACCGGTCCGAACAACTCTTCAACCATTGTTTCGTAATCAGGCTTTGAAGCTTCAATGATTGTTGGATGAATAAAATATCCCTTAGATTTATCGTAAGTACCACCGACTACAATTTCTGCATCAGTAGATTCTTTAGCTCTATCGATGTATTTTGCCAATTTATCAAATGATTTCTCATCAATAACAGCATTGATAAAGTTTGTAAAATCCTCTGTTCCACCGATCGTAAATGACTTCACATCGTTAGTCATAGATTCTTTCAATGCTGGCCACAATGATTTAGGAATATAGGCGCGCGATGCTGCAGAACATTTTTGACCTTGGTATTCAAAGGCACCACGTACCAATGCAGTATTAGCCGCTTTCAAATCTGCTGAAGGATGGACAACGATGAAATCCTTACCGCCTGTTTCACCAACGATACGTGGGTACGTTTTATAACGGTGAATATTGTTACCGATCGTTTTCCAGATGTCCTGGAATACGCCTGTTGAACCTGTGAAGTGGATACCCGCAAAATCAGGGTGTTGGAAAATCACATCACCTGCGTCAGGACCAGAAACATAGACCAAGTTGATAACACCATCCGGAAGTCCAGCTTCACGGAAGATTTTCATCAATACATTCGCCGAATAGATCTGTGTGTTGGACGGTTTCCATACCACAACATTCCCCATCATGGCAACACATGAAGGTAAGTTACCTGCAATAGCTGTAAAATTGAATGGAGTCAACGCAAATACGAAACCTTCCAAAGGGCGTTGTTCCACACGGTTCCAAACACCTTTTCCTGAAATAGGAGGTTGTTGCTTATAGATTTCAGTCATGTACTGCACATTAAAGCGCAAAAAGTCAGTGATCTCACATGCTGAATCAATTTCTGCCTGATAAGGGTTTTTAGATTGGCCCAACATAGTCGCAGCATTCAGCTCATAACGGTATTTTCCTGAAATCAATTCAGCAGCTTTTAAGAATATCGCCGCACGATCTTCCCATGTCAGATTCTCCCAATCTTTTTTTGCGGCTAAAGCGGCATTGATTGCATCTGTTACGTGAGATTTATCGCCTTGGTTGTATTGACCTAAAATATGTTGATGGTCATGTGGAGGAGCTATTGTTACTTTTTTAGAAGTAGTGATTTCTTTACCGCCAATATACATTGGGATATCGATCTGTTTTGAACGTGCCTCATCAATTGCTGCTTTCAACAATTTGCGTTCTTTCGTTCCGACAGCGTAAGTATACACCGGTTCATTGGTAGGAACAGGAACTGTAAAAAATCCTTTAGACATATTACAATTATTTATTATTCATCCAAAAATGCTATTTATTAATCATGGAGCGATTAAGTCTGTTCATCCCATTCTCAGGCATGAGAAACCATGGTTTCAACTTATTAGCAAGATACTAAATAGCGCTAATAGAGGTAAAATTACCTCAAATTTTATGAATACCCAAAGTTACTGTCCCTCTTTGAGCACCTTGGAAAAGATACGTTTAAATTTTTCCAATTTCGGTTTAATCACCAATTGGCAGTATGGTTCTTTTCCATTTAACCGATAATAATCTTGATGGTAGTCTTCTGCTGGATAAAATACCGTTGCCGGAACTACTTCGGTTACAATAGGTTTATTGTAAACCTTCTCTTTTTCTAAGGCCGAAAGATAATACTGCGTCTTGTCAAGCTGTTCTTTATTGTGCACAAAAATAGCTGAACGATATTGCGTACCAACGTCATTTCCCTGTCGATTGAGTTCGGTAGGATCATGTGCTACGAAAAATGCTTCCAATAGCTTATCGTAACTGATCACATTAGGATCAAAAATAATATTAGTCGCTTCGGCATGCCCTGTACTTCCGGTACAAACTTGAGCATAGGTCGGATTTTTGGCCCATCCACCAGTATATCCTGAGACAACATTTACAACACCTTTCAGTTCTTTAAACTGTGCTTCGGTACACCAAAAACAACCTGCGGCAAATGTTGCCGTATCCAGCTTCGCCGTATTTTTTGCAGGTAATTTTGAAAAGTCTGTTTTCTTTGCCCGCTGTTCCTGCCCCTGACAGGAAGTAAAGACAAAAAATGCGACTAAAATTATATAAAGATTCTTCATGTATATAATTGTCAATTGCTTGTACAAGCCACAAACCATTCTAGCTTTCAACTAGACGTTGTACAAATGCAGGTAATACAAAAATGGGTTCAGTTCTCTGAAACAAAACTTTTATGATTTCGAAGATCAACATCGTTGAACGCGAACTGAAGGTTTTCTCTAGCCTATAACATCAGACACTTTCGAAAAAAAAAAGCGACAATAAATTAAATTGTCGCTTTTCTGATTTACTATCAAATGATCAATTATTTAGCAGCAGCATAGTTCTGTGCTACGGCATCCCAATTGATAACATTAAAGATCTCTTCCAAATACGCTGGACGCTTATTTTGGAACTTCAAATAATATGCATGCTCCCACACGTCGATCCCTAAGATAGGAGTTCCTTTTACCTCAGCAACATCCATCAATGGATTGTCTTGGTTTGGTGTAGAAGTTACCGCCAATTTACCGTCAGCACCAACGATTAACCAAGCCCATCCTGATCCAAAGCGAGTTGCACCTGCTGCCTGAAGTTGTTTTTTCAAGTCATCAAATGAACCAAAAGTAGCATTAATTGCATCCGCTAATTCACCTGTTGGAGTGCCACCAGCATTAGGACCTAACACTTTCCAAAACAAAGAGTGGTTATAGTGACCACCACCATTGTTACGTACTGCTGCTGAATATTTACTTACGTTTTTAATGATATCCAATAAAGATAGATTCTCTGCGTCTGTTCCTGCGATCGCTTTATTTAGATTATCCACATATGCCTGATGGTGTCTGTCATGGTGGATTTCCATTGTAGTTTTGTCAATATGTGGTTCCAATGCGTCGGCTGCGTATGGTAACGCTTCTAATTCAAATGCCATATCTATTTTAATTTAAATGTTTATTACTTCGTTTATACATACAAATATAACACAATATACACGGTTATGTTTTTATGTGTTACAATAAATTCGTTATTTCTTTACCGTTTTTGACGAAAAAATGATTTTACCAAATCCGCACATTCTTCCTGCAAAACACCATGCGTAATAACGGTTTTCGGGTGCAATATTTTATCATGAAAATGAGAATAGCCCCGCTTTTCATCTTTTGCCCCATAGACTATTTTCCCAATATGTGTCCAATAAGCTGCTCCTGCACACATGATACAAGGCTCTATAGTGACATATAATGTACATTCATCAAGGTATTTACCGCCGAGATAATTTGCAGCTGCTGTAAAAGCCTGCATCTCGGCATGCGCGGTCACATCATTTAATCGTTGCGTTAGATTATGACCTTTTCCTATGACACGCCCACGATGTACAATAACTGCCCCAATCGGCACCTCTCCTTCCGCATAGGCAATTTTCGCTTCATTCAATGCCATCCGCATGAATGATTCGTCACTATCGATCAGTTGTGTTCCTTCAAAATCTATAAATGTCATGGCGCAAACTTAGCTAAGTTTAGATCCATTTGGTAATTTTTTATCAACAGACGTCAAAACAATATCACCATTTTCATCTGGAAAACCTGTTACCAGACATCCCGAAAAAAAATTGGCGATCTGTTTTTTAGGAAAATTTACCACGGCGACCACTTGCTTTCCGATCAGTTCTTCTTTGCTGTAGTGTACTGTAATCTGGGCACTGCTCTGTAGTATCCCTATTTCATCGCCAAAATCGAGTTTCAACTGGTAGGCCGGTTTTTTAGCTTTTGGAAAATCCTGTGCATCCAGAATTGTTGCTACCCGTAAATCAACTTTCTCAAAATCGCCCCAGCTAATGGTGTTACTCATAATCTATTGCTGCTGATATCTTGAATCTCTTTACCTATTGTGAATAAAATGTATGAAGGTTTCCGTCCCAGACGTAATGATAATCTACTGATCAATTTATCTTCTTCTCCAGCTTGAAAAGCTAAATCCTCGTCACTTAAATGGTTGTACTTGCGACGGAGTTTTTCTTTGGCTACTTGCCATTGTTCTTCGTTAATTTTCAGCATAACTAAGATTTAGGTATAAAATTTGTATATCTTTACTGAACTGTAAAAGTTTGTTTAAAGATACAATATATACATAAATAAAAGATTATGAAAAAGATTTTACCAGCATTACTTTTGATTTGTGGTAGCGTAGCAACTGCACAGGCGCAGCTTCTGCCTGGATTTGAGGTGGGTGTAAAAGGAGGGTTAAACTTCTCTAAGCTTAAAAGCGATGGCAAATATTTCAATTCAGACACGAAGGCTGGCTACCAAGCAGGTCTTTATGGTCGTGTTGGCGTATTGGGATTCCATATTCAGCCTGAGGTTTATTTAACAGGTAAAAACACGACTGTGAAAGCAGAGAATGGTGAATCGACAGATGTTAAGTTTACAACAGTTGATGTTCCTGTATTATTGGGTAAACGTTTTGGTTTAGGGCCGATTGGCGCGAGAATTCAAACGGGCCCAATATTTTCCTTTAAAGTCGATGACAAGCAAGATAAAGTCATTGATCAGTTGAATCCAAATAACTACAAAAAAAGCGGTACAGCTTGGGCATTCGGTGTAGGTGCTGACATTTCAAGCTTACGCGTCGATGTAAGATACGAAATGGGCTTAAACAAAGTCAACAACGAGAGTCAGGCAAATCCAAAAATCAATATGTGGAGTATCGGTTTAGGCTATAGATTATTCAGTATTCTATAGTATATTAACCACCGTTCATATACCGTTAGAAAGTCCGTTTTTATTCAAAACGGACTTTTTATTTCAATAAACTTTAGAACCGTTCTAAATTATTGCTTTTTCTTGTCAAAATGGTATCATATTTAATAGCAAATAGTAGATTTGCCTAATTAAAATTAAATTACAAGGATAATGAGTAAATCAAAGCCAGTTTTCAGTTCTTCGATTGGGAAGAAGCTAATCATGAGCTTAACAGGAATCTTCCTATGTTTATTCCTAGTTGTTCACTTGGTTGGTAACTTGCAATTATTTAAAGATGATGCGGGTCTAGCGTTCAACAAGTACGCCTATTTTATGACTCACTTTACACCAATCAAAGTTGTTTCTTACTTATTGTATGCTTCGGTAATTGTTCACGTCATCTACGCTATTACATTGTCGATGAAAAACAAGGCCGCTCGTCCTATTGGTTATGCCAAATATGATGGTCAAGCAAACAGCAAGTGGAATTCACGCAACATGGGTATCTTAGGTACTGTCATTTTAGTATTCTTAGCTACGCACATGTCTAATTTTTGGTGGAAGTTTCACAATGATGAAGTGCCGTACATCGAATACCGTACTGATTTGGCAACTGGACAAACCACAGCGCGCGAACTTCAAGCTTCTGAATTCCACGACTACCAAGAAACGGTAGAAAACAATGTTCAAATCTTGAAAGCGAGAGATTTGTACAAACAAGTTGACTTTGCATTCAAAAATGTTGCATTGGTAGCTTTGTATGTGATTGCTATGGCAGCTTTGGCATTCCACTTAATTCATGGTTTCCAATCTGCATTCCAAACTCTAGGTTTTAACCACAGAAGATATATTGGAATCATCAGAGCAATCGGTGTTTGGGTATTTGGGGTATTAATTCCAATTGGCTTTGCAATAATGCCGTTGTTTTTCTTCTTTAAATAATTCGGAATCTTTTAAGATAAAGCTTCGGTTTTATCGATCAATATAAAATTAAGAGATATGTTAGATTCAAAAGTACCAGCGGGCCCATTAGCCCAAAAGTGGTCAAATCATAAATTTAATCTTAAGTTGGTTAACCCTGCTAACAAACGTAAATTTACCGTTATTGTTGTTGGTACAGGTCTTGCTGGTGCATCTGCAGCGGCATCTTTAGCTGAATTAGGATATAATGTAATTACATTCTGTTATCAAGATTCACCTCGTCGTGCACACTCTATTGCAGCACAAGGTGGTATCAATGCAGCAAAGAGCTACCAAAATGATGGTGACTCTGTTTTCCGTTTATTCTACGACACCATCAAAGGTGGTGACTACCGTTCACGCGAAGCGAACGTTTACCGTTTGGCTGAAGTATCTGTAAACATCATCGACCAATGTGTTGCTCAAGGTGTTCCATTTGCACGTGAATACGGAGGTTTATTAGACAACCGTTCTTTCGGTGGTGCACAGGTAAGCCGTACGTTTTATGCCCGTGGTCAAACTGGACAACAATTGTTGTTGGGTGCTTATTCAGCATTAAACCGCCAAATTAAAAAAGGAAAAGTAAAATCTTATACTCGTCATGAGATGTTAGACCTTGTTATGATCGACGGTCATGCAAAAGGTATCGTAACTCGTGACTTAGTTTCAGGTAAAATCGAAACACATGCTGCGCACGCGGTATTGATGTGTACAGGTGGTTACGGAAACGTATTTTTCTTGTCTACAAATGCAATGGGTTGTAATGTTACAGCAGCTTGGAGAGCACACAAACGTGGTGCTTACTTCGCTAATCCTTGTTACACACAAATTCACCCAACTTGTATCCCTGTAACAGGAGATCACCAATCTAAATTGACATTGATGTCAGAGTCATTACGTAATGACGGTCGTGTATGGGTTCCTAAAACTCAAGAGATGGCTGAAAGATTACGTAAAGGTGAGATCAAAGCCAATGATATCAAAGAGGAGGACAGAGATTACTTCTTGGAGCGTAAGTATCCTTCATTCGGTAACTTGGTACCACGTGACGTGGCATCCCGTAATGCAAAAGAAGCTGTTGATGATGGCCGTGGTGTTGGTAAGACGGGTTTCGCTGTATTCTTGGATTTCAAAGAAGCTATTGGCCGTTTAGGCGAAGATGCTGTACGTGCAAAATATGGTAACTTATTTGACATGTACTACCAAATCACTGACGAGAACCCTTACAAACAGCCAATGCGTATCTACCCAGCTGTTCACTACACGATGGGTGGTGTTTGGGTTGATTATAACTTGATGACAACAATCCCTGGTTTGTATGCTTTAGGTGAGTGTAACTTCTCCGACCACGGTGCAAACCGTTTAGGTGCTTCGGCGTTGATGCAAGGTCTTGCCGATGGTTATTTCGTAATTCCTTACACTGTGGGTGATTACTTAGCTAAATTAGGTTCATTCGCGCCAGTAGATCACAGCCACCCAGCTTTCGAATCTACACGTAAGGAAGTTGAAGAGAAAATCAACAAATTGTTGGCTTTAAACGGTACACAAACTGTCGATGATATCCACAAAAAATTAGGTCTTATCATGTGGGAATATTGTGGTATGGCTCGTACAGCTGAAGGACTACAAAAAGCACAAGGTTTGATCCAAGAATTGAAAAAAGAATTCTGGACAAATGTTAGAGTTCTTGGAGAGAACGAAGAATTAAATCTTTCTTTAGAAAAAGCTGGCCGCGTAGCTGACTTCTTAGAATTGGGTGAGTTAATGGTTGTTGATGCATTGCAACGCGCTGAGTCTTGTGGTGGTCACTTCCGTTTGGAAAGCCAAACTGAAGAAGGTGAAGCAAAACGTAACGATGAAGAATTCGCGTATGTATCTGCTTGGGAATACAAAGGAGACAATGTACCTGAGGAATTGCACAAGGAAGACTTGGTATTCGAGAACGTTCAGTTAACACAAAGAAGTTATAAATAAGAAAGAAAATTATCATGGCACAACATATGAATTTAACGCTGAAAGTTTGGCGTCAAAAAAATGATAAAGATAAAGGTCAATTTGTAACTTATCAGGCAAACGATATCGCTGATGATATGTCTTTCTTAGAGATGCTTGATATTGTCAATGAAGAATTGACTCGTAAAGGAGAAGACCCTGTATATTTCGACCACGACTGTCGTGAAGGTATCTGCGGGATGTGTTCATTAGTAATCAATGGTCGCCCTCACGGCCCTAAAGAAGGTACAACAACTTGTCAATTGCACATGCGTAGCTTCCACGACGGCCAAACTATCGTAATTGAACCTTGGAGAGCTGCGGCATTCCCAGTATTGAAAGACCTTGCGGTTGACCGTACTGCATTTGACCGTATTCAACAAGCAGGTGGATATGTCAATATCAATACAGGTGGTGTTCCTGATGCAAACGTTATTCCTATTCCTAAACGTATTGCTGACGAAGCTTTCGAATCAGCAACATGTATCGGTTGTGGTGCTTGTGTTGCAGCATGTAAAAATGCTTCTGCAATGTTATTCGTATCTGCAAAGGTATCTCAATTTGCCCTGTTACCTCAAGGTCAAACTGAGCGTTACGAACGTGCACAGGCGATGGTAGATCAAATGGATGCGGAAGGTTTCGGTAACTGTACTAACACTGGTGCTTGTGAAGCTGAATGTCCTGTAGGTATCAAATTAACAAACATTGCTCGCTTAAACCGCGAGTACTTGACTGCCAAGATCTTCAGACAAGAAGAACCACACGCTTAATAAGCAATTGAAATCCTTCGTGCTTTCGCTAGCATCAACAAGCTAAAGAAACCGATTGAAGATTCTTTCTAGCCGATTAAAATAGGCTATTGAGGAAAATAATATAAAAGTCCTTGCCCTAAGAAAGCAAGGACTTTTTTTTATATTTACAATAATGTAAATTGACGAACGTGAATTCTGGTATAAAAATTCGATTACTCCTACTTATTCTGACTTTATGCTTTATAGGAACAGCTATTACCATTAAAGAATCTGTTACCAATAAGGAAATACTAGACATTGATACAAAATCGCTCAATGATTATATCGCGCAACAAGAGAAAAAAGTAGACCGTATTTTCAATGATTCACTCCTGCTCAAAACATTTAAAAATTACGATCAGTATCCGATAGCAGTCTATCAGGCATTCGAAAAGTTTAAAAACAATGAAAAGGTTTATTTATTCCTCTTTAAGGACCATCAACCGAAAATGTGGAGCACACATCTTTTTGTTCCTATCACAGATCAGGGATTTTTAGAAAAATCCAATTTCATTCAAGATGATAACCGCTCCTACGTCGTACGTAAGAAAACCATTGGCAATATCAGCATCCTCGCCTATATCATTGTAAAGGGATATACGAACAACAATAATCCTTATTTAAACAGTTCATTGAAGAGAAACTTCTTTGATTCCAGAAATATTGATATTGCCTCTTATACGGATACGGTCACCATTAAAAATATCTATAGCAATGAGGGGTCTTATCTCTTTTCGGTTAAACTAAAAGACGGAGAACATGAAAATGCCTATACGATTTTGCAATTCTTCTGCTGGTTGCTGGCTTGGATTGCATTCTTAATTTTCTTTAATAGTCTTTGTCTTCATATGGCCAAGACAGGTAGAGCCTGGTGGTCTGCCCTCTTACTTCTATCGGTATTTAGTCTTGTAAAATTTGCCGATCTTAAATGGAACTTGCTTTCCGAAAACGCAACATTTTCGATTTTCGACTCACGTAATTACGCTTATAATCGCTTCTTTCCCAATATATGGTCCGTGATGTCGACCACCATATTGGTACTGTGGCTCATTCTCTTTATCTATTCAATTCGTAAAGAGCTGAATTTTGACAAGATAAAAAACATCCGGCTCTTTAGAATTCCAATCGCCATCGGATTTATATTAAGCATCTATCTATCTTTTGGCCTCTTGTATGATATTGCGGGCACATTGATTACCCATTCCAACAATATCTATTTTGACTTCACAAAACTGGTCGATTTACATTTCTTAAGCTGGGTCGATCTCGGTATTGTTGGCCTCGGTATTTTAGCCTTGAGTATCTATATTGATCTCGTCCTATTTTTTCTTAAAAAACTGGAGTTAAAACCGACACAGCTGCTAAACATTCAATTGGCATGTGTCATTTTTGTCATTCTGATCATTTCCTTCTATATCGAGAAAAACAGCTTGGTCAACTTGCTGCTCGCGCTGATCATCTTGATTAAATCTTTTGGCGAGAAGTATTTTGATCGCTATATATTAACAAATTATATCGCCGTCCTGATACTCTGGGCAATTATCAGCGCGATCACGCATGCGCGCTTCTACCAGGAACGGAATCTGATCGACATGAAAATCTTATTGAGCAATCTGCAATCAGAAGATGATGTTAACGCCGTTTCTCTTTTCTCTGATATCGAAAGCAGCATTGCCAATGATAAAGAACTAAAACATCTATTCAATATAAGCCTTCCATATACCAATACGGAAGGAATCAACGATTTTATCAAGAAAAAGTACTTTAGTGGTTATCTCTCCAAATATGAATTTAAAGCGTATTATTATGATCAAAACAATATTCCGCTCAATCCAGCTAGCCAGAATAAGATCAATGAATATCGAGAAAAGGTCATCAACAAATCGATAAAAGTAACTCAAAACTTTTATCGTGCCAGTGCTGAATTGGGAACTCATGAATATTTTTCCATTATTCCCGTGGCTATTGATCAAAATAGAATTGTTAATGTCATTATCAATCTGTCCAATAAAGACTTTAGCTATACTGTACCTTATCCTGAAATCCTGACGGATATGCGAATCAACAATTCGCAATATTATAATAAAGGGGATTATTCAATAGCCCTCTATAAAGGAGGCTCCCTAATTACACAATTTGGGAAGTATACATACGAGAATAATCTAAGGGGACTCAAGGGTGCTCCGGGTGAATATATTGAGGTACTGGACCGAGATGCTTATCTGCATATGGCTTATGTTGCCAATAAATTCTCAACATACGTGATCAGCAAAGAGAAGCCTTCCTTCTGGGATTACCTCGCGACGACTTCATTTCTGTTCCTGGTGTTCTTCATGATTTTTATGTTTTTCCATTTCATTAAATCATTCTATATCTTTCTCAAAAACACCAAACTTACTTTCCGTAATTTAAAATACCAATTCTACAAAATAATCAATAAAATACAGTATTCTACACGTATCCAAACATCGATTATCTCTTCCGTTATTCTGGCCATTCTTATATCGGCTGTAATTTCCTATATAAGTATCAACAAACAACTTTACAATAACAATAAAGCCAGTAAGGAACGTTTTATTATTGAGCTTGGCAAGCGGATGGAAAACATGCTGACCTATACAGATGAAACTTCCAATGAGACGCAGCTCATCAGCATGCTCAAAACACTGTCTGAAACTATCTCTAAAGACTTTAACCTCTATTCTAAATCAGGCAGATTACTTTATAGCTCTCAGCGCAGAATTTACGACCTGGAGCTTTTTTCGACTTTCATTAATCCAGCAGCGTTAAAGAATCTTTCCATATTAAAAAAATCAGAGACAATTGAAGACGAGCGGATAGGTACATTCCAATTTGAGACCAGTTATGCGACTATCAGGGACAAAAATTATAATACGCTGGCGTATATTGGAATTCCGAATTTCTCGCTCCAGAAAGAAGAAAATATCAATAAAAATCTTCTTTTAAATACGATTGTGAATATCTATTCGCTGATCATCATCGGTTTTGGCTTTTATGCAACGTTCGTCGCCAATAGTGTCACCAATCCATTGAGTATCATCAGTAAAAAGATTTCACAGCTACGTCTGGGGCAGCCAAATGAGCCGCTCTTTTGGCAACGAAATGATGAAATAGGTACACTGATTAAAGAATACAATCTCATGATCATCAAACTGGAGGACTATGCGAACAAGATCAAAGATACCGAGCGCGAGTCTACCTGGCGCGAGATGGCACAACAGATTGCACATGAGATCAAAAATCCATTGACGCCAATGAAATTGGGAATACAGCAACTCCGGAGATCATACAAAGACGATGACCCTAAATTCCCAGATCGTTTCAATAAATTCTCCACCTCATTCATTGAGCAAATCGATGCACTGACACATATCGCCTCGGAATTTTCGCATTTTGCCAAATTTCCAAATACGGTCATGGAAAATATCAATATTGTTGAAAAAATAGCAAAATCCATTTCGTTATACAGCAATACTCCGAATGTGAGCATCCGGTTAATTAATAATGCGGATCACAAAACGCTCATTGTCAAAGCCGATAGCAATGAACTATTGAGAACCTTCAACAATCTGATCAAAAATGCGATTGAAGGTAGCTACGGGCGAAAAAATACGAAGATTGAAATATCCATTGAGCGCTATTCGGACAAATTTGTTAAAATTGACATCAAAGACAATGGCTATGGCATTCCTAAAGAAATGCAGGATAAGATATTTCAGATTAATTTCACCACAAAAAGTTCGGGAAATGGCTTGGGTCTAGTTCTTGTCAAGAAAACAATCGAAGCGAGCAATGGACAGATCTATTTCGAGACCGTTGAGGGTGAAGGGACAACGTTCCATATCCTGCTACCGCTACAACAGACGGAGTCTTAATATCGGCCAAATCATAGTCCGCATCATAGTGTCAGAACAAATATCCTATACCTCGAGCTTGCCTGTCCAGTAACAACCTATCGCTCAAAATCCGTCCTTTGATGATTGTTCTGTTCATTGACGGATAACTATAGGCTATAATACCTAAATAAAAAAGCTCTTTGAATTTCTTCAAAGAGCTTTTTTATTTAGCTGTTTATTTGTTTTAACGCAATACAATGGTAGATCGTCCCATGATTGCATTATCTTCATATAATAATACGGTATAGGCACCTTTAGAAAATCCGTCCGCTGCAGCCCAGTATACGATATAATCTTCACCTTTGTTGGTAAATAAGATGTTGTGCTTAAAAGTATATTGCAATTTTTCACCATGCACATAGAAGATATTATCTCCCTGTACAACCAGATTTCCTTGGGGATCGATAATTCGGACAAATATATCACGTTCACCAGTTTTAGCCAAGGGGTTATCTGCGATGGTAAAATTGATCTTTAACTTATCAATTTTCTTGGCACGCTCTTCAACAAATTCCTTTCCGTTCTTTTTAACTTCAAGCCCATTGATACTAATACTTGACACTTTTAGTGCTGAAGCAGTCGCCACTTTCTCTTTCAGCTCTGAATTTGAGGTAACCAAAGAGGTGATTTGTTTTTCCTTTTCAACGACTGATTCGTTTAAATTGGAGTTTTGCTTCGATAAAATTTGGTTTTCCTGAATTAGACGTTGTACATTGACACGATAAGTATCTACCTGCTTTTTAAGCTGATTGATCTTATGTTGTGCTTCATCAATATCTTTTGGAGTAATACTCTTATTTTCAAGCTTTTTACGAAGCTCCGCAATCTCTGCTCTGGAATCATCTTTCTGCACGGTCATCTCCGGCGTCAACTGAACATTTTCTACATCAATCTTATCCAATTCAGCTTCTATGCGATCAATCTGTACCTGAAGATTTTCCTTTTCCACTGTAAGCGTATAGACCTTTTCACCGTTGGTCTTAAACTTAACATAAAAATATATGTTCGTTGCAAGCAATGCGGCTATAGCAATGATAAAGAAGTAGATCTTTGAAGAATCTTTCTTCTTCTCCTCTTCTTGCTTACTTGAAACAACTTCTGAATTCATCATAATATACTGTCATCATAGGTATAAATTTATACCAATAAATGTTTAAACAAAAATTATTCCAGTTTTATTTTTTATTACCAATTATGGTTTATTCAAAATAATTCAAGGTCTCAAATCCGCCTTGTTTCAAGTATTCTTCCTTTCTCATCAAATGAAGATCGGATTGTACCATATCTGTTACCAACATTTGGAGATCATATTTGGGTGTCCATCCAAGTTTTGTATTGGCTTTGGTAGGATCACCAATTAGTAGATCAACTTCAGTAGGTCTATAATAAGCAGGATCAACTTTAACAACAGTCTGTCCGAACTTAATCAATGACTTATCAATATTTAACTCCGATAGGCGCTCCTCGTCAATATCAATGATTACACCCTTTTCTTGTTCACCTTTTCCACTGAATTCAATCTCGATACCCAATTCAGCAAAGGCCATACGAACAAAATCTCTCACGGTTGTGGTCACCCCGGTAGCGATCACAAAATCTTCGGGAGTATCTTGCTGTAGAATCAGCCACATTGCCTCCACATAATCTTTGGCGTGCCCCCAGTCGCGTTGTGCAGACAGATTACCAAGATATAACTTATCTTGCAGTCCAAGGGCGATCTTTGCGACTGCCCGGGTTATTTTACGCGTCACGAAAGTCTCTCCCCGCACAGGGCTCTCATGATTAAATAAAATGCCATTACAGGCATACATCTTATACGCTTCGCGGTAATTTACCGTAATCCAATAACCGTACATTTTTGCGACTGCATAGGGACTTCTTGGATAAAATGGCGTGGTTTCACTCTGTGGAACCGCTTGCACCAATCCATACAGTTCGGAAGTCGAAGCTTGATAAATACGGGTTTTTTCAATCATTCCCAATAATCTAACAGCTTCTAAAATCCGCAATGTACCAATACCATCTGCATTTGCTGTATATTCGGGTGTATCAAAACTAACTTTTACATGGGATTGCGCTGCAAGATTATAAATCTCGTCAGGCTGTGTTTCTTGTATAATACGAATCAAATTGGTTGAATCTGTCAAATCACCAAAATGCAAAGTAAAATTTCTATTGTCAAGATGAGGATCTTGATAAAGATGGTCAATACGATCTGTATTAAATAAAGAACTCCGGCGTTTTAACCCGTGTACTTTGTAACCTTTCTTCAATAGGAATTCTGCTAGATAGGCACCATCTTGTCCTGTAATGCCTGTGATTAAAGCAGTTTTCGTGTTTTGTTCAGCCATGTTTCTCTCTAGATTAAGCGATACCTGACGAAATCGTTAGGTATTTATCCCATCTTCATTATTACAATTTAGTGTATCATCGCACGCGATTATTAACGCATCATCTGCTTCTCATCGCATTCACGGACTCTCCTTCCTACAATGCAAATAAATCATCATGAATTGGGAGTGTAAAAGTATTAAATTTTAAACAAAAAAAGCCATAGGAATTCCTATAGCTTTTTGTTATTCTTCTTTTATCGCTTACGCTTAGTTTGAACGCGTAAAATTAAAGACTAAATAGGCTTCGCCATTAGCAACAGTCAATGGCATACGCATAACCAATTTATTCCCATCCGAATAAGATAAATCCAAGCGATAACCCGTTGTTACGTTTTTCGCTTTATCACCTGCATAAATCTTTTTAAATTGGAACTGAGGTTCTCCTAAACCTTTTCCAGGATTATAGATCGACCAAAAGATCTCCCGTGATGCTCCTGGTGCGCATAAAGTACCCTGAGCATTAAATGTAATTGATCCTTTCCCATTTCCAATAAAATTCCATGTACTACCGACAAAACATTCAGCAGGAGCTTCCTCAAATACACTCTTAATCGTGAATGAAGAAGGTAAATTCTCTCTATCGATTGTATTCAGCGTCCACGTTCCTTTAACAGCGGATTTCCAATCCGAAGCGCTAGGACCTGAAGCTGCACTCGTATTGGAAGAAGGATTTCCAGTTGATGTACCTTGCTTTTGTGCTCCACAAGAAAATAAGGTCACCGTAGCAAAAACAGTTGCTAATGATAAAACGAATCGATTCATATGTATAAATTTTAAATTCAAATTGTATTTTTGGGGGTAAATTAATCCACAAATCATGAAGATTACAGCCAAAAATCATACCATAAGCAAAATAATCGCAAAAACGCTGTTAAGGTTATTTATCATTTTATTAGCCTTTGCTTCTTACCCGCTTTTTTTAGGACAGGAAGCCAAAGGCAAATTGAACCAAATCAGCCTTGCCTTTACCAATAAGATTGCACTTGTAGCTCCTATTCTGCTGTTTTGCTTTATCATTGGCTTAATGATCGCTGTGCTCAAGCACAAATATAACAGAATTGACCTAAATTGGCTATTTTCTCTTGCTACTATCTTTGGTATTCTATATTTGATATTATTGTATTCAAGAATTTACCCAACGATCGCCTAAGCACAATTGCACAATTCGACAAAGTTTCTAACTTTGGATTCTCCAAATCGCTAATTACAGCCGTACAAGATTGGATGTATAATTTCTATGGATAAAAAAAAGGGGCTTAAAATAGCCAAAAATATAGCAAAGATTATTGTTACAGTGGGAGCCTTATATTGGGTATTCAGCAAGGTATCTTTAAAAGATCTGAAAGAAGCTGTCATCAATTCCAATCCCCTCTATCTATTCCTTGCTTTAGTGTCTTATAGCATCTCTATTCTTATTTCCTCTTCGCGTTTATTGACGTTTTTAAAGGCCATCGGATTGGATGTTACCGAAAAATACAATTTAAAACTGTACCAACTTGGCTTATTTTATAATCTCATTCTACCCGGTGGTGTCGGCGGAGATGGTTATAAAATATTCTTCCTCCGAAAACGGTTCAGTATTAAGGGGAGAAAATTATTTACGGCCCTATTTTTAGATAGATTGAGTGGACTCTGGGCACTATGCTTGATTATAGGGGCACTAATAACTTATATGCCACAACTGGGGATTCCAAACTATCTGACCATTATTCTATTTATCGTCGGGAGTATCCTCTACTATTTTATCGTTACCAAATTTTTCGGGGAATACAAGGCTACATTTCTAAAGGCTCACTTAAAAGCTATCGGGGTACAGTCAATGCAAGTCATCGCTGCAATCCTAATACTCTATGCGCTTGGATTTAGCGGCAAATTTTCTCCTTATCTCTTTTTATTCCTTGCTTCATCGCTGGTCTCGATCATTCCTTTTTCCGTTGGGGGATTAGGAATGCGTGAACTTGTGATTCTATGGGGCGCTGGGATATTTCAGGTGGACTCGCACAATGCGGTTTTAATCACTTTATTATTCTATATTATTTCTGCACTTGTGGCCCTCTCAGGAATTTATTTTATATTTCATCCGAAGGCAATTGGTGAAGACAAATTACCTTCTGTAGAAGAAGTCGAACAAAGTCAAAAACTAGAAGAATAAACATGGCAAATATTATTATTACAGGGGCAAGCAGTGGTGTTGGATTTGAAGCCGTATTGGATTTGACCTCTAAAAAGGACAACAAAGTAATTGCATTGGCTAGATCAGCGGACAAACTGAGGAAACTCCATGAAATTGCCAGCCAGCTCAATTATGATGGTGGTACGTTATATCCTGCCCAATTTGATATTGTCTACGATGACTATGCCACACTGGTTCCGTTCATTCAATCAAAATTTGATAAGGTCGATATTTTGATCAACAACGCAGGAGCACTCATCAATAAACCTTTTATGGAAACCGATGGAAAGGATTTTGCCGAAATGCTACAGACCAACGTAATGGGACACGTCAATATGATACAGCATGTTGTCCCAATGATGCAAGAGGGTTCACATATAGTCAATATTAGTAGCATGGGTGGCTTCCAGGGCTCAATGAAATTCCCAGGACTTGCAGCTTATTCAACCAGTAAAGGAGCATTAGCAATCCTGACAGAATGTTTGGCCGAAGAGTTTAAAGAAAAGGGAATCAAAGTCAACTGTCTGGCTTTGGGATCTTCCCAAACTGAAATGTTTGAAGCCGCATTCCCTGGCGTGGAAGCGGGTACATTAGCCTTTGAAATGGGACGTTATATTGCTGATTTCGCTCAAAACGGGCAGCACTATTTCAATGGTAAAATACTTCCCGTGGCCAATACAACGCCCTAATTGGAACAGCACACTTCAAGGAGACATACCTTGATCTAATACGGTCAGATCGATCTAATATAATCAGCCCCATTTAACAGTATATTAAATGGGGCTGATCTTTTAAGTCTATTTGATCCGCAAAGAAATATTAAAATTCACGGCCTTTAATTCGTTCCATCAATTTGTTTTCAGTTTAAGCCATTTCGTAAGGTCACCCATCAATTGTTCATTAAAGCTTTCCGAGTTTTCAAAATATTCTTCAATTTTTCCAGTTTGCGCATTTTGAAAAAGGTGATTCAGATTGGGATAATCCTTAATTGTGACGTCGGTGGTGTTTAAGTGCAAACGCTGTAGACAATAGATATTTTCATTGGCAGGAACCTGTACATCCTTTCCTCCAAAAGAAGCAAAAATCGGTACTTTAACCTGCTTCAGATAATAAGCTGGATCGATGCGGATAAAGGTTCTAAACCAAGGGCTCATCATTGGACTAAGTTTAATCTTCATATCGGGAGTCAACGGATTACCGTTATTTTGACGAATAAGTTCCTCTTCCAGCGATGCGGCCAATACTTTTGGTGGTTTGTCTTCCAATAGAATATTATACAATTTTCGATTATTTACTTTGTTTGCATCCAAAGCCTTTTCAGATAAACCACCGACTTTCCCTAGAGAGTAACTTTGTAAGATCAGCAGGGAATCACCTTTAATCACAGGTCCGGATAGAAGCGCTATATATTTTACTTTATTATTTTCTGATGCCACTATTTCAGCAATTAAAGCGCCCTCACTATGACCGATTATCCCTATTTTGTCTCCCTTAATACTCGTTTTTTTACTTAAAAAATCGACTGCAGCATTCGCGTCAGAGGCAAAGTCTATCGTTGTTGCCAAATTAACTTCTCCTTTAGAGCCTCCTACCCCCCGATCATCATAGCGCAATACCGCAAAGCCATTTTTGGTAAGATGATCTGCAAGTACCTTAAATGGCCTGTGGCCGAACACCTCCGAATCCCTATTTTGCTGTCCACTGCCATTGACTAGGACCACCGCAGGAAACGGTCCTCCACCTTTGGGATAAGTCAGGGATCCCGTAAGTATCGCATTGCCCGCGCTATTTTTGAACTGCACTTCCTCTTCCGTATAGCTATACGGTGGAAATACATCCTGTTTACGGGAAAGCCCGCTCTGTTCGTTCTCGCTTCGTACCAAAATCATCGCAGATTCAAAAGGGCCTTGTTTCATTACCCCTTTCATTACATCTTTATCCCGATCCAAAAAGCCCGCGTAAACAAGACCTATATTTTTAACATCCATCCAAATGGAATCCTGCTCGATGCGTATTTGATTTATTGCAAATTTCTGTGCGGTCTGCATCGGACTCTCAAAGGTTCCATTCCACTTCCCTGCACTATCTTTTTGAATATTGAACACGAGCAGCAGCTTCTGCCCTGAAACCTCAACCTCACCCTTCCATGAACCATCAAATGTCTGTGCATGGGAACATGAAAAATGGAAACAAATAATAAATAGGTATAAAATTTTTCTCATTGTCGTTTTCTACTAGAAATTAAACTGTATACATAGATCCAGTATAAAATATAATGCCACAAATAGTATACTGATCCCAATCTTCTTATTATTAACTGCTACATTCATGCCCTTGACCAATAAATAGAACTGATAAAACAGCAATAATAAACTGATGATTCCAAACATGCCAAACAAGAGCATCTCCGTTTTATCAACTCCAGCCAATGTATGATCGCCCCTTTGCACTGCCTTTAAGACTTCATCCGTAAATTTGTCCTGGTTTAGAAGCTTCCCTAAAAATAATGCAAGATAAAGCGGAAATGGCATAATCAAAACGACATTCATGACATCAATGATCCTGGTCTTTCTGTTTAATAACATCCCTATACCGTAGAGAAGCGCAAAAGGCGCCAAAACCATATAAGCATGAACGCGCAATACAGCCCACAGAGAAACCGTCATTTCTGGTTGATAGAAATGCATAAATCCATTGAACTGCTGACCCGATAAATAAATAAAATAGCTTGATAACAAGAATCCAAAAACACCCACAAAGAATAATTGCCACTCCATAAATTCGGCAAATGGATTCAGAAAAATCTGTTTAACTTTCATTTTTTTAAAAATTGAGATAAATTCAGCTGTTCAATCTCTACTGGATTTTGGGTTCCTATAAGCAATACCTTACCATTTATCAGTGTAAGTTGTAGACCAATGTTGCCCCGGGCTGAAAAAGCGCGGCCCCTCACCCCTCTCCGCAATCCCCATCCACCAAACTCGCCTATCGGATTATATTTCCGCACCTCAATAGATTGTATATCGGACCACTGCACTCTTTTTCGATAGAAGTTGAAAGGAAAAAAATGGACTTCAACTCCTTCTTCATGAATCGTAGTTTTTAACCTCAACACTGCAAAGAGTCCCCACAATACTAAATTGATCCAGAAGCCCGGCAATTGAAATAATGGAACAAAATTCAACCGCAAGAGATCATGCCAGTGCACAGAAAGACTAGCCACACTGACAGTTAAAAGGATCAGACAGAGCCACCAGCTAAAAAAAGATTGGCTTTCGGTATAAAGCGTATTACTTTTCATCTTGATATAATTATTCGATTATCAATTCTTCGATTCCACAGAGGACTAAAAACTTCTGTCTCCAACAGCATTGTTTGTATGAGCAAGTGATTTCAATTTGTGAATCAGATCATCGAGAATATTACGGACCGTCGGATAGGATTTGCCCATCTGATTTGCCATTTCTTTTAAACTTCCTGAGTGCATCAAAAAATTCAGGACAAATTCTTGTTCGTGGACAGTAAGCTGCATTAGCAAAGGCAATGAAAATTTACCGACAACCTCTGTCTCACAGGAGTCGCACACCAACTTAGAAACTTTTAACTTCGCTTCACAGCAGGGACAATCAATTGGTATTTTTTTCATTTCACAATATAAACATTAACATTATTAAATATAACATTAATAATGTTAAAACAAAACACTATAAAATCAATATTTTTTAAAAACCATTGCTTAATGATATATTTGTATCATTAAATAACATTTATGAAGAAGTTTTTAGGCTATTTCCTATCTATAATATTTTGGTTTTGTTTTGGTTTGTCCTTGATTATCTTTCACCCTATACAATGGTTATGTTTAAAACTTGGTGGATATAATGCACACAAAAAAAGTGTCGATATGCTAAACGCATGTCTGGTTGCCTGCTATTATACGCTATTTAACCGAGTGACCTTTATCGACAATAAAAATATTCCAACCGGACAGCCTATTGTGTTTGTTGCCAATCACCAAAGCACTTTTGATATTCCTCCAATGATCTATTTCTTACGCAGGTTTCATGGAAAGTTTATATCTAAAATAGAACTTGCCAGCGGTATACCTAGCATCTCTTTTAACCTGAAACATGGTGGGGCAGCAAATATAGATCGCAATGATCCCAAACAATCTATTGCGGAGATACTGAAACTTGCCAACAATATGAAAACCAAAAACTGGTCGGCGTTTATTTTTCCGGAAGGAACGCGATCAAAGACGGGGAAAATGAAGGCCTTCCATGTTGGTGGAATTGCTACATTATTAAAGAAAAATCCAAACGCACTCGTTGTCCCTATCGCTATCAGGGGATCATATGAAATGGTACAATATGGCATGTATCCACTGACGCCATTCCTTCATATGACTTGGGAAGTGTTAAATCCATTGGATACTGAAGGGAAAAGTATTGAGGAAATCGTACAACTGGCGGAAGAGACGATAAAACTAAAGGTTGAAAAATAGCAACGATCTATTTCACTTGCCTTCCCTTCCAGTCATATTTCCCAACATTACCCAATATGCCGATATAGGCCAGATAAACAACATGGGCGAAGCTCAGTAGCGGAAGGTACAGTAAAAGCTCCTTTCTACGCGCAAATGTGGTCAAAGGTTGAATAAAAAGAAATTCAACAGTCATCTTTAATAGCAATGCAAAAAGTACCACCCAAGCGACGAATTTCACGCCACAGACCGCAAGAACAGAAGCGACCAAAATCAATAAATTGAAAAACCAAATGGAAATCCCCAATGCGATGACCCCCTTATTTTTATATTTGGTACTTTTCGAAGCCCAGCGTCTGCGCTGGCTAATGAATGACTTCAGATCTGGTTTGGCATCCGTATAAACAACAGCCTCTTTTGACTTGCAGAACGTGATTCTTTCGGGATATTGCTCGGCAACTTTGTGTAGAAAAAGTTCATCATCACCGGAGGCAAGTTCATCAATTCCCTTAAACCCACCCATTTGTTTAAAAATATCTTTTCGATAGGCCAAATTCGCACCATTACAGGTGGTCGGTTTTTTGTTGCCAATGCCAGCTGCACCCAGACCTATCAAATACAAGAATTCCAAGGTCTGCAGCCGTTCAAAGAAACTCTTTTCTTCTGAATACAGCACTGGAGAAGACTGTAGATAAGCATCTTCCTTTTCAAATGTACTGATAACCGTTGCTAACCAATTTGGTCCCATTCGACAGTCTGCATCGGTAGTAATTATAATTTCACCTTGACAGCATTCAATAGCCCTCGAAATTGCCAATTTCTTGTAGGAGTTCAAACGGCCATTTTCATTCAATTGAATAAGTTTAACACCTTGCTCCGCATACTCTTTTACAATCAACGACGTATTGTCGTCTGAATGGTCGTCGATGATAATAAGCTCCAGGAGAGCTGTCGGATAATGCTGTCCTATGATAGATTCAATGGTACGTCTAATATTGAGTTCTTCATTGCGTGCGGCAATAATCACAGATATGGATTTTGTTGGAAGTGCAAGATTGTTGGGCACTGGGATCAAGCCCCAGCCTCTACGCATCCATAAAACTAGAATTGCGTATACGCAAGCAAAAATGATCAATAAATAGTTAAGAATTTGTATCACCGAAAAAATTAATCTTAAAAACAAAAATAGAACCAAATATAGCTGGAAGAATTAAATTAACGAACCAAATACAGGAAACAATCGCCATAACAGCAATTTCTTGTGTGGTAATATAGCTATATAGATTGCTTGCGACAAAACTTCTAACACTGAAATCAAAAATATCCAATGTAGGTAGGGCCGCCTGAACAAAAAACAGGATGAAAATCATCAGAATCATGGATAAAAGCGGTAGCTCGGGTAAAGTCAGTTTCATCAAGATGATATACTGGGAAGTGAAAATGATAAATCGCGCCAAAGAATTTAAAAGAACAATACAGAGCTCACGTGTTGAATAGTGTTCCAATACCTCAAAGAAAGGTTTAATCCGCGCTAAGAACTTTATTTTACCGACCAATACATCAATCCATTTTACGTTGAAATATAGAATAACAAATCCCGCAGCATAGATAATAGCTAGCAACCATACGCCAAATTGTACGGTTAAAGGGGTAGAAAGAAATTTACAGATAAACCAAGCAATACTCAATGCGCCAGCAACGCTTGTTAGCACAAGCTGCGCAAATAATCCTACGCCCATGGCGACAGCTCCTTTGGCTCGATTTTGAGGTTGCAGAAAAAGTACCCTTCCACCATACTCTCCAATCCGATTGGGAGTAAAAATAGCCCAAGTAAGTCCACAAAAAACGGATTGGAATGACTGCCAAAATGAAATATGCTCCAGTTTAGATGCAAGATAACGCCATTTGACAACTTCAAGCAACCAATTGACAAGCATTAAAACCACGATCAAAATCAGGGTCCAAACCACCGAATGCTGTTCTAAACCTGCAATTAGGGTTTTAAACTTCTCAACATTGCTTCTATCGGATACCTTCACGGCAATGTACCAGCTCGCAAGGGCAAAAACCAGTACCTTCAATAAAAGACTGATGTATTTTTTTTGTCTTCCAGTCAACTTTTGATAATTAGAGAGCAATGTTACTAAATTTTAGCCAAATGATTAAGTTTTGTCGAATGCAATCCGTGAATAAAACGCAAAATTTGTAATATTGCATATGCAGAAGGAAAAGGCGAAAGAAAGAATAATTTTAGGTATAGACCCTGGTACCGTTATACTCGGATATGGTATTATCAAAGAAGTAGGCAATACCCTATCTCTAATTTCAATGGGGGTCATCAAAATGGGACATTTAGATGACCATGCACTAAAACTACAGCGCATTTTTAAGAAGACTTCTGCTTTAATGCAAGAATATAATCCCGACTGTGTCGCTCTCGAATCACCATTTTATGGCAAAAACATACAGGTCATGCTCAAATTGGGTCGGGCGCAGGGAGTTGCCATGGCTGCCGCACTCGCTCAAGATATTCCGATCTTTGAATATTCCCCAAGAAAAATAAAACAATCCGTTACAGGAAATGGAAATGCCACAAAAGAACAGGTATCTGCGATGTTAAAAAATCTATTAAAATTTGAGGAGACACCTCAATTTCTGGATGCCACCGACGGTTTAGCAATTGCTGTATGTCATTCTTTTCAGAAGAATGCGGTATCTGGCAGCAGCAAATCCTACTCGGGATGGTCAGCCTTCATCAAAGACAATAAAGACCGGATTAAGTAATTACATTTGCACCTGACGGATCACATTCTTCACATTTAGCTCCACAATATCGGTCATCGTCTTACATTTCAGGTAAGAATTATTCTGGTAAAATTCGGCATAGCCTTCCCGTAACTGTTTGATATTTTCCAAGGTCGAGAGTACCTGTGTTTGTGAAGCGTCCCGCAGATCAGCGATCCGGTGTCTTTCGCTCCGCACTCTGTGCACAATGGAAGAACGTTCTTCCTGCTGGTATTGTAGTACAGTTTTCTCATTTAAATGTTCCATCGCCAATTTCACATAAGGAAGATTTTCTTTGAAAAATTGTGGCATATAGACTTTCGGATTTCCCTCATAAAACTGCTGATCAAAATCTATAGCTCTAATTCTAAACTGAAAATCGTCAAAATCTGGTGTGATCTGCATAACAAAATTGTAGGCTCGCATATCACCCAGTAGCGTAATAATACATCGTTCGTTAAACTTGACAAATTCTTTGGAAATACGGGTTAGATTGTAATCCGGTGAGAACATGCGTGTTTTTGAAAAAGTATCTCCGGGGATTCCAACAATATGTTCTTCAACCAACGTATCGTGATCTACCATATAATTCACCTGATTGGGTGACAATATTTCTTCCAATTCCAGTCCATATATGCGTGAAGCGTCGGCCTGTTTGATGTAAAAATAATCGTAAACATCATTCAACCGGTTAACAATACGAATGCGAAAGGGTTTGGTATTGCCAAAACCGCAGTATTCTACACGATCGATATATTTATGCTGTACGATTCGCGTATTACCCGATGCTTTCAGTTTAGCATAAATCACTTTCAAGCCGTCATATAATTGGTCCATGAGGTATTGCGGATACAAAGGGGTTTCCCAAAAAGTGTCGTTACCAAACTTATCCATGACAGGTACGGTCTCCGTAAAATTCAGTAGGTCCTTATATCCTATCGGCAGCTTTTCATCACGCTGATACATTTTAAGATATTTATGAAGTCCCTCCCCTACTTCAAAAATCGGTTTCTTTTTCGAAATCTTTACATCTTGAACTTCTTCCATCTCTATTCCGTTTTTTACATTTTTTTATTTACGCAAACATCACGAATTCGACTACTTTTTCTATCCTATCCCCCACATACGAACTGATCAGGTTTTGAAATATACTGCCTGTTTTTGTCTATAAGAAAGTAATACCAAAATAATTTATCATCATATTGATATCAACCACGAAAACAATCACTTAACCTGCAATAAAATCAGCGTTAAAACAATTATAAGCACTTTCAATCAAAAACATATAACATTATCAATATGAATAAGTATTTTTTATTAAATTTACATCTATAAACCGAAAATTCTTAGTAATTTTGAAATAAATTTAATTATTTTAGCTATTGGTCAGATTTTGATGCAACGACCAATTAATGAACACAAAAACCATTGTTAATGGAAAATCAATATGCAAACTATGATCTAGACAATTTGGATATCCAAATCTTGTCTATTCTAATGAACGATGCCTCTATTCCTTATACCGAAATAGCAAAAAAGCTAATCGTATCAGGCGGTACCATTCACGTTAGAATGAAGAAGATGGAAGAACTAGGTATCATTAGAGGGTCAAATCTAATTATCAATCCTCAAAAAGTCGGATTTGATATCACGGCCTTTTTGGGTATCTATCTTGAAAAAGGTTCACAATATGCAGATGCGGTAGATAAATTGAAAGAAATCAAAGAAGTGGTCGAACTACATTATTGTACTGGCCAATACAGTATTTTTGCAAAGATAATCTGTAGAGATACAGTTCACCTCAGAAAAGTATTGAATGAAGATATTCAATCCGTACCTGGGATTCAACGTACCGAGACGATCATCTCCCTCGAAGAGAGTATCAAACGTCAAATCAGCTTAGTCTAGTATAAAAAAAGCTTCCATAAAAAAATGGAAGCTTTTTTTATACTATCTTTTCTAACATTGCGATATAGAGATCGATCCCAGCTCTAATTTCATAGATATAAATAAACTCATCCGCCATATGCGACCGAGCGCTATCACCAGGCCCCAGCTTCAGGGAAGGCACAGGAATAAGAGCCTGATCGCTCATCGTCGGTGAGCCATAAACTTTACGCCCGAGTGCAATACCTGCTTTTACAATTGGATGCGATTGAGGAATAGAAGAAGACTTCAGGCGCGTCGATCGCGCTGCAACCTCCGATTTTACATGAGACTTGATGATATTCAGCGTCTCCTCGTTGGAATAAGCGTCTGTGGTTCTTACATCAACAACAAAACTACAAGTAGCCGGTACCACATTGTGCTGTGATCCCGCCTGAATTACTGTTACTGACATCTTGATGGGACCTAAGGTTGACGAGGTTTTCTCAAATGCATAATTTTGAAACCATTCAATATCTTTGATCGCTTTATAGATCGCATTATCTCCTTCATCACGCGCCGCATGTCCAGCTGTCCCCATAGCAGTGCAGTCCAACACCATCAGTCCTTTTTCTGCAATGGCCAGATCCAACAAGGTAGGTTCACCCACAATAGCAAAATCAATTGGACCAATAGCATCCAAAACAGATTCTACACCATTCTTACCTGAAATCTCTTCTTCAGCACTGGCAACAAGACAGAAGTTATATTTTAAATCCTTCTGCTGATAAAAATATAAAAATGTGGCTATCAATGATACCAAACAGCCACCTGCATCATTGCTCCCCAAGCCATACAATTTCCCCTCTTCTACAGTTGCTGCTAGAGGATCTCTTGTATAACCCGTATTTGGCTTAACCGTATCGTGATGGGAATTGAGCAGTATCGTGGGTTTAGCAATAGCATAGTGAGCGTTATATACCCAGATATTATTGCCCTTTCGATGTGTTTTGATATCCCGCTCCTGAAAGAAACCTTCAATTAAATCTGCAGTAAGTTCTTCCTCTTTACTTAAAGATGATAATCCGATTAATTGTTTTAAAAGGTTCAGCGCATCTTCAAATAAGTTATCCCTATCCTTCATGATATAATCCTCCGGCTTTATCCGCAGACAGTTTAATTCCTTTTATAAACGCAGAACTAAAACCGTTATGTTCCATTTCGTTCAATCCCGCAATTGTACAGCCCTTTGGAGATGTCACCTTATCGATTTCCCCTTCCGGATGGGCATTGGTATGCAATAGCAAATCAGCAGCCCCTTTTGCGGTTTGAACCGCCATTTTAAGCGCGTCATGCGCATGAAATCCGATTTCAACACCACCTTGCGAAGCCGCGCGAATAGCACGTAAGAAAAATGCAATACCACAAGCACATAATGCCGTAGCCGATGTCATAAGATCTTCATTGATGACTACCACCGAACCAACTGTTTCAAACATCTTTTCAACTTCCTTCACACTCTCATCTGAACCATTGTCGCTGGCGATACAAGTCATCGACTGTGCGATAGCTATTGCCGTATTCGGCATAGCACGTATTACTGTCGCATCCGCGCCCAACTCCGCTCTTAGATCTGCGCAAGAAACTCCTGAAACAATTGAAACAAAAATCTGATTTTTCTTATCAATTACCGGGGCCACTTCAACCAATACCTTTTTAAGCTGCTGAGGCAAGATAGCAAATACGACAATATCTGCTCCCTTTACAGCGAGCTTATTATCATTACTGACAGCGAAACCTTGACTCGCTTCCTCAGCCAATGCACTCAAATTTCGCCGCGTCAATGTAATATCTGCAGCATTAGCAAATTCACTTTTAACAAGTCCTTTTGCCAAAGAAAGACCGATATTACCACTTCCGATAATGGTGACTTTTTTCATAACGATCGTTGGGTTTAGGTTAGATTTTTATTTTAATGTCAAGCAAGTGCCAAATTGTCCCTGTTGAAATAGATGCAAATTATTGGCATTTCCAATATAGACCTCTTGAACACCTTTATTTATAGCATTGAAAGCATTTTCCAGCTTAGGAATCATCCCGTCGTTCACTACGCCAGCCTCCTTGAGATGTTCAAACTCCTCCGATTTGATTGTCTGGATAACTGAATTCTCATCTGTTACATCACGTAAAACCCCATTTTTCTCAAAACAGTATACCAACGAGGTTTCATACAACGAAGCCAAAGACACGGCTAAGGAAGAAGCGATCGTATCCGCATTTGTATTTAACAACTGACCAAGACCATTATGTGTAATAGCCGAAAATACCGGAACAAAACCTGCCTCCAAAAACTTTTTGATCGCTAAGGTATTCACCGAATCGTGCAGCAAATCACCGACAAAACCGTAATCGATATCCTTAACAGGCCGTTTGATAGCCTTTATGACATCACCATCGGCTCCTGTTAAACCGACAGCATCACATTTTAACTTTTGCAGCTTGGCAACGATCGTCTTATTTGTCAGGCCGGCATATACCATTGTTACTACACGTAACATTTCTTCATCTGTCACACGACGACCTTCGACCATTTGTGCTTGTATACCAAGTTCACTGGCCAAACGGGTCGCAATTTTACCTCCACCATGTACAAGAATTTTTTTTCCTGATAATGCGGAGAACTTTTCTAAAAAAGATTCCAGCTGGCGTTCATCATCGATAATATTTCCGCCAATTTTAATAATATTTAATACACTATTAGCCATTACGCAACTTTTCCCAATAAAAATAGTTTTTCAATAATTAATAGGACCGCACTATACCAAATCCTCTAACATACGCTTCAAAACCACCTGAGCGGCCCATACACGATTGCTAGCTTCTTTAATAACAAGTGAATTTGGTCCGTCCAAAATTTCAGAAGATAACTCTAAATCTCTTCTTACCGGCAAGCAATGCATTACTTTTGCATCATTTGTCAAACGAAGCTTTTTATTATCCATCATCCAATCTTCGTCTACACCATACACTTCGCCATATTCTTGATAAGAAGACCAGTTTTTCACATAGACAAAATCAGCTTCTTTTAAGCTTTCCTCCAAATTATTAGATATCCTTGCTCCAGCAGTAAATTCCTCACTTAGCTCATAGCCCATGGGCTGAGCGATAGTAAAGTCAACCAATCCCTCCGCTTGTGCTTTACACATCCATTCGGCAAAAGAGTTAGGTACCGCCTGAGGCAAAGCCTTAACATGCGGAGCCCATGCCAATACTACTTTTGGTTTTTCAGTCTTCTTGTGCTCCGTTATTGTAATGATGTCTGTCAAGCTCTGTAACGGGTGGCGTGTTGCACTCTCTAAAGAAACAACAGGGACACCGCAGTATTTAATGAACTTATTGAACAAGTCTTCACTATAGTCCTCTTCGCGATCTTTTAATTTCGGAAACGAACGAAGTCCCAAAATATCACAATACTCACCCATAACTGCAGCTGCCTCACGAATATGCTCCACAGTTATCCCATTCATCACAACACCGTCTTGTGTTTCAAGGGCCCAACCATCTTTATCCATATTCATGACCATGACGTTCATACCCAAATTCATCGCTGCCTTTTGTGTACTCAAACGCGTGCGCAAACTTGGATTTAAAAATACGAGTCCCAGCGTTTTATGTTTACCAAGGTCCTGATTGTCATATGGTGCAGCTTTCAAACTTAACGCCTCTTGAACAACGTCCGCTACACTAGGTACATCCTTAACAGAGAAAAACTTTTTCATCTATATTTATTTATTCGAGTGCTTTTGTAACAGCACAAAATGTATGCGCCGCACTCCGTATATACTTTAATTACTAAAAAGCACAATCAGATTTGCCTAAGCCAAAGAGCTTATGTGCTAATCTGATGGCAACTCTACAACTTTCTAAGCAACTGTGACCGCTTTGATATGTTCTTTCAATGCCGATAAAAACTGATCAGCATGTTCCTTCGTAATATTCAACGCTGGCAATAAACGAATCACGAAAGGTTTAGCCTCTCCCGTAAAGATACGGTTCTTTAATAAAAGATCTTTCTTAACATGTGCCAAAGATTCTGGAAGCTCAATACCAATGATTAAACCTCTACCACGCACTTCAACAATTTCCTCAATTTGCTTTAATTCATTGATAAGATATGCGCCTACTTCTGCTGCGTTCTTCATCAGCTTATCCTGCTGAATAATTTCTAAAACAGCCAAAGCCGCTGCACATGCGAGGTGATTTCCACCAAAAGTTGTTCCCAGACTTCCGTAAGTAGCCTTAAACTTGGGAGATATACTTATTGCTCCTATAGGGAAACCGTTACCCATACCTTTTGCCATCGTATAAATATCAGCTTCAACGCCTGAATAATCCTGCGCATAGAACAGTCCCGTCCTACCATACCCACATTGAACTTCATCAGCAATAAAAACCGCATTATATTGATCACAAAGAGCGCGAATCAATCGAAGAAAAGACACAGAAGCTTCGCGGATGCCCCCTACGCCTTGGATACTCTCTATGATAACAGAAGAGATCTCCTCACCGTATGAGCTAAAAGCCTCTTTAAGTGCAGTCTCATCATTGAAAGGAAGAAAAACTACATTCTCCGTTTCGTTAACCGGAGCGACAATAGCCGGATTGTCCGTAGCAGCTACAGCTAAAGAAGTCCTACCGTGAAAAGCTTTTGAAAATGCAATCACCTTTTTCCGTTTGTTATAAAACGAAGCCAATTTCAACGCATTTTCATTAGCTTCTGCTCCCGAATTGCAAAGGAATAAATCGTAATCAACCTTACCCGAAACTTCCCCCAATAATCGGGCAAGTTCACGCTGAATTGGAATTTCAACAGAATTAGAATAGAACCCAATACGGTTCAATTGCTCTGTTATACGTTGTACATAATGTGGGTGCGTGTGTCCGATCGATATCACAGCATGACCACCATACAAGTCCAAGTAAGCATTTCCTTCGGCATCCCACACCGTTGATCCATTAGCCTTTACTATGTTAATGGGATTAATGGGATAAACATCAAATGGTTTCATTTTAATGAATTATAGATTGATAAACGAAATAGCTAGTAATAGAAAAAGCTATCAGATTTTAGCAATACAAATATATTAGTTATAACGGTAGGAATGGTCATAAAATAAAAAAAGTCCCCTTAAAAAGAGGACTTTTTTATGCTAGATCAGAAGAATACTATTCTCCGTCTACTTTTTCTTCACCTTCTACCTCAGCTTTCACCTCTGCAGGAGCTTCAGTTTCAGCAGTAGCAGCAGCTTTTTTAGCACCACCACGACGACGAGTAGCTTTCTTCTCAGCCGCAGCAGCTTTTTTACCGTAGATTTCGTTGTAATCAACTAACTCGATGAAAGCCATTTCTGCGTTATCACCTAAACGGTTTTCCATTTTGATGATACGAGTATAACCACCTGGACGGTTAGCTACTTTTTCAGATACTTCGCGGAATAAGATAGAAACTGCGTCTTTATCTTTCAAGTAAGCGAATACTGTACGACGTGAGTGAGTCGTATCGTTTTTAGATTTAGTAATCAAAGGCTCAACATACGTACGTAATGCTTTAGCTTTAGCCAAAGTAGTTGTAATACGTTTGTGTTTGATTAATGACGTTGCCATGTTAGCCAACATTGCTTTTCTATGGCTATCCGTACGGCCTAAGTGATTTACTTTTTTTCCGTGTCTCATTTTGGATTTTATTATACTAATCGTACCGTTTTTGTATATGTCAATAATGTGAATATCACATACTCAGACAGCCAAAAGGAATTACGACTAGTGGTCGCTTAATAAATTATTATTCTTCGTCTAATTTGTATTTTGCCAAGTTCATTCCGAATGATAAACCTTTCGATTTAACCAATTCTTGAATTTCGCTTAACGATTTTTTACCGAAGTTTCTGAATTTCAACATATCAGCTACATCATAAGTTACTAATTCAGCTAATGTGCGGATATCAGCAGCTTTCAAACAGTTCAATGCACGAACTGAAAGATCAAGATCTACTAATTCTGTTTTCAAAATCTTACGCATATGCAAGATTTCTTCATCAACAACTTTAGTTTCTTCTTTCGTTTGAGACTCAAGAAGCATATTCTCGTCAGAGAATAAAATAAAGTGTTGAATTAAGATCTTAGCAGCTTCTTTCAAAGCTTCTTCGGGGTGAATTGAGCCATCAGTAGAGATATCTAACAATAATTTCTCATAGTCAGTTTTTTGCTCTACACGGTAATTCTCAATGGTATATTTAACATTCTTGATCGGAGTAAAGATCGAATCGATTGCGATAACACCTACTGGGGCATCAGCAACTTTATTCTCATCAGCATTTACGTATCCACGACCTTTGGCAATACTCAATTCCAATTCAATTGTCACTGAATTATCCATGTTACAGATTACCATGTCTGGGTTTAAGACCGTAAAGTTATTAGAGAACTTTGTGATATCACCAGCTAAGAATTGTTCTTGACCATTGATTACTACAAATACCTTTTCGTTGTCGCCAATCTCACCTGTTTTTTTGAAACGGATTTGTTTCAAGTTCAAGATAATTTCAGTTACGTCTTCAACAACACCTTTGATCGTTGAAAATTCGTGCGAAACGCCAGAAAACCTTATCGACGTAATTGCATATCCTTCTAAAGAGGACAATAGAATACGGCGCAAAGCATTACCAATGGTTACACCAAAACCAGGCTCCAATGGACGAAATTCAAACGTACCATCAAAATCCGTAGATTTTTGCATGATAACTTTATCCGGTCTTTGAAATGCTAAAATTGCCATTTATTTTCTTTTAAT
>Ga0308171_1000520_pt1 | contig 79671 bp, 61 predicted proteins | sample PhyGR1_FD_202135 | JGI IMG/M metagenome (GOLD analysis project Ga0308171, IMG submission 202135) | Phyllosphere microbial communities from UC Gill Tract Community Farm, Albany, California, United States - DLSLSG.R1 | ecosystem: Host-associated > Plants > Phyllosphere > Unclassified | place: USA...
CCGCGACCACTGCGCCTCATCCAGTTCGTAACGCTTCACGCCCATCGCTGACCTCCGCCAAAGCGGAGACCTATGAATCACGCATCAGGCCGCCCGTGAATCCCTGAATGTCGATTGGACCTAGTCCAGCTCATTATGAAGCTTAGGGGGCGAAACTCTCTCAGGAACGGGATCTGTATTTCCAGAAAGGAAGGCAAGGGTGTCGCCTGATGGAACCGATCCGACTGATCGGTGCACCCGTTTTGCCTTCCTCAATTGGCGAAGCATGACGATTGCCCAACGGCAAGAGGCCTGTCCACGATCACTATGGTCAGCCCAGTTGCACTGCCGGCCGAGCTGCTCGGCCACAGTTGTCAAGCAGACTGTCCCAAGGTCTTGAAGGGGTCGAAAGCGATATTAGGCCCATGCGCAGAAAGAAGACATGGGGACGACAGCCGACCGCGCTCTCCCGGACGGCTGTCGTCAGGCTTCTCAACCTCGCGGTTCGGCTCACTCCGCCTTGCGGACGTAGCGGTTCAGGAAGGCGAGGTAGGATTCCTGGGCCTTGATGCGGTTGGCGCGGCGCTGGAAGCCGTGGCCTTCGTCGGGGAAGACGACATATTCGACCGGCACGTTGTTGGCCCGGACCTTTTCGACCAGCTCGTCGCTCTCGACCTGAAGCACGCGCGGGTCGTTGGCGCCCTGGATCACCAGCAGGGGGCGCTGGATCTTTTCGGCGTGGAACAGGGGGGAGATGGCGCGGTGGCGCACGGCGTCGGTCGCCGGGTCGCCCATTTCGTCGAACAGGGCCACGCGCTGCGCGCCCCACCAGGCGGGGATGGATTCCAGCGTCCGCACCCAGTTGGTCACGCCGAAGATGTCGATGCCGGCCTCGAACTTGTCCGGGTGGAAGGCGAGGGCCGCAGCGGTGATATAGCCGCCGTAGGAGCCGCCCATGACGGCGACCTGATCATCAGCCACCCAGTCCTGGGCCCGCAGCCAGTCGCCGCCGGCGACGATGTCGCGCAGGTCGGCCTCGCCGTGCTTCTTGTCGTCCATGTGGAAGAAGGTCTTGCCGTAGCCGGACGAGCCCCGGTTGTTGGCGCCCAGCACGGCATAGCCGTGATTGACCAGATGCTGAACCATGGCGGAGTAGCCGCGCCGCGTCTGGCCGCCCGGCCCGCCGTGGACCAGGACGACCGCCGGCGCCGGGGTGGCGGCAGAGGCGCCCCTGGGCCGATAGAGGACCGCCGGGACCATGACCCCGCCTTCGCCCGGGTAGCGGACGATGGTCGCCTCGACCAGATCGCCTTCCTTGATCGCCGGGTTCAGGGCCGAGGTCAGGCGCCGCGCCTGTCCGGTCGACAGGTCGGCGACGAAGACGTCGGCGGGCGAGGTGTCGGACACCACGGTGAAGGCGGCCAGATCGGCGCCGGGATCGAAGCGGACGCCGGTGATGTCGCCCTGGGGCAGGCCGGTCAGGCGGACGGGCGCGCGGGTCTGCGCGTCCTCGATGGTCAGTTCGGTCGAGGCGTCGGCGTTGACGGCGGTGACCCGATAGCGGCCGTTGGGCGAGAAGGAGACATACATGACGTCCCAGTCGGCCTGGGTCGTGCGGTTGTGGGCCTTGTTGGCGATGTCATAGGCGTAGGCTTGGGCGAACTCGCCGTCCTGATTGCTGGTGTAGATCAGGGTGGCGTTGAAGGGGCCGAAATCATTGACCTCATAGGCGACGTCGCCGGTGTGCTGGGTGATCAGATAGGGTTCGCCGCCCGCCTGAAGGTCGGCCAGATAGATGTCGGAGTTGGCGCTGGTGTGGGACTTGGTCAGGGCCACCAGACGCCCGTCGCCGGACACCGCGGCCAGGTCCATGCCGGGATTCTGGAAGATCAGCTTCCGGTCATAGGTGGCGGCGTCATAGGCGTAGAGGTCGAAGACCTCGGCGTCGCGCTCGTTGCTGGTCAGCCAGAAGGTCTGGCCGTCGTCGCTGAAGCCGATGAAGCCGGCCTTGACCTTGTCGCCCGGCGTCAGGTCGCGCAGCGTCCCGTCGGTTTCGCGCACATAGATGTGGGTCAGTTCGTTGCCGCCCTGATCCGCCGCGACCAGAACGCGGCGGCCGTCGGGGAAGTAGCTCTGGGCGAAGGTGGCGTTCGTTGTCGAGGCGGTCAGCGGCACGGGATCGCCGCCCGCGACCGGCAGGGCATAGGCGTTGAACACGCCGGTCCTGTCCGAGGAGATCAGGAGGTGGCTGCGGCCCTGGGAAAACGCCAGGCCGTCCGGGTTGGCCATCGAAAAGCTGGTCGTCTCGAAGAACTGGGCCGCGGTGTAGGGCGTGGCGGCGGTCGAGGCGGCCTGGGCGGGCAGGGCGGGCTCGGTCGCGGCGAGGGCGGGGACGGCGGCGACAAGCGCCAGAGCGGAAACCATGCAGGCGAAGGAGCGCATTCTGAGCCTCGTGAGGTGTGGTGACCTGTTGAGGCGGCAGCATGGGCCGCTGGATGCGGTCTGTCGAAAGTTTAATGAGCGCGGTTCTGCGAAGTCAGGCCGCCGCGCCGCCTTTCAGCACCATCAGGGGGATGACGATGTCCTCCTCGTCGTCGAGGTGGCGGATCAGGCCGGGGGCGGCGAGGTCCAGCACGTCGGCCAGGCGGTGGGCATGGTCGGGGGCGTCGGGCGACTGCGCCGCGACGGCCTGATGGAAGGCGACGGCGGCGTGGTAGAGGGCGTCCAGATGGGCGTGGATGGCGTCGTGGTCGCGGTCCAGAAGATCGAGGCCGGTCTGGATGCGCGGCTCGATCAGTCGGAACTGCGGGAAATAGTGACCGCTCTCGACGCGGTGGTGGCCGTCCAGATGCTGGAGGAAGGCTTGCAGCTTCGGCAGCAGGGCGGCGTGCAGGCCGCGCGGATCCAGCCCGCCGGACCGCCAGCGGGTCGCGGCCTGGGCCATCTGAACCTGCTGGGCGCGGAAGCCGGCGTGCATCTGCAGCCAGAAGGCGGCGGTTTCGGGCAGGGCCTCGGCCCAGCGCTCACGCGGGAAGGCGTCGCGCAGGTACAGCATGTCGGCGGGCAGGCAGGTTCGCCTGTCCAAAGCCAGCCCGTCGTGAGGCGCCTCAGGCGACAGCGGTGGTGCTCTGGATGAAGCCGCCGCCCAAGACGCGGTCGGGGTCTGCGGGGTCGTAGAGGGCGCAGGCCTGGCCGGGGGCGACGCCTTCTTCGCCTTCGTCGAAGACGACCGAGACGACGTTGTCTTCGCTCAGGGTCAAGCGAGCCGGCGAGGGCTGGCGGGTCGAGCGGACGCGGGCCAGGACGGGGGCGCCGTCGCGGGCGGCTTCCTCGATCGTGGCCTGATCGCCCAGCCAGTTGGTTTCTTCCAGCATCAGGCTGGCGGTCAGCAGGGCTTCGCGCGGGCCGACGATGACGCGGCGCTTGTCAGGGTCCAGCTTGGTCACGAACAGGGGCTCGCCCACGGCGACGTTCAGGCCCCGGCGCTGGCCGATGGTGTAGTCGGTGATGCCGCCGTGCTGACCCAGAACGCGACCGTCCATGTGGACGATCTCGCCGGCCTCGCGGCCTTGCGGACGCAGGCGGTCGATCAGGGTGCGGTAGTCGCCGGACGGGACGAAGCAGATGTCCTGGCTGTCCGGCTTGGCGGCGATGCGCAGGCCCAGAGCGGCGGCCACGCCGCGCACCTGGGGCTTTTCCAGATCGGCCAGGGGGAAGCGCAGATAGTCCAACTGCGCTTGGGTGGTGGCGAACAGGAAGTAGGACTGGTCGCGCGAATGGTCGACGGCTTTCCTCATCTGCGAGCGGTTGCCGGCGGCGGCGCGGCGGACGTAGTGGCCGGTGGCCATGGCCTCGGCGCCCAGGTCGCGGGCCACGTCCAGCAGGTCGCGGAACTTGACCGTCTGGTTGCAGCGGATGCACGGGACCGGCGTCTGGCCCTTCAGATAGGAGTCCGCGAACTGGTCGATGACTGCATCCTTGAAGCGGCTTTCGTAGTCGAGGACGTAGTGGGGGATGCCGATCAACTCGGCGGCCAGACGGGCGTCGTGGATGTCCTGACCGGCGCAGCAGGCGCCCTTCTTCTTCAGCGCAGCGCCGTGGTCGTAGAGCTGGAGCGTGACGCCGACCACGTCATAGCCGGCCTTGGCCAGCAGGGCGGCGACGACGGTGGAATCCACCCCGCCCGACATGGCCGCGACCACACGGGCGCCGACCGGCAGGCCGACAGCCTGTCGCGCGCTCTCGATCGCGGCGTCCATGTCGGCGGCGCCGGACATGGGAGCGATGGTCGGGATGGGGCAGATGTCGTCAGCCATGGTCATCGCCGCCATATAGAGGTCCCTGCGTTCGATTTCGAGGCATGGGCCCGAAAACGACAAAGGCCGCCTCCGTCACCGGAAGCGGCCTTGTGATCTCACGGGCCTCAAGTAGCGCGAAGCGCGGTAGGCCCTTCAAGAATGTATTAGTCCCGGTAGCTCTGGATGCGCGTGGTGCGCAGCCCTTGCATGCCCCATTTGTCGATCGCCTGTTGCCAGGCGATGAATTCCTCGGCCGTCAGACGATATTTCGTCAGGGCGTCCTCGAGGCTGATCAGACCGCCGCGAACGGCGGCGACCACTTCGGCCTTGCGGCGGATCACCCAGCGGTTCGTTTCCGCGGGCGGGAGATCCCGCAGGGTCAGCGGCGTGCCCGTTGGGCCGACCACATATTGTTCGCCTCTACTATTCAGGCGTCGCTCTTGCAGCATGGGCTTAAGCCTCTTTCACCACCACCATCGACGCGTAGCCTAGAGGCGCCTCGGCTAAGGGGCGTTTAAGCGTCGTGGTGAAGGAATGGCTAAGACGCATCCTCCGTCCCCGGCGCATGCGAGGCGCCGGAAACGAAGGATTCATCGAGTCTAACGAAGGCTTACTCACGGAGTCCCGTTAAGCGATCAACGCTTGATGCTGAGCAGTTCGGCCAGCATCTCGTCCGCCGTCGTGATGATCTTGGACGAGGCCGAATAGGCGCGCTGGGTGGTGATCAGGCTGGTGAACTCGGCCGAGAGGTCCACGGTCGAGGATTCCAGTTGCTGGGCGGCCAGCATCCCGGAGCCGCCCGTGCCGGCCGCCTTCAGGTTGAAGGTGCCGCTTTCCAGGCTGACGCGGAAGGCGTTGCCGGAAACCTGACGCAGGCTGTCGGGGCTGGGAAAGGTGGCGATGGCGACCTGGGCGATCTTGCGCATGACGCCGTTGTCGAAGATGGCGGTGACGAAGCCGCCCTCATCGATCTTGATCTCCGACAGGTTGCCGAAAGCCGTGCCGTTGGTGACCGTCGACTGCACGATCGAGGCCGTGTTCAGCTGGCTGAGGCCGCCTGCCGAGGTGTTCAGATCCAGCGTCAGAACCTGATCCGAAATCCCCAGACCGTCCGCCCATTTGATCCGGTTGGCGTTGGCGGGAAGCGTCAGATCCAGGTTGGAATCGGATGCTCCGAAGTCCAGCAAGGCGTTGGTGGGGTCGCTGAACAGAGCATTGGGCATGGTCTGCATGGTCGTGACGTCCAGACGACCGGACGGCGTAAAGGCGATCACGCCGGTCTTGATCTGGCCGTTCGAAAACGCGCTGCCGGTTTCAACGCTGTCTGCGGGAACGGCGACGACTTCGGCGTACCACTGGTTGGCGACGTCGCTCTTCAGCAGACGGATCTCGATATTGCGCTGACCGCCCTTGGAGTCGGAGACCGGGATATTGATCTTGAAGTCGGGCTTGATGCCGACCGGGTTGTCGTCCTCGCCATTATACATGGCCATGGAGTTCAGGCTGGAGTCGTACTTGGTCTTGGCCACGACGTTGTTCCCCATGGCCAGGTTGGCGAGTGAAACCATGTCGCCGCCGCCCAGATCGAGGTCGGTCAGGGTGCTGCCAGGTCCGCCGCCGGTCACGCCCGTCAGACCCACGAGATTGCCCGTGGTTGCGTCGTAGTCCGCAACAGCGGTGATCGTCTGGTTCCCGGTCTTGATCGTGACGTTGTACTGGTTGGCCGTCGCCGTCGGCGCGTAGCGAACGGTGAAGTCCTTGGGACCCGACGCGGCGGGAACCACGGCGATATTGGCGTACTTGCTGGGGCTCGCGCCGCTCTGAATGGTCTGGCCGGAGAACAGGTTGGCGTTGATCTGGGCGCGCGTGGTCTTTTCGGCCGTGCCGCCGACGGTGCCGATGTTGATGGAGCGCAGGCGCGTCAGGTCGGACGGGTCCGTGGCGATGTCGCCGTTGGAATCCACGGGCCAACCTTGCAGATAGAGACCGGCGCTGTTCTTCAGGTAACCCAGATCGTCGATGCGGAAGGCGCCCGCACGGGTGAACAGCCGGCTGTCGGTCGCGCCGACGCCTTCGGCCTTCTCGGTCGTGACGAAGAAGCCCTGGCCGTCGATGGCCAGATCGGTGTTCTCGGTCGTGCGCTGAAGCTGGCCTTCCTGGCTGATGAAGTGACGTGCGGAGGCGATGACGCCGCCCGCCGCATAGCCGCCGGCGCCCTTGCTCTGGCTGTTGACCAGGGTCTGGAACTCGCCTTGCGTCCGCTTGTAGCCGATGGTGTTCACGTTCGCGATGTTCTGCGAGATCGCGGCCAGGGCGGCGGAGTTGGCGGAAAGACCGGAAACACCGGCCTGCATGGCGCTGTTGATGCTCATTGTGTCGGCTCCTTAAGCGGAAATGGGGAACGGGAGAGGGACGCCGTTCAGGCGTCGGTCTCGGGTGTGGTTGGGGGCTGGACGCTCGCGTTCTTCTCGTCGAGCGCAATGATGCTGGACAGCGGCATCACCGAGCTGCCGATCGTGACGTAGGGCTGGTCGGCGTACATCTCGACGCCGGTGATGCGGCCGCGCATCAGGACCTGGGCGTCGACCTTGCCGCCCGTCGCGTCCTTGGCCGTGACCTTGAGCGTATAGACGCTGCCGTCCTGGCCTTCGGTCCAGTTGAAGTCGTGCACGCCGGCGCCGGCCTCTGGCGCCGGGCCCTTCCATACGACCTGACCCGTAGCGTTCAGGACCTGAAGCTCGACTTCCGAAGCCTTCGCACCCAGTTCGTAGCTCCACGACGCCTTGCCGTCGGTGGCCTTGGTCGCGTCCCAGACGGCGGTGGCGTCCTTGCCGATGTAGTTGGACGCCGACGCGAGGCCGTCGCCCTTCTGGCCATCGAGAAGCGCGGTCAGCAATTGGTTGGACAGCAACTGTTGTTCGACGCCGGCCATCTGGGTGAGCTGGGCGGTGAACTGGTTGGAGTCCATGGGCGACAGGGGGTCCTGGTTCTTCAACTGCGCAGTCAGCAGCGAAAGGAAGGTCTCGAAGTTCGAGGCCAACATACCGGAGCTGTTGTTGATCTTGTCTGTGGCGGTGTTGGAAGTGACGGCGGTGACCATCGATCAGACCTTCATATCGACGCGGTCGGGCGTCATCGAAAGGGAAGCCCAGGCCCCCGGAGGCGGCAGGACGGTATCGGCCTCGGCGGCCACGCGGGCGGCGCCCGCGAAAGCGCGGCGATCAGGGGACCGGTCGAAGGCCCCGCCCCCGAACCCGGACGACGGGTTGCGCTCTGAGAACTCCAGCGAGTCCTGGGTCAGCTGGAAGCCGGCGTCCTGAAGTTGCCGACGCAACTCATCGGCCCGGCTGCGCAAATCCGTCGCGGCGGCCGGATTATCGAAGGCCAGACGAGCCGTGAGATGACCCTCGGAATCGATCTCCATGCTGACGTCGACCCGCCCCAGGCCCTCGGGCGTCAGGGCCATGTCGAAGCGGGTGGAGCGACCCTCCAGCTTCTTCATGATCTGGGCGGCGATCTGAGCCGTTGTCTCGACCGTGGCTCGCGACAGCTGTGACAGGCCCAGGTCGCGGGCTGTCGCGGGCGCGGCGTTCTGAGCCTCCAGAACCTGCTGCGAGGGCGCGAGGTCCGGCGCGGCGGCGGGGTCGAGCGGGGCGGCTTCGACCGAGGCGATCGGCTTGGCCGCTGTAGCGTTGCTCAGGCTTGGCGCAGAGAGGGTCGGGGTTTGCACACCGGCGGCCTGGGGCGACGGGGCGCCGCCCTTGGCGTCGGCCTGGGTGTCCGTCTGGCCCGTCGGCGATGCGGCGTTGGACGGACGATCGTCCAGACGGGCGGCGCCGTTGCGGGGAGGCGCGACGGGTGCGGCGGATGCCGAGGTTGGTGTCGGCGCAGCGGGGGGGGCGAGCTGGCCATTCGACGGAGCGGCTTCACTCTCGGCGTCGGAAGCGGTCGCGCGCGCTGAGGCGGCTTGCTCGGGCACGTCGGCGACCTCAGCCGGCAGGACCGCGAGCGGTTGCGCCGAGGCGATTGTCTGAGAGCGGGGCGTCGGAGCGATGATCGACCGGGCCGCTTGAGCTGGCGGGGGAGCGACTTCGACACGCGGGGCTTCGGGCGTCGCTTCTGTTGGGGCCTTGAGGGGTTCGGCCTGGATCGGGACCTGGGGCTGGCTGTCGGCTGCAACGGTCGGCGCGGCGGCGAGCGTGGTGGTCGCTGTGATCTGCGGCGATGGCGTCGGGGCGGGACGGGCCTGAACGGAGGCTTCCGGACGCGTCTTCTCTGCGGCCGAGACCGGCTTGGCCTCGGGCGAAGCGGAGGCGGGGAGGGTCGCAACTCCGCCATCGGATGCAGGCGTCGCCGGCGGCGTCGAAGATGCGGCTGGCTGCGGCGTGCCGAGCAGGGCGCCGGCGTTTGCAGCGACGGGCGGCGTCGGACGGGCAGCGGCCTCGGCCATGGCGGGCCGGTCTGGCGCAAGATCAACGGAGGGCTGGACCGTGGACGGTTCGGCCTTCTGGGCGGCGTCAGGCTGCGCGGCTTCGCCTTGGGCCGGCGCCGTCGTCTGGGCGGTCGAGATGGGTTCGGCGGCTTGGGCGGCGAACTGTTCGGCGGGGGCGAGAGGCGTGGCCGCAAGGGAAGGGACGTCAACGGGCGCAGGCGAAGCTTCGGCAGCCGGCGGCATGGCGGGCGCGGCAGAATTCGGAAGAGACGCAGCCTGCGGCGGCGGAGCGCCAGCGACGCTCGGCTCCGTCATGTCAGAATCGGGCGAGACCGGCTGAGCAGGAGCGATCAGGGGGATCGGAGGCCAGGCCGGCGCGGCGACGACGGCGGCGTCCACGACTGGAGTTTCGGGGGCGTCGAGATCCGCCGCCGGAAGATCAAGAGGTGTCTTGCCGTCGTTGTTCGACACCGGCGCAGACGGGGCGGCAGCCGCGACCATGCCCGCGAACAGGCCGTCGATCGCCGTCGCCCCGGCGGGCGCCGGGGCCGTTCCGCCGGTGGCGGTCGGGACAATGGAGGACAGGACGCTCAGCGCGGACATGGGCTGCGATAGGGCTTTCGCGAGGTGGATCGGCGCCTACTGCACCCGGGCTGTTCGCAAGGGCCGGCGCAAGGTCCGGGCCAAGTGCGTGACGTGCTGGTAAGTCGCTGAAAAAAAACATATTTGTTATAATGCAGACGCCTGAAGGCGAGGCTTGGGGCCCGGTCTTTCTTGCCGCGCCGCTACGCTTTTTGCCGAGCGCGCCGGGCTGGATCGGCATGGCCCGCGACTTGCGGCAGGTCAGGAGAACGCACAGGGGCTGAACAGCCGATGGTAAGTAAAATCAAGGAGTTGGCTAGAATGGCTGACCGGAAAGCCGGGCAAGATTTGCGCGCAGGCCAGCAAGGCTTGCCGGGCGCGGCCCTGTTTGGAGCCTTTATCTGATGTCCCTGAACTCGATCATGAACATCGCCACCTCGGGCATGAACGCCGCCCAGACGCAGTTGCGGGTGGTTTCCGACAACGTCTCGAACGTCAATACGCCTGGCTATGTCCGCAAGGTCGCCGACCAGCAGTCATGGGCGAGCCAGGGCGTCGGCGCGGGGGTCGAGATCGCCCGCATGCGCCTGGCCACCGACCGTTTCCTGCAAGCGGCGAGTCTGACCGCCGGGGCCGATGCGGGTCGCCAGTCGGTGCGTTACGAGCTGTTTGACCAGATCCAGTCCCTGTTCGGCGATCCCGGCGCGGACAGCGGCTTCTTCTCTCAGCTCGACAATATCTTCGCCGCCTTCTCCACATCCGCCGAGAATGCAACCTCGGGCGCCTTGCGGCAGGACGCCGTGTGGAAGACCCAGGCTGCGTTCGACGAAGCGGCCCGCATCAGCAAGAGCATTCAGGGCGCGAGAGAAGAGGCGGACAGCCGTATCCGAAGCGCCGTTGATCGCACCAACGGCCTGCTCGAGCAGATCGAGAAGTTGAACGTCGATATCGCCAAGGCGAACGTCGTCGGTACGGATTCCACTGGCGCCCAGACGATCCAGGCCACGCTGATCAACGAACTGGCCGAGATCATGGACGTGAGGGTCACGACCCGCTCGGTCGGCGGCGTCGAGGTGCGCACCGGCGCAGGCATCCTGCTGGCCGGGCAGGGGGCCACCAAGCTGGAATACAAGCCGGCGGGCGTGGTTTCGTCCGAGACGGTCTTCAACCAGATCATGGTGATCGAGCCCAATGGCCAGAAGCGGCCGCTGACAGAGGGCCTCGCCTCTGGTGAACTCAAGGGGCTGCTGGAGCTGCGCGACGTGGATGCGCCGGCGGCCGCGGAACGCCTGGGCGAGTTGATGACGCGTCTGGCCGACGAGCTGAACCGGGCGCACAACGCCTCGTCCGCCGTGCCGGCGCCGTCGGTGCTGAACGGCCGCAACGTTGGCCAGTCGCTGGAGACGGCGCTGGCGGGGTTCACCGGCACGACGACCATCACCACGGTCGACGCCCAGGGCGTCATCCAGAATGCGGCCCGGATCGTCTTTTCGGGCGGGACCATGACCATCAACGGGGTGGCCGCCACGCCGGCCACCTTCCTGACCACCCTGAATGGTCAGCTGGGGGGCGCGAGCGCCAGCTTCGTCAACGGTCAGCTGAAAATCGAGGCCCCGGCAGGCAGCGGGGTGGCCATCGCCGACGACGCGACCAATCCCAGCATGAAGGCCGGGCGTGGCTTTTCGCACTACTTTGGACTGAACGACCTCGTCTCGACCGCGAGGCCCGCCCTGTATGACACTGGCCTGACGCCGGCGTCCCAGCATGGGTTCACCCCGGGCGAGGCGATCAAGTTCCGCTTTACCGACGGCTCCGGGACGCGGATCCGCGACATTACCGTGGCGGTGCCGGCTGGGGCGGGCACGATGGCCGAGATGCTGGCGGCCTTGAACGACCCCGTCAGCGGGGTGGGCAATCAGGGCAGCTTCAGTCTGAACCCCGCCGGCGAGTTGATCTTTACCGGCCACGGGGCGCCCCCCTCGACCCTGTCGGTGGTGGAAGACGGCACGGGTCAGGTGCCCTCCGGCGTGGCGATGAGCGACCTGTTCGGCCTGGGCGGCGCCCGGGCGGCGCGGGCCGGCGGTTTCTCGATCCGCGCCGACATCGCCAAGGACCCCGCCAATCTGGCGCTCGCTCAACTGAACCTCTCCGCGGCGCCCGGCACGATCGCCCTGAGCCGCAATGACGGCAGCGGGGGTCGGTTGCTGTCCAAGGCGGACCAGAACACCACCGTATTCTCGGCGGCCGGCGGGGCGGCCGGCGGTTCGGTATCCCTGTCGCGCTACGCCTCGGAATTTTCCGGGGAGATCGGCGGCAAGGCGACGACAGCCAAGACCCGCGCCGCCAGCGCCAGCGCCCTCTATCAGGAGGCGACGGCCCGGCGCAGCTCCGCAGAGGGCGTCAACATGGATGAAGAACTGGTGCTGATGACCACCTATCAGCAAGCTTTTAACGCTTCGGCGCGCCTGATCCAGGCGGCGTCTGAAATGTACGACACCCTGATCGGAATGATGCGATGACCCGCGTTTCGACGTTTGGAAACTATCAGTCGGCCCTGCTGCACCTGATGAACGCGCAGTCGCGCGGCGAGGAGGCTCAGAATAAGGTCAACACCAAGAAGAACGCCACGGATCTGGTTGGTTTCGGCCGCACCTCTGAAACGGTCAGCGCGCTGAAGTCGAGCCAGACGCGAATCCAGGGCTTCATCGACACCTCCAAGACCGTCATCGATCGCCTTGCGTCGCAGGACCTCGGGCTGGACCGGGTCGCCGACGCCGCGACCGCAGGACGCCTGGCGATCGCCAACGCCATCGCCGCCGGGCGGATGGACGGACTGATGGCCGCCATGGAGACCGAGTTCAAGATGGCCCAGGACGGGCTGAACATGAAGCATCAGGGCAAGTTCGTCTTCTCCGGCGGGGCTGTGGACCAGGCGGCGGTCGTCATGCCCGCTGCGCCTGCTGGCACGGACCTGGAGAAGCTGGCTGCGATGCCGGCGGCGGCGGATGTCTTTCGCAACGACCCGCTGAAGCAGAAGTCCTGGCTGGACGAGAATGTGACGATGGACACGGGCTTCCTCGCCAATGAGGTCGGGGGTGAGCTTTTCGGCGTCTTCCGCGATCTGCAACTGCTGCATCAGGCGACGCCGCTGGAAGGCCAGATGACGGACGCCCAGAAGACCGCCCTGACCACGCTGATGACGCGGTTTGAGACCGCGGCCAAGGGTGTGGTCGAGGTCCAGTCCAGGAACGGCGCCATGCAGGCCCGTGTCGAGACGCTGCTGGAGTCGCAGGCGGGGCGGAAGATTTCGGTCGACACCATCCTGTCGGGCAAGACGGACGCCAATATGGCCCAGGCCGTGACCGAACTGGAAATGTCCCAGATCGCCATCCAGGCCTCGGCCCAGGTGATCAGCCAACTGCGCCAGGTGTCGCTGCTCAACTATCTGAGCTGATCCGGACGGCTCGCCCTGCGTATTGAACGATAACGGTTTCGGCGCGTTCGCTCTTCCACGAGCTTCGCCATGGGCGATCAGGCGAAGCTCGGCTAAAGGGTGGGCATGGACGTAGCGGATTTCCAGATCGAGGAGGGCCCGGAGGGCGCCGCCAGACTGCGCTTGACGGGCGACTGGACCACCATGGGCGTGGCTCGGACCGCGCGACGTTTGTCCGACGACCTGGGCAGCCGAAAGGTCGAAACCCTGGACCTGGAGGGCCTCGGCCGGTTCGATACCGCCGGCGCCCTGGCGATTGTTCAGAGCCTTTCCCAGCCCCTGCCCAAGACGGCGTGGCGCGATCGGCCCGAAGCCGGACGCATCTACGCCATGGTGGAGAAGCTGGAGCGGGAGTCCTCGCCGCCGCCGCGTCGTTCGCATCCGCTGACGCGCGCCTTCGCCAAGATCGGTCTCGGCGTCTATGATTTCGGGGCCGAGGCGATGCTGTCGCTGGCCTTCCTGGGACGGCTGATCGTGGCTGTAGGCGGGGCGCTGAAGCATCCGCGCGGCATCCGCTGGCCCGCCTGGTTCAGTCAGGCCGAGCGGTCCGGGCTGGACGCCATTCCGATTATCGCCGTGACCAACTTCTTTATCGGCGCGGTCATCGCCTTCCTGGGAGCCAATCTGCTGACCCAGTTCGGGGCGGGCGTGTTCACGGTCCAACTGGTCGCCGTGTCGGTCCTGCGCGAGTTCGCTGTGGTCATTACGTCGGTTCTGCTGGCGGGCCGTTCGGCCTCGTCCTTCGCCGCCGAGATCGGTTCGATGCGGATGAACCAGGAGGTCGACGCCATGCAGGTCATGGGCGTCAATCCGTTCCAGGCCCTGGTGATCCCGCGTCTGGCCGCCATGCTGCTGATGCTGCCCTTGTTGACCTTCGTCGGCATGGTGGCGGGCATGTTCGGCGGCATGCTGGTGACATGGAGCGAGCTGGCCTACGGCCCTTCCTTCTTCCTGCAGCGCATCACCGAAGATCCGATGATGGGCACCCATCTGATGGTCGGCCTGGTCAAGGCGCCGGTCTTCGCCGTGGTCGTGGCCGCGATCGGCTGTCGTCAGGGCATGTCCGTGGCCGGCGATGTGGAAAGCCTGGGGCGCCGCGTGACGGCGGCCGTGGTGCAGGCGATTTTCGCCATCATTTTCCTGGACGCTGTCTTCGCCATGCTGTTCCTGGAGTTGAATCTGTGAGCGCGCCGACCGAAACGCCGCCGCGCGAAACCCTCATCGAGGTTCGCGGTCTGCTGAGTCAGTTCGGCGAGCGCACGATCCACGAAGACCTGGATCTGGACGTGCAACGGGGTCAGGTGCTGGGCGTGGTGGGCGGCTCCGGCACCGGCAAGACGGTGCTGCTGAACTCCATCATCGGCCTGAAACAGCCTGAGGGCGGGTCGGTGAAGCTGTTCGGCATTGATCGCGAAACCATGTCCAAGGATGAGGCCGCCGAGATCGAGCGCCGGACGGGGGTTCTGTTTCAGCAGGGGGCGCTGTTCTCGGCCCTCAGCGTTCTGGACAATGTCGCCTCGCCGCTGGTCGAGCACACGGATCTGCCGCGCGATACGATCCGTGAACTCGCAGAGATGAAGATCGCCATGGTCGGCCTGAAGCCCGAGGCCCACCACCTGAAGCCGGCAGAACTGTCGGGCGGGATGCGCAAGCGCGTCGGACTGGCGCGGGCCCTGGCCCTGGATCCCGAGCTGATCTTTCTTGACGAGCCGACGGCGGGGCTGGACCCCATCGGGGCCGCCGCCTTCGATCAGTTGATCCGGGATCTTTCGGACGATCTGGACCTGACGGTCTTCATGATCACCCACGACCTCGATAGCCTGTACGCCATCTGCGACCAGGTGGCGGTGCTGGCGGATAAACATGTTGTCGCCAAGGCCACGGTTCAGGAACTGGAACGTTCCGACCATCCCTGGATCAAGGAATACTTCCTGGGGCCGCGCGGTCGCGCCGCCCACAAGGCCGCCTGAGGAGAGCGGACGAAAGATGGAAAGAGACGCTCACTACGCCGCTGTCGGCATCGCCACCGTCGCCTTGTTGCTGGCGCTGGCGGTGTTCACGATCTGGTTGGCCCGACTGCAGTTCAACAATGATTTCGATGTCTACGACATCGTCTTCTATGGGCCGGTGCGAGGCCTGTCCGAAGGCGGCGAGGTCCACTTCAACGGCATTCGCGTCGGCGAGGTCACGGCCCTGAATCTGGATCCGGAAAAGGGCGATCAGGTCATCGCTCGGGTTCGCCTGAACGGCACCACGCCGGTCCGCGTCACCTCGCGCGCCCAGCTGGAGCCGCAGGGCATCACGGGCCTGAACTATATCCAGATCACGGCGGGCGAGGCCAATAGCGCCCTGTTGAAGTCGCAGTATCCCGAAAACGTCGTGCCGGTGATCCAGAGCCAGCCCAGCCCGATCGCCGAGCTGCTGAGCGGGTCGGGCACGGTCTTGGCCCAGACGGTGGACGCCCTGAACCGCATCAACCGCGTCATGTCGGATGACAACATCCGCTCCTTCTCGACCAGCATCAAGAATGTCGAGGGGCTGACAGCCGAACTGGAAGCCCGCAAGGGCATGTTCCAGCAGCTGGAAGAGACGATCACCAAGGCCAACGCCGCCGTCGGCGAGTATCAGCAGCTGGGCGCCACGGCGCGGCAACTGGTGGATACGGACGGGCGTCAGGCGATCGCCAACATCAACAAGGCGACCGCGGAGGCTCAGGCCGCCATTGCTTCGATCAATCGTTCGGCCACGGGTCTGGAAGGCCCGCTGGGCGACTTCGGCACCCAGACCGTGCCGCAGTTGAACGACACCATCCGTCAGCTGGATCAGGCGACGCGCTCGCTGCAATCCCTGATCGACAATGTGCGCGAGAGCCCGCGCGACTTCATCAGCAAGGCTCCGTCCAGGGAAATCGAGGTGCAGCCGTGATCCGTTCCGCTTTTCTGATCGCGATGGCTTCGGTCGCCTTGTCCGGTTGCGCCCTGCTGTCGTCGCCGGACCCGGTGCAGCTCTATCGCTTCGGCGGGGCGTCGGCCTTCGCCGGGACAGGTGCGACCTCCGCCTGCCCGGACGTTCATGTCTCGATGCGCAGGGTCGATTTCCCCGAGGCGTCGCGCGGCGACCGCGTCCTGGCCGTGACCGGGGCCGAGGCCGCCTACATCAAGGGCGCGCGCTGGGTCTCGCCCGCCGAGACCCTGTTCGAGGAGAGCCTGCGCAACGCCTTTCTGGACGGCGGGACCTGCACGGTCCTCAGTTCAGGGCCGCTGACGCGTGACGGCCTGCTGCTGAGCGTGGACGTGCGCCGGTTCGAGGCGGCCTACGCCGCGCAGGGCGCTGTGCCGGACGCCAATATCGTGGTCCTGTTGCGTCTGGTTCGTCCGGGCGACCGCTCGATCGTGGCCGAGGACCGTATCTCGGTCAGCGAGAGCGCCGGAGAGAACCGCCAGTCGGCCATCGTCGCCGCCTTTGATCGGGCCACCGCAGAGGCAAGCCGCCAGATCGTCGTCTGGACGGATCAGCAGGCCAGTCAGGCGAAGCGGGCTTCCTAGTTCTGTCATCCCGGCCGAAGCCGCAGGCGGAGAGCCGGGACCGCCCAAGGCGTTGCGTTTTTAGCGGTCCCGGATAGCGGCTGCGCCGCTTCCGGGATGACGGAAAAAGAAAACCCCGGCGGCCTCGCGGTCGCCGGGGTTTCTGTCTTCAGGCCGAAAGGGCGGTTCAGCCCAGGCCGGCCGCGACGGTGTAGGCGGCCTCGGTCCTGGCGGCGACCTCGTCCAGGGTGACGCCATCGACCAGTTCGATCAGCTCCAGGCCCGAGCCGTCCGGCTTGACGTCAAAGACGGCCAGATCGGTGATGATGCGGCTGACCACGCCGGTGCCGGTCAGAGGCAGGGTGCATGCCTTCAGGACCTTGGACTGGCCGTGCTTGTTGGCGTGGTCCATGACCACGACCACGCGCTTGACGCCTGCGACCAGGTCCATGGCGCCGCCCATGCCCTTCACCAGCTTGCCAGGGATCATCCAGTTGGCGATGTCGCCGTTCTGGGCCACTTCCATGGCGCCCAGGATCGACAGGTTGATGTGGCCGCCGCGGATCATGGCGAAGCTGTCAGCGCTGCTGAAATAACTGCTCTCGGCGATCTCGGTAATCGTCTGCTTGCCGGCGTTGATCAGGTCGGGGTCTTCCTCGCCCTCATAGGGGAAGGGGCCCATGCCCAGCATGCCGTTTTCCGACTGGAGAGTGACCTCCATGCCCTCCGGGATATAGTTGGCCACCAGGGTCGGGATGCCGATGCCGAGGTTCACATAGAAGCCGTCCTGCAGCTCCTTGGCGGCGCGCTCGGCCAGTTGTTCGCGGGTGCGGGCCATTACGCGGATTCCTTCTGACGCACGGTGCGCTGTTCGATGCGCTTCTCGGACACGGTCTGGATCAGGCGGTCGACATAGACGCCCGGCGTGTGGATGCAGTCGGGGTCCAGCGAGCCCGTCGGGACGATCTCCTCGACCTCGACGACCGTGACCTTGCCGGCCGTGGCCATCATGGGGTTGAAGTTGCGGGCCGTCTTGCGGAAGACGAGGTTGCCGCGCTCGTCGGCCTTCCACGCCTTGATGATGGCCAGGTCTGCGATCAGGCCGGTCTCCATGACATAGTCCCGCCCATCGAAGTTGCGCACTTCCTTGCCCTCAGCGACCAGGGTGCCGACGCCGGTGGCGGTGAAGAAGGCGGGGATGCCCGCGCCGCCCGCGCGGATGCGCTCGGCGAGTGTACCTTGCGGGTTGAACTCCAGCTGCAGTTCGCCGGCCAGGTATTGCCGCTCGAACTCCTTGTTCTCGCCGACGTAGGACGAGATCATCCTGGCGATCTGCCTGGTCTCCAGCAGCTGGCCCAGGCCGAAGCCGTCCACGCCCGCGTTGTTGGAGATGACGGTCAGTCCCTTGACGCCCGAGGCCTTCAACCCCGCGATCAGGTTTTCGGGAATGCCGCACAGGCCGAAGCCGCCGGACATGACGGTCATCCCGTCAAAGGTCAGGCCCTCCAGCGCGGACGTGACGTCAGCGTAGATCTTGCGCATCGCTCTCCCTTTTTCACCGTCTGATGAATATTGCGGTCTTACCCGTCCATAAAGCGGGCGAGCGGACGGAGCAAGCGTCGGCATCCAAAGGCGAGGCTGATGCGTATGCAAGGGGTCGCTCTGTCGCCAATGGAATCTGCATGAGCCTGGTCAACGCCGCCATTCGTCAGTTGCAAGATACGCCCTTTCCCGACTTCATCAGCCGTCCGGCGATCGACAGTCTGGTGAGCGAGGCCCGCCGCCGGCTGGACCGGGACGGACCACATGACCAGGCCGCGTTTGCGCGAGAGATGGCGTGTCGGGCAGTGGCCGAGCATACGGACGCCGCCAATGACCAGCATTACGAACTGCCGGCCGAGTTCTTCGAGATCTGCCTCGGCGCGCGGCTGAAATATTCCTGCTGTCTGTATGGCGATGGGGCCGAGACCCTGGATCAGGCCGAGGAGAAGGCGCTGGCCGAAACCTGCGCTCACGCCGAACTGGCCGACGGGCAGACCATTCTGGAGCTGGGATGCGGCTGGGGCTCGCTGAGCCTGTGGATGGCCGAGCGCTATCCTGCGGCCCGGATCACCGCCGTCTCAAACAGTCACGGCCAGCGTAGCTATATCGAAGCCCAGGCCGAGGCGCGGGGGCTCGGCAATCTGACGGTCGTGACCTGCGACATGAACGATTTTCAATCGCCGGGAGGCTTCGATCGGATCGTCTCGGTCGAGATGTTCGAACACATGGCCAACTGGCGCGCCCTGCTGGCGCGGGCGCGGGGCTGGCTGAAACCCGAGGGGCGGATGTTCATCCACGTCTTCACCCATCGCGACGCGCCCTATCGCTTTGACCACACCGACAGCGGCGACTTTATCGCCCAGCACTTCTTCACCGGCGGCATCATGCCCAGCCGTGGCCTGATGCGACAGTTTCCCGACCTGTTCGAGGTGGAGCAGGAATGGACCTGGAACGGCGTCCACTATGCCCGCACGGCCAATGACTGGCTGGCCAACATGGATCGGAACGCTGAGCGGGTGGCCGTGCTGATGCACGAAACCTATGGCCCGGAAGCGGCGCTGTGGACCCGACGCTGGCGTCGCTTCTACCTGGCGACGGCGGGTCTGTTCGGAAACGACGGCGGCCGCACCTGGGCGGTCAGTCATTATCTGTTGAAGCCGGCCGGGGAGGGCCTGTCCTGATGCTGAAATATGTCGCGGCCTATTTGGGGGCGGGCCTGACCTTCGCGGCGATAGATGCGGTGTGGCTGAGCACCATGGCGGATCGGCTGTATCGGCCGGTGATCGGTCCCCTGATGGCGGACAAGCCGAACATGACGGCGGCGGTGATCTTCTATCTGATCTCCATCGGCGGCATCGTGTTCCTGGCCATTACGCCAGCGCTCAAGGAGGCCGCCTGGACGCGCGCCTTGCTGAACGGGGCGGTTCTCGGCTTCGTCGCCTACGCCACCTATGATCTGACCAATCAGGCGACGCTGAGCGTCTGGTCTACGCGGCTGACGATCATCGACCTGTGCTGGGGGACGACCCTGACCGCCGTGGCTTCGGTCGGCGGCTATTTCGCCGCACGGTGGGCCGAAGGGCGCTTTGGCTGAGCCATACGGGTTGACCCTCAGGCAAGCGCGCCCCTAGACATTGACCGCCCGGCGTTTTCGGGCGCGAACCGGGGGAAGATCACCATGCGTCGTCAACTGTTGAAGCAGGCTCTGCCTGCCCTGGTCCTGCTGGCCGCCGTGCCCGCCCTGGCCACGCCCGTCGCCGCCCAGGCGCCCGCCGCGCCGACCTATCAGCAGCCGCCGCAGCCGATCGCGCAGATCCTGGACTCCAAGCCCAACCCGACGGCCAGCCTGAGCCCGGACCGCAAGACCCTGCTGTTGCAGGACCGCTCCAACCTGCCGAGCATCGCCGAACTGTCCGAGCCCATGCTGCGTCTGGCGGGGTATCGCATCAATCCGAAGAACAACGGCCCGGCCAACAGCCGCGTGACCTGGCTGACCGGCCTCAGCTTCCAGGCTGTCGATGGCGGCGCCGCGCGCGTCGTGGCGGGGCTGCCCGCCGATGCGCGCCTGACCAATGTCAGCTGGGCGCCGAACGGCAAGGCCGTGGCCTTCCTGCTGAACACCCCGACCGGGCTTGAGCTGTGGACCGCCGACGTGGCCTCGGCCCAGGCGCGTCGTCTGACCGGACCCAGCGTCAACGCCGCCAATGGCGCGGGCTTCAGCTGGCTGCCGGACGCCTCGGGTCTGCTGGTTCAGGCTGTTCCTGCCGGTCGTCGCGCTGCGCCCGACGTGACACGCCCGCCCTCGGGTCCGACCGTGGCCGAGACGGGCGGTCGCGCGGCGCCGGTGCGCACCTATCAGGACCTTTTGGCTGACGCGGGCGACGAGGCCCTGTTCGAGCACTATTTCACCAGCCAGCTGACCATCGTGCCGCTGAACGGTCGCGCGCGGACCTTGGGCCAGCCGGGCGTCTTCCTGAACGCTTCGGTGTCGCCCGACGGTCGATTCATCCTGCAGACGCGGGTGAAGAAGCCCTATTCCTATGTCGTGCCGGCCAGCCTGTTCCCGGCGGACGTGATCATCACTGACCTGAACGGACGTGAGGTTCACCGCGTCGCCGACCTGCCGCTGCGCGACAATGTGCCGACCCCGTTTGACGCCGTGGCCCCCGGCCCGCGTTCGGCCCAGTGGCGCGCCGACGCCGACGCCACCCTGGTCTGGGTCGAGGCCCAGGACGGGGGTGATCCGCGCAACCCCGCCGAGGTGCGCGACCGCGTCTTCATGCTGCCCGCGCCGTTCAACGACCGCCCGCGCACCCTGATCGACCTGAAGGAGCGCTATGCCGGCGTGCAGTGGGGCCGCGAGGATACGGCCATCGTCAACAGCCGCTGGTTCAACACCCGCCACGAGACCCGCACCCTGGTCGATCCGTCGAACCCCGGCGCGGGCCGCGTCCTGGTCGATCGCAACTATCAGGACCGCTACAATGATCCGGGCTCGGTGGTTGTAGAGCCGAACGCGCGCGGTCGTTCGACCATCCGTTTCACCGCCGACGGCTCCAAGGTCTTCGTCGAGGGCGACGGCGCGACGCGTCAGGGCGAGTATCCCTTCCTCGACACCCTGGACCTGAAAACCGGCGAGACGGAACGCGTCTGGCGCTCGGCCCAGGGCGAGTATGAAAGCGTCGTCGGCATCCTGGACGATGCGGGCCGCAAGCTGGTCACCTATCGCGAGAGCCGCACCGACCCGGCCAACCTGCGTCTGCGCGATCTGGACGGCGGCGTGACGCAACTGACCCAGTTCCCTGACCCGGCGCCGCAACTGGCAGACGTGAAGCGCGAGCTGATCACCTACACCCGCGACGACGGGGTTCAACTGTCGGGCACTCTCTATCTGCCCGCCGGTTACGACAAGGATCGCGACGGCCCGCTGCCGCTGGTGATGTGGGCCTATCCGGCCGAGTTCACCGACGCCGCCGTGGCCGGTCAGGTGGTCGACACCGACAACCGCTTCGTGCGTCCGGGCGGCATCAGCCACCTGTTCCTGCTGACCCAGGGCTATGCCGTTCTGGACAACCCCTCCATGCCCATCGTCGGCAAGGATGGGGCCGAGCCCAACGACACCTACATTGAACAACTGTCGGCCAGCGCCAAGGCGGCGGTCGATGCGGTGGTGGCCCTGGGCGTCGCCGATCGCGACCGGATCGCTGTCGGCGGGCACTCCTACGGCGCCTTCATGACGGCCAACCTGCTGGCCCACACCGACCTGTTCAAGACCGGCATCGCGCGCTCGGGCGCCTATAACCGGACGCTGACGCCGTTCGGCTTCCAGGCCGAGCAGCGCTCCTACTGGGAGGCGACCGACACCTACAACGCGATGTCGCCCTTCACCTACGCCAACAAGGTCAATGAGCCGATCCTGCTGATCCACGGCGGGGCCGACGACAACTCGGGCACCTTCCCGGTGCAGTCGGAACGCTTCTATGCGGCGCTGAAGGGCAATGGGGCGACGGTGCGCTACGTCGTTCTGCCCCTGGAAGCCCACGGCTACCGCGCGCGGGAATCGGTCGGTCACACCCAGTGGGAAATGGTGACCTGGCTGGATCGGTATCTGAAGCCGAAGACGACGGCGGCGGCGCAGTAAGCCGCCATTTTCCTCCCTGTTCGCGGAGCGAATGGGGAGGTGGCGCGGCGGCGTAGCCGACGTGACGGAGGGGGCGACTCGACGGGCCGACGTCTGCGCCGCCCCCTCCACCGCTCTGCGGTCCCCCTCCCCACAAGTGGGGAGGAAAGTCAGATGGCTTATCTGTCCCATTCTGGCACATCGCCGTAGAGGCCGGACAGGAAGTCGATAAAGGCCCGCACCCGGTTTTCGGCGCGGGCCCGTCCGGCGGTCAGGGCGAAGACGGCCACGTCTGAGGCCCCTGCGTACTGCGGCAGGGCGCGGCTCAGCCGCCCGTCGCGCAGTTCATCCCCCACGTCCCAGGTCGAGCGCAGGGCGATGCCAGCCCCGGCCAGCACCAGTTCGCGCGCCACCTCTGATGAATTGGTCCGCACCCGGCTGCGGGCTCGAAAAGTGACGGGACCGTCGGGGCCTTCCAGCCGCCAGGCCGACTGGTTCTCGGCCGCCAGTTGCGCATGATGGCGCAGGTCGTCCAGGGTCTGAGGCGCGCCGTGTTCGGCCAGATAGGCTGGGGTCGCGCACAGGACGCGCCGGTTCGGAGCCAGCCGGCGCATGGCGGGGTCGCCCGCCTCATAGCTGCCGATGCGCACCGCCACGTCTACGTCTTCGGCCATCAGGTCGACGAAGGCGTCGGTCAGGTTCAGCTCCAGCGTCAGCCGGGGGTGGGCGTCCAGAAACGGCGTCAGTAGGGGCGCCAGTCGCCGTCGCCCGAACGAGGTCGGGGCCGAGACCCGCAGCAGGCCGCGCGCCTGGGTCGTGCGGCGCGACACCAGGGCCTCCAGATCCTCCACCCCGTCCAGCAACTGCATGGCGCGGTCATAGACCAGTCGTCCGGCCTCGGTCGGGGCCAGCCGCCGCGAGGTGCGCTCGATCAGTCGCACCCCCAGCCGGTCCTCCAGTCGCGCCAGCCGCCGCGAGGCCACGGCGGGCGACAGGTCCAGCCGCCGGGCGGCGGCGGACAGGCTGCCTTCCTCCAGGCTGCGGACGAAGATCTCATACTCGGCCAGCATGGCGGGGTCTCATCGTTGCAATATTGGCAAAGATAACCGTCGGTCTTCGCCGTGGCTAGGCGGCGGGCGGGCGGCTAGGGTTCGGGCTCAAGGAGAGCCCGCTATGTCCACGACCTATGTCCGCCACGGAAGCCTGAGCGTCGCCGCCGAACTGGACGCCTTCGTGCGCGACGAGGCCGCTCCGGGGACGGGCGTCACGCCCGACGCCTTCTGGGCCGGGTTCGAGCGGCTGCTGGCCGAACACGCGCCGACGAACCGGGCGCTGCTGGCGCGCCGCGATGAACTGCAGGCTCAGCTCGACGACTGGCACCGCGCCCATCCCGGTCAGCCGGACCCCGAGGCCTATCAGGCCTTCCTGCGCGAGATCGGCTACATCGAACCCGAGCGGACGGAAGCGCGCGCCGAGACGGCCCATGTTGATCCCGAGATCGCCACCCTGGCCGGGCCGCAACTGGTCGTGCCCCTGACCAACGCCCGCTATCTGCTGAACGCGGCCAATGCGCGCTGGGGCAGTCTGTATGACGCGCTCTACGGCACGGACGCCCTGGGCGAGGCGCCCAAGGGTGGCGGCTATGACTCCGAGCGCGGGGCCGGGGTCATCGCCCGCGCCCGCGCGGTGCTGGATCGGGCGGCGCTCCTGGCCGAGGGCGGTCATGCCGAGGCGGTGGAATACAGGGTTGAGAGCGGACGGCTGGTCGTCGGGCTGTCTGGAGGGCGGACCACGGGTCTGGCCGATCCGGCCGTCTTTGTCGGCTATGCGGGCCCGGCGGCGTCGCCCTCTGGCGTCCTGTTGCGTCACAATGGCCTGCACCTGGAGATCGTCATCGACCGCGCGCACAGCATCGGCCGCACCGATGCGGCGGGCGTGGCGGATGTGATGGTCGAGGCGGCCCTGTCGGTCATCGCCGACGCCGAGGACAGCGTCGCGGCGGTGGACGCCGAGGACAAGCGGCTGGTCTATGCCAACTGGCTGGGGCTGATGCGGGGCGACCTGTCGGCGGGCTTCGTCAAGGACGGCCAGACGATGCAGCGGCGGATGAACGGCGACCGGGGCTATACGGCGCCGGACGGAACGGCCTTCGCCCTGAAGGGACGCAGCCTGCTGATGGTCCGCAACGTCGGCCTGCACCTGACGACCGACGCGGTTCTGGACGGGGAGGGGCGCGAGGTCCCCGAGAGCCTGCTGGACATCGCTATAACCGGCCTGATCGGTCTGCACGACCTGAAGCGTCCGGCGGATCAGCGCAACAGCCCGGCCGGCTCCATCTATGTCGTGCGGCCCAAGATGCATGGGTCGGAGGAGGTCGCCTTCGCCGACGCCGTGTTCGGCGCGGTCGAGGCCATGGTCGGTCTGCCGCCGCTGACGATCAAGATGGGCATCATGGACGAGGAGCGGCGCACCAGCGTCAACCTGGCCAACTGCATCGCGGCGACCAGGGGGCGGGTGGCCTTTATCAACACGGGATTCCTGGACCGCACCGGCGACGAAATCCATTCGGTGATGGAAGGCGGGCCGGTCGTGCGGAAGGAGGCGGTGCGCAACACCGGCTGGATCAAGGCCTATGAGGACCGCAACGTCGACATCGGCCTGAAGGCGGGTCTGTCGGGCCGCGCCCAGATCGGCAAGGGCATGTGGGCCGCGCCGGACCGCATGGGCGAGATGCTGGCGACCAAGGCGGGGCATCCGCGGGCCGGGGCCTCGACCGCCTGGGTCCCCTCGCCGACGGCGGCGACCCTGCACGCCCTGCATTATCATGAGGTCGACGTCTGGGCGCGTCAGGCCGAGATCGCCGAGCGCCCCGCCACGGGGCTGACGGCCCTGCTGACCCCGCCCTTCGCGACGCAGGCGCCCAGCGCCGACGAGATCCGGCAGGAGCTGGACAACAACGCCCAGGGCATCCTCGGCTATGTCGTGCGCTGGATCGACCAGGGCGTCGGCTGCTCCAAGGTGCCGGACATCCACGACATCGGTCTGATGGAGGATCGCGCCACCCTGCGCATCTCCAGCCAGCATCTGGCCAACTGGCTGCGCCACGGCGTGGTCACGGAGGGCGAGGTGAGGGCGGCGCTGGAGCGGATGGCCGTCGTGGTGGATCGCCAGAATGCGGGCGATCCCGCCTATCGTCCGCTGGCCCCGGCCTTTGACGGACCGGCGTGGAATGCGGCCTGCGACCTGGTGTTCAAGGGGCGCGAGCAGCCTAACGGCTATACCGAGCACCTGCTGACCGCTTGGCGACGCCGCGCCAAGACCGGCTGAGCAACACGCCGGCGTACCGCCGCTGTCCCAAAATGAGGCGAAAGCTTGCCAATGGTTAACGGCGCTCGTAGAACGGCGTCCGTTAACGTTTCATTTACCCGAGCGGCGCGGCGGCTGACGCTGTGCCTGTCGGGGGTGTGCCAAATCGGGATGGCACGGCTCTTGGAACGCTGACCAACGAACCCCTCCTGGTGGCGGGGGCGCCGCGAAACGCGGCTTGGGGAGGCGAATGGTGGGCTGGTTTCTGACCACTTCGGAAGTGAGGCGCGCAGCCGTGCGTCCTGTGATGCGGGTTGGCGGCGTGATGGCTCTCGTGCTGGCGGCGGTCGCCGGCACGGCGTCGGCGGAGCCCATGCGCGACAGCGGCCTGGCCAGCAGCCTGGACGTCATCGTCAAGGGCAGGATCGCGCCGGATTGCCGCCTGTCGGGCGGCGGCGACGTCAACTTCGGGGAGCTGACGGGCGGCCAGCAGGTCGAGGCGGACTTCGGCCTGTCCTGCAATGTTCCCTTCGACATCAGCTTCCAGTCGCAGCGCGGGGGTCTGGCCCACGCGACGCGGCCTCGCGGGGAGGGGCCCTTTGCGGGCACCCTCGGCTACACCCTGAGCGTGGTCATTCCCACCATGCGCCCCGAGGCGGCGGTCCTGGCCGGCGCCTTCAACAGTGAAAACCTGATCGCCGCGAAGACCCTCAGCAGCGGCGAGGGGATCGCCAAGGGCGGCGGCCGCATCCAGATCCGCACCAATCGCCCTGAAGGTGCGGGCTTGCTGGCGGGAGAGTATTCAGAAGTCTTGAATGTAACCATCGCGCCTAGGGTCTAGTAACCTTCACCATATAAGTATCCGAAATTTAGAGAATTAGTGGATCTGGCGGTCGTCACTGAATTTGACGATCGCCATTTCAATTTAGTGGGCATGATTTATTTATCGCCTGTGGGTTGAATGAAATAAAAGATAGCTAACAACGTTTTATGTGGATTGACTAACCTTTTAAGACCTGAATAACATCTAGGCAGATCGAGGGGGCTTCTCCATCTCGGTCGACACTTTCGTCAGAACCTCACCTGGAGAATTCCTATGAAAATCGCTTCGATCCTCGCCGGCGTCGCTCTCGCCGCCCTGACCGCTTCGGCCGCTTCGGCCGGCGACATCAACCAAGGCCAGACGCAAGTGCCCTTCTTCGGCACCACGAACGTCGGTGGCGGCGTTGCTGGCTTCCTGAACAACGGCAACGCTCAATGGGGCGGCTCGCCCATCTCGTCGTGGCACGCTGTCGGCGAGTCGTCCGGCAACAACGGCAACGCCGCGTCCTCGGACGGCGCCACCTTCACCCTGAAGGGCTCGGTCTCGACGGACTGCGCCTACTATTCGGGCACCGGCGACCACACGCTGAACTTCGGCACCATCGGCATCTACGCCAGCGACAACACGGGTCCGGCCGCCGCCTTCACCATGACGGACGACGCCTCGGTTGAAATCAACACCAACCTGGCCGGCTGCAACACCGTCAACACCGTCACGGTGTCGAAGGTGAACATGGTCAGCGACAACAGCGGCGGTTACGACGCCAACGTGTTCCAGAACACGCTGCCCTTCTCGGTCAACGCCAAGTACACCGCCAGCCCGACGAGCGGCACCGGCACCCAAGCCGCCAACTGGACCGTTCCGGCCAACGCCCTGTCGGACTTCCGCAAGCACGGCGCCTGGAAGTCGGCCATGTCGCTGAACGTCAACATCGCTCAGCAGCCCAAGGCTCTGCTGGCCGGCAACTACACCGGCTCGGTCAGCGTCACCATCGCTGCCGGCATCTAAGCTGGTTGAAGACGATCGACCTCGGGGAGGGCTTCGCGGCCCTCCCCGTTTTCGTTTCAGTGACCATTGCTCGCTATGGGTTCAAGGGCGTGTCGGGGCGCCTTTGCGGCGGATCAGTCCGCAGGAATTTCTTGAGATGGCGGCCGTCGCTGGACGGCCTCGGGGGAGTAACGATTGATGCTGCGATCCGGTTTTCGCTTCATGCGTCTGAACCGCCTGGCTGCCCTTGCCTGCGGTCTGGCGGCAGGTCTTCTGGTCGTGTCGGCCGCCGCCTGGGCCATGCGCGTCTCTCCCATGGTGTCTGAACTGACCACCACGGGCGCCGGATCGGCCGCCCGGATCGAGGTCGGTAATATCGGATCTGCGGCCCTGCCGTTCGAAACCCTGATCACCCGGATGGAGGTCGATGCCGACGGCAATATCATCGAGACTCCGGCGGACGAGGACTTCCTGGTCTTCCCGCCCCAGGGGGTGGTGCCGGTCGGCGGCCGTCAGGTCGTGCGCGTGCAGTGGGTCGGAGAGCCGACCATTGATTCATCGCATGCCTACTATCTGTGGGTGAAGCAGTTGCCCGTGGCGACCGATCCCGTTGCGCCGGAAGGCGGCGGCGCCCTGTCGGTGCAGGTCCTCTACACGATGAAGGCCCTGATCGTTGTCGCGCCTCCCGGCGCCCAGCCCAAGGTCGAGGTCGTTTCGGCCGCCCCCGCCATGGTGACGCCGCCTACGCCCGAGATTGATCCGAGCCTGAGCGGCGACGCGGCGCCTCCGCCGCCGCAAGCCGAGCCGGGCGTTGAGGTCGTGGTCGCCAATACCGGCAAGCGCTACGCCCTCATGAGCGGCGCGACCTGGATCGTGGAAGGCACCGACAAGGCGGGCCAGGCCTTCCGGCGTGAATACGGCAGCGACGACATCGCCCAGACGGTCGGCGTCGGCTACCTGGCGCCCCTGGGCGGCAGGCGAACCTTCAAACTGCCGACTGGCGTCGAGCTGGATCCGGCCAGGCCGGTGAGCGTGCGGTTCGCGCGATGAGGGCAGGCGGGGGGAAGGCGTTGCGGGGGGCGGCGTCCAGGATAGCGCTGGCGACAGCCGTGATGGCCGTGCCGGGCGGCTGGGCCCACGCCCAGGTCGCAGGCATGGTGCAGGCGGCCTCGCAGGCCGCGGCCCAGGCGGCGCAGGCCGTAGCGCCGACGCCAACGGCCGCTCCTGTCGAGGCCACGCCGCAGACGCGGCCGAACATCAATCCCTACGACCGCGACATCGCCATGACGGTGCCGCTGAATTTCAATCGGCGCGTCCTGGGCGAAATGCCGGTGCTGCTGACGCGCGATGACCGCTTCATCGTCGAGAGCGCGGGCTTCCGCGCGCTGATCGACCCCCTGCTGACGCCTGAGGCTCAGGAGGAGTTGAGGAGCCGTCTGGCGGGCGTGGAGTCGTTTGCGCCTGAAGAGATCAACGCCACCGGCATTTCGCTGGATTATGATCCTGATCAGCTGGCGGTTCTGGTGCTGCGCATCGACCCGACCAAGCGTTCGGTGGAATCCCTGTTCCAGGGCGGCCGCGCCGACGAGCCCGGCGAGAAGGCCGAGGACTTCAGCGCCTACCTCAACACCAATCTGAGCGTGTCGCGACGCCAGTCCTCCGGGGACGTGACGGCCCCGAGCGTCTTCCTGAACGGCGCCGTCCGATACAAGAACCTGGTGTTCGAGAGCGACTTTCAGGGGCGCGAGGATCAGTTCTCGGGCGACTACGAGATCGAGCGCCGCTACGCCCGCTTCGTCTTCGACCAGCCGGCCGAATACCGTCGCTGGTATCTGGGCGATCTGAACGTCGAAACCCGCGGTCGTCAGGGCTTTGCCGAAATGGGCGGCGTCGGGGTGACGCGTCAGAAACAGCGCTTTGACAGCTTCCGCAACAACGTCCTGGCCGGCGGCCGGCAACTGGTGTTGCAGGAGTCCTCGACCGTCAGGGTGCTGCGCAACGGGATCTTCATTCGCGAGTTCCGCCTGGACCCGGGCCAGTACGACCTGTCCAATCTACCGCTCGACGCCGGTTCCAACGACGTCCAGCTGGAAATCCAGAACGAGTCCGGCCGTCGCGAGACCGTGTCCTACAGCGCCTATCTCGACTCGATTGAGTTGGAGCCTGGCGACTACGAGTATGGCGCCTATCTGGGCGTCACCAACGGCGGGACCTTCGGTTCGCCGGACTATTCCGACGGCTCGCTGGCCTTCAGCGGGTTCTGGCGCAAGGCCTTCGTGAACAAGCCGGCGGTGGGTCTTGGCCTGCAAGCCTCGGAAACCGTTCAGAACGTGACCGGCCAGACCCAGTTCATTCTGCGCAACGGCGCGCGGCTTCAACTGGATGCGTCCGCCAGCAATGGGGATAATGGCGGCGGCTACGCCTATGCGCTGAGCTATGATCACTTTGTCGATCTGGGCGAGACCTACGACAGCTGGACGGTCGTGGCCGACTATACGTCCGAAGAGTACGCCACCCTGGGGAATGAGTTCGGGTCCAACCCGACGTCATGGGTCTTCACTGGCGCCTACTCGCATCAGTTCACCGAAGACTGGACTGCGACGCTGAGCACCTCCTATCGGATGGGGCGCGGAAGCAATGACGACGCCTATGTGGTGAACGCCGTCAGCTCCTATCGTTTCAGTCCGCAATGGAGCGTGCAGGTCGGGGCCGAATGGGTCGACTTCGGCGACAACTTCGCCGCAGGCAACGCCAACGGCGCCGGCGTGACCTTCGCCCTGGTCTGGCAACCGCGCTATGATCGTCGCGGCGAGGCGCGCTACAGCTCGGCCCGCAACAGCGGCAGCGTGCGGTTCCAGCAGTCGACGGAAAACCGCGTTGGCTCGTTCGGCTATTCCGTCGCTTCGACTTACGACGATGGCCCCGGCACGCTGAGCGGGCAGCTCGACTATATCGCCAACCGCTTCGACGCCAGCCTGACGCACTCGACCTTTGGTCCGAGCTTCAGCAGCGTCACAGACGAGCAGATCACGTCGCTGCGGGTTGGCACCTCTATCTCGACCGCGGGCGGCAAGGTGGCCATCGGCCGCAACATCTACGACAGCTTCGCCATTCTGTATCCGCACCAGTCGCTGGAGGACAGGCCGGTGATTGTCGGCGAGTCGTTCGAGCGGGGGAACTATACCTCGCGCAGCGGGGCCCTGGGACCGGCGGTGTCCAACAGCCTGACCTCCTATGTCGACCAGTCCGTGCGCTATGACGTGCTGGGCGTGCCGGCGGGTTATGACATCGGCGAGGGCGTGCGACGGGTGCGTCCGAGCTACAAGAGCGGCTACGCCATCCAGGTGGGCAGCGAGGCCTTTGTCTCGGCGCTGGGACGACTGGTGGGCAACGCAGCGAAGCCTGCGGCGTTGATCTCGGGACGCGTGCGACTGGCCGATGATCCGGCGGCGGAGCCGGAGCTGTTCTTCACCAACTCGGCTGGACGGTTCGCGATCCAGAAGCTGGTTCCGGGCAAGACCTATCGGGTCGAGCTCTTTACGTCACCGGGCGCCGGCTTCGAGTTCACGGTGCCGCTCGACAACGAAGGTCTGCTGGATCTGAAGACGGTCACCGTGCCGGTCGACATCACAGACCAATGAGGAAGACGATCATGGTCTCCACCGTTTCGAAATCCCTGGCCACAGTCGGTGCTCTCGGCCTGCTGGCCTTGTGTCCGGACCAGGCGTCCGCTCAGGACAAGTGCGAACTGGCGATCGAGCCGGCGCTTGAACAGTGGACGATCCGCTACAATCCGCTGGAGGACGATGTCGCCCAGCGGCAGTTCGACATCTCTCTGGTGAACACCGGGGCCACGCCTTGCAACGGCAACATCCTGGCGTTCCTGCAGGGCGAGTCCTTTGGGCTGAGGGGGCCGACCGGCGCGCCGGTCGTCCGCTATGCCTTGGTGGACGACACCTATGGCGGGGTGAACATAACCCCTGTCACCGGTCAGAGCCCGCGTCGTCGAGGCTCCAGCGTCAGGATCAAGCAGGGCGAGCGCATGCCTGCCAGGCTGACCTTTGCGGCCTTCCCGGACGCCGGTGCGGCGCAGGGGCGCTACGCCCAGACCCTTCATCTGCTTGTGCAGCAGGACAATGGACAGGTTCATGCCGCGCGGCCCGTCACCCTGGCGCTTGAGGTGGCTGCGGCCGCGGCCATTGGCCTGAAGGGCGAGTTCACGCGCCCGCAGGGAACGGCTGTCATTGACCTGGGCGAGTTGACCGAGGGGCCGCGACCCCTGAACGCTTCGCTTTACGTGCACAGCACGGGCGGTTACCGCGTCTCCATCACCTCGGCCAATCAGGGGCGGCTGCGGCAAGGGGCGTCGGGCTGGTATGTCGACTACAGGCTCAAGGTCGGCCCGCAGAACATCAACCTGCAGGGCAGCGACACCTTCAGCGTCGTGTCCCAGACCGCACGTCAGGACGACTATCCGTTGAGCGTGCGGATCGGCGACGTGGCGGGCAAGCGCGCCGGCGACTACAGCGACACCCTGACCTTCACTGTGGCTGCGATCTGACGGAACGGAGCGCGGAAACCAGAACGCCCCGCAGGCTCTGCGGGGCGTTCTCGGCTTGGAGGTTCAATCCGCCTAGATGGGCTGGATCGTCAGGGCCAGGATCAGGGGTTGTTCCAGTTCGACTTCGTCGAAGCGATAATCCACGGTTCGGATGGTGGCCATGTTGGAGCGACGCAGTTCCAGCATGCCGCTCCTGGAGAGATTCAGCGAGCGATTGCCGTAGGTGATCCTGGCTTTTTCCGTTCCCGTGAGCGGACGGTACTGAGCGGAGACGGTAAAGCCGCCCGGGCTGTTGCAGGCTTCGACGACCGAGCCGATCCTTCCAGCCTCGGCCATGACGGCGCCGGTCGGACGGACCCAGCAGGCCACGGGAACAGTGGCGCGTAGCTGATAGGAGTTTCCTGCCGTGGGGCCCGCGCTCGCGACGTGCGGGAGCAGAGCCGCGGACAGACCGGCCGTCACGGCTAGAAACATACGGCGTTTTGCCGGCTTCAACTTGGTCATGACGTCCTCATCACCCTTGATTTCAACAGGACGATACTTGGCCGCTCTTAACTTGACGCGAGCAGACAGGCTTAGCGGGCGCTTAAACGCCATCGTAAACCGTCGCTAACCTTGTTGGTCTTGCCGGCGGGAACGCATGAAAAAGGGGGCGCGATCCGGACCGCGCCCCCTTTAAGATGGGGTAGCCCGTTTGGGGGGCGTCAGGTCTTGGCGCCCGCGCGGCCTCGGCCCAGCTCGCGGTTCAGCCAAAGGGCCAGCAGGGTGCAGATGGCGCCCGAGAGCAGATAGCCGCCGCCCGCCACCAGACCGAACTTGCCCGACAAGGCGAGAGCCGCCAGCGGCGCGAAGCCCGCGCCGAAGAGCCAGGCCAGATCCGAGGTCAGGGCCGAGGCGGTGTAGCGGTTGGTCAGGCTGAAGCTGGAGGCGATCGAGCCCGAGGCCTGACCGAACGACAGGCCCAGCAGGATGAAGCCCAGGATCATGTAGGCCAGTTCGCCAATGGGGCCGCCGTCCAGCATCTGGGGCGCGAAGCCCGAGAAGGCGGCGATGCCGGCGGCGGTGACGGCCAGCAGGGCGCGGCGGCCATAGCGGTCGGCGAGCCAACCCGAGGCCAGGATGGCGACCAGGCCGAAGACGGCGCCGACCAACTCGATCATCAGGAAGCGGCTGGGCGATTCTTCCGTGTAGAGGAAGACCCAGGACAGCGGAAAGACTGTCACCATGTGGAACATGGCGAAGCTGGCCAAGGGGGCGAAGGCGCCGATGACGATGCCGCCGCCTTCCTCCCGCACGGCCTTGATCACGGGGGCGGGGTGCAGTTCCAACGTCTCGAACGCGGCCTGGAAGGCGGGCGTCACCACGATGCGCAGGCGGGCGAACAGCGCCACCACGTTGATGGCGAAGGCCACGAAGAAGGGATAGCGCCAGCCCCAGTCGAGGAAGTCGGCGGCCGACAGTTTGCTGAGGAAGTAGGCGAACAGGGCGCTGGCCACGATCAGGCCGAAGGGCGCGCCCAGCTGCGGCACCATGGCGTACCAGCCGCGACGGTTCTCAGGCGCGCTGACGGCCAGCAGCGACGCCATGCCGTCCCAGGCGCCGCCCAAGGCCACGCCCTGACCAATGCGCAGGATGATCAGCATGACCGCCGCCCAGTGGCCGACCTGGTCAAAGCTGGGCAGGAAGCCAAGCGCGACGGTCGAAATCCCCATCAGGAAAAGGGCGATTGTCAGCTTGGTTCCGCGTCCGAAGCGCCGGTCGATGGCGATGAACAGGGCCGTGCCGAACGGACGGGCGATGAAGGCCACGGCGAAGACGGCGAAGGACAGCAGGGTCCCGCCCAGCGGTCCCGCATAGGGGAAGACCAGTTGCGGGAAGACCACGACCGATGCGATGGCGTAGACGAAGAAGTCGAAGAATTCCGACGTGCGGCCGATGATCACGCCGATCGCAATTTCTCCGGCGTCGATTTTGCCGTGTCGCGCGTTGATCTGGCTGGCGTCCCGCTCGAGGGGCTCTGAAGAAGGCGCGCCGCTGTTGGCGTTCATGACCGATGACGTTCCCTGGACCCGGGCGCGACACGCGCGCCGACATGGTAAGAATGGCGAAAGTCGCCATTTGCTCCCGATCGTCGTCGGGGGGGATAGGACGGATTGTCCAATGTCCCCTCCCGGCGGGCGGCGCTACGGGCCGCGCACAATGATCGTGCCAGAGCCCTCTTCCCGGACAGGAACCGCCGTGCGCCGCCTGCGACCTCTCTTGCTATTGCCCCTTCTGGCCCTGCTGCCGGGCTGTGAAGCTGTTGTGCTGTCGCCTGCCGGCGACATCGCGGCCCAGCAGCGCGATCTGCTGGTCTGGTCGGTGGTGCTGATGCTGATCATCGTCATCCCGGTGATGGCGATGGTGATCTTCTTCGCCTGGAAGTACCGGGAATCGAACAAGGAAGCCCGCTACGAGCCGGACTGGGACCATTCGACCCATCTGGAACTGGTGATCTGGGCGGCGCCGCTGCTGATCATCATCTGCCTGGGCGCCATCACCTGGTCGGGCACGCACCTGCTGGATCCCTACCGTCCGCTGGATCGGGTCAACAGGGGGCAGGCGATCGCTGCAGATATCGAACCCTTGCAGGTCAACGTCGTCGCCCTCGACTGGAAATGGCTGTTCATCTATCCGGAATACGGCATCGCCACGGTCAATGAACTGGCCGCGCCTGTGGACCGGCCGATCCGTTTCCACATCACCTCTTCCGGCGTGATGAACTCCTTCTACATTCCCGCCCTGGCCGGTCAGATCTACGCCATGCCGGGCATGGAGACGAAGCTGCACGCCGTCATCAACCATCCGGGCGAATATGTCGGCTTCTCGGCCAACTATTCCGGCGACGGCTTCTCGAACATGCGTTTCGCCTTCCACGGTCTGGATCAGGCGGGCTTCGACCAGTGGGTCGCCGGCGTGCGCGCCGACAGCAAGGGGCTGGATCGCGAGACCTATCTGGAACTGGAGAAGCCCAGCGAGAAGGTGCCCGTTCTGCACTATGCCTCAGTCGACGAGGGTCTGTTCGACGCCGTGCTGAACATGTGCGTCGAGCCGGGCAAGATGTGCATGGGCGAGATGATGGCCATCGACAAGAAAGGCGGGCTGGGACTGACCGCCGTTCACGCCACCTGGCCGCTGGTACACGACAAGTACGCCCGCCGCGGCGAGGCTGTTCTCGGTTCCGGCGAATCCTACGTCATGGCGGTCTGCACCCCGCTGGAGGCTGAGAAGGCTGCTGTGGACGCCGCCCGCCGTCGTCAGGAACTGGCGCTGCAGATGACCCGCTCGACCCCGAGCGAACAGATCATGGGCATGGGCCTGGCCCGTCCGGGTCAGGTCGCCCGCACAGAAGTCGCCGCAACCGGCTGGCCCTTCGCTTCTCGCATTCCTGCGCCTGCCGCCGTCGACGCCCCTGCTGCGTCGCAATCCTGAGCGCCTGACCGACATGTCTATTGATCAAATCGCATCCATGATCTTCGGCCGACTTGACTGGAACGCCCTGCCGTTCCACGAGCCGATCCTGATCGCCACCTTCGCTGTCGTGGTGCTCGGCGGTCTGGCGACCCTGGCCCTGATCACCCGCTACAAGCTGTGGGGCTACCTCTGGACCGAGTGGTTCACGACGGTCGACCACAAGAAGATCGGGATCATGTACATGATCCTGGGTCTGGTCATGTTCCTGCGCGGCTTCGCCGACGCCGTCATGATGCGTCTGCAGCAGGCGATGGCCTTTGGCGGGTCCGAGGGCTACCTCAACGCCCACCACTATGATCAGATATTCACCGCCCACGGCGTGATCATGATCTTCTTCGTGGCCATGCCGCTGATCACCGGCCTGATGAACTATCTGGTGCCGCTGCAGATCGGGGCGCGGGACGTTTCCTTCCCCTTCCTGAACAACTTCAGCTTCTGGATGACCACGGCGGGCGCGGTGCTGGTCATGGCCTCGCTGTTCATCGGCGAGTTCGCGCGCACCGGCTGGCTGGCCTATCCGCCGCTGTCGGGCATCGGCTACAGTCCCGGCGTCGGCGTCGATTACTACATCTGGTCGCTGCAGATCGCGGGGGTAGGGACCACCCTGTCCGGCATCAACCTGATCGCGACCATCGTTAAGATGCGCGCGCCGGGCATGGGCCTGATGAAGATGCCGGTCTTCACCTGGACCTCGCTGTGCGCCAACGTCCTGATCGTGGCCTCCTTCCCGGTGCTGACGGCGGTTCTGGCCCTGCTGTCGGCTGACCGCTACATTGGCACCAACTTCTTCACGAACGACTTCGGCGGCAACCCGATGATGTACGTGAACCTGATCTGGATCTGGGGCCACCCCGAGGTTTACATCCTGATCCTGCCGCTGTTCGGCGTCTTCTCGGAAGTCACCTCGACCTTCTCGGGCAAGAAGCTCTTTGGCTACACCTCCATGGTCTATGCGACCGTGGTCATCACCATCCTGTCCTACCTGGTGTGGCTGCACCACTTCTTCACCATGGGCTCGGGCGCATCCGTGAACTCCTTCTTCGGGATCACGACGATGATCATCTCGATCCCGACAGGGGCCAAGTTGTTCAACTGGCTGTTCACCATGTACCGGGGCCGCATCCGTTTTGAACTGCCGATGATGTGGACGGTCGCCTTCATGCTGACCTTCGTGATCGGCGGCATGACGGGCGTCATGCTGGCGGTGCCGCCGGCGGACTTCGTCCTGCACAACTCGCTGTTCCTGATCGCCCACTTCCATAACGTCATCATCGGCGGCGTGCTGTTCGGCCTGTTCGCCGCCATCAACTACTGGTGGCCCAAGGCCTTCGGCTTCAAGCTGGACAAGAAGTGGGGCCTGGTCAGCTTCTGGTGCTGGGTGGTCGGCTTCTGGATGGCCTTCCTGCCGCTCTACGTCCTGGGCTTCATGGGCGTGACGCGTCGGATGCGCGTGTTCGACGATCCCTCGTATCAGATCTGGTTCGTCATCGCGGCGGTCGGCGTGGGCGTCATCGCCATCGGCATCCTGGCCATGTTCGTCCAGTTCGCCGTCTCGATCATCAACCGCGACAAGCTGCGTGACGAGACGGGCGACCCCTGGCACGGCCGCACCCTGGAGTGGGCCACGTCTTCGCCGCCGCCGGACTACAACTTCGCCAAGACGCCGATCATCCATGACTCGGACGCCTGGTGGGACATGAAGGCGCGCGGCTACGCGCGTCCGGTCGAGGGCTTCAAGGCCATCCACATGCCGTCCAACACGGGCGCAGGCGTGATCCTTTCGGGCCTGGCTCTGGTCGTGGGCTTCGCCCTGATCTGGTACATGTGGTGGCTGGCGGCGCTCGGCTTCTTCGCACTGATCGCCTACGCAGTCTTCCACACCTTCAACTACAAGCGCGACTACTACATCCCGGCCGAGACGGTGCAGGCGACCGAGGACGCGCGCACAAAGGCCCTGGCGGCCGCAGCGGCGAAGGGGTGATCCGATGAGCCACGCTTCCTCCCTGAACCCTGACTACGTCGACGAGGCCGGGCGGCCGATCTACCACCCGGTCGAGGAACCGCATCACCCGGAAGGCCACAGCACCATGCTGGGGTTCTGGATGTATCTAATGAGCGACTGCCTCATCTTCGCGATGCTGTTCGCCGTCTATGCGGTGATCGGCGGCAACTACGCCGCCGGCCCGGCGCCCAAGGACCTGTTCGACCTGCCGCTGGTGGCGCTGAACACGTCGATGCTGCTGCTGTCGTCGATCACATACGGCTTCGCCATGCTGGCCATGGTCAAGAACCGCACGGCCCAGATGCAGATATGGCTGGCGATCACCGGCGTCTTCGGCCTCTGCTTCCTGGGGATCGAGCTCTATGAGTTCGCCCACATGATCCACCTGGGCGCCACGCCCCAGCGCAGCGGCTTCCTGTCGGCCTTCTTCATTCTGGTCGGCACCCACGGCCTGCACGTCACCTTCGGTTGCATCTGGCTGGTCACGCTGATGATCCAGGTCTGGCAGAAGGGTCTGATCCCGGCCAACAAGCGCCGCCTGATGTGCCTCAGCCTGTTCTGGCACTTCCTGGACGTCATCTGGATCGGCGTCTTCACCTTCGTCTATCTGTTCGGGATGCTGCGATGAGCGCCGAGGCCCACGAGGAACACGCTGTGGATCATCATGATGACCACGCTCACGGCGACGACCACGATCACGGCTCGTTCAAGACCTATCTGCTTGGTTTCGTCTTGTCGGTCGTGCTGACGGCGATCCCGTTCTGGCTGGTCATGACCGAGGCCTTGGCGCCCCAGACGACCGGTCTGGTCATCACGGCCTTCGCTGTGGTGCAGATCGTGGTGCACATGATCTTCTTCCTGCACATGAACCACAAGTCCGAGGGCGGATGGAACATGCTGGCGCTGATCTTCACCATCGTCATTGTGGTGATCGCCGTCGCGGGGTCGGTCTGGGTGATGTATCACCTGAACACCAACATGATGCCCACCCACGACATGCAGACCATGGGCTGAGCCTGACGGCCAGCCGGGGAGAAGCGCCATAGACCCGTCGTCGCGACCCGCCCGGCCGCCGCGCAGCATGACCGTGCTGATCCTGGGCGCGGTCGTGTTCGCCGTCCTGTTCGCGGGCTTTTCCGCCCTGGGCGTCTGGCAGGTGCAGCGGCTGGCCTGGAAGCAGGAGCTGATCCGTCAGGTTGACGCCCGTATCCACGCCGCCCCCGTCGCCGCGCCCCCGCCGGATCAACTCATAAAACGTCAGGCGGATCAGTATCGTCGGGTCGTCGTCAGCGGCCGCTTCGATCATCAGCGCGAGGCCCTGGTAAAGGCGGTGACGGACCTCGGTCCCGGCTATTGGGTGCTGACCCCGCTGACGACCGACCGTGGCTTCACCGTCCTGATGAACCGGGGCTTCGTCCCGTCCGAACGTCAGAAGCCGACGGATCGCGCCGCTGGCCAGGTGGAGGGCCCGACGACCGTCGTCGGCCTGCTCCGCCTGAGCGAGCCGGACGGCGGCTTCCTGCGCGACAACGATCCGGCGGGCGACCGTTGGTTCTCGCGCGACGTGGCGGGCATAGCCAAGGCGAGGGGGCTGCAGGGGCCGGTCGCTCCCTACTTCATCGACGCCGACGTGACACCCAATCCCGGCGGATGGCCACGCGGCGGACTGACCGTGGTGCGTTTCGCCAACAGCCATCTGATCTACGCCCTGACCTGGTTCGGGCTGGCCCTGATGTCGGCGGCGGGCTTCGTCCTGTTCGCGCGTGAGGAAAAGCGTCGGAGGGCGGCGCGATGAGCGCCACAGGCTTCGCGCGCGGCCTGCTGGGTCTGGACGACCGGGCCGAGGTGTCGGTGTCGCCGGGCGCTGCCGGGCGGCGCAACATGCTGCTGCTGATCCAACTGCGCTGGCTGGCGGTGGTCGGTCAGGTCGTGACCATCGCCGTCGTCCACTGGGGGCTGAAGATTCCCCTGCCGCTGGGCATGCTGCTGCTGGCCCCGACCGGGCTGGCGCTGATGAATCTGGCCAGCGCGCCGGTCACCCTGCGTCGTCAGAGCGTGACCGACCCCGAACTGCTGCTGGCCCTTTTTGTCGATGTGGCCGCGCTCAGTTGGCTGCTCTTCTTCAGCGGCGGGGCCAGCAATCCGTTTGCGGCGCTTTATCTGATGCAGATCGTGCTGGCGGCGGTCCTGTTGCGCCCTCCTTATGCCTGGGGCTTCGTCCTGGTCACCAGCGCCTGCCTGGGCCTGCTGGCCGTATGGCATCAACCGCTGTTGCTGCCGCCCAGCGCCGATGCGCGCCTGGGGCTGATCCAGGCCGGCGCCCTGGTCAACTTCATCCTGATCGCCGTGCTGCTGGTGGCCTTCGTCACGCGGACGACCCAGAACGTGAGGGCGCGTGACGCCTATCTGGCCGACGCCCGGCAACAGGCGGCGGAGCAGGACCATATCGTCCGCATGGGCCTGCTGGCCTCGGGCGCCGCGCATGAGCTGGGCACGCCCCTGGCCTCTCTGTCGGTCATTCTCAGCGACTGGAAGCGGATGCCGGAACTGACCGCCGACGCCGACCTTAAGTCCGACATCGCCGAGATGCAGGCCGAGGTCGAGCGCTGCAAGACCATCGTCACCGGCATCCTGATGTCGGCGGGCGAGGCCCGGGGCGAGGCGCCGACCATCACCACCCTGGGCGGCTTCCTGTCCGAGATCGTCGCCGACTGGCGGGAAAAGTCCAACGACGGGATGGCCGTGGTCCTGCGCGGGCCAACGCCGCGGGATCCGCGCATCATCGCCGATCCCGCCCTGAAGCAGGTCTTCAGCGCTCTGTTAGACAACGCACATGAGGCCGGGGCCGAGCGGATGATCATCGCAGCAACACTGGAAGACGACCTGCTGTCGGTCGAGTTCAACGACGACGGTCCGGGCTTTGCGCCCGACATCCTTGCTCGTGTCGGCCAGCCGTATCAATCGACCAAGGGCCGGGCAGGGGCGGGACTGGGCCTCTTTCTTCTGTTTAACGTGATGCGCAAGCTGGGCGGCGGCGTCGTCGCCGCCAACCGACGCGACGGCGGCGGCAGCGTCCGTCTCAGCCTGCCTCTGGAGGCCCTGGCGCCCAAATGACTGATCCTGACGATACTCCCCGACAGTTGCTGATCGTCGAGGACGACGAGGCCTTCGCCAAGACGCTGCGCAAGTCGTTCGAGCGGCGCGGGTACGAGGTGGTGTCGGCGCGCAGCCATGAGCAGTTGCTCGAACTTCTGGCCGTTCATCATCCCCAGTACGCCGTGGTGGACCTGAAGCTGGGGGCGGCCTCGGGCCTGACCTGCGTCCAGACCCTGCACGCCTTTGATCCTGATCTGAACATCGTCGTCCTGACCGGCTTCGCCAGCATTGCGACCGCTGTGGAGGCGATCAAGCTGGGCGCCCGTCACTATCTGGCCAAGCCCGCTGGCACGGATGAGATCGAGGCCGCCTTCGCCCGTCAGGACGGCGACCCCGACGCTGCGCTCAGCGCCCGCCCGACCTCGATCAAGACGCTGGAGTGGGAGCGGATCCACGAAGTTCTGGCTGAGACCAACTTCAACATCTCCGAAACGGCCCGTCGTCTGGGGATGCATCGCCGCACCCTGGCGCGGAAGCTGGAAAAGCGTCAGGTCACTTAGGGGCGCGGTTAGTGGGCGCCGCGTCCGAACAATCGTAGGATCTGATGCAGCAGCACGGCGAGGACCGCGCCGACCATCAGGCCCAGCAAGGCCGACAGCAGGGCTGTGGTCGTCCAGCTTGCGGCGCCGCCGAGCGGTCCGACCAGACCACTGACCGCGTGGGCCAGATGCTCGATCGGTTCAGCAGGCCAGGCCAGGCCGAGCGTGTGCGTGCCGTGCACCAGGATGCCGCCGCCGACCCAGAGCATGGCGACCGTGCCGATGACGGACAGGCTCGAGAAGACGCCCGGCATGGCCTTGACCAGGCCGCGCCCGATGGCCCGGCTGGTCCTTGAAGCGCGCTCCGCCATGTGCAGGCCAATATCGTCCAGCTTCACCAGCAGACCGACGGCGCCATAGACGGCTACAGTCATGGCCAGGCCGACCACGATCAGCACGCCGGCCTGGGTCAGCAGCGGCGCGTCCGAGACGTCGGCAAGGGCGATGGTCATGATCTCGGCGGAGAGGATCAGATCCGTCCGCACAGCGCCGGAAACGGTGGTCTTTTCCAGATGGGCGGGGTCGTCGCTGACGGGCGCCTTCTCGGCCTCGTGACCGCTGAACATCTCCATCACCTTCTCGGCGCCCTCGAAGCAGAGGTAGGCGCCGCCGCACATCAGCAGCGGCGTGATGGCCCAGGGCGCGAAGGCAGTCAGCAGCAGGGCCACGGGGAGGATCAGCAACAGCTTGTTGCGGATAGAGCCGATGGCGATCTTGCCGATGATGGGCAGTTCGCGGCTGGGCGACAGGCCGGTGACGTATTTCGGGGTCACCGCCGCATCATCGACGACCACGCCAGCCGCCTTGCTGGCGGCCTTGCCCGATGCGGCGCCGATGTCGTCGATCGAGGCGGCCGCCAGCTTGGCGATCCCTGCGACATCATCGATCAGGGCCATCAGTCCAGAAGGCATGGGAACACCGCAAGGAGAGGAAAAAGGCAGAGCCTTCTTCCTGCCTGCGACAAGGCGTCTTGGAAAGAGGTCGAGCAGCGAACCGCCAAGAGTTTCCCTCAAGAGGGAAGCAGCCTGCCTGGGAATACTGAGAGAGACGATGGTGGGTGATGTAGGGTTCGAACCTACGACCCGCTGATTAAGAGTCAGCTGCTCTACCAACTGAGCTAATCACCCGTACCGTCGTCTGCGCCATTGGTGCGGCGCCGGTGCTTCGCAACGACCCGTAGAGGTTGCCCGAAGGGCGCTCCTAATACTCATGATGCAGAGGAGGCGCAAGCGTTGATTACGGCATTTTCTAAAGTTTGTCTCGCGCGCTAAGGTCCGCGCGGAATCAGCCGCCGACAGAGGCGGTCTTGGGGAAACGTAGACATGGCGTTCTGGAACCGTCGGCGGTCGATCGATGCGATGCTGGCCCCGCACGAAGGGCCGGCGCTGAAGAAGACCCTTAGCTGGCCGCACCTGATGGCGCTGGGCGTCGGCGCCATCGTCGGGACCGGCATCCTGACCCTGATCGGTGTCGGGGCCGGCCTGGCGGGGCCGGCCGTGCTGATCAGCTTCGGTCTGGCGGGTCTGGTCTGCGCCTGCGCGGCCCTGGCCTATGCCGAACTGTCGACCATCATGCCCGCCTCGGGCAGCGCCTACACCTACTCCTATGCGGCGCTGGGCGAGATCTTCGCCTGGATCGTGGGGTGGAGCCTGATCCTGGAATACTCGCTGGTGGTGTCGGCGGTGGCCGTGGGCTGGTCGGGCTACGCCATTCCCTTCTTGGCCGGGATGGGTCTCGATCTGCCGCTGGCCCTGACGGTCGGCCCGCATGTCGAGGGCGGCCTGATCAACCTGCCTGCCGTCTTCATCATCGCCGTGGTGACGGGTCTGCTGCTGATGGGGACCAGGGAAAGCGCCACGCTGAACGCCGTGCTGGTGGTCATCAAGATCGCCGCCCTGGTCGCCTTTGTCGCCATCGCCCTGCCGCGCTTTGACGCCGCCAACTTCACCCCCTTCATGCCGCACGGCTTTGGCGCGCCCTTCGTCCAGACGGGCGTCATGGCGGCGGCTGCCATCATCTTCTTCGCCTTCTACGGCTTCGACGCCATCGCCACGGCGGCTGAGGAAACCAAGAAGCCGGAGCGCGATCTGGCCATCGGCATCGTTGGGTCGATGGTGATCTGCACCATCCTCTATATCGCCGTCGCCGCCGCCGCGATCGGCGCAGCCCCGGTCGCCAGCTTCGCCGACAGCCCCGAGCCGCTGGCCCATATCATGCGCGGTCTGGGCCAGGGCGTCGCCGCCCAGTGGATCGCTGCGGCCGCGGTCGTCGCCCTGCCGACCGTGCTGCTGGCCTTCCTGTTCGGCCAGAGCCGCATCTTCCTGGGCATGGCGCGCGATGGCCTTCTGCCTAACCGTCTGGCCAGGATTTCCAACCGCGGCGTGCCGACCGTCGTGACCATCTTCACCGCTATCGTCGTGGCCATACTGGCCGGCATCATGCGTCTGGACGAACTGGCGTCTCTGGCCAACGCCGGCACCCTGATGGCCTTCATGGCCGTGGGCGTCAGCCTGATCGTGCTGCGCGTCCGCGAACCGAACCGCGAACGCAGGTTCAAGGCGCCGCTCTGGCAGCTGGTAGGCGGTATCGCCATCGTCGGCTGCATCGTCTTCTTCTTCAGCCTGAAGGCTTCGACCCAGTTCTATTTCCTGCTCTGGAACCTGGGCGGTCTGGCGATTTATCTGCTGTGGTCGTCGAAGAACGCACGACTGGCCAAGAGCAAGGACGCCTGATGGCGACGCGGGATCTGACGGGAGCGGTGGATTTCGCCGTCCTTGAGACCATGACCGGCGGCATGGACGACATCACCGAGGAGGTGCTGGGGCTGTTCGTTCAGCAGGCTGTCCTGTGGTCGCCCATGCTGGACGCCGCGTCCGAAGGCTGGCGCGATGCGGTCCACACCATCCGGGGCGCCGGCGCCGGGATTGGCGCGCGTGACCTGGCGGCCGTCTGCGCCGAAGCCGAGCACGGCGAGCAGGCCGTGGCCGAAGCCGGGCTTGAGCGGGTCAAGACGGGGCTGGACGCCGTCCTGACCGACATCGCCGCCTATCGTCATGAGCTGATGTTGAGAAGCCTGAAGGGCTGAGGTTCGCCTCAGCCCCGCGTCGCGTCGTACCTGGCGAACTCATGGGCGATGCAGCGGTCGATCAGCAGACGCCACACCGGCTCGGCGATGTCCGGAGACAAGCCGGCTGTCCGGGCGGCCGTGAGGACCTTGGCCACCACGTCGTCGATACGGGCCTGATCGAAGACGGCGTCGCGGTTCGGCTTGATCCGAGCGGCGGCGTCCATGTAGCGCTGACGCTCGGCCAGCAATGTCACCAGCGCCCGGTCAAGAGCATCCACGCCCTGACGCACGTCGACCATGGTGGCGCAGTCTTCCGGCGCCTTGCGCTCGTCGATAGCGATGGAACGGGGGGCGGTCATCAGATCAGCCGACAAAGGCGCGCTCCAGAACATAGTCGCCGGGTTCGGCGTTCGAGCCTTCTTTCAGGCCGTAGGATTCCAGCAGTTCGCCGGTCTCCTTGATCATGGCCATCGAGCCGCACAGCATGACGCGGTCGCTGTTGGGCGAGAAGCCGATGGGCAGTTGCAGGTCGGCGAAGACGTCGCCCGACTTGATGCGGTCGGTGATGCGGCCCGGCGTCTCGAAGCGTTCGCGGGTCACCGTCGGGTAATAGGTCAACTGGGCCTTGGCCTCGTCGCCGATCAGCGGGTCGTCGTGGATCTCGCGGGTGAAGAAGTCGCGGTAGGCCAGGTCGCCGACATTGCGCACCGTGTGGCAGACTATGACCTGCTTGAAGCGCGAATAGGTTTCGGGATCGCGCGCCACCGACAGCCAGGGCGCCAGGCCGGTGCCCGTGCCGATCAGCCACAGACGCTCGCCGCCGGTCAGGGCGTCCAGCACCAGGGTCCCGGTCGGCTTCTTGCCCATCAGGACGCTGTCGCCCGCCACGATCTTTTGCAGGCGGGAGGTCAGGGGACCGTCCTCGACCTTGATCGAGAAGAACTCCAGCTCCTCGGCCCAGAAGGGGCTGGCGATGGAATAGGCCCGCAGAACGGGCTTGCCGCCATCTTCGCCGGGTAGACCGATCATGACGAATTCGCCCGAGCGGAAGCGGAAATCCTCGGGCCGTTTCACGCCGAAGCTGAACAGCTGGTCGTTCCAGTGGCGGACCCACAGGACTTCCAGATTATGGAACGGGCTGGCCTTGACGGGCGGCGCGGCGGTGGAGGCGTCAGACATGGCGACTACCTAGGCCGTCGTGGGCGAATGCGAAAGGCTCGCGGGCGTCGCAGTCGGGCAGATTTGCGGATGACGGCGGAAGATTCCGCCTCTAGCTTCCCTGCCATGCGCACATTTCTTCTTGCTTCGACGATCCTGATGGCTGCGACCTCGGCCTTTGCTCAATCCAGTCCGCAACCCGCTTCGCCCCCGGCGGCGACCGCACCGGCGTCCTCGATCCTGACGGTTGAGCGGGTCTTCGCCAATCCGTCGCTGGCCGGGCCGGTGGCCAAGGGCGTCAGCCTGTCGCCCGACGGCGAACTGGTCGCTTTCCTGCGCTCGCGTGAGGACGATGTGGACGTGCTGGACCTGTGGGCCGCGCCGGTCGCGGGCGGCGAGCCATTCAAGCTGATCGATGCTCGCGCCCTGGTCCCTGACGCCGGGGAACTGTCCGAAGCCGAGAAGGCGCGCCGCGAACGCATGCGCATCTCGGCGCGCGGCGTGGTTGAATATTCGTGGGACGAGCAGGGTCGCTACATTCTGGCCCCGCTGGAAGGCGACATCTTCCTGGCCAACCGCGCGGATGGCGCGGTGCGCCGCCTGACCGAAACCACGGCGGACGAGATCGACGCCAAGGTCTCGCCCAAGGGCGCCTATGTCAGCTTCGTGCGCGATCAGGACCTGGTCGTTCTGAACCTGGCCTCGGGCGCTGAACAGGCGATTACCTCGGACGGCGACAGCCTGATCACCTGGGCCACGGCCGAGTTCATCGCCCAGGAAGAGCTGGATCGCGACACCGGCTACTGGTGGAGCCCGGACGAGCGTTTCATCGCCCTGCAACGCACGGACGAGACGCAGGTGGACATTATACCGCGCCTCGACATCACCGGCGGCGGCGCCTCGGTGACCGAGCAGCGCTACCCCCGCGCCGGCCGCCCCAACGCCGTGGTCGAGCTCTATGTGCAGGATGTGCAGGCTGGTCAGCGCGTCAAGGTCGACCTGGGCGCTGATACCGACATCTATCTGGCCCGCGTCAACTGGGCCAAGGACGGGCGGACCCTGTACGTCCAGCGCCTGTCGCGCGACCAGAAGACCCTGGACCTGCTGAGCGTCGATCCGGCCACGGGCGTCAGCCGCGTCATCGCCACCCAACGGTCGGACGCCTGGGTGCCGCTGAACCATGACTTCAAGGCGCTGACGAACGGCGACTTCATCTGGGCGTCCGAAGAGAGCGGGTGGAAGCACCTCTATCTCTACAACCGCGACGGCCGCCGCCTGCGCGCGATCACGCGCGGCGACTATCCGGTCAAGGCGCTGGAGGGCGTCAACGAGGCGACGGGCGAGGTCTTCTTCACCGCCTCCATGCGCGACGGCAAGGAATATCCCATCGAGCAGCAGCTGTTCCGAGCCAGCCTGAAACGCCCGGTCGCGCCGGTCGAGATCACCCCGCGCGGCGGTTGGTGGAACGCCTCGGTCAGCAGGACCGGCACGGCCTACGTCGGCAACTATACCGACGTGAACACCCCGCCGCAGTCGGCGCTGTACTCGATCGATGGCCAGCGCGTGCGCTGGATCGAGGAAAACAAGCTCCAGCCCGGCCACCCCTTCTGGCCCTATGCCGAGCGCCAGCAGAAGCCGACCTTCGGCACGCTGCAAAGCCATGGCGAGACCCTGATGTGGCAGATGACCACGCCGCCGGACTTTGATCCGACCAAGACCTATCCGGTCGTGATGCAGGTCTACGGCGGCCCCTCCGGCGGCGGCGTGAAGAACGGCTGGCAGGGGGCGACCAACCAGTTGCTGACCGAGGCCGGCTACATCGTCTTCCGCCTGGACAACCGGGGCGAGGGCGACCGTTCGGCGGCCTTCAAGCAGGCCCTCTATCTGAAGATGGGCCAGCCCGAGATCGAGGATCAGGTCATCGCCGCCGACTATCTGCGATCGCTGCCCTACGTCGACGACAGCCGCATCGCCATGATGGGCTGGTCCTACGGCGGCTTCATGAGCCTGATGGCCCTGACCGAACCCAGGATGGGCCTGGCCTCGGCCCTGGCCGGCGCGCCGCCGACCGAGTGGAGCCTCTACGACACGGCCTATACCGAGCGTTACATGTCCACGCCCCAGGCCAATGTAGAGGGCTATGCCGCGTCGGACGTGCTGGGTCGCCTCGACAACCTGACCGGGCGTCTGCTGCTGCTGCACGGCATGGCCGACGACAATGTCATCTTTGAAAACACCACGCGGGTGCTGAACGCGCTGCAGGAGAAGAGCATCCCGTTCGAGACCATGCTCTATCCCGGCCAGCGTCACGGCGTGCGCGGCAACGACAGGCAGCTTCACCTATGGCGCACCTACCTCGACTTCCTCGACCGCACGATTGGCGCGCGGGCGCCTGCAAAGGCGGACTGATCGCGGGAGTCGCGCTGGTTCTGGCCAGCGCGACTCCGGCATCGGCTGAAGTTCAGGCGGCGTCGGCTGGGCCTCTTGTTGAGGTGACCCGACGTCCCTTGTTCGGGATTCCGATTCGACCGCCGCTATCGGCGGAGAATCTGATGCGACAACACGTCGAGCATGATGCTCGCGCTGCACGGAGTGTTGTTCAGTGGGCTGACCCTTCTGTTCTCGCGCCCCTGCTTCCTGGCAGCGAGATGCATGCAACGCCGGATGCCCCGCTTACCCTGTTGTCGGGCCTACCCATCCTGCTGAAGGACAATATTGAGACCCGCGACATGCCGACCACGGCGGGTTCTCTGGCCTTGGCCGATAATGCGCCGGGCCGCGACGCGCCCGTTGCGGCGAGGCTGCGCGACGCCGGGGCGATCATCCTCGGCAAGACCAACCTGTCGGAATGGGCCAACATCCGCTCGTCGCAGTCGATCAGCGGCTGGAGCGCGCTCGGCGGTCAGACGCGCAATCCCTACGCCCCCGAACGGACGCCCTGCGGGTCGTCGTCGGGCAGCGCGGCGGCCGTGGCCATCGGCCTGGCGCCCGTCGCCATCGGCACGGAGACGGACGGGTCGATCACCTGTCCCGCCTCGGTCAACGGCGTGGTCGGGTTCAAGCCGACCGTGGGTCTGGTCAGCCGCACCCACATCGTCCCGATCAGCCATTCGCAGGACACCGCCGGCCCCATCGCCACGACGGTCGAGGACGCCGCCATCGTCCTGACTGTCATCGCCGGCAGCGATCCCGCCGACCCCGCGACAGTCGAGGCGGATGCGCGCAAGGTGGACTATCGCGCGGCGCTGGACGCCGACAGCCTGCGGGGCGCCCGGATCGGCGTCATGCGCTTCCTGCTGTCCTCCTATTCGGCCGAGACCCGCGCCGAGTTCGAGCGCGCGCTGGCCGCCCTGCGCGCCGCCGGGGCCGAGGTGGTCGAGATCCAACAGGGACCCGCAGACCTGCGCGCCATCGGCGGGTGGGAGCTGACGGTTCTGCTGACCGAGCTGAAGCACGATCTGAACGCCTATCTGGCCTCGACCGACCCGACTCAGGTGAAGACGCGGACCCTGGCCGACGTCATCGCCTTCAACGCCGCCGAACCGCGCGAGACGGTGCTGTTCGGCCAGGACCTGTTCGAACGGGCCCAGGCGACCGGGGGTCTGACCGATCCCGCCTACGTCGAGGCGCGGACGAAATCGCTGAAGGCGGCGGGACCGGACGGGATCGACCGGATGATGGCCGAGCACCGCGTGGTCGCCCTGATCGCCCCGACAACCTCGCGCGCCTGGACCAATGATCCGAAAGACGACGATGATATGCAGGGTTCGGCCAGTCGGCTGGCGGCGGTGGCGGGCTATCCGCACCTGACCGTGCCGATGGGCTTTGATCGCGGCCTGCCGGTGGGTCTCAGCTTCATCGGCGGTCAGTGGGACGACGCCCGTATCCTGTCGCTGGGCCATGCCTATGAGCAGGCGACGAAGGAACGTCGGGCGCCGCCGAGGCCGGAGGCTTCGGGCCGCTAAAAAAACAGAGTCCAATTCGTCTGAATCGTCTGAAATCCCCTCCGCGTCGCTAACCGTGAGCCATGATGGCGCACGCGGGGGCGGCGGCGGGCAAAAGCGCTTCGTGTGCGCGCAAAGCCCGAGATTTTTTGAGAGTGGGGCGCTGTATTGGGATGGCGATCTATACTCACCCGTCATTCTCGGGCTTGTCCCGAGAATCCATAGACTCGAAGCGGTGAGTGTCTGGATCCCCGGGACAAGCCCGGGGATGACGGAGAGAGTGCGTGGACGGCGCCCTAGTCGCGGTAGTTGAGCGCCGGGGCGCGGTCGCCCAGCAGGGCCTCGTATTGGAAGTCCGGGCCGCGACGGCGTTCGAACTCGGTCTTGGCGGCGGCGATGGTGTCGGGGCTCTGGAACAGTTCGGCGGTGGTCAGGGCCAGGGTCTTGGCGGCCAGGTGCGCGCCCTTCAGGCCAATGGTCGAGCCGGCGGCCACCACGTTCTGCCAGCTGTGGCCCGCCGAGCCGGGGACGAAGGTGGCGGTGGACAGGCCGACCGTCGGCGTGACCCAACTGACGTCCGAGACGTCGGTCGAGCCGCCGAAGTCGCCGCCGATCACGGCGGGTTCGATCGTGCCGACGCTGGCCAGGTCCGGCTTGGTCGGCAGGGTCTTCTGGATCTCGGTGGCGAGGGCGACTTCCTCGGCCGTCCAGGTGATGCCGCCGACATGGCGCAGGTTGCGGTCCATGACGGTCATCAGGGCTTCGTTCGGCAGCATGGAATAGACGCCGCCAATGGCCTCGAACTCGACGCGGGTGCCGGTGCCCAGCGCTGCGCCGTCCGCCGCCTTCTTCACCCGTTCCAGCACGTCGCGGACGATCTGCGGATCATTGTGGCGGACGTAGTAGTAGCTCTCGGCATAGGCGGGGACGACGTTGGGCGCCTTGCCGCCGTCGGTGATGGCGTAGTGGATGCGGGTGCGGTCGGGCACGTGCTCGCGCATCAGGTTGACCATGGCGTTCATGGCCTCGACGCCGTCGAGCGCCGAGCGGCCCTTGTCGGGCGCGGCGGCTGCGTGGGACGAGACGCCGTAGAAGCGGAACTTGCCCGAGACATTGGACATGGTGTCGCCCTGGCGGGCGCTGTTTACGTTGCCGGGGTGCCAGTGGACGGCGACGTCGACGTCGCTGAACAGGCCGTCGCGGACCATGTAGACCTTGCCCGAGCCGCCTTCCTCGGCGGGCGTGCCATAGACGCGCAGTTCGCCCTTGATGTTGTTGGCCGCCATCCAGTCCTTGACCGCGATGGCGGCGTGGACCGAGGCCGCGCCGAACAGGTTGTGCCCGCAGCCGTGGCCGGCGTGGCCGCCGGCCGATTCCTGCACCGGGTTCAGCGTCTGCGACAGGCCGGGCAGGGCGTCGTATTCGGCCAGGACGGCGATAACGGGACCGTCGCCGTTCTTGAAGCTGGCCAGGAAGGCGGTCGGCTCGTTGGCGATGCCGGGCGTGACGTTGAAGCCAGCCTCGCGAAGCTGACCCTGAAGCAGGGCCGAGCTCTGCGTTTCCTGATAGCCCAGCTCGGCAAATTTCCAGATTTCGAGCGCCGCGTGATCCAGGGCCGGCTGATTGCGCTCGACCGTGCCGGTAATCCGGGCGCGGGCCTGGGGCGAAAGTTCCGCCGCCTGGGTCGGAAGGGCGACGACACTGGACAGGGCGGCGGCCACAGCGAGGGCGCGCATCGAGACGGGTTTCATCAGGAACTCCACAAACGGGCATCGGATAGAAAGAGAAGGGCGGGAGGCCATGGCTCGCCTCCCGCCCGGTCATGTCGTCGTCTTCAGAAGGACTTGCGAACGCTGGCGTACCAGTAGCGCCCGTAGGGCTGGTGCACCGTGCCCAGGTATCCGTCCACGGCGAGCGGCGGGGCCTCGTCGGTCAGGTTGCGGACCCCGAGGCGAACAGCGGTTCCGGCCATGCGGCCATCCTCCCACTCATACTCGCCGTACAGGTTTCCGGTGATCTGCGATTCGACAGTCCAGACCTCGCCCGCCGCATTGGTCAGCACGTCCTGATAGACGCTGCCGATATAGGAGGTGTAGGCGCCGAGGGTGATGTTCTGATAGCGCCAGGTCGCGGTGCCCGACCATTTCCATTCCGGACGCCCGCCAGAGCGGATCAGATCGCCGGCGCTGCCGCTGAAGGCGACGACCGGGTCTATCTCGCCGTTCGCCTTGGCCTCCATCAGGGCCTGAACGCCGGGCGAGGGCTCCAGGTAATATTTCAACAGATGGGAGACATTCAGGTTGACGCTGAAGTCGCCGTATTGCGTCCCGCGCAGGCTCCACATGACGCCCAGGTCGATGCCCTCGACTTCCTGCGGCTGGAGGTTGTCGTACAGATCCTTGACGTAGAGGATCTCGCCTGCGGCCTGCAGCCCGGTTCCCGCGAAGATGGCCACGTCTTCCGGCGTCGGCGCGGCGCGAACCACGTTCGGATTGAAGCTGCCCTGCTTGCGCAGCAGGTAGTCCAGCGTCAGGGCGTTCTGACCGCGGAAGACGCCGACCATGCCGGTCTGCTTCACGTTCCACCAGTCGATCGTGATGGTGAAGTCTCCCAGCTGGGCCGGGGTGAAGTCAGGCTGAATCACCGTGCCGAACGACAAGGTCTCAGACTCTTCCGGCTGCAGGTTCGGGTTGCCCGCGCGTTGTTCGGCCACGTTGCGACGGATGCGGGCGGTGTTGACCGACGCCGCGTCCGAGAAGCCGGGGCGAATGGTCGGGCTGACGCAGCTACCCAGACCGGCGATGGCCGTGCGCCGGGTCAGGGCCTCGCAATAGGTCCAGTCCGTGCTGCTGTTGGAACGCGTCACGATGCTGGCGTTGATCTGCTCGAGGTTGGGGGCGCGGAAGCCCTGGGCCCAGGAGCCGCGCAGACGCAGGCCTTCGGCCAGATCCCACGCGACGGCGACCTTGGGCTTGGCGATGTCGCCGAAGTCCGAATAGTGCTCGTAGCGCCCGGCGATCTGGGCTTCCAGATTATGGACGAACGGGATGTTCATCTCGGGCGAGATGATGGGCACGGCCAACTCGGCATAGGCCGAATAGACCGTGCGGTCCCCTTCGGTGTCCGGGTTCATGGAGGAGTTGATCAGGTCGCCGTAGACCGCGCCGGAGGCGTCAGTGAAAGTGATGGTGCCGTCGATCCGCTCGTCACGGTCGTCCAGCTGGGTTTCACGACGGGCCTCGATGCCGGCCGCCATGCCCAGGTCCCCGGCGGGCAGGGCGAAGAGGTCGGGACGCGACACCTTGAAGTCCCACAAGGCCAGGCTGGTTTCGGTATAGCGCCGCAGCTTCTGGCGGATGGCGTCCAGCGCGACCTGGCTGCTGGGCGTGCCGTCGCCGAAGCTGGGATTGTTCAGGTCGCCGCCGTTGAACGGATTGTAGGCGTCGGCTGTGGAGAGGGCGAGTTGCTTCTGCAGAGCCGTTGTCGAGACGTTGTCGCTGATGTCTTCGGCGCTGGCCTCGGAGTAGAGGAGGGCGCTTTCCCAGTCCCAGCCGGCGATCTCGCCGCGCAGACCGCCCAGGGCGCGATACTGCTTGTTGGTGACATTGACCTCGATCGGACCCAGGTCGTCGAAGCGGTAGCCGCTAAGCAGCAGGTCGACGCCGCCGGCGGGCGCGGTGATGCCAGGCAGCCGGTTGGGGTTGGCGCCGCCGCCCGGCAGGGTCGTGGCCCCGAAAGGGTTGTAAAAGTTGGTCTTGGGGATGGTGAGGACGATCGACGACAGGGTGCTGATCGGCGCCTGCCAGGCGGTGGTTTCCGCCTGGTAATAGCCCAGCTCGCCGAAGGCCTCGACGCTGTCGTTCAGCTTGTACTTGCCGTTCAGGAAGAGGTTGAGGCGTTCGACCTTGGGCATGACGCTGACGCCCTGGGCCGCTGAGTCCGAATAGAGGCGCGAATCGATCGCGGTGCCCGACTTGAGGCAGAGGCCGGCGCCCAGCGCGGCGCTGCAGCCGGCGAAGCTGGACGGTTGCGTGCTGAAGGCCGTCAGGTTGGACGTCGCGCCGGGCAGGCGCACCGTGCCGCCGGTGGGACGAAACAGGCCCCAGGCCGTCAGGGACGAGCGGCTGTTCAGGGTGGTGGCGGTCTCGAAGCCGGTGCCGGCGAACAGCGGGCGCTTGTCCAGCGAGGCCGTGTAGTCCTGATCCGTCGTCGACAGCTCGGTGCGGTGATCATAGTTCAGGAAGGCTGACAGATTGCCCCGGCCGTCGAGGAAGTCGCGGCCGCCATAGGCGCTGAAGTTGGTTTCGCGCATGCCGGTGCCTTCGGCGCCGCCATACTGGGCCGAGACCGTCAGCCCGTTCAGGTCGTCGCGCAGAACGGTGTTGATCACCCCGGCCACGGCGTCAGCGCCATAGATGGCGGCGGCGCCGTCACGCAGAACCTCGAGGCGTCGCAGGCCTGTCACCGGAATGGCGTTGGTGTTGTAGGTCAGGACCGGGACCAGATGCTCGTTGGCCTGGCTGGTCGGGTGACCGACGACGCGACGGCCGTTCAGCAGCACCAGGGTGTTGCCGATGCCGAGACCGCGCAGGTTGACGGAACCGGTGTCGCCGCGCGCCGAGTTGGAGCTGGCGGGAAGGTAGGACGAGTTGAACGTCACGTCGCCCATCTGAGGGATCGACCGCATCAGGTCGTCGCCCGACGTCGCGGCGACGGCCAGAATCTGTTCTTCATTGACCACGGACACCGGCAAGGCCGCCGTCACCTTGGCGCCGCGGATTTGCGAGCCGACGACGACGATCTCGTCGACCTGCGTAGCCTGCCCCTCGGGCGCATCCTGAGCGACGGCGCCGGTCGCGGCGCCGAACAGCGCTGTTGTGGCCAACATGGCCGTCTTCAAGCTCCGACGAGCGAAGGTTGCACGCATGGTCTGGTTATCCCCGTTGGTGGTCATCGAACCCGGTATCCCCCGATGTTCGTCTTGGCGGCGGTCGGCGTTTTCTGGCGCGAGACGTCCGTCCGGGAGTGCGCGATTGAAACGAACTGCGTCTAACCCGGAGCTTTCCCCTCGAGCATGACTAGAAACGGACACAATCAAGCCGTCAACCACTCAAGGTTAAATATTGCTGTTATTCAATATAATGAGCAAGGTAATCACCTGTAATCGCCCTTGAGTTCGCTGTTTGAGCAATGCTATCGCTCTATTGAGGCCCTCTTATCACGAGGGCGGGTTGGGATTTCATCCCGTGAGCGGACGAAATCGCGCGAATTGTGACGGGGTGGCTATGCGTTCTCATTTGAAGATTATGGCGGTCGCGGCGGCGGCCCTGCTGGCCGCTGCGCCTGCCATGGCGCAGCAGGCGTCTGTCCAGACCCGGCCCGCCGTCGGCAGCGGCGGCGACATCGTCAACTACGGCCAGATCCACAGCCCGACCGTCGGACGGGGCGGCATGGTGGTGAGTCAGAGCGCCCTGGCGACCCAGGTCGGAGTGGACATCCTGAAGCAGGGCGGCAACGCCGTGGACGCCGCCGTGGCCGTGGCCTTCGCCGAGGCGGTGACCCTGCCGCGCGCCGGCAATATCGGCGGCGGCGGCTACATGATCGTCCACATGGCGGCGACGGCCGACCGTCCGGCGGCTGACATCGCCATCAACTATTACGGCACGGCGCCGCGCGCCACGACGCCGGACTTCCTGCTGGACGACAGCGGCAAGTTCGACCGGCGCGCCCCGTCCAGCTTCCGCAACGTCTCGGTGCCGGGCACGGTCGCCGGCATGTGGGAGGCGCACAAGCGCTTCGGGGTCCTGACCTGGGCCCAGGTCGTGGCGCCGTCGGTCAAGCTGGCCGAGGACGGCGTGATCCTGTCGGACGGCGAGGCGGACGCCACGGCGGGCCGCGCGAGCGTGCTGGCTACCGATCCCGGCGCGCGCGAAGCCTATCTGAAGGCGGACGGCACGCCCTATCGCGCCGGCGAGTTGTTCAAGCAGCCGCAACTGGCGTGGAGCCTGCGTCAGGTGCAGCAGGGCGGGGCTGACGCCTTCTATCGCGGCGAACTGGCCAGGAAGATCGTCGAGGGCGTACAGGCGCGCGGCGGCATCATGGACGAACAGGATCTGGCCGATTACCGCGCCGACGTGACGGCGCCCATCTGGTCCACCTATCGCGATCACCGCATCGCCTACATGCCGCCGACCGCCTCGGGCGTCAGCGTCGCCGAGGGGCTGAACCTGCTGGAGCACTTCCCCATGCGCGAGTTGCGCTGGGGCAGCGTCGACAGCCTGCACCTGATTTCGGAAGCGATGAAGATCGTTTCGTCGGACCGTCGCCTGATCGGCGGCGCGCCGCAGTGGACGACGCCTGCGCAAGGCCTGGCCAGCAAGGAATTCGCCGCCGAGCGGGTCAAGCTGATCTCGATGGACCGCTCGCTGGCGGCCGCCGACATTCCCGAGGGCAATCCCTATCCGTACGAGAGCCAGGACACGACCCACTATTCGGTGGCCGACGCCCACGGCAATGCGGTGTCGAACACCTATACCCTGTCCAATTCGTATGGCGCGCACGTCGCCCCGGTCGGGACGGGCATCCTGCTGAACAACTCGCTCGACAACTTCTCGTGGGGCTCGAACGGCCAGCCGAACTCGCCGGCGCCGGGCAAGCGTCTAGGCTCGACCATCACGCCGATGATCGTGTTTGACGACGAAAAGCCCTGGCTGGTCACCGGCACGCCGGGCGGCGGCTATATCATCGCCACCATGGTGCAACTGATCTCCAACGTCATCGACCACCAGCTGAACATCGCCGAGGCGGCCATGCGTCCGCGCCTGAATCAGGGCGGCGGCGACAGCCCGCTGGAGCTTGAAGGCGGCTTCTCGCCCGACGTCGAACGCCTGTTGGAGGCGCGCGGCCACACCGTCCGCCCGTCCATGACAATGGGCAGCACCCAGTCCATCATGATCGAGGGCGATCGATTCCTGGGCGCGGCGGACACCCGCCGGCCCGACGCCCTGGCGCTCGGCGTTCAGTAGCGGGCGTCCAGCAAGCTTCTAGTCTCAGTCAACCGCGGGGGGCGGCTCATGTTGCGCAAGGTTCTGCTGGCGAGCGTCGCCGGGTTGGTCGTGGCTGCCGGGGCGGCGCCGGTTCTGGCGCAAGCGGCAGGTCCGGCCGCCGCGACGGCCCCGGCATCCGCCTGGCAGGACGGTCTGTTCGGCGTGAAGCTGGATCGGCAAAAGGGCAAGGCTAGCGTGCGTCTGCCGGCGCCCGGCGCGGACGGGGTGCTGGGGCGCTATCTCTACCAACCGGGGTTGTCGGCCGGACTGGGCATGGACGGCGCCGGTCTGGATCGGTCGGGCCTGGGCCAGGCCCAGGTCCTCGCCTTTCGCAAGGTCGGCAATCGCGTCTTCGCCGAGTTCGAGAACACCCGCTTCCGCGCCGTTGACGCCGACGCCGATCAGGTGAAGGCGGTCGCCGCCTCCTTCTCGCCCTCGGTGGTCTGGTCCGGCGAAGTGGTCGAGACGGGCGCTGACGGATCGGTCAGCGTCGATCTGTCGAGCTTCCTCGAACGCGACGCGGTCAACGCCGTGGGCCGCCTGAAACGGGCGCGGCTGGGCTCGTTCAAGGCGGCGCCGACCCTGGGCTATCTGGACACAGACCAGACCCTGGTCTTCCCCGACAACGTCGAGTTCCAGACGGTCCAGACCTTCACCAGCGACGAGCCCGGAATGGAGCTGTCGCGCGTCGCGCCGGACTCCCGATCGGTCACTCTGACGGTGCGCCATTCGTTTATTCGACTGCCCGACGCGGGGTTCCAGCCGGTGTTGCATGACCCGCGTTCCGGCACCTCGGCCCAGGTTCTGGTGACGGACTTCGCCGCCGATCTGGATCAGCCGGTGGTCAGCCGTCTGGCGCGTCGCTTCCGACTGGAGAAGACCGATCCGACCGCCGCTCGCTCGGCGGTCAACAAGCCCATCGTCTTCTACGTCGATCGCGCAGCGCCCCAGGCCATTCGCGAAGCCCTCATCGAGGGCGGCAACTGGTGGGCGCAAGCCTTTGATCGCGCGGGCTACATCGACGCCTTCAGGGTCGAGCTGTTGCCCGAGGGCGCGCACCCGATGGACGCGCGCTACAACATCGTCTCCTGGGTCCACCGCGAGACGCGCGGCTGGTCCACCGGCGCCAGCGTCAATGACCCGCGCACCGGCGAGATCGTGCGCGGCGTGGTGCAACTGGGCTCTCTGCGTGACCGCCAGGACAAGATGATCTTCGAGGGTCTGGTCGGCGCGGCCAAGAGCGGCACGGGCGGCGAGGACGATCCCGACCGCCTAGCCTACCAGCGCCTGCGCCACCTGTCGGCGCACGAGATCGGCCACGCCCTGGGCATCGCCCACAACTTCGCCGCCTCGACCTATGAGGACCGGGCCTCGGTCATGGACTATCCGGCGCCCTGGGTCATCGCGGACGGCGAGCGTCTGGACTTCAGCCGCGCCTATACGACCGGCGTCGGGGCCTGGGATCGCTTTGTTGTCGACTGGCTGTATGGGGATGCGCCGGGCCAGGACCCGGTCGCGCGTCGCGCCGCGCTGGCGGCGGAAGCGCAAGCCAAGGGCTATCGCTTTGTCAACGACACCGACACCCGCCCCCTGGGCAGTCTGCAGCCCTACGCCGCCATGTGGGACAATGGGACCGACCCGACGGTCGAGTTCGCCAATGTCATGGCGGTGCGGCGCATCGCCCTGTCGCGCTTCGGCTTGGCCAACCTGCCGGCGGGCGCGCCGGCGGCGGACCTGCGCCGGGTCATCGTGCCCATCTACCTCTATCATCGCTATCAGACCACGGCGGTCGGGCGGCAGATCGGCGGCGTGGACTATGGCTACGCCATCAGCGGCGACGGCCACGAGCGGGCCGAGGTTGTGCCCGCCGACAAGCAGCGTGCGGCCCTGGAGGCCTTGATGCAGGCCCTGTCGCCGGCCGAACTGGACGTGCGTGACGACCTGATCGACCTGCTGTCATCGGCCCAGTCGGGCAATACCGACCGGCAGACGGAGATCGAGCTGTTCGAGGGCAAGACCGACGCGGTCTTCGATCCGTCCTCGGCGGCGGCGGCGGCGTCCCAGGTGGTGTTCGAGACCCTGCTGGCGCCCGAGCGTCTCAATCGTCTGGTCGAGCAGCAGCGTCGTGATGCGGGTCAGTTGGGCCTGACCGAGGTGCTGGATCGGGTGGGGACGGCTGTGGGGCCGGGGGCTGGCCTCAGCCCGCGTCAGGCGGAACTGCGTCGTGTGACGCGCGCCCGCTACGCCGCCTATCTGGCCGCTCTGATCCAGGGCAAGGATCTGTCGTCCACGGCGCAGGGCGCGGTGCGTGACAGCGCGCGGCGGTTCGGCGAGCAACTGAAGCGTTGCCGCGGCGACCGGCTGGAAACGGCGCAATGCGCCTGGCTGGCCGAGGCCCTGACCGGGCCGGTCGACGGGCTGAAGGCGCTCAGTGAAACCCTGCCGGTAGTTCAGCCCGTGCCGCCGGGCGCGCCGATCGGCGGCGGCGAGTGGCATTGAGCGACCGGCTGGCGGGGGCTTAACGCTCTCGCCAGGTCTTGCCCGTGACGCCTTCGTAGTTGGTTGCGTGATAGACGCCGCGGGCCACGGCCCGGGCCAGGACGTCGGCGGCGACGTTGCCGAGTTGAGCGACCGCGACCTGACGCATGGCCGGGTTCTCAATGACCTTCTTGCCGGTGGACAGGCAGAACAGGGTGTCGCCGTCGAAGGGGGCATGGGAAGGGCGGATGGCGCGGGCCATGCCGTCCTGGGCCATGATGGCCATGCGCTGAAGCTCGACACGGGTCAGGGCCACGTCGGTGGCGATGCAGGCGATGGTGGTGTTCTCGCGCGGGCGGGCGCCGAACTTGGACAATCCCCAGTCCTCGGCCGAGGCGTGCAGGCCTGACGATCCCATCCCGCCGAACTCGTCGCCGATCTCATAGGGGGCGGCCCAGAAGGTCTTGCCGCCCGGCGCCACGACCGAGCCGACGCTGTTGACCGCGACGATCGCCCCGACCGTCCAGCCCGAAGCCATGAGGGCGGAGGCCGAGCCTATGCCGCCCTTGAGCGCCCCGGCCTCGGCGCCATAGCCCGCGCCAGCGGTGCCCAGATCGAAGCGGTCGCCCGCCGCCTCCAGCGCCTGAACCGACAGGCGGCGGTAGGGCGGCTCCATCTCCCAGGCCTTGTTCCCGCCATTGGCCAGGTCATAGAGGCAGGCGGTCGGGATGATGGGCGACGGGGGCACGCCCGGCGCGCCGCCCATGCCGTAGCCGCGCCCGCGCATGCCCATCCAGGCGGCGACGCTGTCGGCCGAGCCTAGGCCATAGACCGAACCGCCCGACAGGATGATGGCGTCCACCTCCTGCACTAGGTTCTCAGCCCGCAGCACGTCGGTCTCGCGCCCGGCGGGACCCCCGCCGCGCACGTCCACGGCGGCGACGGCGGGCTTTTCGGCCAGGATGACGGTGACGCCGGTTCGGACGCCCGCGTCATGCGCCTGACCCACCTTGATGCCTTCGACGTCGGTGATGAGGTTCAGCGGCCCGGTGCGGCCCGAGGCGCGGGCGGCGGACTGTGCCGCCGGCTTGGCGCTGGCGACGCCGGCTGCGGAGGCGGCGGCGCCGATCAGGGCCGAGCCGAGGACGGTTCTGCGGTTCATCCGGCGGTTTCCTTTTCCAGAGCGTGATTGCGAACCAGATCCGGCGTCGCCGCCAGAAGTGTCTGCGTATAGGGGTGCGAAGGGGCGGCGAAGACGGCGGCGGTTTCGCCCTGTTCGACGATCTTTCCGGCCTGCATGACCAGCAGACGATCCGTCACCGTCCGCACAACCGTCAGGTCGTGGGTGACGAAGAGGTAGGACAGGCCCAGGCGGTCCGACAGGTCGGCCAGCAGGTCCAGCACCTGGGCCCGCACCGATACGTCGAGGGCCGAGACCGCCTCGTCCAGACAGATAACCGAGGGCTCGGTGATCAGGGCGCGGGCGATGGCGATGCGCTGGCGCTGGCCGCCAGAAAACTCGTGCGGATACTTGTCGCCGGCCGAGGCGGGCAGGCCGACCTGATCCAGCATCTGATCGACCCGGCGGCGGGCCTCGGCGGGCGACGGTTGAGCGTCCAGCAGGTGGAAGTTCTCGGCCACCAGCCGCGCCACGGTCCAGCGCGGATCGAAGCTGCCATAGGGGTCCTGGAAGACCACCTGAATATCGCGGCGGATGGCTTTCAGCGCCGCGCCCCTGGCCGCCGTGATGTCGCGGCCCTTGACCCGAACGCGGCCGGCCTGCGGGGTTTCCAGAGCCAGGATGGCGCGCAGCAGGGTGGACTTGCCGCAGCCGCTCTCGCCGACCAGACCAACGCTCTCGCCCGGCTGGATCGACAGGCTCACTTGATCGACGGCGCGGAATGTCCTGGCCTTGCCGAACAGGGCGGGCGCGCCGCCGTATTCGCGCACCAGACCCTCGACCTGCAGCACCGGGGCGGCGTCGGCCTGCGGGCGGCTGCGTCGCTTAGGGGCGTGGGTGGCGTTGGCCAGCAGGCGTTGGGAATAGGGATGGGCCATGCCGGTGCGAATGCGCGCGACGGGGGATTCCTCGACCAGTTCGCCATCCTTCATCACCGCCACGCGGTCGGCGGTTTCGGCCACGACGGCGAGATCGTGGGTGATAAGGATCAGGCCCATGCCGTCCTCGCGCACCAGCCGCGTCAGCAGGTCCAGCACCTGGGCCTGCGTCGTCACGTCCAGCGCCGTCGTCGCCTCGTCCGCGATCAGCAGCCTGGGCGTCAGGGCGATGGCGATGGCGATGGCCACGCGCTGCCTCTGGCCGCCCGACAGTTCGTGCGGGAAGCGGCTTAAGGGGAAGCGTTCGGCGGGAAGGCCGACGCGGTCCAGCACGGCTCGGGCGACGGCGAGGGCCTCCTTGCGCGACGCGCCCTTGTGCAGACGCACCGTCTCGGCGACCTGATCGCCGATGGTCATGACGGGGTTCAGGGCCGTCATCGGCTCCTGAAAGATGATGCCGACGTCGCGGCCGCGCACCTTTTGCAGGGCGGCGTCGGGGGCCCCGGATATGAGCTGGCCGTTCAGGCGGATCTCGCCGGTCACGGCGGCGCGCGGCGGCGTCAGGCCCAGCACGGCCAGCGCGGTCATGGACTTGCCCGAGCCGCTTTCGCCGACCAGGCCGAGGATTTCGCCGGGAGCGACCGACAGGCTGACGTTCTTGAGGATGGGCGTCTGCCCGATCGACAGGCTGAGGTCGCGGATGTCGAGGACGGTCATGCTCAACGCTCCCGCCGCACGCGCGGGTCGAACAGGTCGCGCAGGCCGTCGCCGGTCAGGCTTAGGCCCAGCACGGTCACGAAGATGGCCAGACCCGGCATGACAGCCAGCCAGGGAGCAAAACCGATCATGGTCTGGGCCTCGGCCAGCATCCGGCCCCAGCTGGGCATGGGCGGCTGAGCGCCGAGACCGACGTAGGAGAGCCCGGCCTCGGCCACGATGCCGACGGCGAACTGGATCGCGGCCTGCACGACCAGCAGGCTCATCAGATTGGGCAGGATGTGCTGGAGCGAGATCAGGGCCTTGGACTTGCCCGCCGTGCGCGCCGCCAGGACGTATTCGCGGGTCCACAGCCCCATGGCCGCGCCGCACGCCACGCGGGTGAAGACGGGGATGTTGAACAGGCCGATGGCGATGATGGCGTTGATCGCCCCGGGGCCGAAGACGGCGGTGATCATCACCGCCAGCAGCAGGGCGGGGAAGGCGAAGATCAGGTCGTTGCCGCGCATGACCAACTCGTCGACCCAGCCGCCGCGCGCGGCCGCGGTCAGGCCCAGAGGCACGCCGATCCCGGCGCCGATGCCGACGGCGACCAGGGCCACGGCCAGCGAGTTCTGCGCCCCGACCATGATCATCGACAGGACGTCGCGGCCGAAATGGTCCGTGCCGAACGGGTGGGCGTCGTTGGGGGCGGTCAACTTGGCGGCGATGTTCACCGCCTCGACCTCATAGGGCGTCCAGACGAAGGCGATCAGGGCGGTCAGGACCACCACGGCGGTCAAGGCCGCGCCGACGATCAACGAAAGCGGCCAGCGGACGCGCGACTTGGCGGCCAGGGCAGGGGCGTCGGTCATGCGCGGCGTCCCCTCAGGCGCGGATCAGCAAACAGATAGGCCAGGTCGATCAGGAAGCTGACCAGAACCACGGCGAAGACCAGCACCACCACCACGCCCTGCACCACGATCAGGTCGCGCTGGGTGATGGCCTGGAAGACCAGTCGGCCCAGACCGGGCAGGGAGAAGACGTTCTCGATGATGATGCCGCCGGCCAGCAGGAAGGGGAACTGCAGGCCCAGAATGGTCAGGACCGGGATCCAGGCGTTCCTCAGGGCGTGGCGCCACAGGGCCTGATTGACCGACAGCCCCTTGGCGCGGGCCGTGCGGACATAGTCCTCGTTCATGGTGTCGAGCAGGGCGGTGCGCAGGACGCGGGCGAGGATGGCGGCCTGGGGCGCGGCCAGGGCCATGGCAGGCAGGATCAGGGCCTTGAAAGCGGGCCAGACGCCCTGGCTCCAGCCGGGGAAACCGCCGGCCGAGAACCAGCCCAGGTTCACCGAGAACAGCAGGATCAGCAGCATGGCGATCCAGAAGTTGGGCAGGGCCACGCCGACCTGGGTGACGCCGATCAGGCCGGTGTCGACCGCCGTGCCGCGACGGCTGGCGGCCATGACGCCGATGGGCAGGGCGACGGCCAGCGACAGGACGGTGGCCATCAGGGCCAGGGGCGCCGAGACGGCCAGACGTTCCGCGATCAGGCCGCCGACCGGCACCTGATAGGTGTAGCTGGTCCCGAACTGGCCGGTCAGCAGGTCGCCCAGCCAGGCGAGGTAGCGTTCGACGCCTGACCCCTCCAGCCCCATCTGCTGACGCAGGGCGGCGATGGAGTCCGGGCTGGCGTTCAGCCCCATCATGTAGCTGGCCGGGTCGCCCGGCACGACCTGCAGCAGCAGGAAGATGACCACCGTCGCCGCCAGCAAGGTCAGGGCGTGGCCGCCCAGCTTCTTCAGCATCCAGCTGACGCCGAAACGCCAACCGACGAAGGCCAGCAGAGCCGCGCCCGCGACCAGGCTGATCCAGCCCCAGGGCAGGCCGCCGCCGGTCCGCTCGGCGGTCGTCGCGCCAACCGCGCCCGCGCCGGTGAGCCAGACCCCCGACACGTCGTTCGCGGCGATGGGGGCGTTGATCCACAGGCCGTTCAGGTCGGCCTTCCACACGCCGATGCGCGAGGACTGGAACAGGAAGGTGTTGACCGCGTCTTCGCTGATGCGGCGTTGCAGATCGCCCAGCAGCCGCAGCCGCGTCGGCTCGTCAGGGGCGGCCTCAACCTGGGCCAGCAGGGCGTCGAAGGCGGGGCTGTCGTAGCCGAAATAATAGTCCTTGCGGCCATAGATGTCGTAATCCATCGGCTCGACATGTTCGACGATGGTCAGGTCGAACTGGCGGCGCTTGAACACCTGATCCAGCCACTGGGCCCATTCCAGATTTTCGATCTTCACCCGAATGCCCGCCTGCGCCAGTTGCGAGGCCAGCACCTCGCCGCTGCGTCGCGCATAGGGGCGGGGCGGCAGGCGCAGGGTCACGTCGATGCCGTTGGGATAGCCCGCCTCGGCCAGCAGCTGACGCGCCTTGGCGACATCGTGCGGATAGGCGCCGGTCAGGTCGACATAGCCCGGCGCCTGACGCGAATAATGGCTGCCGATGGGCTGGCCAAAGCCGAACATGGCCCCCTGGATCAGGGCGTCGCGGTCGATGGCGTAGGACAGGGCGCGGCGCACCCGAACGTCGTTGAATGGGGGCCTGGTGTTGTTGATCCCCAGGATGACCTTGCCCTCGGACGCGCCGACGACCACGCGGAAGCGCGGGTCGCGCTGGAACTGGGCCACGTTTTCCGGCGCGGGATAGTTGGGGAAGGCGTCCACGTCGCCGGCGCTGACGGCGGCGAAGGCGGCGGTCGGGTCGCTGATGAAACGGAAGACGACGGTGTTCAGGCGCGGGGCGGGACCCCAGTAGCCAGGCCAGCGGGACAGGGTCAGCTGGCTGCCGCGCCGCCAGCTGTCAAAGCGGAAGGGGCCGGTGCCGACAGGCGAGACCGCGTTGGTCGCCGCGCTCTTGGGCGAGACCATGACGGCGTCGCCCCAGGCCAGGACATAGGGCAGGGTCGCCATCGGCCGCGACAGACGGATGCGCAGGGTCGCCGGGTCGATGACCTCGACGCTCTGGATCGGTGCGAACAGGGCTTTCTGGGCGTTGGTCGAACCCTCGGCGGTTATCCGGTCCAGCGAGAACTTGGCGGTCGCGGCGTCGAACGGCGCGCCGTCCTGGAAGGTCACGCCGCGTCGCAGGTGGAAGGTCCAACTGAGGCCGTCGGGCGCGGCCTCCCACGATTCCGCCAGGGCGGGGGCCAGGGCGCCGTTCTGGGTCAGCCGGGTCAGGCCCTCGAAGATGTTGCCATAGACGACCTCGTCCACGGCGGCGGCGGCGCCCGAGGTCGGGTCGAGGTTCGGCGGCTCCAGCGGCAGCCCCAGCACCAGACGGTCGCGGGCGGGCGCGGCGTGGGCGTCAGGCGCGGGCGCGAAAACGGTCAGGCCGATCAGCAGCGCAGCCGACAGCAGCGTGCGGCTCAGCCGATCCCATGCCCTAAGCCCCAAACCCCGCTTCACGCAGTCCCGCCTCCCGTTTGATGATGCAGCATCGCCCAAATCGCGCGCGGCGTCAGGGCGTGTTTCGCAGAATGTCGGCCAGCCGTCCGATCAGTTCGTCGATCTGTTCGCGGCTGATGATCAGCGGCGGCGACAGGGCGATGACATCGCCAGTGACGCGGATCAGCAGCCCCTCGTCAAAGGCCTGGTGGAAGACCTCGGTCGCGCGGGCGCCGGGGGCGTCGGGGCGCGGGGCCAGCTCGACAGCGGCGACCATGCCCAGATTGCGGATGTCGATGACGTGGGGCAGGCCCTTCAGGCTGTGCACACCCTCTTCCCAATAGGGCGCAAGGTCGGTCGCGCGCTGGAACAGGCCCTCGCTGTCGTAGACGTCCAGCGTCGCCAGCCCGGCGGCGGCGGCCAGCGGATGGCCGGAATAGGTGTAGCCGTGGAAAAATTCGATGCCGGGCGCCGAGGCGTCGTTGACCACGGCCTCGTAGATCTCGCCGCGCACCCCGACCGCGCCCATCGGCACGGCGCCATTGGTCAGGCCCTTGGCGCAGACCAGCAGGTCGGGAATGACGCCCAGGGTCTCGGACGCCGTGGCCCCGCCGATGCGACCGAAGCCGGTGATGACCTCGTCGAAGATCAGCAGGATGCCGTGGCGGGTCGCGATCTCGCGCAGCCGCTCCAGATAGCCAATGGGCGGCACGATCACCCCGGCCGAACCCGACAGGGGCTCGACGATGACGGCGGCGATGGTCTCGGCGCCGTGCTCGGCGATCAGGACTTCCAGTTCGTCGGCCAGATGCGCGCCCCAGGTCGGCTGGCCGCGTGAGAAGGCGGCCTCCTCCAGGTTCAGCGTATGCGACAGGTGATCGACGCCGGGCAGGGTGGGGAAGCCGCGTTTGTTGTTCTCCAGACCCCCGACGGAAATGCCGCCGAAGCCGACGCCGTGATAGCCCTTCTGCCGTCCGATCAGTCGGGTGCGCCCTTCGAAGCCCCTGGCCTTCTGGTATGCGAGGGCGATCTTCAGCGCCGTATCGACGCCTTCGGAGCCGGAGCCGGCGAAGAAGACATGGTCGATGTCGGCGGGGAACAGCAGCCCGAGGCGAGCGGCCAGTTCGAAGACCAGAGGGTGGCCCAGCTGGAAGGTCGGGGCGTAGTCGAGAATTTCAGCCTGGCGCTGGATCGCCTCGACGATGGGCTTGCGCGCGTGGCCGGCGTTGACGCACCACAGGCCCGCCGTGCCGTCCAGGATCGGACGGCCGTCAGGCGTGAAGTAGTGCATGTCGCGAGCCGAGGCCAACAGCCGCGGATGCGCCTTGAAGCTGCGGTTCGCGGTGAACGGCATCCAGAAGGAATCCAGGTCGTTGGCGGCCCGTGTGGTCATGCAAGCATCCTCTCGAGACGACCAGTAGCGGATGAATGGCCGGGGAAGGAAAGACTGTTATTGGCGCGACTTAACCTGCTGATTTTACGCCAACAGGCAGCGCATTGATCAGGATCGTGGACGTCATGATCAGGGGCGGGCTGGAAGGCGTACGGACACCCTCCAGCCCGGCGGCGGCGCTCAATACTGCAGGCTGAGGCGCGCGCCGATGGTGCGGGGCCGACCCGGTTGGGCGATGTCGGCGCTGGTGAAGAAGTTGCGGGTCAGGTCGTATTCCTGATCGAACAGATTGCGCGCCCAGAAGGTGACGGACCAGTTGGCCGCCTCCGGTCCCATGGTTACGCTGGCGTTGGCCAGCCAGTAGTCCGGCACGTCGTATTTGGCGCCCAGCCACGACGGATACTCGTCCCGATAGGAGTAGTTGGTCTCGGCCGTCACGGCGAAGCCGCTGACGGTCCAGTCGTAGCTGATCGAACCGGCGTAGCTGATCGCGGGGAAGAGGATCGGGTCGCCCGCCTTGTCTTCAAAGACGGCCATGTTGGCGGCGCGGGACGCGGCGACGTCGAGGGCTTCGTACTCGTCATACTCACCCTTCTTGTAGCTGAGCGACTGGCTGATGCGGAGGCCCTGGACGGGCCTCAGCACGGCCTCGAGCTCAGCGCCCCAGATATGGGAGGACGGAGCGTTGGCGAAGCGGCCGACGGGACCGTTCGCGCCCCAGACCGCCGACAGGACCTGCTGGTCGGTATAGTCGTAGTAGTAGGCCGCGCCGTTGATCTGAACGGCGCGCGACGGATCAGCTTTGAAGCCCACTTCGTAGGCCCAGAGGATCTCGGGGTTGAAGGGCTCGATACCGCTGCGGTCGCCGGTGTTGTAGGTGGTGAATCCGCCCGACTTGGCGCCCCGGCTGGCCGAGCCGTAGATCAGGATGTTGTCGGAGGGTTTGAACTCCAGCGCCGCCTTGCCGGTCAGGGGCGTCATCTTGGTGTCGACGCTGGTCGGCGGCAGGGCCGTGGCGCCGCCAAAGGCCGAGCCGAAGCCCTGAAGCTCGCGCGTCTCTTCCTCGTAGCGCAGGCCCAGGATGGCCTTCAGTTGGCTGGTGAAGGCGTATTCCGCCTGCCCGAACAGGCTCCAGGACTCGACCGACTGGTCGTAGGTGACCTGGGCGTAGGTGCCGTAGATGTCGATGAAGTCCGAGAAGTAGCGCTCGTTCAGATCCTGCTTGGAATAGTAGAATCCAGCGACCCAGGTCAGGGCGCTGTCGTTGTCGGAGGCCAGGCGCAGTTCCTGGGAGAGCACGTCCACGTCGCTGCCGAAGAAGGTGTCGGCCTCGGCCGAGGCGCTTGAATCCCAGTCGCCGTATTCGCTGCGGTCCAGGGTCTCGTAGCTGGTGATGCTGGTCAGGTTCATGCCCTTGAGCGCCAGGTTGGCGTTCAGCGATGCGCCCCACGCCGAGTTGTCCCGGCCCGGCTTGTCCGTGACGTCGCGTCCGATGGAGGCGGCGAAACGCGGCGACAGGCCCCAGCCGGTCTTGGAGTGATCCCTGTCGGCGGGAATGGTTGGGCCGGTTCCCCCGCGTGTTCGCAGGTCGCTGAGCAAATACAGGCCCTGGTTTTCGGACTTGTCGATGCCGCCGTGGACGTCGAGCAGTAGGGACAGGGTCTCGCTGGGATCCCAGGCCAAGAGGGCGCGGGCGCCGGTGCGGTCGGCGTCGCCGAGCGATTCTCCCGTCGTGCGATTGCGCTGCCAGGCGCCGCCCTGTTCGGTCGAGACGGCCAGACGGCCGCGCAGGCCGCCCGCCAAGGGGCCTGAGACATGGCCCTCGGCGCGGAAGAGGTCATGGCTGCCCCATTCGGTCATCAGACCGGCCGACAGGTCCTCGGTCGGGCGCTTGGTGACGAAGCTGATGGCGCCGCCGGTGGTGTTGCGGCCGTAGAGGGTGCCTTGTGGACCGCGAAGCACCTCGACCCGGTCGATGTCGAAGATCAGACCCTGGGTCATGACCGGGACCGGATAGGCGACCTCGTTCACATAGACCCCGACGGTGGGCGAGTTGTTCGAGGCGTAGTCCTGGAAGCCGACGCCGCGCATGCGGAACTGTGCGGCGCCGCCGCCGAAGGCTGGCTCGACCTCCAGATTGGGGGTGACGTTCTGAAGCTGGTTGACGTTGGTGACGCCCTGCTGGATCAGGGCTTCGCCGCTGAGCACGCTGAGGGCGATGCCGACATCCTGGGCCGCCTGTTCGCGGCGCTGGGCGGTGACGATGACTTCGTCGATCGTCGTGGCCGGATCGGGCGGCGCCTGTTGCGCCATGGCGGTGGTGGAACACAGGGCCGCGAGCGCCCCGGCGGATACGCTGACCAAAAGACGATTCATCGCCTCATCCCTCCCAATGAAACCGCGCAGATCGTTCTGGGCGATCTTGCTGCGGTCGAACGGGCCGAACGGCCCGAACCCCTGCATATTCCTCAGACCGAAGACATTGTGCAACGCAACAACCTTGACGCTGTCTGGGTCTTCCTCCCGGTGTCACTCATTCGTCACGCACGAAGTAGTCGTCTAAAAGGATAGGGTCGCAAGCCTGTTTCTTCTAAAGCTCATGAGGCTGAGAACGCTTGGAATTTTATTTTTCTTGATCAGTATTCCGATCAATCGCAACGCAGCATCAGAAGGTCGGCGGCGTGCAGGCGCTGATGACCACGCAAGGGACGTCGCCCACGTTGCGAAACCGGTGGGGCAAGGTGCTGGGAAAGAGGTAGCCGTCGCCTGCTTTCAGAACGCGCGACTGGCCGTCGACCGTGACTTCGAGGCGACCGGAAATGACCAGGCCGCCTTCCTCGCCTTCATGGGACAGCATGACACGGCCGCTGTCGGAGCCGGGCTGATAGGTCTCATGAAGGATCTGCAGGCTGCTGTCCTGGCCCGAACCGAGCTGGCGATAGGAGACCTCGCCGCGCGAGATGTCGGTCAGTTCGTCGTGGCGATAGAAGTGCTTGGTCGGGGTCTCGAACTCGGAGCTGAAGAATTCACCCAGGGACACGCCGGCGGCGTCCAGCAGGCGTTTCAGCGAGCCGACCGATGGGCTGGTGCGGCCGCTTTCGACCAGGCTGACGGTGCTGGACGGCACCCCCGCCTTTCTGGCCAGGGCGCGCTGGGACAGGCCCAGCCGGTCCCGCAGCGCCCGCAGGCGCGGACCGATGATGTTGTCGCCTTCGTCGCCATCGCCACGCGCCATCTGCGTCATCCTTGCTTGCGGGTCAGCAGGCTGTAGGCCGCTCTAGCCATGACCTTGGCCGAGTTGGTCATGTCGTCGATGCCGACCCATTCATCGGGCTGGTGCGCCAGATCAAGCACGCCGGGTCCGTAGGCGATGCAGTCCTTCAGCTTGCCGATGCGGTCGATGTGCTTCTGATCATAGGTGCCGGGCGAGCAGACGAACTGGGCCTTCTTGCCCAGAACCGTCTCGATGGCGGCGGCGGTGGTGCTGGCGACCGGCCCGTCGCGGTCGGCCATGCTGGGCGCCACTTCGAACAGGTCGCGCATCTCGTAGCGGAAGCCGTGGCGCTGGGCCGCCAGCCCGTCGAGGATGGCCTTCACCTCGCCCTTCACGTCGTCCAGCGTCTCCTCGATCAGGAAGCGACGGTCGATGATCATGCGCGTCGAATCGGCGACGCAGGGCGCGGGCAGGCCGTCGAAACCCTCGGCCTGACCGCCGTGGATGGAGTTGATGTTCATGGTCGACTGGCGGGCGCCCTCGGGCACCACCGGCATGTCTGAATGGCGGCCCGCCATGGCCGGATAGAGCTTGTCCTCAAAGGCCTGCATCACCGCATTCATGTGGCGGATGGCGGAATCACCGAGGAAGGGCATCGAGCCGTGGGCGATGCGGCCCTTGGTCTCGATCTCGGCCCACCAGACGCCGCGGTGGCCGATGCAGACCCGATCCACGTTCAGCGGCTCGGGGATGATGACGTGATCGACGCGCGGGGTGGAGAACCAGCCGCGCTCGGCCAGATAGGCGACGCCGCCGTAACCGCCGGACTCCTCGTCCACGGTGCCGGAAATCTCCAGCGCGCCCGGCAGGGGCAGGCCGGAATCGATCAGGGCTTCAACCGCGATGATGGAGGCGGCCAGGCCGCCCTTCATGTCGCAGGCCCCCCGGCCATAGACGCGGCCGTCCTTCACCTCGCCGCCGAAGGGATCGACGGTCCAGCCGGCGCCGACCTCGACCACGTCGATATGGCTGTTGAAGTGGACGCAGGGGCCAGGCTCCGACCCAGTCCAGCGGGCGATGATATTGGTGCGGGGGTACTGGTCGCTGTCGCCCGGCGAGCCTTCGCCGCGCACATATTCGACGGTGAAGCCGCGCTTCTTCAGCCGCTCGCCGATGTATTCGGCGCAGGGACGATAGGCCTCGCCTGGCGGGTTGATGGTGGGAAAGCGGATCAGGTCCTGGGTCAGGGCGACCAGTTCGTCGGTGCGCCCGTCGATCAGGTCCATGACGGTCTGCATTGTGGGGGCGCTCATCGGTCGGACCTCATGCGGACGTGGACAGGTGGTCGAGCGCGGCCAGCACCGCGTCGGTCATCTGAAGGGTGGAGACGGGGGCGACGCCGGCCTCGGCGATGTCGGGGGTGCGGACGCCCTGGGCCACGACGCGGCGCACCGCGCGCTCCAGCAGGTCCGCCTGTTCAGGGGCGTCGAAGGAGTGACGCAGGCACAGGGCGAAGGACAGGATGGTCCCGATGGGATTGGCGATGCCTTGTCCCGCAATATCGGGCGCCGACCCGTGGATCGGCTCATACAACGCGCGGCTGCGGCCGGGGTTTTCCAGCCCCGACAGCGAAGCCGAGGGCAGCAGGCCCAGCGACCCGGTCAGGGCCGCCGCCGCGTCCGACAGGATGTCGCCGAACAGGTTGTCGGTGACGATGACGTCGAACTGGGCGGGACGTCGCACCAACTGCATGGCGCAGTTGTCGGCGTACATATGGCTCAGCTCCACGTCGGGATAGTCGGCGGCGACCTCGCTGGCTACGGTGCGCCACAGGGCGCCGGTCTCCATGACATTGGCCTTGTCCACCGAGCAGACGCGGCCCTGGCGGCCGCGCGCGATCTCGAAGGCGACGCGGCAGACGCGAGCGATCTGGCCTTCCGTATAGGCCTGGGTGTCATAGGCGCGGCGCTGGCCGTCAGGGCCGACCTCATTGGCGCGCGGCAGGCTGAAATAGACCCCAGCCGTCGCCTCGCGCACGATCAATATGTCGAGCCCCCGGATCAGTTCGGGCTTCAGCGCCGAGGCGTCCAGCAGTTCGTCAAAACAGACGGCGGGGCGCAGATTGGCGTAGAGGTCCAGCGCCTGACGCAGGCGCAGAATGCCCATCTCGGGCCGCTGGGCGCGGGGCAGGTGGTCCCACTTCGGCCCGCCGACGGCGCCGAACAGGACGGCGTCAGACGCCAGCGCCTGATCCACGACGTCCTCGCTGACGGGCGCGCCCACCGCGTCGATGCTGGCGCCCCCGGCCAGGCCCTCGCTCAGTTCCAGCCGCAGCCCGGCGTTGCGGCCAAACCAGTCGGCGACGCGCAGGGTCTCGCGGATGATCTCGGGCCCGATGCCGTCGCCGGGCAGGACCAGCAGCTTGAAGGGGCGGTCAGATGCAGCGGCCACCGTCCACCTCCATGGCCACGCCGGTGATCATCGAGGCGTCGTCCGAACAGAGGAAGGCCGCAGCCGCCCCCATGTCCTCGGGCGTCGAGAAGCGACCTATGGGGATGGAGGCCAGGAACTTTGCCCGAATCTCGGGCGTGTCCTCGCCCATGAAGGTCTTCAGCAGCGGCGTCTCGCCCGCCACCGGATTCAGGGCGTTCACCCGTACCTGGAAGGGCGCCAGCTCGACCGCCATGGCCCGCGTCGCCGTGATGACCCAGCCCTTGGAGGCGTTGTACCAGGTCAGGTTGGGCCGGGGGCTGACCCCGCCGGTCGAGGCGATGTTCAGAATGGCGCCGGAGCCTTGCGCCTTCATCCCCGGCACGAAGGCCTTGGACATCAGGTAGATGGAACGCATGTTGACGTTGGCGATGCGATCGAAGGCTTCGTCCGACAGCTCGTCCAGCGGCTGAGGCGTATGACCGACCCCGGCGTTGTTGACCACGATGTCGACCCCGCCCAGCAGGCGGTGGGCCGTCTCGGCCAGGGCGGAGACGTCGGCGGCGCTGGACACATCGACCTTTACGCCCAGATCGGCGTCGCCCAGTTCGGCGGCCAGCGCGCGGGCCGCCTCGCCGTTCAGATCGGCGACGATGACGCGGGCGCCTTCCTCGGTGAAGCGACGCACGATCCCGGCGCCGAAGCCCGAGGCCCCGCCCGTGACGATGGCGCGCTTGCCCTCCAGCCGCCTTGCTCTGTTCTCCCCCAAGACGCCTGCTCCCTATCCGTGATGGGCCGCGACGGTCTTGAGGGTGGTGAAGGCGTAGAGCGCCTCGAACCCCTTCTCGCGACCGTGACCCGACTTGCCGACGCCGCCGAAGGGCAGTTCGACCCCGCCCGCCGCGCCGTAGTTGTTGATGAAGACCTGTCCGGCCCGCAGCCGTTTCGCCAGCCGCATCTGCCGCCCGCCGTCGGCGGTCCAGACCCCGGCGACCAGGCCGTAGTCGGTGCCGTTGGCGATGGCGACGGCCTCCTCCTCGGTGTCAAACGGGATGACGACGACGGCGGGGCCGAAGATTTCTTCCTGCGCCAGGGCATGATCCGGCGCCACGCCCGCGAACAGGGTGGGGCGCACATAGTGGCCGCCTGTGGGGGCGTCGGCGGCGATCTCGCCCTGAGCCACGATCAAACCGGCCTGGGCGCCGAGGTCCAGGTAGCGGTCGACCATCGCCTTTTGCCGCGCTGATATCAGCGGCCCCACGTCGCGGTCGTCGATGGCGGCGCCGACCTTCAGCGCGCGATAGCGTTCTGACATCCGCGCGACCACCGCGTCATAGACGCCGCGCTGGACCAGGACGCGCGACCCGGCAGAGCAGGTCTGGCCCGCGTTCTGGACCCCGGCGTTGACGAGGAAGGGCAGGGCCTTGTCCAGATCGGCGTCGTCGAACACCAGCTGGGGCGACTTGCCGCCCAGTTCCAGCGTCACCGGCACGGCGTTGACCGCCGCCGCCTGCTGGATGGCCACGCCGACCCCGGTAGAGCCGGTGAAGGACAGGTGGTTCACCCCCGGATGCGCCGCCAGCGCCGCGCCGGCCTCGGCCCCCGTCCCGGTCACGACGTTCAGCGCCCCGGCGGGCAGGCCGCAATCCTCGGCGATGTGAGCAAAGGCCAGCGCCGTCAGCGAGGCCTGCTCGGCGGGCTTCAGCACCGCCGCATTGCCGACCGCCAGCGCCGCGACCACGGAGCGACCGATGATCTGCATCGGATAGTTCCAGGGAATGATGTGGCCCGTCACCCCGTGCGGCTCGCGCAGGGTGTAGACCGTATAGCCGTCGAGGAAGGGGATGGTCTCGCCGTGCAGCTTGTCCGCCGCCCCGCCATAGAACTCCAGATACCGCGCCAGGGCGACCACATCGGCCCGCGCCTGTTTCAGCGGCTTGCCGACATCCAGCGCCTCAAGCTCGGCCAGCATGTCGATGCGGGCCTCGACCTCGCGCCCCATGCGCGCCAGCACCCGCCCGCGCTCGGCGGCCGTCATGCGGCCCCAGGGGCCGTCCAGCGCCGTCCGGGCGGCATGCACCGCCGCGTCGATATCCTCGGTTCCGCCCGCCGCCAGCCTTCCCAGGATCTCGCCGGTCGAGGGGTTTTCGATAGGCAGAACGCCGCCGCCGACAGACGAACGCCACTGGCCGCCGATGAAGACCTGATCGGTAGGGAAGGGCGCGACCATCAAGCTCTGCTCACCATCGTTGCTCGCCATTGCGAGCGCTTCAGGGGCAGTGGGCATGATTATTGATTATGCAACAAGCCTTTTATGGGTTGAGCCTAAGTCGCTGATTTCTCGATCCAGATGATCATTATTATGAGCGACGTGCGCGACTTTGATCATGGGCGAAAGGCGGGGTGCTGGCGTGGGGCCGATGTTACGGAAGGGGCAGCCTGAACCTGGCCAGAACCTCGTCGAGGGTTGCGAAGCGTGGTCCCCCAAACTCGGACGGGGAGCACAGGGCTTTCATGCGCTGTGCGCCCTCGGCGCCAAGTCGGATAGGATCGGTGGGAGATGTGGAGCCGCCCAGGTTGGCGCCGTCGTATCCGATGACCGCCGACTGCATCCACTCCACGGTAGTCGCGAGACACTCGCGTCGCCCCTGGGACGCGAAATGGCTGATTGGCACATCCCCGCGGTAGTAGATTACACGGGGAATATCGACCTGCCAGGCGGTCACGGATTGGCCGTTCCGTTCGATGGAGTCGACGTCCAGGAAAGACCAGTTGGTCTCATCCATATGGAGGAGGGTCCAACTTTCAGACTTTGCCCCGCGGACATCAGCAAGCAGCGCTGCGGCGGCCAGGAAGAAGATGGAGGGCAGGGTGCGATAGCTCATCCGGCTAGCTAGAGCGCCTTGCTGGAAGCAGCAACCTCGACCACGCCCATTGGCGTTGGGCGACAGCGAACGTACCCGTCCTCCAGGGTCCTCTAAGGCATTTTCTGCGACACATCTCTGCGGACCTTGCACGCCGGAAGCGCTGACCCGCTCAGAGCCTGACTTGGACAGGCCTGCCCTTTTGGGGCGATTTCTGGGTTCAAAGGCCGGTGGCGGAGAGGGTGTCGGATTCCGGGCCTTTTCAGCCCTATTCACCGTTGTTCAGAGGTAGGTTGAACCCAGGTGTGGCTTGAGTTTGGTCGCTTCAGGACGTTGCATATTGTTGCACTCAAGCGCAGATTTTTTGATGGGTGAGTTGATGGGTTTTATGATGGGTTGTTGGATGGGTGGAAAATGCCCCGGAAAGCAGATGAATTAGGACCATTGGCGGTGTCGCGGCTAAGCGAACCTGGCCTGCATTTTGTTGGCGGGGTAGCGGGGCTAGCCCTGCAAGTGCTGTCAAGCGGCGGGCGAAGCTGGATCTTGCGCGCAACCATGGGCAAGCGGAGGAGAGACCTGGGTCTCGGGGGCTATCCCGATGTGACGCTGGCGCGAGCGCGAGAGGCCGCCCGCGACGCGCGGGAGCAGATCCGGCGCGGTATTGATCCAGTCGAAGCAGGTCGTGAGGCGCGCCGAGCGGTGAGAACGCCCGCCGTCGTTGCGATCTCGTTCCGCAAGGCCGCAGAGGCCTATATGGCGGCGCATGAGGCTAGCTGGAAGAATCCCAAACACAGGGCGCAGTGGGCGGCCACGCTTGAAACCTATGTCTATCCGGTGATCGGCGACCTGGGCGTGGAGGAAGTCGCTCTTCCTCATGTGATGCGAATTCTGGAGCCCATCTGGACGATCAAGACCGAGACCGCGAGCCGCCTTCGCGGGCGTGTGGAAATGGTGCTCGATTGGGCCGCGGCGCGCGAATACCGATCTGGTCCCAACCCCGCACGTTGGCGGGGGCATCTGGACAAACTCCTCGCCAAGCCATCCCGGGTCGCGAAGGTTGTTCACCACAAGGCCTTGGGCATCGACCAAATGCCTGCCTTCATGGCCAGGCTTGCTGAAGAAAAAGGGACAGGCGCGCGGGCGCTTGAGTTCACCATTCTCACCGCAGCGCGCTCGGGCGAAGTGCGGGGCGCCAGATGGTCCGAGATCGATCTTCCGGCCGCCCTGTGGGTCGTGCCGGGTGAGCGGATGAAGGCGGGGCGGCCGCATCGTGTGCCGCTTTCGTCAGGCGCGCTCGCGCTTCTCGCTGCGACGCGCCGGAATCCGGACATTGATCTGGTCTTCGCCAATATCGATGGCGAGGCGCTCTCGAACATGACCCTTGCTTCCGTGCTTCGCCGCATGAAGGTCGAGGCCGTGCCGCACGGCTTCCGGTCGACGTTCAGGGATTGGGTGTCGGAGAAGACCGCGCATCCTCAAGAAGCTGCCGAGATGGCGTTGGCGCACACAGTGAGCAGCAAGGTTGAGGCGGCCTATCGTCGTGGAGACATGATGGCGAAGCGATTTCGGCTGATGGAGGACTGGGCGGAGTTCTGCCTGGGTTAGCCCTGCGGCTAGCCTTCGCGCCTGTGTTTCCTTGTGGTTGTTCAGGTATCAATCGCAGTCGCCTGGGAACTGCCTGGACCCTGAATGAGGGGTGAGGGGGCGATGATCCACCCGGCTCCGGACGGCCTCGATGAGGGGGCGATCTAGCTTGAGCCGAGCTCTTCGATGACAGGACACCGGATTTGCCTGCCGTCGCCACAGTCGGCGACGGTCTGCCTCAACAGAGCTTGAAGCCGGAGCAGGTCGGCGATCTTGGCTTCGATGCTTACAAGGTGGTCCTGAGCCATGTCGCGCACTTCGCTGCAGGATTGGACCGTCGGCTCGCTTAGAGCGATCAGCCGCCGAATGGCGTCTATGCCGAACCCGAGTTCGCGTGATCGGCGGATGAATCTCAGTCGCTGGGCGTGTTCAGGCTCGTAACACCGATGTCCGCCGGGGGTTCGGGCCGGCGCAGGCATCAGTCCGATACGTTCATAGTAGCGCACGGTCTCCAGGTTCACCCCGGCGCTGAGCGCGAGGCGCCCGATGGTCAAATTCTGTCTCGACACGCTCTTGATCCCGTAGTGGCTACGGGTTGTAGCCTGTATCAGAAGTCAGACAGGATAGCCCATGGCGACCGACCCAAACCGCACCCGCATTCCAGAAGTCGCCGTCAGCGCCTCAGCGGCGGTCGGCGGGTTCGCTTCCCTTCTTGCATGGGCGGCCTGCTGCGTCCTGCCGTTGGTGCTGTCGATTGCAGGCGTATCCTTCGCGGGCGTCACCGTGTTCGCCGGCGCGCGCCATTGGTTGACCCCGATCGCCGCCGTGGTTCTGGCCGCCGGGTGGCTGCTGCACTGGCGCCGCTCTCGGATGTGCCGACGCGATACGGCCTGCGGACGACCTTCACCGCTGGCCTTCTGGCTGCTTGTCATCGCCACGCTGCTGATCGTGCTTTCTCTCGCCTGGGAGCCCTTTGTCGAGCCCTGGCTCCTGCCTCAACTGGCGGCCGTCAAATGAAGGCGCCCGTCCTGCTCCAGTCCACGCTGACCTGTCCGCATTGCGGCCATGTCGCGACCGAGACCATGCCCACCGACGCCTGCATCTGGTTCTACGACTGCCTCGGCTGCGGCGTGAAGCTGAAGCCCTTGCCCGGCGATTGCTGCGTCTTCTGTTCCTATGCCGACGTGCCCTGTCCGCCGATCCAGGAGGATGGCAAGGGCTGCTGGGGCTAGCGATAGTACGCATCTGGACCGAAGCCCCGCGTCGCCAAACCTGGTGAACGCGGGCGTTCCGTTTCTTCGTTGATCGCCAGTTTGCCTTTGGCGTTGAGCCGGCCTGAACGCGACGGCGGGCAGGTCATTGGCCGCGTCGATCGGCACGCCCGACGCCTTCACTCGGAATATCGGGCCACCAGTTGACTGGCATGGGCACGGGTCAAGGCGGTTGTCTTGGACGGTAGCAAACAGAGCCTAGTGTCTGTCGTGCAAGCATCCGCTATGGTCACCTAGGACCTCAATCACGCGGCAGTTTGCAGCCGAATCCTGGGCGCATTCCGTCATGCGCGCGACCTCGGTCCGCAAAGCGGTGAGCCGCGCGATCTTGTGGTCGATATCGGCGAGGTGGGACCGGGCGATGCTGTCGGCTGATAGACAGGGGCGGCTCGGGTCTCCTGCCAGCGCCAGAAGTTCACGGATCGGTTCGATCTCGAAGCCGAGTTCGCGCGCGTGTCGAATGAACCGCAGGCGTCGCAGATCATCGGCATCATAGAGGCGCCGGTTTCCTTCCGAGCGAGGCGGCGCCGGCAGGAGCTGAATCTGTTCATAGTAGCGGATCGTCGGCGCCTTGATCCCGCTCGCTTTGGACGCCTGGCCTATCGTCACGCCCTGGCTCATTTTATCGCTTGCTCCTCTAGTCGCTAGAGGAAGTAGCGTCGCCCGGCGTTCGAAACAAGGAGCTCTCATGCCGCCGGAAACTCTGGAAACCCGATATCGCGTGACCGGAATGGATTGCGCAGGCTGCGGCTCCAAGGTCGATACGGCGGTCCGGAAACTGCCGGGCGTCACAGATGTCGCGGTGGCCGTCTCTTCAGGCCTGCTGAAGGTCACACACGACGCCGATTTCGCAGGTGAGGGCGTGCTTCGCCAGATCCGCAATCTGGGCTACGGCGTGGAGGTCCTCATTCCGCTGGAACCTTCGGCGGGTTCGGAGATCACCTCATCGAGGCTGAAGGGCCCCTGGTGGTGGACCCGCAAGGCCAGGTTGACGGCGGCCTGCGGCGTCGCCCTGGTCGCGGCCTATGTCTTTGGCTCTCTTTTTCCGTCCATCGAGCGCGCGGCCTTCCTAATCGCTCTCGCTGTCGGCCTTATTCCGGTCGGCTGGCGCGCGATCACCGCTGCTCGGTACGGGACGCCGTTCTCGATCGAGATGCTGATGACGATTGCGGCGGTCGGAGCCGTCTTCATCGGCGCTGCAGAAGAAGCCGCGGCCGTCGTCCTTCTGTTCCTGGTCGGCGAAATGCTGGAGGGCGTCGCTGCGGGGCGGGCCCGCAAGAGCATCCAGGGTCTGACCGACCTGGTGCCCAAGACCGCCCTGGTCGAAATCGATGGCCAGGTCAGTGAAGTACCGGCTGAAAGTCTTGCGCTCGGCGCCGTCATCCTTGTGAGGCCGGGCGACCGTGTGCCGGCCGACGGCGACGTCGTTGAAGGCGAGGGCGAGATCGACGAAGCCCCGGTGACGGGAGAGAGCGTACCCAAGCGGAAAATGGCGGGCGACCCCGTCTTCGCAGGGACCATCAATGTGGGCGGCGTCCTGCGGGTCCGGGTCACGGCCGCGGCCGCCGACAACACGATTGCGCGGGTCGTGCGTCTGGTGGAGGAGGCGCAGGAATCGAAATCGCCGACCGAGCGATTCATCGATCGCTTCTCGACAATCTACACGCCCGTCGTCCTCGTCGTCGGCGCCCTGGTCGCGACCGTTCCGCCGCTCGCGTTCGGCGCATCATGGAGCGAGTGGATCTACAAGGGTCTGGCGATCCTCCTGATCGGCTGTCCTTGCGCCCTCGTGATCTCGACGCCGGCGGCCATCGCTGCGGGTCTCTCCGCAGGCGCGCGGCGAGGCCTGCTGATGAAGGGCGGAGCTGTCCTCGAAACCCTGGGCAAGATCAACGCCGTCGCCTTTGACAAGACCGGGACGCTGACATCAGGCAAGCCGCTCGTGACCGACGTCGTGGCGGGCGCGCGAACTGAAGGGGAGGTGCTGTCGCTGGCCGCGGCCCTGGAAACCGGATCGAGCCACCCTCTGGCCCTGGCCATCCTCAATCGCGCGAAGGCCGACGGCGTGTCCATCCCGCCGGCATCATCGGCCCGGGCGATCCCGGGGGAGGGCGTCGAAGGGACCGTGGGCGGCGCGCAGGTCTTCCTGGGATCGCCGCAGGCCGTCGCCCG
>Ga0308171_1000521_pt1 | contig 79523 bp, 87 predicted proteins | sample PhyGR1_FD_202135 | JGI IMG/M metagenome (GOLD analysis project Ga0308171, IMG submission 202135) | Phyllosphere microbial communities from UC Gill Tract Community Farm, Albany, California, United States - DLSLSG.R1 | ecosystem: Host-associated > Plants > Phyllosphere > Unclassified | place: USA...
TGGCACTGACCCCCGATGACGTCGTCACCAAGCAGTTCCAGCACGTGCGCTTCAAGGAGGGTTTCGACCCCGATGAGGTCGACGACTTCCTCGACGAGATCGTCGTCGAGTGGCGCAAGACGATCGCTGAGAACGACGAGCTGAAGGCGAAGCTCGCGGCCTACGAGTCCGGCGAGGCCGCTCCGACGGCTGCGGCCCCCGTGGCCGAGGCCCCGAAGGACGCGGCGCCCGTCGTCGCGGAGGTGCCCGCGCCCGTCGCCGAGGCACCCGCGACCGAGACCGACGCGGCTCCCGCCGCGCAGAGCGCCGGCATCATCGAGCTGGCCCAGCGCCTGCACGACGAGCACGTCGCCGAGGGCAAGGCCCAGCGCGACCAGCTCATCAGCGAGGCGCAGGCTCAGGCGGCATCCATCGTCGCCGAAGCCGAGCAGAAGGGCCGCGAAGAGCGTGCCCGTCTCGAGAAGGAGCGCGTCACCCTCGAGGGTCGCATCACCGAGCTGCGCAACTTCGAGCGCGACTACCGTTCGCAGCTGCGTTCGTACATCGAGGGTCAGCTCCGCGACCTCGACACCACCGCGTCGTCGTCGGGCTCCACGCCCGTGTCGGCGATCGGTCTGTAGGCCGACTCTTTGCGCAGTCGACCTCCCCTGCGTTCGGCGGCGGCCAGTACCCTCATCGCGATCCTCGCGGTGGTGGTGCTGGCCGCCGACCAGTTGGCGAAGATGATCGCCATCGAGAACCTCCCTCCCGAGCGCGTCGTCCCGGTCATCGGTGAGGCGCTCCAGCTCTACCTCGTGCGCAACCCCGGGGCGGCGTTCTCGCTCGGCGAGAGCGTCACGTGGATCTTCACGATCGCTCTGGCCGTCGTCGCGTGCGTCATCCTCTACCTGGCGATCACGCGCGTCCGATCGCGCCTGTGGGCCGTGGTGCTCGGTCTTCTGCTGGGCGGCGTGCTGGGCAACCTGAGCGACCGGCTCTTCCGCGAGCCCGGCTTCCCGGTCGGACACGTGGTCGACTTCATCTCGACCCCGTGGATGATGCCGGCCATCTACAACGTCGCCGACGTGTTCATCGTCTCGATGATGATCTCGGTCGCGCTCCTCGTCCTCTTCGGACTCCGCCTCGACGGTTCGCGCGAGACGCGTGCCTCGCGTGCAGCGGAGTCGGCGACGCCGGACGACAGCGTCGACGCCGCAACCGACCCCGGTTCCCGCTGACATGGAGTCGCGGAACCTGCCCGTTCCCGACGGGCTCGACGGGACGCGCGTCGATCAGGCGCTCGCCAAGATGCTCGGTTTCTCGCGCACCTTCGCGGCGGAGATCGCCGACGCGGGGGGAGTGAGCATCGACGGCCGCACGGTCGCCCGCTCGGATCGTCTGCGCGCCGGCGGCTGGTTGAGCGTCGAGTGGGAGCCGAAGCGCGAGCCCGAGATCGTGCCCGTCGAGGTCGCCGACCTCGGCATCGTGTGGGACGACGACGACATCGTCGTCGTCGACAAGCCCGCGGGCGTCGCCGCTCACCCCTCGGTGGGATGGGAGGGACCGACCGTCCTCGGCGCCCTCGCGGCCGCCGGGTTCCGCATCGCCACGAGCGGACCGGCCGAGCGCCGGGGCGTCGTGCACCGACTCGACGCGGGGACGAGTGGGCTGATGGTCGTGGCCAAGACCGAGCGCGCCTACACGCTGCTGAAGAGCGCCTTCAAAGAGCGCGAGGTCGACAAGATCTATCACGCGGTCGTGCAGGGCCACCCTGACCCGCTGTCGGGAACCATCGACGCCCCCATCGGTCGACACCCGCATCACTCGTGGAAGTTCGCGGTCGTGCCCGACGGCAAAGACTCCGTGACGCACTACGAGACCCTCGAAGCGTTCCCGCGCGCCTCCCTGCTCGAGATCCACCTCGAGACCGGGCGCACGCATCAGATCCGCGTGCACATGGCGGCCCATCGGCATCCGTGTGTCGGAGACCCCCTCTACGGGGCCGACCCCACGCTCTCCGCGCGGCTGGGGCTCGAACGGCAGTGGCTGCACGCGCACCGACTCGCGTTCACGCACCCGTCGACGGGGGAATGGGTCGGCTTCGAGTCCGCGTACCCGGCCGATCTGGCGAACGCGCTCGAGATCCTCCGCGACGGGATCTGACGCCGGTCAGACTCGCGGGGCTGTCTGCTCGAATCGGGCAGGCCCCGGCGTGAGCCCCGCGCGCACACGCGCCAGCATCTCCTCGTCGAGTGCATCGTCGAGGTTCTCTACCGGATGCCACCCGAGCTCGGTCATCTCTCCGTCGACGGGCTCCGGGTCGCCCGAGAGCCAGGTGCAGGCGAACACGAGATCGAGGTAATCGCTCTGGTCGCCGTTGGCGTAGGTGACACGCGGGATCTGGTGCACCCAGGCGAGACGGTCGGCACGGATGCGGACCCCCGCCTCCTCCGCGGCCTCGCGGACGGCGGCATCCGCGGGTTCCTCACCCGGATCGACGATCCCGGTGATCGGGGTCAGGCGCCCGTTGTCGCTGCGCCGGCCGAGCAGGACGGCGCCGTCCCTCTCGATGACGGCGGTCACGCCGACCAGCGGGAGGGGCCGGGTACCGACGAGGCGGCGGAGCTCGAGGACGAAGTCTGGTGTGGGCACGCGCCCACCGTAGCCCAGCCGGCGCCGGGGGTGCGGGCGAGCGCGACAGCGACGCGCGGGGGACACCTGGGGGTCCGCTCTGAACTTCCGGATCCGATGTCAGAGGCCGAACGTACACTCGATACGTGGCAGCAGACTCCTTCGTTCACCTTCACGTGCACAGTGAGTATTCGATGCTCGACGGCGCGGCACGCATCGGCCCGATGGTCCAAGAGGCCGTCAAACAGGGCATGCCGGCCATCGCCGTCACCGACCACGGCAACACGTTCGCCGCGTACGAGTTCTACAAGACGGCCAAAGATGCGGGCATCAAGCCGATCATCGGCATCGAGGCGTACGTGACACCCGGCACGCACCGCTCCGACAAGACGCGCGTGCGCTGGGGCTCACCCGAGCAGCAGAGCGACGACGTGTCGGGTTCGGGTGCGTACACGCACATGACGCTGCTCTCCGAGACGACCGAGGGCATGCACAACCTGTTCCGCCTCTCGTCCAAGGCGAGCATGGAGGGCTACTACTTCAAGCCGCGCATGGACCGCGAGCTGCTGCAGACGTACGGCAAGGGGCTGATCGCGACGACGGGGTGCCCCTCCGGCGAGGTGCAGACCCGTCTGCGGCTGGGGCAGTACGAGGCGGCTCGTGCCGCCGCGGCCGAGTTCCAAGACATCGTCGGCAAAGAGAACTACTTCGCCGAGATCATGGACCACGGTCTGTCGATCGAGCGGCGGGTCATGGGCGACCTGTTGAAGATCTCGAAAGACCTGAACATCCCCCTCCTCGGGACCAACGACCTGCACTACACGCACCAGCACGACGCGACGAGCCACGCTGCTCTGCTCTGCGTGCAGTCGGGGTCGACGCTCGACGACCCCAAGCGCTTCAAGTTCGACGGCGATGGTTATTACGTCAAGTCGCCTGCCGAGATGCGGCAGGTGTTCCGAGACAACCCCGAGGCCTGCGACAACACCCTGCTCATCGCCGAGCGGTGCGACGTGGAGTTCAACACGTCCGCGAACTACATGCCGCGCTTCCCGGTTCCCGCGGGAGAGACCGAAGACAGCTGGATGATCAAAGAGGTCGAGAACGGCCTCCACGACCGCTACCCGGGCGGCATCCCCGACGAGGTCCGCAAGCAGGCCGAGTACGAGACCGGTGTCATCTTGCAGATGGGCTTCCCGGGGTACTTCCTCGTGGTCGCCGACTTCATCAACTGGGCCAAAGACCACGGCATCCGCGTCGGACCGGGCCGCGGTTCCGGCGCCGGCTCGATGGTCGCCTACGCGATGAAGATCACCGACCTCGACCCCCTGCAGCACGGCCTGATCTTCGAGCGCTTCCTCAACCCCGACCGCGTCTCGATGCCCGACTTCGATGTCGACTTCGACGACCGTCGTCGCGGCGAGGTCATCCAGTACGTCACCGAGAAGTACGGCGACGAGCGTGTCGCCCAGATCGTCACGTACGGCACGATCAAGGCCAAGCAGGCGCTCAAAGACGCCGGGCGCGTGCTCGGATTCCCGTTCAGCATGGGCGACAAGCTCACCAAGGCCATGCCGCCCGCCGTGATGGGCAAAGACATGCCGCTCGACGGCATGTTCAACCCCGAGCACCCCCGCTACAAAGAGGCGAGCGAATTCCGCACCCTCATCGAGACCGATGCCGAGGCGAAGACGGTCTTCGACACCGCCCTGGGACTTGAGAACCTCAAGCGCCAGTGGGGCGTGCACGCGGCCGGCGTGATCATGTCGAGCGAGCCGCTCATCGACATCATCCCGATCATGCGCCGCGAGCAGGACGGCCAGATCGTCACGCAGTTCGACTACCCCGCGTGCGAGTCGCTCGGCCTGATCAAGATGGACTTCCTGGGGCTTCGCAACCTCACGATCATCAACGACGCCCTCGACAACATCGAGGCGAACCGCGGCCATCCGCTGGTCCTCGAAGACCTCGCCCTCGACGACGCGGCATCCTACGAACTCCTCGCCCGGGGCGACACGCTCGGGGTGTTCCAACTCGACGGTGGACCCATGCGGTCGCTGCTGCGCCTCATGCGTCCCGACAACTTCGAGGACATCTCGGCCGTCCTCGCGCTGTACCGACCCGGCCCGATGGGCGTGAACTCGCACATCAACTACGCGTTGCGCAAGAACAAGCAGCAAGAGATCGAGCCGATCCATCCCGAGCTCGAAGAGCCGCTGGCCGACATCCTCGACACGACCTACGGCCTCATCGTCTACCAGGAGCAGGTGATGGCCGTGGCGCAGCGCGTCGCCGGGTACACGCTCGGTCAGGCCGACCTGCTGCGCCGCGCGATGGGCAAGAAGAAGAAGAGCGAGCTCGACAAGCAGAAAGAGATCTTCTTCGGCGGAATGACCGAGCGCGGCTTCGGCGACGTCGCCCAGCAGACGCTCTGGAAGGTGCTCGAGTCGTTCGCCGACTACGCCTTCAACAAAGCGCACACGGCGGCCTACGGGCTCGTGTCGTACTGGACCGCCTATCTCAAGGCGCACTATCCCGCCGAGTACATGGCCGCGCTGCTGACCAGCGTCGGCGATTCGAAAGACAAGATGGCGGTCTACCTCAACGAGTGTCGCCGCATGGGCATCAAGGTGCTGCCGCCCGACGTGAACGAGTCCATCCGGTTCTTCGCCGCCGTCGGGGAGGACATCCGCTTCGGTCTCGGCGCCGTCCGTAACGTCGGCGCGAACGTCGTCGACGGGATCGTCGCCGCCCGACAGGATGCCAAGTACACCTCGTTCCACGACTTCCTGGCGAAGGTGCCGATGCACGTCGCCAACAAGCGCACGGTCGAGTCGTTGATCAAGGCCGGCGCCTTCGACACCCTGGGCTCCACCCGTCGCGCGCTTCTCGAGGTTCACGAGGACGCATGCGAGGGCGCGGTGAGCGACAAGAGGCGCGAGGCCAACGGCGAAGTGGGCTTCGACTTCGACTCCCTCTGGGACGAGCCGCAGCAGGTGACGAAAGTCCCCGAACGGCCCGAGTGGACCAAGAAGGACAAGCTCGCTTTCGAGCGGGAGATGCTGGGGCTCTACGTCTCGGATCATCCGCTCGCGGGTCTCGAGGTTCCGCTCGCGAAGCACGCGTCGACCTCGATTCACGACCTGCTCTCCTCCGAAGACGTACAGGACGGCGATCAGGTGACGGTGGCGGGTCTGCTGACGAGCGTCCAACATCGCGTGGCGAAGCAGAGCGGCAACCCCTACGGCATGGTGACCGTCGAGGACTTCAACGGCGAGGTCACCGTCATGTTCATGGGGAAGACCTACGCCGAGTTCGCGCCGATCCTGCAGGGAGACTCGATCCTGGTGGTGCGGGGGAGGGTCTCACGTCGCGACGATGGTCTGAACCTCCACGCCCAGTCGGCATTCGCTCCCGACCTCGAGGGGATGGACGCGGCGAGCGGTCTGACGCTCGTCGTGCCGGAGCAGCGCGCGAACGAAGCGCTCATCGGCGAGCTCGCGCAGACCCTGCAGCGGCACGCGGGCGATACCGAGGTGCTTCTCAAGCTTCACAAAGGTGGGACGGCAAAGGTCTTCGAGGTGCCTTTGCCCGTTCGCGTGACCGCCGATCTCTTCGGCGAGTTGAAGGGACTGCTCGGGCCCAACTGCCTGGGGTGAATCGCGCAGAATCGCACGGGAGCTCCGACAGGATGCCGGTGCGAGCCGCTCGAAGACCGAACAGGGCGCTGAGGCGCCCTCGGAGAGGAACATCGTGACCGACCGCACTGACGACCCCGTCTCGCCCGCGGACTCCGCGGCGGACGGCCCCCTGGCGTCCACGACACCCGAGGATTCCGGTCCTCGCATGGCGCGCTCGACCATGATGCAGCCGCGCGGCGCCGAGACCGACTCGCGCGAGACGGGCGAACGCGAGACAGACCCGCGCGAGACGGGCGACCTCGACGTCGATCACCGCGACGACGGCGGTGCCGCCGCCGGCCCGTCTGAGGGCCAGGTTTCCGCGCGCTCCCACGTGAACACGCACGGCATCTCCCTGCCTCCTTCAGGATCCGGCTCCGCGGCCGGCTCCGGCTCCGGCACGGTGTCCTACGGGGTCGGTCCGTTCTCGGTGCGTGAGATCGCCCTGCTCGGGATCTGGGCCGTGGCCTTCCTCGTGTCGTTCTTCCCCGACAACAACGTCACCGGGGCCGCCCGCCTCCTCGTCGGGGGAAGCAACGTGTGGGTCTCCGGGCTCTGGTGGATCGTCGCTATCGCCGTGCCGACGGTGGCTGTCGGGCTTCTCGTCCTCCGTCGACTGTCCCCCCAGGGCATCCGCCGCGTCGGGTCGCTCGGTATCGACCAGTTCGCCTCGGTCGCCTTCTCGGTCGCGGCGTTCGTCTGGGTGGCCTGGCTGTGGGAGACGGTGTCGATCGCGATCGACACCGGGGGATGGGTGCGTTCGTGGGTCGTGTGGGTCGAGGCGATCCTGATGCTGGCCGGCGTCGTCCTGACGGTCGCCGCTCCGTTCATCCCTCCGTTCGCCGCTGATTTCGCCGGTCGCGAAGAGGTGCCCGCCCACCGCAATGCGCGTCCCGTCCGCCCGGTCGTGCCGCGTCCTGCCGCACCCCGGTCCGTGCGCCGCTCGCCGGCGCCGGCGGGTTCCGCCGTCGCACCGAGCGCCGACGTGGCGGCGAGCTCGCACGACGGCGCGGACGTCGGCGCGCCCGGCGATTACGTGCGTTCGACCGAGGGACCTCGACCGGGTCCGACCGACCCGGCCACCTCCGTCCTGACGGCCGCCGAACACGCTCCCGATCCGCACGCGAGCGCCGACCACGCGAACGCGAACCACGCGGGCGCCGACCACGCGAACGCGAACCACGCGGGCGCCGACCACGCGAACGCGAACCACGCGAACGCGAACCACACGAACGCGAACCACACGAGCGCCGACGGCGGGAACATCGACCACGCGCACGCGTCCGACGACCACCCGACCGACGTGCTCGCCACCCTTCACGACCTGTCCGCCGAGCCCGCGCATCCCGCGGCGCAGGCCTTCTGGGCACTCGCGCCCGTCGAGCGCGACGTCGTCGATGACTACGGCACGCCGATCTTCCGCATCGGGCCGTCCGCGTGGGCGCTCGTGATCGAGGACCGCGGCGAGACGTTCGTCGTCCGCCACGACGACGGTCGCATCGGGTACCTGCACGACGTCTCGGGCGTCACCCGCGGCTGAGCAGCGCCTGCGAGCCGTCCTCCCCCGCGGAGGGCGGCCCGCGGGCGGCCGGTAGCCTGGTCTCATGCTCCGTACCATCGATCTCCGCGGCCGCGTGCTCTCGTCCGCCGAGCTTCTCGCGGTCGTCCCGCGTGCCGACAGCGCGCGCGACGAAGCCCTCATCATCGCCGCACGTATCGTCGACGACGTCGCGGTCCGCGGCGAAGAGGCCCTGCGCGAGCAGGCGGCGCAGTTCGACCACGTGACCGACCACGCGATCGCGGTCCCCGCCTCGCACCTCGACGAGGCTCTCGACAGCCTCGACCCGTCCGTGCGCTCCGCCCTCGAAGAGGCCATCACCCGCGTGCGGGCGGCCTCGACCGCGCAGGTGCCCGCCCCCGTGGTGACCGAGATCGGCCCCGGCGCCCGCGTCACGCAGCGGTGGCAACCGGTGCGACGCGTCGGGCTGTACGTCCCTGGTGGCAAGGCGGTGTACCCGTCCAGCGTTGTGATGAACACCGTTCCGGCGCAGGTGGCCGGTGTCCGCGAGATCGCTCTGGCCTCCCCGCCTCAGGAGGAGTTCGGGGGACGGGTCCACCCCGCGATCCTCGCTGCCGCACGTCTGCTCGGGGTCACCGAGGTTTATGCCATGGGCGGCGCCGGTGCGATCGGCGCGTTCGCCTCCGGGGTCGCGAGCCTCGGCCTCGACCCGGTCGATGTCGTCACCGGTCCGGGCAACAACTTCGTCGCCTCCGCCAAGCGGGCGGTGGCCGGACGCGTGGGCACCGACTCCGAGGCCGGAGCGACCGAGATCCTCGTCGTCGCCGACGGCAGCGCCGACGCCGACCTCGTCGCGGCCGACCTCGTGAGCCAGGCCGAGCACGACGAGCAGGCGTCCGCCGTCCTGGTGACCGACGCGCCCGCTCTCGCCGACGCCGTCCGGGCGGCTCTTCCGGCCCGTGTGGCCGCGACGCGGCACAGTGAGCGGGTCGCCGCCGCGTTCGACGGACCGCAGTCGGCGGTCGTCCTCGTCGACGATCTCGCGCAGGCGACGGCCTTCAGCAACGCGTATGCGCCCGAGCACCTCGAACTGCACCTCGCGGATCCCCGCCCCGAGGACTTCGTCAATGCCGGAGCGGTGTTCGTCGGGCCGTACACCCCGGTGAGCCTGGGCGACTACCTCGCGGGCAGCAACCACGTCTTGCCCACCGGCGGACAGTCGCGCTACGGGGCGGGACTGTCCGCGGCGACCTTCCTCCGCCCGCAGCAGGTGATCGAGTACGACCGCGAGGCTCTCCGCTTCGTGCACGACGCGATCGTCGCCCTCGCGGAGGCCGAGGCTCTGCCCGCGCACGGCGAAGCCGTCACGGCCCGATTCCCCGAGTAGATCGGCGCATACATGCACTGTCCTTTCTGCCGCAATCCCGACTCCCGCGTGATCGACTCGCGCACGAGCGACGACGGCCTCAGCATCCGCCGTCGTCGCCAGTGCCCGAAGTGCGGGGGACGGTTCTCGACCGTTGAGACCGCGAGCCTCAACGTCATCAAGCGATCGGGTGTGGTCGAGCCGTTCAGCCGCGAGAAGGTGATGTCGGGCGTCCGCAAGGCCTGCCAGGGCAGGCCCGTCACCGACGCCGATCTCGCCATGCTCGCGCAGCAGGTCGAAGAGGCCATCCGGCAGACGGGGTCCTCCCAGATCGATGCGAACGAGATCGGTCTGTCGATCCTCGGGCCCCTTCGCGAGCTCGACGAGGTGGCCTACCTCCGCTTCGCGAGCGTGTATCAGGCGTTCGAGTCGCTCGACGACTTCGACACCGCGATCGCGCAGCTGCGGGCCGACCACGCGCACCGGCCGCTGCCCGCGAGTGGCGGGGCGGACGACGTCCAGTAGCCTGGCGGGGATGTATCCCCTTCTCTTCCGCACGGTCCTCACGCGTCTCGACCCCGAGTTCGCCCATCACCTCGGTGCGCTCGTCATCCGTGTCGCGGGCGTCGAGCCCGTGGCATCCGTGGTCCGTCGATTCACGGCGGCTGCGCCCGACCAGGCCGTGAACGCCCTCGGACTGCGCTTCGACTCGCCGTTCGGCGTCGCAGCCGGGTTCGACAAGAACGTCACGATGGTCCGTGGACTCGGTGCCCTCGGTTTCGGCCACGTCGAGGTGGGGACAGTCACGGCCCTCGCGCAGCCCGGCAACCCGAAGCCTCGCCTGTTCCGGCTCGTGGCCGATCGCGCGGTCATCAACCGCATGGGGTTCAACAACGACGGAGCCGCCGCGGCGGCCGCGAAGCTCCGCCGACTTCGCCGCGCGCGTCGACGCCCCGTGATCGGGGTCAACATCGGGAAGAGCCGTGTGGTCGCGGTCGAGGACGCCACCACCGACTACGTGCGCAGCGCCCGCCTCCTCGCGCCGCTCGCCGACTATCTCGTCGTCAACGTCTCCTCGCCCAACACCCCGGGCTTGCGCGGACTCCAGGCTGTCGAGACGCTCCGCCCCCTTCTGACGGCGGTGCAGGATGCCGCGGGCTCGACGCCGCTGCTCGTCAAGATCGCTCCCGACCTCGAGGACGACGAGGTCCAGGACATCGCCCGCCTCGCCGTCGACGCCGGTCTCGCCGGCCTCATCGCCACGAACACGACGATCGCGCGGACGGGGCTCTCCACGGATGCCGCGAAGGTCGAGGCGGCCGGAGCGGGAGGTCTCTCGGGCGCGCCGCTGAAGGATCGCGCGGCCGAGGTGCTGCGGCTGGTCCGTGCGGCCGTCCCCGCGGACTTCGTCGTGATCTCCGCCGGGGGAGTCGAGACCGCCGACGACGTGCGCGAGCGCCTCGCGGCCGGAGCGAACCTCGTGCAGGGCTACACCGGCTTCCTGTACCGGGGACCGCTCTGGGCGCGGCAGATCAACCGCGGTCTCTCTCGCGCGCGCTGAGCCGGGTTCGGTGCCCTCGCCTGACGGAACGACGAAGCGGCGCGCCCGAGGGCACGCCGCTTCGTGAAACCTCCCGGGATCAGACCGGGTACTGACCGCGCTTGACCTGCGCCTTCGGCAGGCGCATGAAGCGCATCTGCACGGTACGCATCGCGGCGTACCAGCCGAGCCCCTTCTCGAGCTTGCTCTCGCCGAACTTGTCCTTCGCAGCGCGCTTCACGCGGATCGAGGTGATGATCATGTCGCCGATGACGAAGAGGATGAAGATCCAGAGGGCAACGAACGCCCAGTACTGGAAGAACTGCACGGGGAGCACCGTCAGCAGGATCACGATGAGCATGAACGGCATGACGCCCTCGCCGAGGTGCCAGCCGGCATCCACGAAGTCACGGGCGAAGCGGCGCTGGGGCCCCTTGTCGCGGACGGGGAGGTAGCGCTCCTCGCCGGCGGCCATCCCGACGCGCGCTTTCTCGCGCTGAGCGGCCAGTTCGGCACGGGCGCGAGCTTTGGCCTCTTTGGTGTCGGGCACGAGCGGACGCTTGCGGGCAGCCTCCTGCTCGGCCCGCGAGGGCGTCGCACGCCCCTTGCCCGAACCGGTCTCCGTCGGGTCGACGGGAGTGTCGTTGGGGGCGGGGGCGGGGGACTTTGCCACGGAAAACCTCGAGAGCTCGCTGATCGGGAGATTTAAGATTACCCGCATGACCCCCGACGTGTCCTTGCAGAATGCCGTGCGCGACGCCGCGGCCGCCGGCATCCCCTCCGCCCTCGCCGATCTGGGCGCTTTGGTGCGCATCCCCTCGATCGCCTGGCCGGCTTTCGATCAATCCGCTCTGGTGAAGAGTGCGGATGCCGTGGCCGACCTGTTCCGAGGGACCGGGATGTTCGATCGCGTCGAGGTGAAGCGCGCCGCGATCCCCGGCACCGACGAGCTCGGCCAGCCGGCAGTGCTCGCCTCTCGCGCGGCGAAGAACGGTCGCCCCACCGTGCTGCTCTACGCGCACCACGACGTGCAGCCTCCCGGCGATGAGAAGCTGTGGGACTCGCCGCCGTTCGAGCCGACGGTCCGCGACGGCCGACTGTACGGGCGCGGCGCCGCCGACGACAAGGCGGGCGTCATGGCGCACGTCGCGGCCATCCGTGCCCTGGCCGAGGTCGTCGGCGACGACCTCGATCTCGGCATCGCCGTCTTCATCGAGGGTGAGGAGGAATACGGGTCCCGCTCCTTCGCGCAGTTCCTCGCGGACAACGTCGACGTCCTCCGCTCCGACGTGATCGTCGTCGCCGACTCCGGCAACTGGGACGATCGCACGCCCGGCCTCACGGTGTCGCTCCGCGGCAACGCCCGCTTCACCCTGACGGTCCGGACCCTCGAGCACGCCTCCCACTCGGGCATGCTCGGGGGAGCGGTACCGGATGCCATGCTCGCCACCGTGAAGCTCCTCGCGACGCTGTGGGACGACGACGGCGCCGTCGCGGTCGAGGGACTGCACGTCCGCGAGGCGGAGACCCCGGCGTACGACGAGTCCACGCTTCGCGCGGAGTCGGGCCTGCTCGAGGGAGTCAGCCCCATCGGGCGCGACTCGATCCTCAGCCGCATCTGGAACAAGCCCTCGGTGACGATCACCGGATGGGATGCCACCCCCGTCGCCTCCGCATCCAACACGCTCTCCCCGCAGACGAGCGTGGTCATCAGCGCCCGGGTGGCGCCGGGACAGCGCGCCGAGGACGCCTACGCCGCCCTCGAAGCGCACCTGCGCGCGCACGCGCCATTCGGCGCCCACCTGGAGTTCACCGACGTCGACTGCGGCGACGCCTTCCTCGTCGACACGAGCGGCTGGGCCGTCGAGGATGCCCGAGCCTCGTTCGCCGAGGGGTACGGCGTCGCGTCCGTGGACGTCGGCATCGGTGGGTCGATCCCGTTCATCGCGGACTTGGTCCGCGAGTTCCCCGGCGCGCAGATCCTGGTGACCGGCGTCGAGGACCCGCACGCCCGGGCGCACAGCCCGAACGAGTCGCTGCACCTCGACACGTTCCGCAACGCGGTGGTGTCGGAAGCCCTTCTGCTGACGCGCCTGAACGCGCGCACCATCTGACCGAGGCCGCGGGGTCGGGACGGGGCGTAGAATCGTCTCGTCCCCGCGACCGATCAACCGAAGGGCATCGCCATGACCGACACCACACTGTCGTCCGCCGCCGACACCCGCGAGCACGGCGTGGGCCTGACCGCAGCCGCCTCCGACAAGGTCAAGAGCCTTCTGTCGCAGGAGGGCCGCGACGACCTGCGTCTCCGCGTTGCCGTGCAGCCGGGTGGCTGCTCCGGCCTCATCTACCAGCTGTACTTCGACGAGCGCTATCTCGATGGTGACAAGGTCGTCGACTTCGACGGCGTCGAGGTCATCGTCGATGACATGAGCGTGCCGTACCTCGACGGTGCGAACATCGACTTCAAGGACACGATCTCGGAGCAGGGCTTTACGATCGACAACCCCAACGCGCAGGGATCCTGCGCCTGCGGCGACAGCTTCCACTGAGCTCGGCGCGCCGCCCCAGAACCACCTTCGAGAACCCTCGGAACCACGGATCACACCGTGGAATCCGGGGGTTTTCGATGTCTCGGCACTGGACGAATGGCCTGAGAACGGTGAGAGGTTGCCGTAGACTGTCAAAGCTTCATCCACGACCCGGAAAGGTGCACTGTGCCCTCCAACCGTCGCCTTCGCTGGGCTGCGCTCCCCGTCGGGATCGCGTCCGTCGCGCTCCTCTCCGGCTGCACCACGACCCAGCTGCACGGCTTCCTGCCCGGCTTCGTCGATGACGGCACGCCTGCCACCAACCACACCGACATGGTCGCCGGCCTTTGGGTCAACTCCTGGATCGTGCTGCTGGCCGTGGGTGTCATCACGTGGGGCCTGATGCTGTGGGCGGTCATCGCCTACCGTCGCCGCAAGGGACAGTCGGGGCTTCCGGTGCAGTTGCGCTACAACATGCCGGTCGAGATCTTCTACACGATCGTTCCGCTGATCCTGGTCATCGGTTTCTTCGCCTTCACGGCGCGCGACCAGAACACGCTCGAGACGCAGTACGACAACCCCGACGTGTCCATCACGGCCTACGGCAAGCAGTGGGCGTGGGACTTCCAGTACAACGGCACGAAGGAAGACAACTCGGACGCCGTGTACTCGATGGGCGTGCAGGCCAAGGCGACGGCCGACGGTTACGACCTCGAAGACGTGCCGACCCTGTACCTGCCGGTCAACAAGAAGGTCAAGATCGACCTCCGCTCGCGCGACGTCATCCACTCCTTCTGGATCATCGACTTCCTGTACAAGAAAGACATGTACATCGGTCGCGACAATGAGTGGTCGTTCACCCCGACCCGCGAGGGCACGTACGAGGGCAAGTGCGCCGAGCTCTGCGGCGAGTACCACTCCGCCATGCTCTTCAACGTCAAGGTCGTGAGCGACGCCGAGTACGAGGACTACCTCGCCTCGCTGCGCACCGCCGGCGACGTCGGCGACATCAGCGATCTGTCGCGTCTGCAGAACCTCACAACGGCTGGCGCCGAAGGGAACAAGTGATCATGGCCACGACGCTTCCGCTTCAGGAGAAGGGCACTTCGCGCCCGACGACTCTCCCTCCGCGTCAAGCCGCTCTGCTCAGCACCTCGCGTGTCGAGCAGAAGGGCAACCTGGTCGTCAAGTGGATCACCTCCACCGACCACAAGACCATCGGGTACATGTACCTGATCGCCTCGGTGATCTTCTTCATGCTCGGTGGCGTGATGGCGCTGATCATCCGCGCGGAGCTCTTCGAGCCCGGCATGCAGATCATCCCCACCAAAGAGCAGTACAACCAGCTCTTCACCATGCACGGCACGATCATGCTGCTCATGTTCGCGACCCCGCTGTTCGCCGGTTTCGCCAACGCGTTGCTGCCGCTGCAGATCGGCGCGCCGGACGTCGCGTTCCCGCGTCTGAACGCCTTCGCGTTCTGGCTGTTCCTCTTCGGCTCGACCATCGCCGTCTCCGGCTTCCTCACCCCGCAGGGTGCCGCGGGCTTCGGCTGGTTCGCGTATCAGCCACTGGCCAACGCGAGCTTCTCTCCGGGCGTCGGAGGAAACCTCTGGATGCTGGGCCTCGGCATCAGCGGTTTCGGCACGATCCTCGGTGCGGTGAACTTCATCACCACGATCCTCACGATGCGCGCTCCCGGTATGACGATGTGGCGCATGCCGATCTTCTCGTGGAACACGCTCATCACGAGCATCCTGATCCTGCTCGCGTTCCCCGTGCTCGCCGCGGCGATCTTCGCCGCCGCCGCCGACCGCGTCCTCGGTGCCCACATCTACAGCCCCGAGAACGGCGGTGTGCTCCTCTGGCAGCACCTGTTCTGGTTCTTCGGGCACCCTGAGGTCTACATCATCGCGCTGCCGTTCTTCGGCATCGTGTCGGAGATCTTCCCAGTGTTCAGCCGCAAGCCGATCTTCGGGTACAAGACGCTCGTCTACGCCACCATCGCGATCGCCGCCCTGTCGGTCGCCGTGTGGGCCCACCACATGTACGTCACGGGTGGCGTGCTGCTGCCGTTCTTCGCCCTCATGACGATGCTCATCGCGGTGCCGACGGGTGTGAAGATCTTCAACTGGATCGGAACGCTCTGGCGAGGATCGGTCACGTTCGAGACGCCGATGGTCTTCGCCCTGGGCTTCCTCGTGTCGTTCGTCTTCGGCGGTCTGACGGGCGTCATTCTCGCGTCGCCCCCGCTGGACTTCCACCTGTCCGACTCGTACTTCGTCGTGGCGCACTTCCACTACGTCGTCTTCGGGACGGTCGTGTTCGCGATGTTCGCCGGCTTCTACTTCTGGTGGCCGAAGTGGACGGGCAAGATGCTCAACGAGCGTCTCGGCATGGTGCACTTCTGGATGCTGTTCATCGGCTTCCACATGACGTTCCTCATCCAGCACTGGCTGGGCGTCGACGGCATGGTCCGTCGTTACGCGGACTACGCCGCGGCTGACGGGTGGACCTGGGAGAACCAGCTCTCCACCATCGGCTCGATGATCCTCGGTGCATCGATGATCCCGTTCCTGCTGAACGTCTGGATCACGGCCCGCAAGGCGCCGCGTGTGACCGTCGATGACCCGTGGGGTTACGGAGCGTCGCTCGAGTGGGCCACCTCGTGCCCGCCGCCGCGCCACAACTTCACCTCGATTCCGCGTATCCGTAGCGAGCGCCCCGCCTTCGACCTGAACCACCCCGAGGCCGGAATCCCGGTCGGCGTGGGCCCGGCCAAGGACGCCCCCGATACGCCCGTCGTCGACGCGGCGGCTGGAGAGGTCAAGTAACGATGCGTACCAATGTCGGACTCTGGTGGCTCCTTGCGGGCTTCGGATTCTTCATCGCCGCGGTCTACACGGTCTGGAGCCTGATCCAGCACGGTGGCGTCGAGTGGGTCGGAACAGTCGCACTCGTCTTCCTCGGCCTCATGTCGTCGATGATCGCCTTCTACGTGGGCCGCGTGCTCAAGGCGCAGAACGGCGAGCTTCCCGAAGACACGCTGACCGCGGACATCGATGACGGCGACCCGGAGATGGGTGAGTTCAGCCCGTGGTCGTGGTGGCCCATCGTGCTCGCTGCGTCCGCGGCGATCGCCGTGATCGGTCTCGCGGTGGGCAGCTGGATGGTTCCCATCGGATTCATGGTCTTCGTGGTCGCGATCGTCGGCTGGGTGTACGAGTACTACCGCGGGTACTTCGCCCGCTGATCCTGTGCCCCTTCGGCTGAATACGGCCGCCGTCTCAGACGCCGGCGCCCATCGTCCCACCAACCAGGACGCCGCGTTCGTGGCGTCCTGGGGTGCGGCGGTGGCAGACGGCGTCGGCGGCGGCCCGTCCGGCGACCTCGCCTCCGCGGCGCTCATCCACCGCCTGGTGGCGACGCGGGGAAGTGCGATCGACGCGGACGGCCTTCTCGTCCGGATTCGCGAGGCGAACTGGGACATCCGAGCTCACGTCGAGCGAGACCCTGCTCTTCGGGGCATGGCGACGACCTTCACGGGCCTCTTCCTCGGGGCTGACGGTCAGCTGCTTCTCGCGCACACCGGCGACTCGCGTGCGTATCTCCTACGCGACGGCGAGTTCACGCGCGAGACGCGTGACGACTCGTACGTGCAAGCGCTCGTGGATCACGGCATCATCCCGCCGGAGGCGGCCGCAGCCCACCCTCGTCGCAACATCATCACCGCTTCGCTCGGGGGTGCCGAGGCCGACGTCGTCTCGGTCGCCGAGCGCCCTCCCGTCGTGGGTGATCGCTGGGTTCTCTGCAGCGATGGTCTCACCGACTACGTGCCCGAGGCAGACGTGGCTCGTCTCATCGCCGAAGCGGATGACCCGCGTTCTGCGGCGGCATCCGCGGTCGCGCTCGCGCTCGAGGCGGGCACGCGCGACAACGTGACGGTCGTCGTCTGCGACGTCGTCGATGACGATCAACCGGTCGCCGGGGAACCCGTCTTCTCGGGATCTGCGGCACGATGGTTCGCCGAGGACGTCGAGACGGCCTGAACCCGGCGTTTTCCCCGCTCTTCTTGGCGTGAGAATGCGTCCGTGCCCTGTTTGCCGGTCCGCTGGGCGGCGCTCGGCGGTACTCTTCCCGTGTGGGTTTCTCCTTGATGTTCGTGCGTGTTCGAGACGGTGACCTCCTGGATGCGGATCGGGTCGGACTTGCCGACTTCCTCTCCCGAGCGGGGCTGAATCTCCCGGATGATTCCGGAGAGCTCAACCGCACGTCGGACGGCGCTCCCCTCGCGTTCGACGGACGCTGGACAGATCTGCAGCTCGACGGTCTGTCTCAGGAAGGGCCCGTAACGGGCAGGATCAATCACGCGACGCTGGGGCCGGAAGAGGTGGAGTTCATCTTCCGTCTGTGCGTGGCCGGGAAGATGATGGTCGTCAATCCGCAGGGCAGCCCTATGTACATCGTCCCGGGCGACACCCATGCGCGGGAGGAACTTCCGGACCCCGATGACGCCGGCTGGGTGAGAACGTCGGCAGAGCTCGCCCACGTGCTGGGGTCGAGCTTCGAAGACTTCTCGAGCTTCCGGGACCGTGTCCTCGAACAGTCTGGTCCCGACACCGAAGGGGAGTCCGTCCGATAGCCGGTACGCTCCCGTGCGGCGCACGTGGCGGTCTCGCGCACGACCCCCATTCGTTGCGCTCAGCGGGGGCGCACCACCATCACCGTGGCGTCGAACACCCTCTCGCAGGGGCCTTCGTCGTTCTCGAACGGCTGGCCCTCGCGGACCCAGTACTCGTAGCCACCGATCATCTCTCGAACGCTGTAGCCGAGTGAAGCGAACGCGAGAGCACCCTTCTGACCGGCGTTGCAGCCGGGGCTCCAGCAGTACACCACGACCGGCATGTCGAGAGGGATCTCGACCGGCGCACGTGCGGCGATCTCGCGGTACGGGATGTGGACGGCTCCACTCACGCGCCCCTGACGCCAGGCGTCGTCGCCACGGACGTCGACGAGCGTGAAGCGGTCGCCGGCCTTCTGGGCGGCGTAGACGTCCGACGGGTCGGTCTCCGCGGCAAGCCGGGCGGCGAAGTACTCCTGAGTGCTAGTCATTAGCTCACCGTACGACGCCGAGGGCGTACCGGGGGAGGGGACGGATGCCACACACCCGTGGCATCCTGCCAATGCGACAGCCGCCGGGTGCCGACGCAACGCGGACGGGAGAGACGTACCCGCTCGCCGCATCGAGTCGGTGAGCGCCTGTACGCCCTCGGAAACGACGAAACCCCGGTGCCGAAGCACCGGGGTTTCATCAGGCGATCACTCGCTCTTGTCGTCGTGAGGACGATTCTTCTCTTCGAGACCCTTCGGGGCCGGGAACTCGACCTCGGCACGCTCTCCGATCGCCATGTGCGGACGACCGTCTTCGTCGGCGCGAGCGTTCGCACCGGCGATCTCGTCCGTCTCCTCGTGGGCGATGTGGTCGAGCTCGTGGTGCTGGTGCGCCACCGCAGCATCGACCTCTGCCTGCGTCAGGGGAGCCAGCCGGTCCTCGAAGAACCAGCGCGACACACCGGCGCGGACGTTCGCGTACCAGGGGATCTGTCCCTGCGCGTTCGGACGAACGACGAGGGGCTCGTAGGTCTCGTTGTCGACCAGCTTCCAGCGCTCGTACTCGTCGACGGGCTGGTGCACCTCGATGTACTCGCCACCGGGGAGGCGGACGATACGGCCCGACTCGTATCCGTGCAGGGCGATCTCGCGGTCCTTCTTCTGGAGCGCGATGCAGATCCGCTTCGTGACGAAGTAGGCGAGGATCGGGCCGAGGATCAGCAGCGCCTGCAGGGCGTGGATCACGCCTTCCATCGTGAGGTGGAAGTGCGTGGCCATGATGTCGGACGACGCCGCTGCCCACATGACCGCGTAGAACGTCACACCGGCCGCGCCGATCGCGGTGCGGGTCGCCGCGTTGCGGGGGCGCTGAGCGATGTGGTGCTCGCGGGTGTCACCGGTGATCCACGCCTCGATGAAGGGGTAGACCAGCACGAGGACGATGAACAGACCGAGGACACCGACCGGGATGATGATGTTCCACGAGAAGGTGTGGTCCCACAGGACGAACTCGAGGTGCGGCGGGATGAGGCGCAGCATTCCATCGGCGAACCCGATGTACCAGTCGGGCTGGGTACCAGCCGACACCGGCGACGGGTCGTACGGGCCGTAGTTCCAGATGGGGTTGATCGTCACGAGCGCGGCGATCAGCACGATCACACCGAAGGTGATGAAGAAGAAGCCACCCATCTTGGACGCGTAGACCGGGAGCATCGGGTAGCCCACGACGTTGCTGTTCGAGCGGGCAGGACCGGCGAACTGCGTGTGCTTGTTGATGATCATCAGCATCAGGTGCACCGCCAGCAGCGCGACCAGGATGGCCGGCAGCAGGAGGATGTGCAGCGTGTACAGACGACCGACGATGGCGGTGCCGGGGAACTCGCCCCCGAACAGCAGGAACGAGGTCCACGTGCCGATGATCGGCAGACCCTTGATCATGCCGTCGATGATGCGGAGACCGTTGCCGGAAAGCAGGTCATCGGGGAGGGAGTAGCCGGTGAAGCCCTCGGCCATCGCGAGGATGAAGAGGATGAAGCCGACGACCCAGTTGAGCTCGCGCGGCTTGCGGAACGCACCCGTGAAGAAGACGCGCAGCATGTGCACGCCGATGCCGGCCACGAACACCAGAGCCGCCCAGTGGTGGATCTGGCGGACCAGCAGTCCACCGCGCAGGTCGAACGAGATGTGCAGCGCGGACTCCATGGCCGCCGACATCGCGATGCCGCGCATGGGCTCGTACGCACCGTTGTAGTGCGTCTCCACCATCGAGGCCTGGAAGAAGAACGTCAGGAACGTGCCCGACAGCAGCACGACGACGAAGCTCCACAGCGCGATCTCGCCGAGCATGAACGACCAGTGGTCGGGGAAGATCTTGCGACCCAGCTCTTTGACGATGCCCGAGATGCTCGTGCGCTCATCGAGATAGTTGGCTGCGGCGCCGACGAAGCGGCCTCCGAGCGGCTTGCCATCGCGACCCGCCGGCTGCGGGCCGGAGGAGACGGCCGGTTCGGTCGTGACGTTCTCGGTGGGATGAGTACCGATGCTCATTTGCGCTCCCAGAAGCTGGGGCCGACGGGCTCGTGGAAGTCACTCTGCGCGACGAGGTAACCCTCGGCGTCGACGGTGATGGGGAGCTGCGGCAGGGGACGGGCAGCCGGGCCGAAGATGACGGCCGCACCGTTGGCGACGTCGAACTGCGACTGGTGGCAAGGGCACAGGAGGTGGTGGGTCTGCTGCTCGTAGAGGGCCACGGGGCACCCCACGTGCGTGCAGACCTTCGAGTACGCGACGATGCCGTCGTACGTCCAGTCCATGTTGTTGGTCTCGGGGTTCAGCTGCTCGGGCTGCAGACGCATCAGCAGAACGATGGCCTTGGCCTTCTCTTCGAGGTAACCCTCGTCGTGGCCGAGTCCGGCGAGCTCTTCCGGGATGACGTGGAAGGCCGAGCCGAGCGTGACGTCAGCGGCGCGAATCGGACGACCGGACGGGTCGTGCGAGAGGCGCGAGCCTTCCTTCCACATGGTGTGGCTCAGCAGCTTCACCGGGTCGGCATCCTGCGGCGCGAGGCCGCGGAACAGCGTGATGCCCGGGATGATCGAGGCGGCGAGGGCGGCGAAGAGCGAGTTGCGGATGATCTCGCGGCGACCGAAGCCGGAGTCCTTGTTCGCCTCGACGAAGACGTTGACCGCGCCCTCGCGGGTGTCGTCGCGCCCGCGCGTCGCGTGGCGGTCCTCGATGTACTCCTTGTCGGACATGACCGACTTGCCCCAGTGGATGGTGCCGATGCCGATCGCCAGCAGCGCGAAGCCGATGCCGAGTCCGATGAAGAGGTTGTTGTACCGGATGTCGATCAGCGCGCCCGACTCGATCGGGAAGATCATGTAGGCGATGCTCGCCCAGATGCTCGCGGCGACCGAGAAGTAGAACAGGGTGTAGACCGTGCGAACGGCCCGCTTCATCGCCTGCGGGTCCTGGTCGGTCATGCGGTGGCGGTGTCCCGGGAGACCCGGGTTCTCCACGGGGTCGGGGATCGCGACCGCGAGCCCGGCGGAAGGCTTCCATGAAGCCCTCTCGTGCTCGAGCGCGTCTTCCTCGTGTGCCATGGTGCTCCTCGTGCGTTTACGTAATGTCGATGACGACGATCAGTTGGACTTCGCCGTGATCCACACGGTGAGCGCGATGAGCGCCCCGATTCCGAAGATCCAGATGAACAGACCCTCGGAAACCGGACCGAGCGAACCGAGCGAGAACCCGCCGGGGGACTCGGACTTCTGAAGGAACATCAGGTACGAGATGACGTCGCGCTTGTCTTCGGGGGTGAGGTTCAGGTCGTTGAAGACCGGCATGTTCTGGGGGCCGGTGACCATGGCCGCGTACATGTTGACGGGCGTCACGGTGTGCAGATCGGGGGCCCACTTGCCTTCGGTGAGCGCACCGCCGGCGCCGGCGACGTTGTGGCACATGGCGCAGTTGATGCGGAACAGCTCGGCACCGTGGGACAGGTCTCCCTCGCCATCGGTGATGTCGGCGCTCGGGTAGGTCGGGCCAGGAGCCGACGACTGGACGAACGCGGCGATCGCATCGATCTGCTCTTCGGTGAACTGCACCGGCTTCTGCGGGGCCTGCGGACCCTGCGCCTGCAGCGGCATACGGCCGGTCGACACCTGGAAGTGCACCGACAGCTCGCCGACGCCGAACAGCGACGGGCCCTGCTGGCTGCCCTCGAGGTCGAGGCCGTGGCAGGTGGCGCAGTTCGCCTGGAAGAGCTTCTTGCCCTCTTCGACCGCGGTGGCGGACGAGGCGTTGCTGGTGGGCGTGTCAGTCGCGGCCATCGCGGCGGAAGCGCCCGCGTAGACCCCACCGGTGAGCAGGAGGCCGATGCCGATCAGTGCAGCGGCGGCCAGGGGACTGCGGCGCCCGGAGGCGCGGCGCGGCTTCTTCTCTCGTGCCATGTCAGGTACAGCTCTCTTACTTCAGGAAGTAGATGACGAAGAACAGGGCGATCCAGACGACGTCGACGAAGTGCCAGTAGTACGACACGACGATCGAGGTGGTCATCTCTTTGCGTCCGAAGTTCTTCACGGCATAGGCACGGCCGATGACGAGGAGGAAGGCGATGAGCCCGCCCGTCACGTGAAGGGCGTGGAAGCCGGTGGTCAGATAGAAGGCCGAGGCGTAGGGGTTGGCGCTGATGGGCATGCCTTCGGCAACCAGCGTCGCGTACTCCCACACCTGGCCCGACACGAAGACGGCGCCGAGGATGAACGTGAGGTAGAACCACTCCACCATTCCCCACTGGACGAAGCGGAACGGCTTGCCGGTGCGGTACGGCTGGTACCGCTCGGCAGCGAACACGCCCATCTGGCACGTGACCGAGGACAGCACGAGGATGATCGTGTTGACGGTCGCGAAGGGGACGTTGAGCAGCTCGGTTTCCTGCGCCCAGAGGGACGCGGAGGTGCTGCGCAGAGTGAAGTAGATGGCGAAGAGGCCGGCGAAGAACATGACCTCGCTGCCCAGCCACACGATGGTGCCCACGGCGACCGGGTCGGGCCGCTTCACGGCACGCACGGCCTGGGAATACGTCGCTGAGGTCGTCACCATCCCATTATGCGCGATCCGACGGGCCGATATTCCCATCTCGAGCTGGAGATATTCCACGCTCGAGACTTAGGGAAACCTAAGAATCCACGGGGAATCCCCGGTACGACGGACTTTCGCCGCCCCCGCCGACGCGCTGAGCGGGAGGGAGCGGTGTGGAAGGATCGTGTCATGGCGGAACGCTTGACCTGGCCCGATGTCCTCACCTCCCTTCTCGAAGGGCGAGACCTCAGCGTGTCGGAATCGACGTGGGCGATGCGACGCGTCATGGCGGGGGAGGCCACGCCGTCCCAGCTCGCCGGTTTCCTCATCGCTCTGCGCGCCAAGGGCGAGACGGTGGAGGAGATCGTCGGATTCCGTGACGCGATCCTCGAGGCCGCTGTGCCGCTTCCTGTCCGGGCCGAAGTCCTCGACATCGTCGGGACCGGCGGCGACCGCTACGGCACGGTGAACGTCTCGACCATGGCAGCCGTGGTGGCTGCGGCATCCGGAGTGCCCGTCGTCAAGCACGGCAACCGGGCCGCGAGCTCGGCGTCCGGATCGTCGGACGTTCTGTCGTCGCTCGGGATCGCCCTCACTCTCGACCCGGCGCACGTCGCAGAGACCCTCGACCGCACCGGGATCACGTTCGCCTTCGCGGCGGCCTTCCATCCCGGCTTCCGCCACGCGGGACCGACGCGGTCCGAACTCGGTGTGCCGACCGTCTTCAACTTCCTCGGTCCGTTGTGCAACCCCGCCCGCGCCGAGGCGAACGCTGTCGGCGTCGCCCACCTCGACCGCGTCCCGCTGATCACGGGTGTGTTCCGAACCCGTGGGGCGACGGCCCTGGTGTTCCGCGGCGACGACGGCCTGGACGAGCTGACGACGACGGGTCACAGCCGGCTGTGGGAGATCAGTCGAGGGGACGTCCACGAGCACGATCTGGATCCGCGGGATCTCGGCATCCCTCTCGTGGAGATCGACGCCCTGCTCGGCGGGACCCCCGACCACAACGCCAAGGTCGTGCGGCGCACGCTCGCCGGTGAGACGGGGCCGGTGCGCGACATCGTGCTGCTGAACGCCGCGGCCGGACTGGTGTCGTATCGCTTGTTCCAGGATGCCGCGGAGGTGCAGCGCCCGATCCTCGAGCGGCTCGCTGAAGCGATGGCCGACGCTGCCGCTGCGGTGGACGACGGTCGGGCCTCCGCGAAGCTCCAGGCATGGATCTCGACCACGCGGGAGCTCGCGGAGTAACGCATGCGACCGCTCGACGCCCTGAACGAGATCGCGTACCTGCTCGAACGCGAGAGGGCGTCGCGGTACAAGTCCAAGGCGTTCCGGACGGCGGCCGCCGCGATCGAGGGCCTCAGCGACGCGGAACTCCGCGATCCCGGCCTCCGACGGCGTCCCGGCATCGGAGACTCGACACTCGCGGTGATCCAGCAGGCCCTGGCCGGCGGGGTACCCGAGCGACTCGCGGCGCTTCGCGAGACGAAGGGCGCGATCGGCGGCGAAGCCCTGCGCGCCGCGTTGCGGGGTGACCTGCACAGCCACAGCGAGTGGTCGGACGGGGTGACGCCGATCGAGGCCATGGTCGAGGCGGGGCGGGCTCTCGGCCATGAGTACCTGGCGCTGACGGATCATTCCCCGCGCCTCACCGTGGCGAACGGACTGTCACCCGCGCGGCTGCGCGAACAGCTGGAGGTCGTCCGGGGCCTGAGCGGCGGGGGATTCACCCTGCTGTCGGGAATCGAGGTCGACATCCTGGACGACGGTGACCTCGACCAGGAGGATGCGCTGCTGCGCGAGCTCGATGTGGTCGTGGCATCCGCCCATTCGAAACTCCGCATGGATCGCGAGCCGATGACGCGTCGCCTCGTCGCGGCGGCGAGCGATCCTCGCGTGGATGTGCTCGGCCATGTCACGGGGCGGCTCGTCGAGGGCGCGCGGGGGACACGTCCGCCGTCGGAGTTCGATGCTCGGGCGGTGTTCGCCGCGTGTGCGGCGTCGGGGGTCGCGGTCGAGATCAATTCCCGACCCGAACGGCAGGATCCGCCCGATGAGCTCATCGCGCTCGCGCTCGCGGCGGGGTGCGTGTTCTCGATCGACTCGGATGCGCACGCACCGGGGCAGCTGTCGCTGCTCGACTACGGGGCGGCTCGTGCGGAGGCAGCGGGGGTTCCGCAGGAGCGCATCGTGACGACCTGGCCCCTCGATCGGTTGCGGTCGTGGCTGGAACGAGGACGCTGACCCGCGACGGGCGAGGCGCCGCGCCGCGCGGTCAGTGGGGAAGCGCGGCGAGGGCGCGGGTCATCGACGAGCCCAGGTTCCACCGTTCAGCGAGCGCGTCGGCGGCGGCGATCCGCTCGTCGTCCAGGGGGCGCAACACGTCGTCCGGAATGTCCAGGTCGAGATCGCGCACGACGCGCACGACGGTGGGGGCGACGGCGAGGTAGTCGGTGGCCGCAAGGATCTTGGCGCGCTGTGCCGGGGTGCCGCCGGTGCCGGCCTCTGCTGCGGTGAGGATGCCGTCGAGGTCGCCGTGCGCGGTGAGGAGGGCCGCGGCCGACTTCTCCCCGATGCCGGCGACGCCGGGCAGGCCGTCCGAGGGGTCACCGCGCAGCACGGCGAAGTCGGCGTACTGCGCAGCGTGGATGCCGTACTTCGACATCACCGTCGCGTCATCGACGAGTTCGAGGTTGCTCATCCCGCGCGCGGTGTACACGATGCGGACATCGCGCTCGTCGTCGATGAGCTGAAAGAGATCGCGGTCACCCGTGACGATGTCGACCGGGCCGTCGGCGGTGGTCGCGAGGGTGCCGATCACGTCGTCGGCCTCGTGCTCGGCGGCTCCGACGACGGGGATCCCCAGAACCGCGAGCGCCTCGCGGATGAGAGGGATCTGGGCCAGGAGGGCGTCGGGAGTCTCTTCGCGGTCGGGCCCCGTCGCGATCGCCTCGACGACGCGGTGCGCCTTGTAGCTCGGGAGGAGATCGACGCGCCACGCCGGACGCCAGTCGTCGTCCCAGCACGCCACCACCCGGGTGGGCTCGTACGTCGAGACGAGCTTGGCGATCATGTCGAGAAGGCCCCGGACCGCGTTGACGGAGGTGCCGTCGGCGGCGCGCACCTTGTCGGGCACTCCGTAGAACGCGCGGAAGTAGAGGGACGCGGTGTCGAGGAGAAGGAGCTTCTCGGGCCGGGATGCCATGTGCCCAGGGTAGTCATCTCGCCCGGCGTCCTCCCTCTTCCGCACCTTCTCCCGTGGTCCGGGGACATTCAGTCGCCCGTCGTCCTCCAGGTGATGAGGTCGCCGGAGTAGAGCCCCACCTCCACGCTGCCCCGGTCGGCGCCTGCGAACGGCGTGTCCTCGACGAGATAGAACGTGACGGTCTCGCCGGGTGCGATGGGTCCCGGGATGTCGTAGCGGCTGGGGTAAGCGTCGGTGACGGACGGGTCGTACACGCTTTCCAGGTAGTTCCCCTCGGGGGAGAGGTAGCTCGACGAGAAGCGGAGCTGCCACCCGTCGGGGTCGATGGACTCGTCGGTGAGGTTGGTCATCTCGAGGGGCACGGCGACGAGAGACCCGGATGCCGAGAAGGGGGCCGGACTCGCGGAGCTCGCCTCGGCGGTGATGTCGACGGGGGCGAGCGCTCGGATCGACCAGACATCGTCGCCGGAATCGGAGTCGACGATGGTCTGCGCGGTGCCCCACGCGAGCTCCGCCTGAGGGCCGTGGCCCGGGGCGACGGTCAACCTCTGGGCGAGTGTGTATGTGTCGGTCTCGGGATCGGGTGCGGAATTCGTGGACGACGTGGAGGACATCAGTCCCGAGAGGAGTGCCGCGCCCAGCGCGACGATGATGCCGAGACCGACGACGACGATCGCGATGACCGCCGGGACGCGGGAGCTGCCGCGGCGCACCAGCTGCACGATCGCGAGCACCAGGGCGCCGACCAGCAACAACCAGACGAGCGGGGAGGACGAGAAGGCGAAGAGAGCGCCGACGCACGCGAGGATCAGCGCGGTGACGCCGAGCCCGCGTCGTGGCGGCCTCGGGTCGCCGGGGCCGGGAGACGGGACGAAACCCGCCGGGTGCGCGAACCCTGGTTGCGGGCTCGGCCAGGGAGCGGCGGGCCCGGGGGCCGGCAGGGTGGCCGATGGGGCCGTCGGGCCGTACCCCGCGGACGCGGGTCCGTACGCCGCGAACGGTGGGCGTCGGCCCTGCGGTGTCTGATTCGTCATGTCGCCTCCCCGGGTCCATGCTACGAAGGCCGCGCCGCGCGGACGGCGTCCTGTGGAAAGTCCGCGCGTCGCGCGACCTAGAGTGGCGGGATGTCTTTCGGATCGGCCCGCGTCCGCCCGTCGTCGACGTCGCCCTGCCCGTGCGGCGGGGGAGAGTTCGGTCACTGCTGTGGCCCGATCCTCGACGGCGAGGCGGCGCCGTCGGCGGAGCGTCTGATGCGCTCCCGGTATACCGCGTACGTCGTGGGCGATCTCCCGCATCTCGCGCGGTCGTGGCATCCACGCACCCGTCCGGACGATCTCGACCTCGACGACGGCACCGTGTGGGAGGGGCTCACCATCGACGGCGCGTGGGAGGAGGTCGACACGGCCGTCGTCGCGTTCCGCGCGGCGTGGCGGCGGGGCGGGGAGCGCGAGGTCCTGTCGGAGCGCAGCCGGTTCGTCCGCCGCGCCGGGCGATGGGTGTACGTGGACGGGGACGTGAGCTGAGGCCGTCAACCCCGCGCGGGCGTGTCGGAGGTCGCGCGTAGGGTCGAGTCCGATCGCCCGATGAGAGGAGCCGCATGATCCCCGACAGACTGCGCGACCTGCTCGAGAAGCCGTATTACGGCGCGCTCGGCACGGTTCGGCTCGACGGCACGGTGCAGGTGAACCCAATGTGGTTCGAGTTCGACGGCGAGCACATCCTGTTCACCCACACGGTCACGCGGCAGAAGTACCGCAATCTGCAGCACAACCCGTCGATGAGCTTCATGGTCTACGACCCGGCGCAGCCGTACCGGTACATCGAGGTGCGCGGGCGTCTGGTCGAGGAGGTGGCCGATCCGGAAGGCGCGTTCTACGTGCGCCTCGGTCAGCGGTACGGCAACCCCGCGCAGCAGGCCCCGCCGGACCGCGCGGATCGGGTGATTCTGAAGATGTCGGTCGAGAAAGTCGGAGGACAGTGACATGGAACGCATCGTGATCATCGGCGGCCACGGAAAGGTCGCCCTGCACCTGGCGGGACTCCTCGCGGAGCGTGGTGACGAGGCGGTGTCGATCATCCGCAACCCCGACCAGTCGGCGGACGTCGAGAAGGCGGGGGGAACGCCGCTCGTCCTCGACATCGAGAAGGCCGACGTCCACGCGCTCGCCGACGCGCTCGCCGGGGCCGACGCGGTCGTCTGGGCAGCCGGGGCCGGAGGCGGCGATGCCGACCGCACGTACGCGGTGGACCGGGATGCCGCGCAGCGCGCCGTCGATGCCGCCGGCACCGCGGGCGTGCGACGCTTCGTCATGGTGTCGTGGATCGGTTCGGTGCCGGATCACGGCATCTCGCCCGACGACTCGTTCTTCGCGTACGCCGACGCCAAGCTCGCCGCCGACGACTACCTGCGTGCCAGCGACCTGGACTGGACCATCCTCGGCCCCGGGACGCTCACCCTCGACCCGCCCACCGGGCGCATCACGACGGCACCGCAGGGGTCCGCCGAGGTGGGACGCGCGGACGTCGCGGCCGTCGCCGCCGCGGTGCTCCTCCAGTCCGCGACGATCGGGCGCTTCATCCGCTTCGGTGCGGGCGACACGCTCATCGCGGAGGCCATCGTCGAGGAGAAGACGGCTCCGTCGGAGTAGTCGATCGCGCTCGGGCTGTGGCTCATTCCCCGGCGGTGTCGTCGTCGTCCTCGATCACGATGACGCCGTCGGGGATGGGCTCGCTCAGCAGCGGTTCCGCGGCGAGAGTGAGGTCGATCGTCGCGCGGAGGAGGCCGCCCGCGGTCTCTGAGCGCAGCAGCTCGATCTGATCGAGCTCACCGAGAGGCGCGATCGCGGCGAGTTGCCACGCACGCTCGAGCGGGTCCTCCGACAGCTCGACCTCGGGGTCCCATCGGCTGCCGCCGAACTGGACCGCCCGCCCGAGGACCCGCCGCACGATGCGCTCCGCCTCTTCGAGAACGGGGGCGAGAGCCTCGTTCCACTCGAGGTCGGGGAGGGCGCGGACGTCGGCGCGCGGGTAGGGGTCGTCGTCGAGCCAGGTGACGATCTCGAAGCGTTCCGTGCCGCGGGCGACGATCTGGAGCTGCTCCGCTTCGGGGAGCACGTGGCTCAAGCGAGCCATCGTGCCGATCGCGAACCTCTGGTCTCCACCGCCGGTCTCGGTTCCCCGCTCGATGAGCACCACGCCGAAGGCGGGATCGGACTCATCGAGCAGTCGCCCGAGCATGACGAGGTAACGCTCCTCGAAGATCCGCAGCGCCAGCGGCGTGTGCGGGAAGAGGACAGCTCCCAGCGGGAACATCGCGGTACCCATCGCCCCAGTCAACCAGGGTCGCGAGCGGGAGGGGTCGAAGCGGGCGAACTCGTGCACCGCGCAGCGAGGCGGTCCGCTCCCCGGTGCGGGGTGCGTCGGCGGCGCGCGCCTCGCCGTCGGCGCCCGGCGTTCTCGTGGTCCGGCCGCACGCGCTCACCCCTGGTCGTCGCGCAGTGTTTCGTGCACGCGGTGCAGGTCCATCAGGAGCGACCCCACCAGAACCCAGTGCGCGGCGGACGGTGCCCGGATCTGCAGGGGTCGTGTGAGGGCGGGTTCCTCGGCGGCGATCGGGAGGTCCGCCCCCGTGTCGACGGCGAAAGCGCGGCGGACGTCGTGCGCCGCGCGGTGCAGTTGCTCGGCGATGGCGCGCACCGAGGGCTCTTCGGCGATCGTCGCGTCGTAGCCGTCGTAGACGGCGCGGGTCATACCGATCGCCTGCGTGACCACGGGGGTGAAGCGGTCGAGGAGATCCTGCATCGCGAGAAGGTCGGTCCGGTGGCGACCGCTCCGGGGGTTGAGGGACAGCGAGTCGGCGCCGTCCGCGATGGCGGTGGCCGCGGCATCCCGAACGGGGCGGAGCAGGCGCGCCTCGAGAAGGAGCTCTTCGAGGGATGCCGGGGTCTGCGGCGCCTCGAGCGCCCGGGCGAGGCGCTCGAGGGCGGCGGCGAGTTCGCGGCCCAGCACCTCGAGCTTCTCGCGCGCGGGAGGGACGAGAACCGGCGGGACCAGGGCGACGTTGACGACGATGCCGACGAGCGCCCCGATCAGCGTCTCGAGAACGCGGTCGAGCGCGTAGTTGGGCGTGGCGGTGCCGAGCGCGAGGACCAGGATCGCGCTGATCGCGACCTGGTTGGTCGCCCCGGGCGACATGCGCAGTGCCCACGCGAACACCAGCGCGACTCCGGCGGACAGGAGGATCACCCAGGTCGGGCTGCCGAGGGCGATCCCCAGAAGGGAGGCGATCACGACCCCGACCACGACGCCGACGCTGCGTTCGACAGCGCGCGTCAGCGATTGATTGATGCTCGGCTGGACCACGAGCAGTGCGGCGATCGCGGCGAAGATCGGTGGCGGCCCCTGCACCAGCCACCCTGCGACGAGCCACGCGGCGACGGTGGCGATCGCGGACTTCGCCACCTGGAGGAACGGCGCCCGGCGTTTCGTCCGGAACGAGAGGCTCTCGCGCAGGAATCGGGAAGGGATCGAGGCCACGGTCACTCCGGTCGGGCCACGATGGCGGCGGCGTTCTCGGCGACCCATCCCATCAGGGGGAGGACGTGTTCCATGAGGCCGCGGCCGCGGTCGGTCAGCCCGTACTCCACGCGCGGGGGCACCTCCGGGTAGGCGGTGCGGACGACCAGGCCATCGGCCTCCAGGGTCTTGAGCGTGCTCGCCAACATCTTCTCGCTGATCCCCGACACGTTTCGGCGCAGCACGCCCCAGCGCTGGGTCCCATCCGACAGGGCCATGAGCACGAGGATGCCCCACTTGCCCATGACGTGGTCGAGCACGGTGCGCGTGGGACAGCCGTCGGCGAATACTTCGGGATGTTCTGCGCGGATTTCCGCAAGACTGACGCTCATGTGAGTACCTAACCAGAAAGTGGGTACCGACATTCCGGAATGTGCTGGTCGAGGACGCGTTGAGGTGGGCGTACCGATCGAAAGGACACTCCCATGACCCTCCTCGTCACCGCCGCCTCCGGGCACCTCGGCCGTCTCGTCGTCGACGCTCTGCTCGAGCGTGGCGTCCCGGCATCCGACGTCGTCGCCGGCGTCCGCACCCCGGCCAAGGCCGGCGACCTCGCCGATCGTGGCATCCGCGTCGTCGAGTTCGACTACGCGCGCCCCGAGACCCTCGCCCCGGCCCTCGAGGGCGTGACCCGCGTGCTGCTGATCTCCGGGACCGACGTCGACCGCGTCTCCGGCCACGGAAATGTCGTCGACGCGGCGCGCGCGGCGGGCGTCGAACGGCTCGTCTACACCAGCGCTCCGCGCAACGACGAGATCGACTACGCGCTCGGTGCCGACCACAAGGCCACCGAGGCGCTGATCGCTGCCTCCGGCGTCGAGGCCACGATCCTCCGCAACAACTGGTACACCGAGAACTACCTCGACACCGTCGCGCGGGCCGCGGAGACGGGCGAGATCGTCGCCGCCGTCGGGGAGGCGCGCGTGGCCAGCGCGAGCCGTCGCGACTACGCCGAAGCTGCGGCGATCGCGCTGATCGGGGACGACCTGCGCGGACAGACGCTCGAACTGGGTGGAGACGTCGCCTGGAACTACGACGAGCTCGCGGCGGCGGCCTCGGAGGTCGTCGGACGCCCGGTCGCCTACACGGCCGTCACGGTGGAGCAGCTCGCCGCCGGCCTGGAAGCCGCGGGACTGGATGCCGGCACCGCCGCCTTCGTCGCGGGCATCGACGACGCGATCGCCCGCGGTGCGCTGGGACAGACCGATGGAACGCTGTCGCGCCTCCTGGGCCGCCCGACCACTCCTCTCGTGCAGGGGCTGCGCGAGGGTCTCGCCGCGCGCTGACCGAAGGGCGTGGGATGCCGCCGGCGACGGCATCTCACGCCCCCGCGGTCGCCTCGCGGCGGGCCGCGAGGTGGCGCTGGCGCATCGCGAGGAACAACGGGAACGTGAACGCGAACGCCGTGATCCCGGAGAGCACGACGTACGCCCACGCGAACCGCATGCCGATGCGGCGTGCCTCGACGATGATGAACACGCTCCCGGCGATCGCCACGACGAGCAGATCGACCGTGATCGACGACACGGCGGGACCGCTCGAGACGAGGTCGCCGAGGAAGTCGCTCATCTGCACGATCGCGAAGGCGTTGAAGGTCCACGTGCCCACGAGACCCGCGACGGCCAGGATGAGGAACATCACCGCGGTCGGAGTCCAATGACGTCGAAGTTCGCTCATGCCCCGATCCTGCCGCAGAGCCGATGTCGGCGGCGGGGGCTAGCGTCGAAGGATGGATGCCGCACACGCGGAGCGCATGCTCGACGACCGCCAGCGCGAGGTCGATCATCGGCTCGCCCGGTTGCGAGAAGACGAGGCGAGCCTCCGGCACGATCGGGCGGATGCCACGGCCGACGACGAGCATGATCCCGAGGGGTCAACCCTGTCGGGGGAGTGGGCGCAGGTCGATGCGCTGCGCCGGGGTGCTGAGGCGGAGCGCGTCGAGATCCGGGCGGCGCGGGAGCGCGTGGCATCCGGGACCTTCGGGGTGTGCGAGAACTGCGGCCGTCCGATCGGCGATGCGCGGTTGGAGGCCCGTCCTTTCGCCCGACGCTGCATCGCGTGCGCGGTGTGACGCGCGGAGGCAGAACCTAGGCTGGAGGCATGGAACCGGTCCTCATCGCCCTGCTGTTCGCCAATGCCGTTTTCAACGCGGTCGTGTGGCCGCGGTTCTACGTGCGAGTGGCGAAGGACCCGCGCGCGAAGAACGCGGCGGGCAAGGCGACGCCGTTCCTCATCGTGCACACCGTGCTCATCGGCCTGGCGCTCGCGCTGGCCCTGGCGTCGCTGATCGCCGCGATCGCCGCGCTCGTTTCCTGACCCTTCGGTAGAATGGGGGCGCGGGTTCGCCCGCCGCACGCAGTGCAACTACCTACCGGCTCGGCAAGGCGGCACGTTCCCCCGCCTCCGGAGACCGCTCTATGACTCTGCCCGTGACCACCCACCGATCGTTGATCCATCACACGGGTCTGTGGTACTTCCCGGTGGCGTTCGTGGCCCGTCTTCCCTTCGCGATGATGACGGTGGGCGTTCTGGCCCTGGTCGTCGCCGTGCGCGGCTCCGTGGCCCTCGGCGGTCTGACCTCCGCCGCCGTCGGCCTCGGCGTCGTCGTCGCGGGTCCGGTGCTGGGCGACCTCGCCGATCGCTTCGGGCAGCGGCGCGTGCTCGTGCCGGTGGGCCTCGCGAACGGCATCCTGCTCTCGCTCTTCCCGCTCGTGGTCGCGGCGTCCTCCTCGGACGCGCTGCTGCTCGCGTCGGCGGCGGCGATCGGGCTGACCGGTCCGCAGACCGCCGCGATGTCGCGGAGCCGCGTGATGGCGCTCATCGGGGAGCGCGTGGACCCGCAGCGGCGCGAGCGCACGTTCTCGCGGGCGATGGCGTACGAGTCCGCCGCGGATGAGACGGCGTTCGTCATCGGACCCTTCGTGGTCGGGCTCCTCGCGGCGCTGATCGCGCCGTGGGCGCCGATCGTGGGCGCGGCCGTGCTGAGCTTCGTCTTCGTCACCGCGTTCGCCCTGCACCCGACGGGGCGCGCGGTCCCGGAACGCGCCGAGCGTGCAGCCATGGCCCCGGTGCGGGAGCTGGTGCACCCGAAACTGCTCGTGCTCGTGGCCTCGGTGTTCGGGGTGGGGCTCTTCTTCGGCTCGACGCTGACCTCGCTCACGGCGTTCATGGAGGCCCGGGGCGCCCCCGAAGCCGGCGCTCTGCTGTACGGCGTGATGGGGGTCGGCTCGGCCGTTCTCGCCCTCGCCGTCGCCCTCCTGCCCGCCCGCTTCTCGCTGCAGTGGCGCCTCGTGGCGTTCGCCAGCATCCTCACGGCTTCTGCGGGCGCGTACACGGTCGGCGGGTCGGTCCCCACGGTCACCCTCGTGCTGTGTCTCATGGGCATCGGCGTCGGCCCCTCGCTCGTCACCCTGTTCAGCCTCGCCGGCCACCGTGCCCCGCGCGGTCGCACCGCGTCGACGATGACGGCGCTCGCCTCGGCGCTGACGCTCGCGCAGGCGCTGTCGTCGGCGGTGACCGGCGCGGTCGCCGAGCAGGTCTCGGTGGAGACGGCGATGCTGTTCCCCGCGGGTGCGGCGCTCCTCGTGCTGGCGATGGCCGGGGTGAACGCCGCGCGCAGTCCCCGGTGGGACCGCCGAGCCCTCTGATCCTCACGCCGGCAGCGGGTAGCGCCGCCGCAGGAGGAGGCGCTGACCGAGCGTCCACACGGTCGTGACCGTCAGGTACAGCGCCGCCGCGAGGGGGACGAACAGAGCCACCACCGCGGTGGTGAACTGCAGCATCCCGACCATCCCCGTCATCCACGTCGGCGCCGAGGGGTCGGTCGCGGGGCGGAGGAGCCGTCGGGTGAGCTCGGCCACGCCCGCGATCACGACCACGAGACTCGCGAAGACGGCGAGGGTCGTGGCATCCATCGTCCCCGACGTCAGGGCGCCCACGAGGCTGCGGCCCAGGGGGACGCCGAGCAGGTCGTGCGTGAGGAGCGTGTTGGCGTGCCCGCCGACCGTGGGGTGGAGGAACACGGCGTAGAGCAGCCCGACGATCGGAGCCTGGGCGAGCAGGGGGAGGCAGCCGGCGGCCGGTGAGGTGTTCTCGTCGCGGTAGAGCTGCATGGTCTCGCGCTGCAGGCGCTCGGGGTTCTTGCGCCAGCGCTCCTGCAGGACGCGCAGGCGGGGAGCCAGACGAGCGCGCGTCTGTTCCGCGCGGGCCTGGGACACCCCCACCGGGATGAGTACGAGCCGGACGACGAGGGTGACGGCGACGACGGCGAGAGCGGCCGCGAGTCCGCCGGTGAGGGGGGTGAGGGTGTCTGTGAGAGCGAGCAGGGCTCGGGTGGTGAGGTCGAGGAGGAAGGCGAGTGGGGGCAGAGCAAAGAGGTCCATGAGGGTTCCGTTCGTGGCGGCGATCGAGGGATCGGTGATCGGGGGATCACTGCGCCACCGCCCCTCCGGAACGGATGCCACAGACCACCGTCAGCGGACGGTGCGGGGGAGGGCTAGGCGGCGCGGGCCACGAACCCCGGTGCTCGAGGACGGGGATGTCCCGCAGCGTCGGGGTCGCTCTGCGTGAGAGGCGCGGAGGGGTCGATCGGCCGCGGCGCGCGCGGCGACGCCCCTGCGAGGAGCGCCGGGAGCACCACGAGGACGATCGCGACGGTGACGACGACCGCGGCGGCGAGGACCACCGCGAGAAGCGGGGCGCCGGTCCCCGGGGTGAGGGCCAGTTCAGCGGTCGCGAGGAGCAGGTTCAGCAGAGCGATCAGCGATGCGATCATGTGCGCCCTCCCCTCGACGTCCCTCCCACGCTAGCAGGGGCCGGTCGCTACGCTGGGGCCATGACCACCCTCGTTCTGACCATCGTCGGCGATGACCGCGCGGGCCTGGTGTCGTCCGTCGCCGATATCATCGACGCCCACGGCGGCAACTGGGAGAACAGCGAGCTCGCCGAGCTCGCGGGAGCGTTCGCCGGCATCGTCGAGGTGTCGGTCGCCGCCGATCAGGCCGACGCCCTGCGCGCCGCTCTCGAGGGCATGGCCGGAACCCTCGCGGTGACCGTGCACACCGGAGCGCCGGAGGGCACGGCATCCGCTCCCCACAGCGTGACCCTCGACGTGATCGGCAACGACCGACCGGGCATCGTGCGCGAGATCTCCGCGGCGCTCACCGCGCGCGGCGTGAGCATCGAACGCATGTCGACGCAGACGACGGATGCCGCGATGGCGGGCGGGCGCCTGTTCGAGGCCTCGATCACGGTGACGCTCACCGAGGGCGTCGAGGCCGACGACCTGGTGACCGAGCTGGAGCGCCTCGCGGCGGAGATCCAGGTCGACGTGTCGCTCGCGGACTGACAGGCGGGCCTGCTCGCCCCTCAGACGGCCCGGCGGCGACGCGACACCAGCTGGGCCACCGCACGCCACCCGACCAGGAACAACGCGAGCGTGATCGACGCGACGATCACGAAGGCGACGGCCACGCCCTGGCCGCTGACCGCGCGCAGCACCATGCCGATGACGACCGTGACGGCCCACACGATCAGTCCCGTGCGCACGGGCGCGAGAGGTGCGCGCCACGCCCGGGCGATGAGCCACCCGAGGCCCAGCGCGACGAGGAACGGCCACGCGGTCGTCGCCAGCCCCGACCCGAGAGGGCCGAGCACGTCGCCGTCGTGGGTCGCGCGGCCTATGGCGGCGAAGACCACGACCAGGACGACATCGACGAGCAGAACGAGCGCGGGGCGAGTGCGGGAGGAGGTCACGGCATCCATTCTCCTCGTCCGCGCCGGGCATATCGTCCGCGTATCGCCGGGCGAAGATGCGCTCGCAACACGTCGGTGTGTGGGCTGGAAGCCCGAACACCCAGGAGTCTTCATGCCGAACACGCCGGTCCTCACCCCCGCCCGAGTCCTCGTCGCCGCCGCGGCGCTCTCCGTCGTGGGGCTGCTCACCCTCGCCCCGCGCGCGCTCATCCGGCCGTTCCAGGAAAGGGCGGTCGACGCTTACTTCCTCGTCGCGGAGCGGTGGGGCGGACTGACGCTGGCGTACAACAGCGATGTCGTGATGAACATCGCGCTCTTCGTGCCGCTCGGCATCGCCGTCGCGGCGCTGCTCCCGTTGCGTTTCACGCCGTTGACGGTCCCGTTCGGTGCGGCGGTGTCGCTCGCCGTGGAGACCGCGCAGTCGCTCATTCCCGGTCGGGTGCCCGACGGGGACGACGTGCTGCACAACACCCTCGGGGCGGCGGTGGGGACGTTGATCGTGATCGTCCTGCGGCTCACGACGCGGGCTGCGGTGCGCGCGGGGGAGACGGTCTCGCGGGGGTGACGCGGCACCGCCGCGCGGACGCGGCGTTTCGGCGGCGTGCCACGGGTGAGCTCGCGCGTCGGGCCCACGCCCTCTGCGGGCGCGACCCGCGGGCCGGCCCGTCAGCCCCGCGTTTGGTCCACCGTCGGCCGCGGAAGGCGCACGCGGGCGTGGAGTCCGCCGCCCTCGCGCGGCCACAGCTCCAGCGACCCCTCGTGCGCGCGCACGATCGCGACCGCGATGGCGAGACCGAGCCCCGTCCCGGCGGCCGCGGTCCGAGCGCGACCGGCCGCGCGCACGAACGGTTCGGGCAGCGTGGCCACGGTTTCACGGGAGAGCTCGGCTCCCGTGTTCGCGACATCGATGACGACGCTGCGGGCATCCGTCCGCACCGTGACCTGGATCTCCCGGGATGCCGTGCCCTCGGCGCCACTGTGCACGATGGCGTTGTGCACGAGGTTGGTGAGCATCTGGCGCGCGAGCGTCTCATCCGAGACGGCCACGGCGGGGGAGGCGATGCGCGTCGTCAGGCGGGCCGGAGCATCGACGGCGAGCGGCGCGAGTTCCGCGCAGACCTCCGCGGTGAGCGTGTCGATCCCCACCTCCGTGCGGGCGATGACCCCGCCGTGGGAGGCGCGGGACAGGGCGAGGATCGCCTCGGTCAGGCGGATCGCGCGCTCGTTCGTGTCGTCGAGCCGACCGAGGAGCCGCTCCACGTCGACGTTGTCGGGGTCGGCGCGGGCGACCTCGAGCATCGTCCTCATCGTCGCGTGCGGCGTGCGCAACTCGTGCGAGGCGTTCGCCGCGAAGCGCCGCTGCTCCTGCACGGTCTCCGCGATCCGGGCGAGCATCGCGTCGAACGTGTCGGCCAGGTCGGTCAGCTCGTCACGACGGCCCGGCAGATCCACGCGCCGGTCGAGGCTCCCGTCGCGCACGGCACGCGCCGCGTCGGTGATGCGGGTCAAGGGCCGAAGCATGAGACCGGCGACGATCCACCCGCCGCCCAGTCCGATCACCGCGAGCCCGGCGACGGTGAACCACGCGTACTTGACGAAGACTTCCGCGAGATCGCTGCGGGCCGGGGTGAACAGGCCGTTGTCGGCGTAGAGATTGCCCTCCGGAAGGAAGCGGAGGACGAGGAATCCCACGGTGAACAGCGTGATGCCGACGATCACGACGAACACCGCGTAGCTGAGGGTCAGCTTGATCCGGACCGACAGCCCGGTCGGACGCTCACGCATCCGCGGGGCCGATACGGTAGCCGACCCCGGCGACGGTCTGGATGAGCCACGGCTCACCGAGGCGCTTGCGCAGCGTCGAGATCGTGATGCGCACGGCGTTGGTGAACGGGTCGGCGTTCTCGTCCCACGCGCGCTCCAGGAGCACCTCCGCGCTGACCACGCCGCCGCCCGCCGTCATCAGTACCTCCAGCACCGCGAACTGCTTGCGGGTGAGCGAGACGTAGCGTCCGTCCCGGTACACCTCGCGCCGGAACGGATCGACACGGATGCCGTCGAGCTCGAGGATCGGAGGAGCCCCGGCCGCGGGGCGGCGCGCGAGCGCCCGCAGTCGCAACACGAGCTCCTTCAGGACGAACGGCTTGGTCAGGTAGTCGTCGGCGCCGCTCTCGAACCCGGATGCCTTGTCGTCGAGTCGGTCGGCAGCGGTGAGCATGAGCACGCGCGGGGCGGCCGTCCGGGAGGCGAGGTGCCGAGCGATCTCGTCGCCGTTCGGCCCGGGGATGTCGCGGTCGAGGACGACCACGTCGTACGCGGTGTAGCTCAGCTGCTCGAGGGCGGAGTCGCCGTCCCCGGCGATGTCCGCGGCGATCGCCTCCAGCCGGAGCCCGTCACGGATCGCCTCGGCGAGATAGGGCTCGTCCTCGACGATCAGCACGCGCATCCCGTCATCGTAGGCGGGCCCGGGTATCGCGAGCGTATGTAGCGTGGAGGCATGGCGACCCGACTGCTCCTCGTGGCCGACACGCATGTGCCGAAACGGGCCCGGACGCTCCCGGATGCCGTGCGGCGCGCGGCATCCGAGGTCGACCTGATCGTCCACGCGGGGGACTGGGTGACCGAGGCGGTGCTGGACGAGTTCGAGGGCCTGGGGCCTGTTCTCGGCGTATGGGGCAACAACGACGGAGCCGACCTCCGCGCGCGCCTTCCCGAGGTCGCCCACGCCGAGATCGAGGGCGTCCGGGTCGCCGTGATCCACGAGACGGGCGCCGCGACCGGCCGCGAGAAGAGGATGGATGCCGCGTTCGCCGACACCGACCTCCTCGTGTTCGGGCACTCCCACATCCCGTGGGACACCACGACACCGGCGGGGTTGCGCCTGCTGAACCCCGGGTCGCCCACGGATCGGCGCCGACAGCCCGACTGCACGATGATGACGCTCACGCTGATGGACGGTGCGCTCCGCGATCTTCAGCTGCGCGAGGTCGCCCGCGACTGAGCCGCGTATGGTCCGCATATCCGACGCTCCATACGGCGGGGCAACGGGCCGGGCGATGGACTGCGGTGCATGGCCGTTCTCTCTCACCCCGCCTCGGGGCACCGCCGTCTCGTCGTCCTCCTCGCGACAGCCGGCGGCATCGTGCTCGTCCTCGCCGCGATCGTCACCCTCGCGGTGACCCTGACGTTCTCGTCGTTCGCCACCGCGGTGCGCCCGGCGGGGATCTTCGTCCCGACCGAGGCGGACGGGCTCATCGCCGCGGAGACCCCGTTGAGCGTCGACGACGAGACGCACCCCGCCCTCGCTCGGTTGGATCCGGCGCTCCTCGACGCGCTGCGGGCGGCGCAGGCCGCGGCCGATGCCGACGGCATCCGCTTCGACATCACCAGCGGGTGGCGCAGCGTCGATCTGCAGCGGCGGTTGCTCGCCGACGCCGTGCGCACGTACGGCAGCGAGGAGGCCGCACGCCAGTACGTCGCGACCCCCGAGCTCTCGAGCCACGTGACGGGGCAGGCGGTCGACATCGGCACGCTCGACGCGCAGCTGTGGATCATCGAGCACGGACGGGAGTGGGGACTCTGCCAGACGTATGCGAACGAGCGCTGGCACTTCGAGCGGGCGACCGAGCCCGGCGGCGAGTGCCCCGAGCAGAAGCGCGACGCCCGAGGGTGACGGGAAACACGAAGGGCGTCGCGACCGGATTCCCGGCGCGACGCCCGTCGTGGATGGTGGCGGGGTCTCAGACCCGGCGGGCCGCCGAGGTGAGCGGGCACTCGAACGGATCGCGGGCCGCGAGGCCGACGCGGTTCAGGTACTGGATCACGATGCCATACGACTGCAGCAGGGTCGTCTCGACGTAGGGCACGCCGAGCGTCTGGCAGTGCTCGATCACGATCTCGCGCGCACGGCTCAGGTGCGGCCGCGGCATGTTCGGGAAGAGGTGGTGCTCGATCTGGTAGTTGAGCCCGCCCATCAGCCACGTGGCCCACCAGCCACCGGAGATGTTGCGCGAGGTGCGCACCTGCTTGCTGAAGAAGTCGAGCTTCGCGCCCGGGGCGATCACTGCCATGCCCTTGTGGTTGGGGGCGAAGGACGCGCCCATGTACACGCCGAACACCGCGAGCTGGACACCGAGGAAGGCGAAGGCCATACCGATCGGGAGGAAGACGAAGACCGGAGCCACGAACACGGCGAAGCGCAGAGCGATGAGTCCGAGTTCAGTCCAGCGTCCCTTGACCTCGCCGCGCGAGAGCAGGTGGCGGACGGCCAGCACGTGCAGGTTGAGACCTTCGAGCGTCAACAGGGGGAAGAACAGCCAACCCTGACGCTGGGTGATCCAGCGCTGGATGCCGCGGGCCTTCGCCGCGTCCTCGTCGAGGAACGAGATCGTATCGATCTCGATGTCGGGGTCTTTGCCGACACGGTTGGGGTTGGCGTGGTGACGGGTGTGCTTCGACGCCCACCACGACTGGCTCATGCCGACGATGCCGTTGCCGATCCACAGCGCCAGGCGATCGTTCGCGGGGCCGGAGGCGAGGATCTGACGGTGATTCGCCTCGTGGGCGAGGAAGGCCACCTGCGTGAACAGGATGCCGAGTGCCGCGGCGATCAGCAGCTGGAACCAGCTATCGCCCAGGAGGACGAAACCGGCGATGCAGCCGGCGAAGCCGAGGACGAGCGCGGAGCCGACGAGAGCGTAGAACACGCGGGTGCGGACCAGGAGACCGCTTTCACGAACGACCTGGGACAGCTCTGTATAGGCCTTCGCGATCGGCGGGAATTCGGTGGTGCCGGAGTACGTCTGACGAACGGGGCCGAGGCGGGACTCGACGATGGTGGAGGCGATGAACTGCTCCTCGATTGGGGTGACCGGAGTCGGGACCCCGAGAGGCTTCCTCGGGTCTGCCCCACCATACGGGGCGACGTATGGAGGCTCCGGTATACATCCACATGTGCAGGAACCTCACCGGGAATGCACATCTGCCGGACTCGCCGCGTTCACGTCGCGGGGACGACGAAAGCCGGGTCACCGCACGTGCGGCAGACCCGGCTTTCGGGGTGAAGCGGAGCTTAGAGGGGGCGGATGTTCGCCGCCTGCATGCCCTTGGGGCCCTGCTCGGCGTCGAATTCGACCTTCTGCGCTTCCGTCAGCTCCTTGAAGCCGTTGCCCTGGATCGCGCTGAAGTGCGCGAACAGGTCGGCGGAGCCGTCATCGGGAGCGATGAAGCCGTAGCCCTTTTCGGAGTTGAACCATTTCACGGTGCCAGTGGCCATCGTGTTCTTCCTTTATTCATGTTGGGCCGCATAAGCGGCCGTGGGCGCCGCTCCGACGAACGCGGAGCGGACGGGGACGCCGCAGCACCGAAGTGGTGCCGCGTACGCGATGCCCGTCGACGGCGGCCTGAGCCGCCCGGACGGACGTGTGGATGCCGAGGTTCTCGCCGAGCGGACCTTGGGCTTCATAGCCCGAGGTGGCCGCGCCGACGAAACCGGCATAGTCGGATCCGGCCGTCGCGACGAAGACGTCGAGATCGGCCTGGCGCCACGACAGTGGCGAGGGGTGAAGCGAGGACACAGAGACTTTCCGCGGGAGGCACGCGGTGACAGAGGTCATCGAGCGCGCCGTGCGACGAGATAGAGGGGGATTCCGGTGGTGAACGGCTCGGTGCCGTGCGCCCGACATCTCATCGATGAGGCGGGCGTCCATGAAGCAAATCCCAGAATTGATGCTTCAACGGTAGCACGGATGCCTTTCGGGCGTCGGGGAGATTTTCGCGCCCGCCGAATCGCGGTGGACTGGGGGCATGGCATCCGGGATCGACGACTCCTCCGACGCCGAGCGATGGCTGGTGATCGACGGCGGCCGGTGGCGCCGCGCGGATCCCGCGCTGCCGAAGGATCTCGCCGACCGGTTGCGATCCCACCTCGGACGGGCCCGCTCCGCGGTGCGGACGACGAAGAGGGCGGGGGATGCCGAGGCGACGGCCGACGCCCGGCGTCGCGTCGGACTCGCCAAGACCGGGCTCGGTGAGCGCGGACCGCGATGGTGGGACGAGGACGTGGTCGCGCGCATCCAGCGTGCGAGCGAGGCGGTGGAGGCTCTGGACCGGCTTGCTCCCCCGAGAGCAGACGGCGGCCCGGACGTCAACGCGTAGCGCTCGGCGGAGCGAGCCGGTGGGCTGAGGGTCCACGAAACAAAGGGAGTGTCATGTCATCCACCGAGACCGAGCTGGACACGCTCAACGATCTGCTGAAGAAGTTCCGCTTCGCCATGGTCACCACGCGCGCCGAGGACGGTGCGCTGCATGCGCACCCGCTGACGGTTCAGGAGAACGAGTCTGACGGGGACCTCTGGTTCATCGTCGGCACGCACGCCTCGGCGGTCGAGCACGTGCGGCGCGACTCGAAGGTCGGGCTGTCGTTCAGCTCGGACAGCACGTGGCTCTCGCTCGCCGGCGAGGCCGAGGTCGTCGACGATCTCGCAAAGCTCAAGGAACTGTGGTCGACGACGGTCGAGGCGTGGTTCCCGGACGGTCCTGAGTCGCCGGGCGTCACTCTGCTGAAGGTCTCCGCGCTGACAGGGGAGTACTGGGGCAGCGCCGGCGGGCGTCTCGCTACGGCCATCGCTTTGGTGACGTCGAAGGTGACCGGTGAGCGCCCGAAGGGCGGCGAGAACGAGAAATTCGATCTGACCGACTGAGATCTGACGGATCGAGAGGGCGGGGGCTCCGCGCGCGGGCCGTGCGCGCACTCCGCGACTGTGTCAGCGCAAGCCCCCGTCACTCGATGCGGCGTTTTGCGAGCATGACGACATGTCACGACCCGAGGTGCGCGCCAAGCCGTGCGCTTACTGCGGACGCCCGTTCACCGATCGCAAGCGCTGGAGCGGACGCGACCAGTGGGACCAGGTGCTCTATTGCTCGCGCGGGTGCCGCGCGAACGCCGCGAAGCAGAGGCGACGCGCATGAGCGTCGTCGCGTGTGAGCGAGAGGGGCACGGCGCATGAAGGCCGCGCTGATCCTCGCGACGCAGCAGTTCGCCGAGCATCCCGCTTACGCCGACGACGAGGTCGAGGAGTACTTCTTCATCGAGTCGGCGCCGCGGTTCCGCAAGCTCCTGTACCACCGGCACAAGATTGTTCTGCTGATCTCCGCGATGCGGCACACGGCCGCGCGTCTCGAGGCCGAGGGGCGGACCGTCCGGCGGATCACGCTGGACGACGACCTCACCTTCCGGACGGGGCTCGAACGTCTGCTGAAGACCCGCCGGGTCACCGAGCTGACGTGGATGAGCGACCCGAACCGCTCCGTCGACGAGCGCATCGCCCGCATCTGTCAGGCGCACGACGTCGAGACCGACGTCCTCTCGGACGGGCTCTTCCTCACCCCCGAAGAAGAGGTCGACGGCTGGTTCGCCGAGCATCCGACCCCGCTCATGGAGGATTTCTACCACTGGCAGCGCCGGCGCACCGGCATCCTGATGGATGGCGGTAAGCCCGCGGGGCGTCGCTGGAACTTCGACGCCGACAATCGCAAGGCCCTGCCGAAGAAGGGCGTGGACATCCCGCCCCTGCCGCAGCTCGAGCACGACGAGATCACCCGCGCGGTCATCGCCGAGGTCGACGAGCTGTTCCCCGAGCACCCCGGGGCGGCGGGAGAGTTCTGGCTTCCGGTGACCCCGGAGGACTCGCGCGACTGGCTCGACACGTTCGTCGCCGAGCGCCTGCACGACTTCGGCCGCTACGAGGACGCGATGAGGGCGGACGAGCCCTTCCTCTTCCACGCGATCATCTCGCCGATGCTGAACATCGGCCTGCTCACCGTCGAAGAAGTGGTCGCCGCCGCCTCGCGGACCGACGCGCCCCTGGCATCCGTCGAGGGGTTCATCCGGCAGGTGATCGGGTGGCGGGAGTACATGCGCGGGATGTACCGGGCGCACCCGAAGCTCGAGCGCGTCAACGCGCTGCACCTCGAAAAGCGGATCGAGAAGTACTGGTACTCGGGAGAACGGATGCCGAGCGACCTGCCGATCCCGGTGCGCACAGTCCTCGAGCGGGTGCACCGCTGGGGCTACGCGCACCACATCGAGCGGCTCATGGTGCTCGGTAACTGGTTCCTGCTGCAGGGATATGCTCCGCGGCAGGTGAACGCGTGGTTCCTCGCGCTGTTCGTCGACGCGTATGACTGGGTCATGGTGCCCAACGTGATGGGCATGAGCCAGTTCGCCGACGGCGGGTTCGTGGCCACCAAGCCGTACGTGTCGGGTGGGGCGTATCTGCAGAAGATGGGATCGTGGTGGCCCTCGGCGCAGGATGCCAAGGACTCGGTGTTCACCGACGCGTACTGGGCCTTCCTCGAGCGTCACGAGGACGTGCTGGCGGGGAACCACCGGCTGGGGTTGGCCTTGGCGCAGATGAGGAAGCGGCGCGACGCCAGGGAGTAGCGGGCGGGCGGTGGGTGGTGCCACTGCGGCTGGCCGGTCGGCGGCGTCGAGGCGGGCGAAACTCCTGAGAGAACCCTTTCGTCACCGTCTTCGCGTCTGATGAGAGCCCGACGCGGGGAGAAACTCAGGAGTTTCGCACGCTTCGCGGGGCTCAGCTCTTCAGCTTGTTCAGTGCTGAGCCCTTGTGCGCGGCCGTCGAGCCGGATTTCTCCGACTTCACGATGTAGGCCGGCTCGTCGTCGGATGCCGTGAACTTCTGGCCGTCGTGCTGGAAATCCTTCGTCCTTTTCTCCACGACCTCGCCCTGGGTGCGACCCTGCGGGGTGTCCCAGCTGACGCGGTCGCCTTTCGACAGATCCTTCGACATGCTCTCGTTCCTCTCGTTGGTTCCGCCATGGTGTCGAGGCGGCACGGGGCCGATCGGGGGATTGACACGACGAGAGGCTTACGTGGTCGGCGAGCGATCCGCAATGCCTCGGCAATGTCGGAACCCCTGCGTAGCGTCGTCGGTGGGCCTTTCGTTTCCCGGCCCACGACGTGAGGAGAGCCATGACCGAGCCGACCACGACGAACGGCGGCGCTCCCGTCGCCAGTGACGAGCACTCGCAGAGCGTCGGAGCCGACGGCTCGATCGCTCTCACCGACCACTACCTGATCGAGAAGCTCGCCCAGTTCAACCGTGAGCGCGTGCCCGAGCGCGTCGTGCACGCCAAGGGCGGGGGAGCTTTCGGCACGTTCCGCACCACGGGCGACGTCTCGGCGTACACTCGCGCGGCGCTGTTCCAGCCCGGCGTCGAGACCGAGATGCTCGCGCGCTTCTCGTCGGTCGCCGGCGAGCAGGGCAGCCCCGACACGTGGCGCGACCCCCGCGGCTTCTCGCTGAAGTTCTACACGACCGAGGGCAACTACGACCTCGTCGGCAACAACACCCCCGTGTTCTTCGTGAAGGACGGCATCAAGTTCCCCGACTTCATCCGTTCGCAGAAGCGCCTCCCCGGCAGTCACCTGCGCGACAACACGATGCAGTGGGACTTCTGGACGCTGTCGCCCGAGAGCGCCCACCAGGTGACCTGGCTCATGGGCGACCGCGGCATCCCGGCGTCCTGGCGCCACATGAACGGGTACGGCTCGCACACGTACCAGTGGATCAACGCCGAGGGCGAGCGGTTCTGGGTGAAGTATCACTTCCACACCGACCTCGGTCACAAGACCCTCACGCAGGACGAGGCCGACCAGATCGCAGGGCAGGACGCCGACTTCCACATCCGCGACCTGTACGCCGCGATCGAGCGGAACGAGTTCCCCACCTGGACGCTCAAGGTGCAGATCATGCCGTACGAGGATGCCAAGACCTACCGCTTCAACCCGTTCGACCTCACGAAGGTGTGGCCGCACAGCGACTATCCCGAGATCGAGGTGGGCACGATGGAGTTGAACCGCAACCCGGGCAACTACTTCGCCGAGATCGAGCAGGCGGCGTTCGAGCCGTCGAACTTCGTGCCGGGCATCGACGGCAGTCCCGACAAGATGCTGCAGGCACGCATCTTCAGCTACGCCGACGCGCACCGCTACCGCGTGGGCACGAACTACCAGCAGCTGCCGGTGAACCGTCCGCACACCGAGGTGCACTCGTACTCGAAGGAGGGGGCGATGCGCTACGAGTACAACCCGCCCGAGGTGCCCGTGTACGCGCCGAACTCCGCGGGTGGCCCCGCGGCCGATCCGCGTCGTGCGGGCGACGGCGGCTGGCAGAGCGACGGCGAGCTCGTGCGCTCGGCGGCGACCCTGCACCCCGAGGACGACGACTGGGGGCAGGCCGGAACGCTGGTGCGCGAGGTGATGTCGGCCGAGGAACGCGACCGTCTCGTCGAGACGATCACCGGGCACGTCGGCGGGGTGACACGCAAGGACGTGCGCGACCGTGCCGTTCAGTACTGGAAGAACGTGGATGCCGAGATCGGCTCACGCCTCGAGGCGGCGCTTCCCCCGCTCGAGACCTCGACCGCGCCCGGCGAGCAGCTCAGCGAGCCGAACCCCGACGGCGACCTCGTGGGGACGGACGTGGCGGGCAAGATTTAAGGATGACCGCGCGGGCGGGGGTGCCGTTTCCGGCGCTCCCGCCCCGGCTGTGCGATCTCGCGGGCGACCATCCGCGGGGTCTACAGCGCAGCGCGGTCCGCGCGCGTGAGGCGCCACCGGGACGCCAGCACCCCCGCGATCAAGGCGCCCGCACCGCCGGCCATCATGTCGCCGATCGTGTCGTCGTAGGTGACGAAGATGGCATCCGTGATGAAGCGGTAGCCGAACCACTCCACCATCTCCCACACGGCGCTGAGCGCGAGGCCGGCGATCATCGCGACGACGATGGATGTGCGACGGCGCCCGGTGGGTTCGACCACGCGCGCGTCGTCGAGCAGGACGAGCGCGACGGCGGCGAGGACGCCCGTGCACGCGAGGTGGACGACGAGGTCCCACCCCGTCCACGCGCGGTACAGATCGATGACGTTGCTGCCCGCGGCCACGAACACCGTCACGCACGTGACGAGGTCGAGACCCGAGCGCAGCCCGATCATCCGCGACAGCATGACGGCGGGCAGTGACATCGACAGCACCGCGAAATCGGTGAACGGGAGCGTGAACAGGGACACGATGACGACGACGATCGCGACGGCCCGCACGACATCGGCCAGCCAGTCGGTCACGCTGCGCGGCGGCCGGTTGAGGTTGGCGTACATGGCCCGGATCACGGGTGCTCCTCGGACGGGTGTATGCGAACCACGGCCTGCACCGGCAGGTGATCGCTCGGCCACTGCGTGCCCGTCGGGCGCGGGTCGATACCGACGGCCCGCACGCCCACGTCGGGGGTGGCCAGGAGGGCGTCGATGCGCCGGGCGCCGACGCGGGGGCTCGCGTAATTGTTGAACGTTCCCCACTCCGCGGTGCGGCGCGCCGGCGCGTACGACCACGTGTCGACGAGCAGACCGTCGGCGAACATCCCGGAGAGCTCCGCGGAGCGCACGTGCGCGTTGACGTCGGCGGTGAACAGCAGCGGCCGTTCGCGCGCGGCGACGAGATCATGCAGCCACGTCGCGGAGCGTCGCCGGGCGCGCTTCGAGAAAGCGTCGAAGTGCGTGTTGACGACCGTGAAGCGCGCGTCGGTCGCGCGATCGCGCACCTGCGCGATGACGGCGACGCGGGGGATGGTGTTGCCCCAGCCCGTGGATCCCGGGACATCGGGGGTGTCCGACAGCATGACCTGCTCCCATTCCTCGACCTCGATGCGGTCGCGGTCGTAGAAGAGAGGCGTGCCCTCGCCGTCGCGATTCTTCCCGCGCCCGAGCCCAATGCGCCCGTAGGCGGACCCGAGGGACTGCTGCACCCACAGCGCCTGATCGGGCATCGCTTCCTGAGAGCCGAGGAGGTGCGGACGGTTCGCGCTCAGGAAAGTCCGTAGGCGCTGCTTGCGCATCGGCCACCGATCGGCGGGCGGCCAGGTGATCCGGTCGAAGCGCCGTCGGATGTTGAAGCTCATCACGTGCAGGTCGGGCGCGGCGACGTCGGGAAACAGGATGCCGGCCATCAGCGCGTAGCCCGCGTTCCTGCCGCTCGACGTCGAGCGCCGGCCAGCCGCGCCCACCGCACCGGCGGGAGGTCTCCGGGCCAGTGCGCGAAGACCGTCCCCGCCCCGCGGCGGAAGCAGCGAGCGAACCGCCGCGGCTCCACCGTGCGCGAGGAGACACGCATGTGCCGACCCGGGACGCGCCGGATGCGATGCCGGAGCCCCAGGTGATAGGCGAGGTCGAGATCGTCGTGCAGTTCCGGGTCGAGGTGCACCTCATGTCGCACGGCCTCCCACGCCGCGCGGCGGAACGCCATGTTCGATCCCCACAGCGGCGTGTGTCCGAGAGCGGGGAATGCGAACGCGTTGTAGGTGCCGAGGAACGCCCGGGCCATCCGCACACGCCGGGAGGCGGGACCGTCATGGAACACGGCGCCGCCGGTGACGGCATCCACGTCCGAATCGGCGAGTGCTTCGACCATCGTCGCGATCCAGGTGGGGGCCGGGAGGCTGTCGGCATCCAGACGCAGGACGAGCTCTCCCCGCGCGGCGTCGTAGCCGGCGGCGGCCGCGGCGGGGATGCCGCGCTCGCCGCAGAACACGACGCGCGCTCCGGCGGCCCGGGCGATGTCGGCGCTGTCATCTGTCGAGCCGTTATCGACGACGACGATCTCGTCCGCGATGCGCGTCTGCGCAGCCAAAGCGCGCAGGCACCTCCACAGGTGCGGTCCGTCGTCCAGTACCGGGATGACGACCGACACGAGGGGTCCTACGGGCACGACGAACTCCAGACGACGAGGAATCCTCCACGCTAGGCGATGGCCCCGGCGGCGGTCGGAGGCTTGACGCTTTCGTACCCTGGAGACATGGCATCCGTCCTCAACGTCTCGGCGTACCTCTTCACGCGTGTCGACGATCCCGCGGCGCTCCGCGACGCGCTTCGTGAGCGCGCGGTCGAGGCGGAGCTGCGCGGAACGATCCTGCTCGCCGAAGAGGGCATCAACCTCTTCCTCGCCGGCCGCGCCGATGCCGTACGCGGTTTCGTCGATGAGCTGCGCGACGACGAGCGCTTCGCCGCCCTCGAGACGAAGGACAGCTGGTCGGAGGCCGTGCCGTTCGGGAAGCTGCTGGTGAAGGTCAAGCGCGAGATCATCCGCATGGACCGCCCCGAGGTGCGCCCGCAGGACGGTCGCGCGCCCGCGGTGAGCCCCGACACCCTGCGGCGCTGGCTCGACCGCGGTGCCGACGACGACGGACGCGAGGTCGTGCTCGTCGACACTCGCAACGCCTTCGAGGTCGACTACGGAACCTTCGCGGGAGCGAAGGACTGGCGTATCGAGAGATTCACCCAGTTCCCGGATGCCGCCCGCTCCCACCGCGACGAGCTCGCCGGCAAGACGGTGGTCAGCTTCTGCACCGGCGGCATCCGGTGCGAGAAGGCGGCGCTGTATCTGCGTGACGAGGGTCTCGACGCGTACCAGCTCGACGGCGGGATCCTCGGCTGGTTCGCCGCCCACGGCGACGCGCACTGGGACGGCGACTGCTTCGTGTTCGACGGCCGCGAGGCTCTCGACGCGGGACTCGCACCGCGAGCGGGCGCCTGATGCTCTGGGACCAGCACGCCTGCGTCGAACTCGTCGAGACCGCCGACATCGGCGAGCTGCGGCGCTATCGGGGAGCCGGGGGAGGCTACGTCTCACTCAACGTCGGGTATGCCCCGCACGCGCCCGAGCTCACGGCATCCCTCCTGCGCTCCTTCCGCGCGCGGGTCGAGGCGATCGACGGACTCGAGCTCGCCGCCACCGTCGCCGACATCGACCGGATCGCGGCCCAGGGTGACACCGCCGTCGCGTTCGACCTCGAGGACTGTGCACCGCTGGGTGGGAACCTGGATGCCGTCGGCTCCCTCGTCGCGCAGGGCGTGCGCACGCTCGGCCCCACGTACAACCACGTCAACCGTGCTGGCGGCGGCTGCCTCGACGCGGTCGATGAGGGCCTCACCCCGTGGGGAAGCGACCTCGTCGCCGAGATGAACCGCTGCGGGATGGTGCCGGACGGCTCGCACGTCGGCGCGCGCACGACCTTCGACATGTGTGCCGTCTCGTCTCGTCCGGTCGTGTTCAGCCACTCGAATATGCGCGCGGTGTGGGACCACCCCCGCAACATCACCGATGATCAGGCGCGCGCCGCGGCCGAGACCGGGGGAGTGGTCGGCATCACCGGTGTCGGCATCTTCCTCGGCCCCAACACTCCCACCCTCGACGCCATGGTGCGCCACATCGAACACGCGGTCGGGGTCGTCGGCATCCGGCACGTCGGGGTCAGCACGGACTTCTCGTTCGACTGGCGGACCTTCCGCGACACCGTCGCCGAATCGCCCGAGCTGTACGACGACAGCTACACCCGGTGGGGACCCATGGAGTGGATGCCACCCGAGACCTTCGTCGGCCTGGGTTCCGCGCTCGCCGCGCGAGGATGGGCCGACACCGACACCGCCGCGGTGCTCGGCGGGAACTTCCGCCGCGTGGCGGCCGAGAGCTGGGAGCCCCTGACATGACCGATCTCCGAGACGGCGCCGTGCTGCGTCCCGCCCGCGCGGGCGACGAAGAGGGCATCCTCGCGTGCATTCAGGCGCTCGCCGACTACGAGAACGAGCCGGATGCCGTGGAGAACACGGCCGAGATGATCCGGGCGACGCTGTTCGGCGACGACCCGCGCGCGTTCGCGTTCGTCGTGGAGCGGGACGGCGAGATCCGCGCGATCGCGATCTGGTTCCTCACCTACTCCACGTGGACGGGGCGCCACGGCATCTGGCTCGAGGACCTCTATGTGCACGAGCAATTCCGCTCGCACGGGTACGGGGTCGCGCTGTTGGCCGCGCTGGCCGCCGAGTGCGTCCAGAAGCAGTACTCGCGCCTGGAGTGGACCGTGCTGGACTGGAACGAACCCGCCATCGGGTTCTACCGCGCGCTGGGCGCCGAGGCGATGGACGAGTGGACCACCCGGCGCGTCACGGGAGAGGCGCTGACGGCGCTGGCCGCGCGGGTCGCGGGCTGAGGCGCCCCCTCGCCGCGGTGCGCTCGGGGCTGTGCCTCTCACGGGGCAGGGAACGCGGCGGACCTGAAGCGTAGCCCTAGGGCTACGATCGGCCGGATGTGCGCCGCCGACCGGGACGGCGGCCCCCGGACTGGCTAGCGTCGAGGCCACGCCATCCATCGATAGGGGTCCCCCAATGCGTACCGCTTCATCTGTTTCCCAGCGCCTGACCGTGGTCGGAGGGGTCGTGGCGCTGTGCGCCAGCCTGTTGGCGCCCACCGCCGCTCACGCGTCGCCCGCCGCGCCCGCGAGCGCCGCGTCGGCCGCCGCGTCCGCTCCGCTCTCGCAGGAGAAGGCGGAGGCGGTCTTCCTCGCTCTGTTCTTCATGCAGGGAGAGGAAGCGCTCGCGCTGTACGAGCACGACGCCATCTCCCAGCTGGACGGCTTCACCGACGTGTACGCGGCGGTGAACGCTCCCGAAGCGCGGGCGGTGTCGGCCTCCGTGGTGGCGGATCTCCGGGCCTCCGACCCGGACTACTTCAGCCGGTTCGCGACCTCCGTCGCCTCCGGCAACCCGTTCGTCGTCGAGGAGCAGATCGAACAGAGCCGCGCCGACATCTCGGCCACCGCCACGATCGCCGCTCTCGCGGAGCAGGATGCCGCGACCTACGTGCCGGGAGAAATGGGACCCACGTGCGGCGTCACCGTCGTCGTCGGTGCCGCGTTCGTCCTCGCGGTCGCGGTCTTCGCCGCCGCGGGAGCCGTGATCTGGGTGGCGGCCGCCGGCGGACAGGTCGTCGCCGTCGCCGAAACCGCCGTCGAGGTGCGCAACGTGCAGCGCGCCGCACAGGGGGACCAGCTCTACCAGGACTGGATCGCCGACGTGACGACCACCTACGCGGGCGCGTGAGGAAGAGACTCACCGCGATCGCCTGCAGCATCGTCTTCGGGGTGTTCGGCCTGTACGTCTTCCAAGCGAGCGTCGGGCCGAACATCCTGCGCCTGCCGGCGCAGTCCTGGGTCAAGCCGATCGTGAACACCGTGATGCCCGAGGGGTGGGCGTTCTTCACCAAGCCCGCCGACTCCTCGGTCGTGACGGTGTTCGCGTCCGGCGCGGGAGGGTTCACGGAGATCACCGCTCCGTCGAACGCCGAACCGCTCTGGGTGTTCGGCCTCAATCGTCAGTCGCGTTACCAGGCGTTCGAGTCCGCCTCGCTGATGCTCGGCGTCGGGAAGGAACAGTGGACGGAGTGTTCCGAGACCGAGACGAACCTCGAGTGCCTCGCGCGGGTCGAGACGGTGACCGCGGTCGACAACACCGGCGAGCTGCAGACCCTGTGCGGCAGGATCGGCCTGGTCGCCGAGGGGGTTGTCCCCTGGTCGTACCGGGGGTTCGCCACGGACGTCCGCGTGCCGCGTGAGGCCCTGCTCGTGGAAGCCGACTGTGGCTGAGCGCTCGAGCGGTGGGCCCTGGTCGCCGTGGATCAGCGTCGCCCGCTCGCTGCTCGCGCTGTCCATGGTCGGCTCGCTGCTGTTCACGCCCTCGGCGGTGCTCTTCGCGCGGCTCTCCGGTGCCACCGCCGCGGAGCAGTGCGGGGGAACCTCCGCCTGGTCGCTCTTCTGCCTGCTGCCCCCGATGGCCTCGCCGTGGGCGACGGTGCTCGCGATCAGCGTGCTGCTGTGGGTCGCGTCGGGGGTGCTTCCCGCGCTGTCGGCGGTGCCCTTCGCCTACGTCGCGTACAGCGTCACCACCGCGGGGACCCTCGTGGACGGGGGCGACCAGGTGGTCCTCGTGCTCGCGGTCCTCCTCATCCCTTATGCCCTGTGCGACCGGAGGATGCTCGCCTGGCGCGCCCCACGGCGTGCCGCCGGAGAGGTCCGCTCGACGATCGCGGCGTCTGCCGTCGTCGTCCTCCGCCTGCAGATCAGTGTCATCTACCTCGTCGCGTGCGTCAGCAAGCTCTCGGCGACGGCCTGGGTCGAAGGGACCGCTCTGTACTACTGGACGAGGATTCCCGCGTTCGGGACCCCGGACTGGCTCGCCGGTATCGTCTACGCGGCGACCGGTACCCCGCTCACCTCCGTGCTGCTGACGTGGGGCACGCTGGTGCTGGAGTTCGCGCTCGGGGTCAGCATGCTGCTCCCGCAGCGCGTGAGGCTGAACGTGCTGCTGCCGGCGGGGCTCCTGCTGCACGGGGCCATCCTGTTCGTGATGGGCATCGCCAGTTTTTCGCTCGCGATGTGCGGAGCCTTGCTTATTCTGCTGATTCCGGCGCGCAGCTCGTGGTCGGTGCTCGCCGACCGCTGGTACACCCGTCGACCGGCGAAACGCGCCGGAGAGAAGGAGTCCTCCCTTGCGCTTTCATGACACCACGATCGGTCCCCGCTGGCTGGCCATCGCGGGCGCCTCGTCGCTCGTCTTCGTCGTGGTCGTCTCCGTGATCGCGGTGCCCGTGGTGTGGGGACAGACCGACCGGATCGCCCCGGGTGTGCTGGCGGTGGGGGCCTTGGCGCTTCTCGCCGTGATCGCGGCGGGCGTGCTGGGGATGGTGCGCCGCATCACCGTCGCCGTGAGCCCCACCCACCTCGACGCCCGGCTCGTGCCCCTCCGTGTGATGCACGTGCCGCTCTCCCGGATCGTCGAGGTGCGCGTCGGGGACGTCGATCCGGTGACCGCGGGGGGCATCGGCTGGCGTCTCGTCGGACGGCGACGATTCGTTCTCTGGTCCGCCGGGCCGGCGGTCTGGGTGACGCTGAACGACGGGTCCACACGGGTCGTGCGCACCGACCGCGCCGACGATCTCCGCGCGGCCCTCTCCGCCTCGGTGGCCGCGGGCTCTTGACCCGCGGCCCCCGATCGCGGACCGAGGTCACGCGATGTCGGCGAGGACAGCCTCGGCAGCCCGCTGTCCGGACACCAGCGCCCCTTGGATCGACGCGGTGTCGCGGTGGTCGCCCGCGACATAGCGACCGTCGTCGAGCCGGACGTGTCGGCGCAGCCGCAGCGGCGGATCCTGCGCGGGCAGCGCACGAGCGATGTCGTCACGCCGGAGGAGCCGCCACGGCCGGGTATCGGTGTCCCAGATCTCGGCGAGCTGGCTCCGGATGCCGTGCTCCGTCGCCGCGGAGGGCATCACACAGGTCGCCTGGATGAGGTGCTGTCCCCGCGGGGCGTAGGTCGGGGCGGTGTTCGTCATGATCGCGGTGTTGACGATCGGCCCGCGACGGCGACCGTCGACGCGGAGCGCGGCATCGTCGCTCGGCGCGGAGTCGGTGGCGAACCACCACGTCTGCAAGCCTCGCGGGCGCGGGAGCTCGACATCCATCGCCGGGTCGAGACCGGTGGCGATGACGACGGCGCGGGCGGTGACGGCATCCCGTCCCTCGATACCGACGTGCCAGCCAGACGCGCGGCGTCGTGTCGAGACGACCGGATGACCGAGTCGGATGCCGGCCCCGGCACGGCGGGCGGTATCCGCGAGCTGCGCGGGAAGCGCTCCGATCCCCGCGGCGGGGACTCCCGGCCGCCCGAATGCGAAACTGCGGATCAGCAGGCGGACGAACGCGTCCGACGTGCGCTGTCGGTCATCGGCCAGGACACCGGCCAAGAAGGGCTCGAGCACGCTCTCGCGCAGGGGGCCGCGGAGTCCCGCGCGGTCCCACGCCTCTTCGAGGGGGCGGTCGATGCCCGTTTTGGCGGCCCGCGCCGAAACGACGGTCGGTCCCGCCCACCGTGCGAGCGCGGCGAGGTCGGCCGGCCGGACGAGACCGGAACGGAGTGTCTCGAGCAGCGAAGACGGATGCCGCGCGGGATGCGCCAGCCGAGCGAGCCGGTGCTCCAACCGGACGCCGAGCGCGACGGGGAAGCGGCGGAGCGCGAGCGCCTCGATGTCGACCCCGCGCCGGACGGCGGGGTACGCCGGGTTCAGCACGTGGAAGCCCCGGTCGAGCCGGAAGCCGTCGACGATGTCCGTGCGTTCGCGTCCGCCGACGGTGTCGTTCGCCTCGAGCACGACCACGTCGCGACCGGCCTCCGCCAGCCGTGTCGCGCAGCGCAGTCCCGCCAGCCCCGCGCCGACCACGATGACGTCGTATTCGCTCATTCGGCGAGCCTACGCAGCGCCTCCCCGGGAGACGCGGGGGTTGCCGGTCGGCCAGGATAGAGACATGGCATCCGTCACGATCCTTTTCGTCTGCGTCCACAACGCCGGCCGCTCGCAGATGGCCGCCGGCTACGCGCGGGCGCTCGGCGGCGAGCGCGTCACCGTGCTGTCCGGGGGCAGCGCTCCGGGCGCGGCACTCAACCCCGTGGCGGTGGCCGCGATGGCGGAGGAGGGCATCGACATCAGCGCCGAGGTGCCGCAGCTCCTGCTCACCGACGACGTGCGCGCGTCCGACGCGGTCATCACGATGGGCTGCGGAGACGCGTGCCCGATCTTCCCCGGTAAGCGCTACGAGGACTGGGAACTGACCGACCCCGCGGGCAAGGGGATCGACGAGGTCCGCCCCATCCGGGACGACATCAAGGCGCGGGTACAGCGTCTGCTCGACGATCTCTTGACATGAAGAAGGGCCCGGATGCCATGGCATCCGGGCCCGTTCTCTCTTATGCCGTCTGACGCTTCGGCAGCACCCAGCCGGGGCGCACGAAGTGGCACGTGTACCCGTGGGGGATGCGGACGAGGTAGTCCTGGTGCTCGGGCTCGGCCTCCCAGAAGGGCGCCTCGGGCTCGATCGTGGTGACGGCCTTCGCGGGCCAGATGCCCGACGCGTCGACGTCGGCGATCGTGTCGCGCGCGACCTTCTCCTGCTCGGGCGAGAGCGGGAAGATCGCCGAGCGGTAGCTCGTGCCGATGTCGTTGCCCTGGCGGTTCAGGGTCGACGGGTCGTGGATCTGGAAGAAGAACGCCAGGATGTCGCGGTACGACGTCTGCGTGGGGTCGAAGACGATCTCGACGGCCTCCGCGTGACCGGGGTGGTTGCGGTAGGTCGCGTGGTCGTTCTGACCGCCGGTGTAGCCGACGCGCGTGTCGAGCACGCCGGGCTGGCGGCGGATGAGGTCTTCGACGCCCCAGAAGCAGCCGCCGGCGAGGACGGCGGTCTCGGTGCCGGGGCGGCGGGTGATCTCGCCGGTGTCGGAAGGTCCGCTGGTCATGGTGTCGCTCCTTTTACGGTTGCGGAAGGGGAAGAGGTTCATGAGGCCGGCCTCTCGGGGAACAGGGGGAGGTAGGCGCCGTACCCCTGTGCCTCGAGCTCGGCGACGGGCACGAAGCGCATCGCGGCCGAGTTCATGCAGTATCTCAGCCCGCCGGCATCGCGCGGGCCGTCGTCGAACAGGTGGCCGAGGTGGCTGTCGGCCCCGGCGGAGCGCACCTCGGTGCGCGTCATCCAGAGCGAGCGGTCGGTCCTGTTCACGACCGCGGCGTCGTCGATCGGCTTGGTGAAGCTCGGCCAGCCCGAGCCGCTCTCGAACTTGTCGGTCGAGGAGAACAGCGGCTGTCCTGACACGACATCGACGTAGATGCCGTCCTCGTGGTTGTCCCAGTACTCGTTGCGGAACGGCGGCTCGGTGGCGTCGTCCTGCGTGACGGCGAACTGGCGGTCGGTGAGGCGGCTCAGCGCCTCCGACGTCTTCCGGTACTCCGTGCTCACGGTTCGTGTCCTCTCGTCGTGTCGCTCTGGAGCGGGCGACAGAGGTAAGAACGCGGGACCCGCCGGATTTGGTCCCGCGGGACTGGGAGCGGGCTGTGAGTTCTTTTCGGTACCGGATGCCACGGGCAAGCCCCGACGTTCACATCGGTGCCCGCAGTAGCGTGGCGTTCATCGACCCAGGAGGTCCGCATGACCCGCACCATCGTCATCACCGGCGCCAGCGACGGCATCGGCGCCGCGTCCGCGAAGCAGCTCACGCAGGTGGGCGAGGAGGTCGTCGTCGTGGGGCGCAACCCCGACAAGACCGCCCGCGTCGCGCGTTCGCTCGGGGTGGACTCGTTCGTCGCCGACTTCAGCGATCTGGCGCAGGTGCGGGAGCTCGCGGCATCCCTCCTCGAGAGGTACCCGCGTATCGACGTCCTCGCCAACAATGCCGGCGGCGTCTTCGGCGAGCGCACCCTGACGAAGGACGGGTACGAGACGACCTTCCAGGTCAACCATCTCGCGCCGTTCCTGCTCACCAATCTGCTTCTCGAGCGGCTGCTCGAGTCGCAGGCATCCGTGATCCAGACCTCGAGCGCCGCCGCGAAGCTCTTCCCGCGTTTCGACATCAACGACCTGCAGGGTGAGCGGCGGTACTCCTCGACCGCGGCGTACGGCAATGCGAAGCTCGCGAACGTGCTGTTCACGAAGGAACTGAACCGGCGCTTCGGCGAGTTCGGTCTGTCAGCGGTGGCATTTCACCCTGGGGTGATCGCCTCCAATTTCGGCGCGTCCAGCGACGGACCGTGGAAGTTCCTCTACGGCGGCCCGCTCGCGAAAAGCCTCATGACCTCGACCGCGGTGGGCGGCGCGCGCCTGACGTGGCTCGCCCTCGGCAAGCCCGGAATCGACTGGGAGCCGGGTGGCTTCTTCGCGAACAACAAGCCCGCTCGCACGAGCCGCCTCGCCGACGACCCGGTGATCGCGCGGCAGTTGTGGGAGCGCAGCGCCGTGCTGGCGGGCCTCGACGACTGACGATCGCGCGGGCTCTTCGCCCGTCGATGGTTCGGAACGCTGACGACCCGGGCTCCCGGTGGGTGCCTCAGGGCGTCTGCACCCCGAGCGCGAGGTCGATCATCCGCGCGAGTCGCGCGGGGTCGTGCGGAGCGTCGTTCACCGCGGCGTCCAGGAGCGCGCCGTCGATGAAGGCCACGACGAGGCGCTGCGTGTCCCGCTCGACCGGTCGGGTGGGAGCGTCGCCGTCAGAGAGGAAGTCCTCGCGAGCAGTGCGGAGGGCGCTCGCGTCGGGGTCCATCAGGAGCGCGGCACGGGCGCGGACGTCGTCGCGGGCGTCTCGGAGCGTGGCGGAGACGAACGCGGAGGCGAGCGCGCCCAGCGACGCCGGAGCCGCGGCCGACGCCGCGTGGAGTCGAGTGCGGTCGCGCTCGAGGATCCCCTCGACGACCGCCGCGACGAGGTCGCGCCGGGTTCGGAACAGGTTGGACGTCGAGCCCTCCGGGAGGGCGGCGGCGGTGTCGACCGACCGGTGGGTCAGCCCGCGTGCCCCCTGGGTCGCCAGCACGCGCACGGCGGCGTCGAGGACGTGAGCGGCGCGATCGTTCATGGACTCACCCTACGGCCACTACAGATGTAGTATTCGGGCATGAGAATCGTGATCGTGGGTGCCGGCATCGGCGGACTGAGCGCGGCGCGCATGGCCGCCCGCGCGGGGCACGAGGTCGTCGTCGCCGAACAGGCTCCGCGGGTGCGGGCGGTCGGAGCGGGGATCCTGCTCGACGAGGGGGCGCTCGCGCTGCTCGCCGCGACCGGGTTCGACCTGGAGGGTATCGGGCGGCCCCTCGCGAGCATGGCCATCACGACGGCCTCGGGTGCGAGACGCGGGGTCGTGCGCGGGCGGTGGTCGTTCGCCCGCGAGGAGCTGATGGCGGCGCTCGTGCGCGGTGTGGAGCCCGTCGCGCGGATCCGGACGTCGGCGCCCGTCCAGGAGGTCGTCGACGACGGCGATCGCGTGCGGTGCACCATCGCCGGTCGAGAGGAGACCGCGGATGTCGTCATCGGCGCCGACGGGCTGATGTCCACCGTGCGTTCCCGGGTGGACCCGTCGGCCCGCATCCGTGAGACCGGGCAGGTGTGCTGGCGAGGCATCGTCGAGATGGATGCCGGAGCGGAGGGGACCGAGCTCTGGACCGGCCTCGAGCGCGTCGGCGTGGTGCCGCTTCCCGAGGGGCGGACCTACGTCTACGTCGTACGCGCACGCGTCGCCGATGACGAGGGTCTGCGCGCGGCGGGGGTGCTGCCCGAGCGGGAGCGGCGCGCGGCGTCGCTGCTGGCGCACCTGCCGGCGGAGCGCATCCTCCGGCACGACCTGCGCGAACTCGACCGCCCGACGTGGGGGAGGGGGCGGGTGCTCCTCCTCGGCGACGCCGCGCACGCGCTCACCCCGAACCTCGGCTTGGGGGCGGCGCTCGCCGTGGGCGACGCCGCCGCTCTCGTCGAGGCGCTCGGCGACCCCTCGACCGCGAGCCGTCGGTACCGGCGCCGCCGGCACGCCCTCGTCCGCTCCACGCAGCTGCTCTCGCGCCGACTCGGGCGCATCGCCCACGACGCGACCGCGTTCTCCCGGCTCGTACGGGCCGCGGCCGGGCTCGACGGTGCCGGGTGACCGTCACCGGCCGACGAACACGGCCACGCCCAGCACGAGGCACAGTGGACGATAGAGCACCCGATCGAGTCGACGGAAGACCGCCGACGGGTGTCGACCCGTGAGGGCCTCGGCCACGACCACCCCGCCCATGACCGCTCGCGCCACCAGAACCGCCGCAAGGGCGCGCAGGCACGCCCGCACCCATCGCGGCCGTCCTGCGCCCCCGGCGACCAGGGCGGCCGCACCCGTCAGGCCCGCCGCCACCACGACCGTCGGCACCCGCGCGGGCGGTGACGGCGCGCCCACGACGGCGTCGGCGAGCGCTCGTGCGGACGGAGCCGGCCACGACGTCCCGGCCGCCCACGCTCCGTGCAGGAGCCCGACGGTCAGGAGCCCCGCCGTCGCCACCACCCGAGCGTCGGTCGTGACGAAGTCTTTCTGCGATGTCGATGCCGATCCCATGCGAGTGAGACTACACCTGTAGTGACTAGGGGATGTCGGCGGCGAGCGCGGCCGCCCCGGCTAGGCGTTCCCTATGCGTTCGCAGGGTCCGCCGCATTCTTGGAGCCGCCTGGGAAGCGCGCGGGCACGCTGAGCGCATGACCGCCGCACCCGCCCTCGCCGCCCCGCGAGCCGCCATCGGCCGCGCCACTCGCACTCCCCGCCGCGCGGTGAACACCCGGCCCGTCTGGAATCTCGCCGCCATCGTCGTCATCTGGGCGACGAGCCTCGTCGTCGTGGCCGTGTGGGTCGCGGGTGGCGAAGTGCCGTCGCTGCGGGGCGGGGGAGCCGGGTCGCTCAACGCCCTCGGCCGCGCCGCGGGACTGGCATCCGCGAACCTGCTTCTCTTCCAGGTGCTGCTCATGGGGCGCGTGCCGCTGTTCGAGCGCGGCTTCGGCCGCGACGGCCTCACCCGCATGCACCGCATCGTCGGCTTCTGGTCGTTCGCCTTGTTCACGGCGCATATCGGGCTGCAGATCCTCGGGTACGCCGTCGAAGCGGGAATCAACCCGATCGAACAAGCGTGGCAGTTCGTCTGGGATTACCCGGGCATGCTGCTGGCGACCGCGGGCACCGGGTTTCTGCTGCTGGTCGTGGTCACCTCGGTGCGCAAGGCCCGCAGGCGCCTGCGGTACGAGTCGTGGCACCTGCTTCACCTGTACGGCTACCTCGGCGTCGGTCTCGCCATCCCGCACATGCTGTGGACGGGCGCCGACTTCACGGCCTCGCCCGGCGCCACCGCGTACTGGTGGGCGATGTGGGGCGTGACGGTGGCGACGGTCATCGTCTTCCGGCTCGGGCTTCCGCTGGCGCGGTCGCTCCGGCACGGCATCCGGGTCAGCGCTGTCGAGCGCGACGGCCGGAGCGGTGTCTCGGTGCGCATGACCGGTCGGCGGATCGAGGCGCTGAAAGCCCGCGGCGGACAGTTCTTCGTGTGGCGCTTCCTCGACGGTGCGGGCTGGACGCGCGGACACCCCTTCTCTCTCGCCGAAGATCCGGCCGGCGGGGAGCTCGTCATCTCGGCCCGCCTCGTCGGCGACGGCACGCAGCGACTCGCCGCGCTCCGCCCCGGTACGCGCGTGCTCATCGAGGGTCCGTACGGCACGATGACCGCCGACGAGCGCCGGGGCGGACACCTGCTGATGATCGGCGCCGGCGCCGGGGTCGCGCCCCTCGTCGCGATCCTCGAGGAGGCTCCGTGGGCCCCGGGGGAGGCGACCCTGATCGTGCGCGACCACAGCGACGACGACGCCCTGCGTGCCGAGGCGATCGCGCGGCTCGTGCGCGAACGCGGACTGCGTCACGCCCCCCTCCCCGGTCGACGGGCACCCACCGACTCACCGTGGCTGCCCACCACGCACGCGCAGTGGGCGGGAGCTGACCTCATCCGCTACGTCTCCCCGCGGACCGCCGAGACCGACGTGTTCCTGTGCGGACCGCAGCCGTGGATGGATGCCGTGCGCACCGACCTGCGCCGCGCCGGGGTTCCCGCGGAGCGCGTCCACCTCGAAGCCTTCACCGTCTGAGGAGACCCACGATGAAGAAGATCGTCTACGCCCTGATGGCCACCGTCACCGGGCTCGTGCTGCTGTTCAGCTACCGCACCTCGATGGCCCCCGAGTCCACGAGCGCGCTCGCCGAGGCGTCCTCGTCGGGTGTCGCCACGACTCCCAGAACCACGACGACCGCGCCCAGCCCGTCGGCATCCGCCTCCTCCGGCTCGACGACGAGCGGCTCGACCTCGTCCGGCACCTCTTCGGGCGCGCAAACCTCCTCCAGCGGCCTCGCCGACGGCACATACACCGGGCAAGCCGCGAACACGCGCTACGGGGCGGTGCAGGTGCAGATCACCGTGTCGCAGGGAGTGATCACCGACGTGCAGGTGCCGCGGTACCCCTCCGAGAGCGGGCGCGATCAGCAGATCAACTCCCGGGCGCTCCCCGTCCTCGTGAAGGAGACCGTGCAGGCCCAGGGTGCCCAGATCGACATGGTCTCCGGTGCCACCTACACCAGTACCGGGTACCGTACCTCGCTGCAGTCCGCCCTCGACCAGGCGCGCGCATGAGCGGCGCGTTCACCGTCACCGCACCCGTCATGGGCACCATGGCCTCGATCACCGTCCTCGGCGCGGGGCGAGACGGCGACGTCGGTGCCGCCGTCTCCGCGTGCGTGCAACGTCTGCGCGACGACGAGCGCGTGTTCTCGACCTACCGAGACGACTCCGACATCTCCCGGCTCCGCGACGAGGGACTCGAGCTCGGAGCGATCGACCCGCGGGTGGCCGAGGTGGCGGAACGCTGCCGCGACCTGCGCGAACGCAGCGGGGGTCGCTTCGACGCGCACTGGCGCGGATGGTTCGATCCCACCGGTTACGTCAAAGGATGGTCGACGGATGCCGCGGCACAGGCCTTCGACGAACTGCTCGAGAACGGCGGGATCGAGGCGGTCGGCGTCAACGTCGGCGGTGACATGCGCCTGCGCACCGCCGCGACCAGTCCGCATGTGTGGCGCGTCGGCGTCGCGCATCCCACTCACGAGGGGGAGCTGCTGGCCACTGTCGAGGTCGTCGACGGGGCCGTCGCCACCTCGGGCACCGCCGAGCGCGGGGCACACCTGATCGATCCCCGCACGGGCGTGCACCTCGCCGGTCCCGTGAGCGCGACGGTCATCGCCGGCGACCTCACCACCGCCGACGCGTGGGCGACGGTGGCGGCCATCGCCGGGATCGACGACCTCGAGTGGCTCCCGGTGGCGCCGGTGGCATCCGGGATCGTGTGGGAGCACGGTCGCACCCGCCGGTTCGCGGGCGGCATCGAGGTCGCGTCCTTCCACGACACGGTGGCGGGCTGAGTCGGCCTTCAGCGTGCTCGGGGGAGGTGCAGCGCGAAGACGGTTCCGTCAGCGGAGGTGCGCTCGACCTCGACGCGCCCGCCGTAGCGTGTCGCCGCCTCGCGAACGAGGGAAAGGCCCAGGCCGAAGCCGCGGCGCCGGCCCGACTCGGCCCCGCGCGCGAAGCGGTCGAAGATGCGCGGCAGATCGTCGTCGCGGATCCCGGAGCCGGTGTCCTCCACGCGGATCACCACCTCGTGCGACTCGGCCGCGGCCGAGATCGTCACCGCGGACCCCTCGGGGGTGTGCCCGATCGCGTTGTCGAGCAGCGCCGTGCACATGCGCACCACGGTGACCGCGGGGACGGCGACCGTGATGTCGGGAAGTTCGCCGGTGCGCAGGGACACGCCCGCGTCGGACGCGAGAGAGGAGAGGGTGGACACGGCCGCCGGCACGCTGTCATCGACGCGGGCCGCGCCCGCGTGCGCGCTTCCTTCGGCCGTGAGCAGCATGTCGGCCAGCACGTCGTCCATCACCTGCGCATCGCGGCGCAGCTGCTCGAGCGGTTCGTCGGTCGCCTCGCCGCGGCTCTGGCGCCGCTGGACGATCTGGATGCGGCTCGTCAGCGCGGTGAGAGGTGTGCGCAGCTCGTGGCTGGCGTCGGAGACGAACGCCCGCTGCCGTCGGAGCGCCTCGTCGAGGGGCCGGACCGACCAGCGGGCCGCGGCCCACGCCACAAGGCCGAGCACGACGACACCGGCGAGGCCGAGGGCGAGCACCCACGGCAGCACGTCGTCGAGGTCGACCACGAATCGGTCCCCGCCCGCCCCGCCGGGTGAGGGACGGTGCCCTCCGCCCTCGGTGCGCGCCTGCGTCACCAGGACCGCGACCAGGATGCCGACCCCGACGGCGATCGCGACGGCCGAGGCACCCGCTACCAGGGTGCCGACGCGCACGGCCGCCCGGTGGACGACGCGGCGGTCGTCGTCGACGCTCACCGCTCCGCTCCCGCCCGATATCCGCGACCGCGGACGGTCTCGATGACATCGGTCGCGGTCTTACGGCGCACGTAATGCACGTAGGTGTCGACGGTGGTGACCGCCTCCGGCGAGGAGAACACCGCGCCCGCGATCTCCTCGCGCGAGAACACATGATCGGGGCTGCGCGACAACAGATCGAGCACCGCGTTCTCCGTCGCGGTGAGGGCGACCCGCGCGCCGCTGGGGCCGTAGGCGACGCCCGTGTCGGGGAGGTAGGTCCATTCCGCGACGGCGCGGCGACGACCCTCGGCGCGGAAGCCCCGCAGCAGGGCGCGCAGGCGGGCGAGGAGCTCGTCGAAGTCGAACGGCTTCAGCAGGTAGTCGTTGGCCCCGGCGTCGAGACCCTCCACGCGGTCGGAGACGGCGCCGAGAGCGGTGAGCATGAGCACGGGGGTCGTGATGTGCGCGGTGCGCAGGTCCCGCACGATCTCGGCACCGTCGCGGCCGGGAAGCCGTCGGTCGAGCAGGATCACGTCGAACCGGTCGCGGAGCGCCCGATCGCGCCCGGTCGTGCCGTCTGTCTCATGGACCACCTCGTAGGTCTCGCGAAGGACCTCGAGGGTCATAGCCGCGATCTCGGCGTCGTCCTCGACGTAGAGCAACCGGGGAAGGGTCACCGGGCACCCGCCCGCGGCGGTTCGACTTCCCAGCCGAGACGCTCCAGGGCGTCGTGCAGACGCCGTGCCTGCGCCCACGCGACCTCCCTCGAGACGTCGGAGTAGACGTCGATCGCGAAGGGCGGAGGGTCGGCGAACTTCGGGATCTCGACTTCGGCCCAGGCGTGCGGCGCGAGCCAGACCCGGGGGTGGGAGGTGCCCGCGTCCTCGACGCCGCCGTCGGCGGCGAAGGCGATGACGTCGAGAGCGTCGAGCTTCGTGATGGGCATGTCCACGACGAGCGTGACCGCGTGCAGCGTGTCCGACATGGTGTACCTCCCGTCCCCTCATCCTCACACGGGGATCGCCCGCGGGACCCGTGTTCGAGGTCGCATAGCTGGGGCACAGGATCGGTCAAGTCCCGGTGAGGGTCGGTCCCGCAGAGTCGGTGCATCGACACCATCCCCGACTCCGGAGGCGACCATGAGCAGAATCCCCGACACCCAGATGACCCCCGACGGTCCCGCTTACGAGGGACGCCTTCTCGACCGGGCCGACGAACCCGTCGTCGACCAGGGCGCGCCGTTCGACATCCGCACACTCGTGTCGCGCCGCGGCATCCTGGGGCTGGTCGCCCTCGGTGCCGGCGCGGTCACCCTGGCCGCGTGTACTCCGGCCGCGACCGGGACGACCGCCGCCACGACCGCGACGCCCACCGCCACCCCGACCGCGTCGGCGACCCCCACCGCGTCGGCGACGACCGCGGCCGCCGCCCTTCCCGCCGCCGAGATCCCCGACGAGACCGCGGGTCCCTACCCGGGCGACGGATCCAACGGCGCCGATGTCCTGGAGGAGTCGGGAATCGTCCGCAGCGACCTGCGCTCGAGCCTCGACGGCGGAGCGACGGCCGCCGGAACCCCGATGACGTTGAACCTCACGATCTTCGACACCGCGAACGGCGACGTGCCCTTCACCGGCGCCGCCGTGTACGTCTGGCACTGCGACACCGAGGGGAACTACTCGATGTACTCCTCGGGAATCGAGAACGAGACGTACCTCCGCGGCGTCCAGGTCGTCGGCGACGACGGCGTCGTGTCGTTCACCTCGATCTTCCCCGGCTGTTACGACGGCCGGTGGCCGCACATCCACTTCGAGGTCTACCCGAGCGTGGATGCCATCACCGACGCCTCCCACGCGATCGCGACCTCGCAGGTCGCCCTGCCGAAGGAGACGTGCGACGTCGTCTACGCCGACACGAGCCTGTATCCGTCCTCGGCCTCCAACCTGACGCGCGTCTCGCTCGACAGTGACAACGTCTTCGGCGACGACGGGGGAGCGCTCCAGCTCGCCACCACCGCTGGCGACAACACCTCGGGGTACACCGTCTCCCTCGGCGTCCGCGTCGACACCGCCACCACACCGACCGCGGGCGCCGCCCCCGGCGGAGCGCCCGGCGGGCGCTGAATCGAATCGAAAGGAACCCTTCTCATGCTGCAGAATCTCACCGGCTGGCACGCCCTGATCGTGCTGGCGATCGTCGTCCTCATCTTCGGTGCCGCCAAGCTCCCGGCCCTCGCCCGAAGCCTCGGCCAGTTCGTCCGTATCCTCAAGACCGAGGTGGGCGACGCGAGCGCGGAGGCGGCCCCTGCCGCCGCCCCGGAGAACGTCCCCACGCCGACCGCGTCCGCCACGCCCGTCCTCGCTCCGCCGAGCACGCCATGAGCGCCCCCGCCGCCCCCGTCGCCGCGCCCGTCCGCTCCGAGGCGCCGCGGTCGGCCCCCATGCCCGTCGCCGCGCACCTCGACGAGGCGATGCGTCGAGCGGTGCGGGCGGCGGTCGCGATCGCGATCGGCGCGCTCGTCGGATGGTTCCTGTACGAGCCCGCGATGGACCTCGTGCGTGCCCCGATCGCGCAGATCGCGGTCGAGCGAAACGCGAGCCTCAACTTCGACAGCGTCACCGGGGCCTTCGACCTCCACCTTCGCGTCGCGTTGGTCGCCGGGTTCGTGCTGTCGAGCCCGGTCTGGTTGTATCAGCTCTTCGCCTTCGTCCTCCCCGGCCTGACCCGGCGGGAACGGCGATACGTCCTCGGCTCGGTCGGCGCCGCGGCGCCGCTGTTCGTCGCCGGGTGCGCGACGGGATTGCTGCTTTTCCCTCACATGGTGTCGGTTCTGGCCGGATTCGCCTCGGTCGAGGATTCGACGATCCTGGATGCCGCGACCTACATCGACTTCGTCCTGAAGGTCGTGGTTGCGACGGGGGTCGCGTTCGTCCTGCCCGTCGTCCTGGTGGTCCTCAACCTCGCCGGCATCCTTTCCGCCCGCACTCTGGCGCGGAGCTGGAGGTACGTCCTCGTCGCCATCGTGGTCTTCAGCGCCCTCGCGACCCCGTCCGCGGACGTGATGTCGATGTTCTTCCTCGCCGTCCCGATGAGTGCTCTGTTCGCCGCAGCGCTCGCCGTCGCCGCGCTGCACGATCGAGCGGTCGCGCGACGGGCGCTGGCTTCTGCGGGGGAGGGATCACCGTGTTCGGCCTGACGTTCGAGAAGCTCCTGCTCGTCGGGTTCCTCGCCGCGATGATCCTTGGCCCACGCCGCTTGCCGGTGGTGGTCGCCGGGGTCGCCGCCTTCGTGCGGAGCCTCCGGCGGACCGTGGATGCCGCCCGGCTGCGCGCCGCGGACGAGCTCGGTGTCCCCGCCGACGCGGCGTCGTGGCGAGCGCTCGACCCGCGGCAGTACGACCCGCGTCGGATCATCGCCGAGGCGCTCGCGGCACCGACCGCGTCGGCCCCGCCGGTGGCCGCTCCGCGCGAGTCCGCCCTGACGCCGTCGGACGCCGCCTCGCCACGGTCGGCTCTCCTCGACCCGACCGTCGAGGGGGAGACGCGCGGTGTCGGCGAAGCCCGGCATCCCTCCCCTCCGTCTCCCGAGACCACTCCCGCTACCCGACGCATTCGCGTCGGCACCTCGGCTCACCCGCGGTGGGTGCTCGTCCCGGCGGAAGAGGCGCTCGAGAGCGCGGCGGGGGTCGACTCGAGAGCGACTGCCTGACCCGACCCCGCCCTCGGTAACCTCGACCCATGCCCTCCCCCCGCGCGCAACTGGAGAATCTCGTTCGCCGTCCGCACGCCGACGACTTCGCCGCCCTGCGCGCGCTCCCCGTCGACGGGGACGCCCGAGCCGCCGCGGTCCTCATCCTGTTCGGCGTGCTCGACGGCATCCCGAGTCGACGCGAAGCGGCGCACGTTCCGAGCGATCTCGATGTCCTCCTGCTCGCACGCGCCAGCACTCTTCGTGCGCACCCGGGGCAGGTCGCGTTCCCGGGCGGGCGTGTCGATCCGGGGGACGCGGATGCCGTGGCCGCAGCGCTGCGCGAAGCGCGCGAGGAGACGGGACTCGATCCCGACGGCGTCGATGTGCTCGGGACGCTCCCGGCCGTGCCGCTGGCGTTCTCCCGACACGAGGTCACCCCGGTGCTCGGTTGGTGGTCCCGTCCGACGGCGGTTCACGCGGTGGACCGGGCCGAGTCGGCCGAGGTGTTCCGCGCCCCCGTGGCGGACCTGCTCGATCCGGACCGCCGAGGGTCGACGGTGATCCGCCGTGAAGGACGCGTGTGGCGGGGGCCGGCGTTCGCGCTCGAGACGGCCGGCGGTCCGCAGACGGTCTGGGGCTTCACCGCGATGGTGCTGGACGGACTGTTCGACCGGCTCGGATGGACCGAACCGTGGGATGCCGCGCGCGAGATCGCGCTCCCCGAACAGGCGCCGACTTCTCCTCCCCACCCGGTCGATCTTTAGCGTCTTCCCCCGGCTTCGTCATCCGCGATGTGCACGGCCGTCGGGATCGCTAGCGTGGAGACCGTGACTGCGCCTATCGACCCCACCACCACCGCCGCCTGGTCCCGCCTCTCCGCGTTGCGCGACTCCTTCGACCCCGATCTCCGGGGCTGGTTCGCCGCCGACGCCGACCGGGTCCGCGACCTCACCCGCACGGTCGGCGACCTGCACGTCGACCTGTCGAAGAACCTCGTGACCCCCGAGGTGCTCGAGGCCCTCGTCGCCCTCGCGGGCGAGACCGGCGTGCGCGAACGCTTCGCCGAGATGCTGCGCGGCGTGCACCTGAACACCAGCGAAGATCGCGCGGTCCTTCACACCGCCCTTCGCCGGCCCGCCGGAGCGGAACCGGCCCTCGTCGTCGACGGCCAGCGCGTCGACCACGACGTGCACGAGGTGCTCGACCGCCTCAGCGCGTTCGCCGACCGCGTGCGGTCGGGGGAGTGGCGCGGCGTCACGGGCAAGAAGGTGACGACGGTCGTCAATATCGGGATCGGCGGCAGTGATCTCGGTCCCGTCATGGTCTACGAGGCCCTCCTCCCGTACGCCGATGCCGGCATCCACGCGCGTTTCGTCTCCAACATCGATCCCACCGACATCGCGCAGAAGACCGCCGACCTCGACCCCGAGACCACGCTGTTCATCGTCGCATCGAAGACGTTCACCACCCTCGAGACCCTGACCAACGCGCGCCTGGCCCGCGACTGGCTGTGGGAGAAGCTGGCTGCCGCCGGAGCGATCGACGACACCGACGCCGCTCGCACGGATGCCGTCGCCCACCACTTCGTGGCCGTGTCGACTGCTCTCGACAAGGTCGAGGCCTTCGGTATCGACCCCACCAACGCCTTCGGATTCTGGGACTGGGTCGGTGGACGCTACTCCGTCGATTCCGCGATCGGACTCTCGCTCGCGATCACCCTCGGCCCGGACGCGTTCCGTGAACTCCTCGCCGGGTTCCACACGGTCGACGAGCACGTGGCGTCCACGCCGATCGAGCAGAACGTCCCCGTCCTGATGGGACTCCTGAACGTCTGGTACACGAACTTCCTCGGCGCGCAGTCGCACGCGGTGCTGCCCTACGCCCAGCAGCTGCACCGCTTCGCGGCCTACCTCCAGCAGCTCACCATGGAGTCCAACGGCAAGTCCGTCCGGTGGGACGGCACGCCCGTGACCACCGACACGGGAGAGGTGTTCTGGGGCGAGCCCGGCACGAACGGTCAGCACGCCTTCTACCAGCTGATCCACCAGGGCACTCGTCTCATCCCGGCCGACTTCATCGCCTTCGTCAACCCGGCGTATCCGCTGGCCGACGACGGGCGTGACGTGCACGGTCTGTTCCTCGCGAACTTCCTCGCTCAGACCAAAGCCCTCGCTTTCGGAAAGACCGCCGAAGAGGTGGAGGCCGAGGGGACGACCGGTGCTCTCGTCGCCGCCCGCACCTTCCCCGGCAACCGCCCGACGACGTCGATCTTCGCTCCGTCGCTCACCCCCGCGGTGTTGGGTCAGCTGATCGCGCTGTACGAGCACATCACCTTCACGCAGGGCACCATCTGGGGCATCAACTCCTTCGACCAGTGGGGTGTGGAGCTGGGCAAGCAGCTCGCCCTGCAGATCGCGCCCGCGATCGAGGGTGACGATGAGGCGTTGGCGGCTCAGGATGCCTCGACGGCGGGGCTGCTGGCGTACTACCGCGACCACCGCGCCTGAGAAATCGGGCTGATCCGCGTTTTTTCTGGGGCGCGGATCAGCCCGGCCCGGCGCCGCCGAAAAGCTTCGACGGGACCGGAGGAAGTGGTATTCAACTCGGCCTTGAAGGTTTGTCACAAAATCCCTGGTCAGAGCCCTTCTTTCCTCCGCGTCATCAAGGGGGTTCGGCGTGGCCGATCGCGCCGGCGCGCGACCGTGATGGCCGCTCCCGCGCGCCACGCTCCTCCCACGACCCTCCCAGGTAACGAAGAGATAACGCTCAGAACAGCCACCCACACTCGGGGACTTGTGTCGACCCGACGACACAGCGACCGCGCTCTGCCCGAGAGCGCGCCCCCGACGAAAGTGCTCTCTTGCTGCGTTCCGATCTCAAGCTCCTTCCCGTTCATCGCGCCCGCCGCACACTCACCACGGCGATGACCTGCGCCGGCCTCGCGCTCGGCATGGTCGCCACGACCGGCCTCGCCGTCGCCGCGCCGCTGTCGATGCCGGATGCCTCGGCCTCCGCCTTCAGTGCTCCCGCCGCCACCACGGCGCCCGCCGCGATGAGCGTCGCGACTCTCGGTTCGACCCCGACCCTGAAGGCCGTGACGCAGACCGCCGACTCGGCGACCACCGACGCGCAGTCCGCCCTCGCCGGCGCTTCCGCCGTCCAGGCCGACATCGCGACGGCGGGCCTCCCGCTCTCGGTGGGGGACACGAGCATCGACACGGCCGCCCTCAGCGACGCGGTCGAGCGCCTGTCGGCATCCGACCTTCTGCCGACCGTTCTCCTGCCGGCGCTGAGCCAGAACGCCGAGGTCGAGACCCGGCGCGTCAACGACCGCGTCGCCACCCTGCGCAGCAGCCTGAACGACGCCGTCGCGGCCAAGGCGGCAGCGGATGCCGCCGCGGAGGCGCAGCGTCAGGCCGAGGCTGCCGCGGCCGCCGAGGCGCAGCGCGAGGCTGAGGCTGCCGCGGCGCTCGCCCGGGTGAACACCCCCGACGGCGCGAAGGCCTTCGCGGCCCAGCTCGCGGCCGACCAGTACGGCTGGGGTGACGACCAGTTCTCGTGCCTCTCGTCGCTGTGGACCAAGGAGTCGGGCTGGAACTACCAGGCGTACAACCCCAGCGGTGCCACCGGCATCCCGCAGTCGCTCCCCGGCGACAAGATGGCCAGCTTCGGCTCGGACTGGGCCACCAATGCGGCGACCCAGATCAAGTGGGGTCTGGACTACATCTCCCGCGGATACGGCACGCCGTGCGCCGCCTGGGGGCACTCGCAGGCCACGAACTGGTACTGAGAAAGTCCCGACCGACGGCCCCGTCGCTTCGCGTAACGATATATCGTTATGTATCGCTGACTCAGATCGGGTCCGCGCGAAGGAGGTCGTCATGAGTGGTTCATTCCTGGGAGACGCGTTCGGCGGGCGCGGCGGCAACAGCACCCCCGGCTGGCCGATGTCCAACATCCTCGACGCCATGGAGCAGCTGCGCACGCAGTTCGAGCAGAAGACGAGCAGCGCGCCGCGCATGAACAAGGGAGACGTTCGCTCGGCCGTCCTCTCCCTTCTGCTCGAGCAACCGATGCACGGTTACCAGATCATCCGCGAGATCGAGGAGCGCAGCGGCGGCTCGTGGAAGCCGAGCCCCGGCTCGGTGTACCCCACCCTCCAGCTGCTGACCGACGAAGGGCTCGTCCAGTCCGAGGAGTCCAACGGCCGCAAGACGTATTCGCTCACCGCCGAGGGCCGCGAGGCCGCCGGAGAAGAGACCACCGAGCGAACCGCCCCGTGGGAGTCCGCGACATCGCGCGACAGTGGTCGCATGACGGCCCTCCCGAAGGCGGGCGTCGAGCTCGCCCAGGCGGCCGCGCAGGTGGCGCGCACGGGCGACAAGGAGCAGGTCGCGCAGGCCGTCGAGATCCTCGACGACGCCCGCCGCAAGCTCTACGCCATCCTCGCCCAGGGCTGAGATTGCCCGTCCCCGGCGCGTGCCCCCGGCACGTCGGCATCCAGGAGTCCCGTTGACCGACGACGCCCTCATGCGCGCCCGTTACCGCCGCATCACGCGGTTCGCCGCGCGATACCTCGTCCAGGCGTGGTGGTACGAGCTGTTCCTGCCGCGGTTCGGCCTCGGGTGGATCTCCGCCCGAGGCCGCACCCGGCGGTTGCTGCGCCTCGCCCAGCGCTTCCACGTGCTGGCCGTCGACCTGGGCGGTCTGATGATCAAAGTCGGGCAGTTCATGTCGTCGCGCCTCGACGTGCTCCCACCCATCATCACGAAAGAGCTCGAGGGTCTGCAGGACGAGGTCCCCGCGGTGCTGTTCGCGCAGATGCGCGAACGCATCGAGCGCGAGCTCGGGATGCCGCTGACCCGCGCCTTCGCCTTCGTCGATGAGCGACCGCTTGCCGCCGCCTCGCTCGGTCAGGCGCACCGGGCGACCCTCACCGACGCGATGGCGGAGGAGAGCGGACTGCGTGACGTGGTCGTCAAGATCCAGCGTCCCGGGATCGACCGCATCGTCGATGTCGACCTCCGTGCCCTGCGCAAGGTCGGTCGGTGGCTCAGCAAGGTCTCGCTCGTGTCGGACCGCGTCGACATGCCCTCCCTCGTCGAGGAGTTCGCCGTCACGAGCCTCGAAGAGATCGATTACCTGCACGAGGCGGCCAACTCCGAGCGCTTCGCCGCCGATTTCGGGGACGACGCGCGGGTCGCCGTCCCCGCCGTGGCGTGGGAGCGCACGACGCGCCGCGTCCTGACCCTCGAAGACGTCTCGGCGATCAAGATCACCGATGTCGACGCCTTGCGCGCCGCCGGTATCGACCCGTCCGAGGTGGCCGCGCGGTTCGCCGCGGTGATGTTCGATCAGCTCTTCGAGGACGGCTTCTTCCACGCCGATCCGCACCCGGGCAACGTCTTCGTGACCCCGCTTCCGACCCCGGATGCCGCCACACCGGCGTGGCGGTTCACCTTCATCGACTTCGGGATGATGGGGGAGGTGCCTCCGGGGCTCCGCCGCGGTCTCCGACGCGTGCTCATCGCCGCGGCCTCGCGTGACGGCAAGGGTCTCGTCGATGGCATCCGCGACATCGGCGTGCTCCTCCCGACGGCGGACACCGTCCAGCTCGAGCGGGCCATGACGCAACTCTTCTCGCGCTTCGGGGGAATGGGGTTCGCCGAGTTGCAGGAGGTCGACCCGCGCGAATTCCGTGCGTTCGCGGTCGAGTTCGGCGATGTCGTCCGCACCCTGCCGTTCCAGCTCCCCGAGAACTTCCTTCTCATCGTCCGCGCGATGTCGCTCACCAGTGGCATGTGCAGTGCTCTCGACCCGTCCTTCAACATCTGGGATGCCGTCGAACCCTACGCGCAGCGCCTGATCCGCGAGGAGAGCGGCAACACCGCTCAAGCGCTCGTGCGCGAGGTCGGGGCGGTGGCGGCCGTGACCGCGCGTCTGCCGCGCCGCGTCGACAATCTCATCTCGCGGTTCGAGGAGGGCGCCGTCTCGGTGCAGACGCCGAGGATCGAACGTCGGTTGCGTGACCTCGAGCGCATGATCCGTCGCGTGGTGTCCGCCGTCCTCTTCGTGGGACTCCTCATCGGCGGCATCCTTCTTCAGCCGGAACAGGGATTCTGGGGCACGGTTCTGCTCATCGCCTCGATCGCACCCTTGTCGCACGCTCTCCTCGCGGGGATCATCGCGCGTCGCAACGGAGCCTGACCGCGTGGCGCACCCGTCCTTAGACTGTCCCGGTGCCCCCGGAACCCGCTCGCCCGCTCGCCGGGTGGTCCTTCGACGGCACGTTGCGCGCGTATCAGGCGGCGGCGCTCCGGCGGGTCGACGTCGACGCGGGCGAGCCGCTCCACCTCGTCGCTCCGCCCGGTTCCGGTAAGACGCTCCTCGGACTCCTCCTCGCCGCCCGGCGGGGACGGCGAACCGTGGTCTTCGCCCCGACGCTCGCCATCCGCGAGCAGTGGGTCGATGCGGCGCGCGGTCTCGCGCACGACGACACGGCCGTGTCGGGCGACCCCGCCGCGCCGGCCGACCTCACCGCGCTGACGTATCAGTCGATCAGCGTCCTGGATTCCGCCTCACCGTTCGCCGCTCTCGCCCGCGACCGCTGGCGCGAGGAGCTCGAGGCCGACGAGCGTGCGCCCGAGGCCGCAGGGACGTGGCTCGACGCGCTGTCCGAGAGCAACCCGGCGGCGTACCGGCGCGGCATCCAGTCCCGTGCGCGGGCCATCCGGCGATCGCTGGCGCGACAGGATGCCACCGTCCTCGCCGCTGCTCTGCACCCGAACGCCCGCGAGCTCATCGACCGGTTGGTCGCGCGCGGGGTCGAGACGATCGTGCTGGACGAGTGCCATCACCTCCTCGACCACTGGGCGCTCGTCGTGGCCGTCCTCCTCGCCCGGATCCGGGCGGAGGGCCGGGAGCCCCTCGTCATCGGTCTCACCGCGACCCTGCCGACGCCCGACGACGCCGACGAGTACGACAACTACGCCTCGCTCCTGGGCGAGGTCGATCTCGAAGTTCCGGTGCCGGCGGTGGTCCGCGAGGGCGACCTCGCGCCCTACCGGGAGCTCGTCCACGTGGTCGAACCCACCGCCGAGGAACGCCTGTTCCTGAGCGCCCATGCGGAGGCGCTCGAGGTCGCTCTGCGCACGAGCTTCGCGGGGGGATCCGGCCGCGCGAGCCTGCTCGGCATTCTGCAGCCCGCGGGGACGGCCGACGCTGACGCGGCAGACATCGATCGCCTGCTGGCCGCCGCATTCGACGCCGATTTCGCCGGCGCGGAGGCGGCCGGTGCGATGCTCTCCCTCGTCGCCCCCGACGACCCGGTCGTCGCGCACCTGCCCGCCTTCGCCCGCCGTCCGCCGACGACCGACGAGACGCTCCGCCTGCTCGGTCGCTTCGCCCTCGACCACGTACTGCCCGACCCGTCTCGCGCGGAAGAATGGACGCGCTTGCGCTCCCTTCTCGCCGATTTCGGCTACGCGCTCACGGACCGGGGAGTGCGCCGGACCCGCGACCCCATCGACTCGGTGCTCACCTCGTCCCTCGCCAAGGACCAGGGCACCTGCGACATCCTGGCCGCCGAGGCCGAGCTGCTCGGGGACCGACTGTGCGCCCTCGTCGTGACCGACTTCGCGCGGCACGGCAACGTGCACGGCGGTCTGCTCGGCGCCGCCGGTGCCGTGCGAACCTTCTCGGTGCTGACAACGGATGCCGCCACCGCCGACCTCCGCGCGATGCTCGTCACCTCGTCCACCGTGCGCCTCGCGCGCCGCGACGCGGCAGAGCTCGTGCCGGCGCTCGTCGCGCAACTGGGCGTCGAGGTGACCACCGTCCCCGTCGACGACGATCCGTCCGTCGTGGAGGTGCGGGGAATCGCCGGGGCCGGCATCGTCGGCGCGGCCGCGCGGCTCTTGAGCGCGGGTCGCCTGCAGGTCGTCGTGGGCACACGCGGCCTGTTCGGTGAGGGCTGGGACTGTCCGCGCGTGAACACGCTCGTCGACCTGACCGCCGCCGCCGGCGACGCGGCCATGCAGCAGCTGCGCGGACGGACCCTCCGGCTGGACCCGGCGTGGCCCTCGAAGACGGCGCACAACTGGACGGTGACGGCGCTCGTCCCGCCCGACCTCGCGGTGGAGGCGCAACCGGATGCCACCCGCCTCCGCCGTAAGCACGCCCGGCTCTGGGGCGTCGACATCGACGATCCGGCCCGGGTCGTGAGAGGTCTCGGTGCCGCTCTCGGGCACGCTCAGCGTCGAGCGCTCACGGGCGTCCTGTCCAAGACCCCCGGCGCGACGCTCGCCGGCATCGGCGCTCTGGACGCGATCCCGTCGCGCGACACCACCCGGAAGCTCTGGCGCATCGGTGAGCCCTACGACGACGTCGAAGAGCAGTCGTTCGTCGTCGAACACCGCCCGGACGCCCCGCTGTTCCCGACTTCGGTGCCGGCCACGCGGGCCACCGCGACGGCGTTCGTGGGCACGCTCGGCGCCTCCGGCGCGGCGGTCGCCGGCGCGTTGGCCCTGGTCCCCGATGTCGGGCCGCCGCTCGCGGGAGCGGCTCTTCTGGGCGGAGCCCTCGCGGCGGTTCCCCTGGGAATCGCGTGGCGTCAGGGGAGGCGGCGCGTGCACGACGCCCGGGCGACTCTCCAGCGCATCGTCGACGTGCTCTGGGAGGCACTCGCGGGCTCGGGCCGGGTTCCCGCGGATGCGGGCACCCCGTCGGTCATCCCCGCCGATCCTCTCGCCGCCGTCCAGAGACTCGAGGTCGCCGTGCGGAACGCCGAGCCGAACGACCGAGCCGTGTTCGGGGAGGCCCTGATCGAACTGTGCGCACCGGTCCGAGCCCCGCGCTTCCTCCTCGAGATCGACAGGGGCGGAGGGTCCATCGCCGTCCGGACCGCCCTCCGACTCGCGGGTGCGGGTCACCGCCGTCGCTTCCTCGCGGTGCCGACCGACGTCGGACGCCGTCGCGAGGTCGCTCACCGCTTCGCGCGGGAGTGGCAGCGCCGGATCGGCCCCGTGACCCTGCACGAGGTCGGTTTGTCCGAAACGGATGCCGTGATCAGCGAAGCGCGCCGCTCCGGAGCGTTCTCCGGCGCGGCGCGCTCGTTGGTGTGGTGGCGCTGAGGCTCAGTACCAGCCGGTCGACTGCGAGTGGTCCCACGCTCCGCACGGGCTGCCGTAGCGACCCGAGATGTAGCCGAGACCCCACGCGATCTGCGTACCGGCGTTGGACTGCCAATCGGCACCGGCCGAGCTCATCTTGCTTCCGGGAAGAGCCTGCGGGATGCCATACGCACCGCTCCCGGCGTTGTAGGCCTGGTAGTTCCAGCCGGACTCGCGGTTCCACAGCGAGACGAGGCACGAGAACTGGTCGTCGCCCCAGCCGTAGCCGGCGAGCATGCCGCGGGCGGTGGCCTGAGCGCCTCCCGGGCTGTTGTCGCCCGAGCCGCCGCCCGAGGACGGCGGGGGAGTCCACCCACCCGAGGAGTCGTCGGAGGGAGCGCTCGAGCGAGCTTCGGCTTCCTCCTTGGCCTTCGCGGCGGCCGCCGCTTCAGCCTCCTGCCGAGCCTTCTCGGCGGCTTCCTCTTCCTGTTTCTTCGCCACGGCCGCGTCGAGGCTCCCGCGTAGGGCGCTGACGCGCTGGTCGACGGCGGAGGCCGCGGCGGTGACCTCGCCGGTCACACCGGGGAGGAAGGCCGGCGGCAGCACCTGCGCGGCATCCAGGCGATCGGCGGCCTGCTCCAGGGCGCTGGTGTCCACCGTGGCCGGCTGTCCGATGTCGAGTCCGGATGCCGTGATGTCGTTCTGCACGGCCGTGGCGGACTGCAGCGAAGCCGTTGCCGCCTGCTCCGCCGCGTGAGCGTCGGCGAGCGCGGGGGCCGAGGTGGTGGCCGGCGTGACGGGAGCGGTGTACGACGCGAGTTGGAAGCTCGAGGCCGAAAGGAGCGGGGACGCGGGGGCTGCCTGAGCAACCGGCGCGGTGCCGGTGAGGGCCACCGTCGCGACGATCCCGAGGGTCACGACTCCCGCGGTGATCGCGGGGCGGCGGGTGGAGCGGCGAGCAGCCAGTCGGCGGCTGCGGCGGTTGTGCGTGGGCGTCGAATCAGAACTCATAAAACCGGTTTCGTATCGCGAGGACGGCGGAAAACAGCACGTCCTGCCCGTGATCGACGGGCACGAAACGGGGAGCCTGGCATGGCAGTCTGGACGCAACCTGGGCGGATCGGCCGGGATGGATGCTCCCTCGTGGCGTGTTCCGTCCCGCCGTTCCGACAACACCGCGCCGGAGGGGTCGATATCCCGGGGGCAGAATGGGTTAGGCTTGAGTGTCACTCGTCTGGCTATCCCGCACCGCGGGTATGAGCGAGTGGCATCGCACGAAACAATCCGCTTCGCTTCGGCTCGTGGCTTTCGTTCGCCTTCCCGCGACTGATGCCCGGCCGGGTGCGGCCCCACCCGGGACCGCCTCGCAGGAGCCGAAGCCCGACACCCACCCACTAGGACAACCCACTACATGACTACCGCAACGACCGCCCCGGCTATCAAGCAGGTCGCGATCAACGACATCGGCTCGGCCGAAGACTTCTTGGCCGCGGTCGAGAAGACCCTCAAGTTCTTCAACGACGGCGACCTCATCGAGGGCACCGTGGTGAAGATCGACCGCGACGAGGTCCTCCTCGACGTCGGTTACAAGACCGAGGGTGTCATCCCCTCCCGCGAGCTTTCGATCAAGCACGACGTCGACCCCAACGAGGTCGTCAACGTCGGCGATCACGTCGAGGCCCTCGTTCTCCAGAAGGAGGACAAGGAAGGTCGCCTCATCCTGTCCAAGAAGCGCGCGCAGTACGAGCGTGCGTGGGGCGACGTCGAGAAGATCAAGGAGAACGACGGTGTGGTCACCGGTTCCGTGATCGAGGTCGTCAAGGGCGGTCTCATCGTCGACATCGGCCTCCGTGGCTTCCTCCCCGCGTCGCTCATCGAGCTTCGCCGGGTGCGTGACCTCACGCCGTACCTCGGCCAGGAGATCGAGGCCAAGATCCTCGAGCTCGACAAGAACCGCAACAACGTCGTGCTCTCGCGCCGCGCCCTGCTCGAGCAGACGCAGTCCGAGTCGCGCACCACGTTCCTGAACAACCTGCACAAGGGTCAGGTCCGCAAGGGCACGGTCTCGTCGATCGTCAACTTCGGTGCGTTCGTCGACCTGGGCGGCGTGGACGGTCTCGTGCACGTCTCCGAGCTCTCCTGGAAGCACATCGAGCACGCCTCCGAGGTCGTCGAGGTGGGCCAGGAGGTCACCGTCGAGATCCTCGAGGTCGACCTCGACCGCGAGCGCGTGTCGCTCTCGCTCAAGGCGACGCAGGAAGACCCGTGGCAGGTGTTCGCCCGGACCCACGCGATCGGTCAGATCGCTCCGGGCAAGGTCACCAAGCTCGTTCCCTTCGGTGCGTTCGTCCGCGTGGCAGACGGCATCGAGGGCCTCGTGCACATCTCGGAGCTGTCGGGCAAGCACGTCGAGCTCGCCGAGCAGGTCGTGTCGGTCGGCGAAGAGGTCTTCGTCAAGATCATCGACATCGACCTCGAGCGTCGCCGCATCTCGCTGTCGCTCAAGCAGGCCAACGAGTCGGTCGACCCCAACGGCACCGAGTTCGACCCGGCGCTGTACGGCATGGCCACCGAGTACGACGAGCGTGGCGAGTACAAGTACC
>Ga0308171_1000525_pt1 | contig 78817 bp, 74 predicted proteins | sample PhyGR1_FD_202135 | JGI IMG/M metagenome (GOLD analysis project Ga0308171, IMG submission 202135) | Phyllosphere microbial communities from UC Gill Tract Community Farm, Albany, California, United States - DLSLSG.R1 | ecosystem: Host-associated > Plants > Phyllosphere > Unclassified | place: USA...
CGCCATACGCGGCATAGCAGCACGCGTTCGTACCTTGGGAGTTGTCATGACCTACGTCGTCACCGATGCCTGCATTCGCTGCAAGTATATGGACTGTGTCGAGGTGTGTCCCGTCGACTGCTTCTACGAGGGCGAGAACATGCTCGTCATCAATCCTTCGGAATGCATCGACTGCGGCGTGTGCGAGCCGGAATGCCCGGCCGAGGCGATCCTGCCCGACACCGAGAGCGGGCTGGAGCAGTGGCTGGAGCTGAACAACACCTTCTCCGCCCAGTGGCCCAACGTCACGCGCAAGCTGGACCAGACGCCACCCGACGCCGATGCGATGAAGGGCGTCGAGAACAAGTACGACCAGTTCTTCAGCCCGGAACCCGGCAAGGGCGACTGAGGGGTATCCCGCTATCGAGAGGGGTGACACCCCTCCACCATCGTGCGGATGGTGCCCCTCCCCTTGCAGGGGAGGAAAAAGACGGGAAGTTCGATCGGCCTTACGCTACGACGCAGGGCCTTTTGACCAATGGTTCCCGCGACCTGCACATATGCTGGTAATTTTCTTGCAGCCATGCTACATAGTCCCGCGACGGGCGTAGCTGTTTCTGCGATCGCCCGCCTTGATGTGTTCGACCCTTCCTTCCCGAGGCCGATGAGATCAGTGGACCCATTTCCGCTCGTCCGGCGCTCGTGCGAAGGCCTTTGATCCGGAAAGGCCCCCAATGGCTGCCAAGGCGCTCCACTTCGACGTCGGTGACTATGTCGTGTATCCCAAACATGGCGTGGGCCGCGTGATCGAGCTGCAAAAGCAGGAAATCGCAGGGATGCAGCTCGAACTCTATGTGCTGCGCTTCGAAAAGGAACGCATGACGCTGCGCGTTCCCACGAACAAGGCCGAGTCGGTCGGCATGCGCAAGCTGTCCTCGGACAAGACCATGCGCGAGGCCATGGAAACCCTGAAGGGCAAGCCCAAGGTCAAGCGCACCATGTGGTCGCGCCGGGCGCAGGAATATGAAGCCAAGATCAACTCGGGCGACCTGGTGTCGATCGCCGAAGTGGTCCGCGACCTGTTCCGCGCCGACGACCAGCCCGAGCAGAGCTATTCCGAGCGACAGATCTTCGAAGCGGCGACCAGCCGCCTCGCCCGCGAACTCGCCGCGATGGAAGAGGTGGACGAGCCGCGCGCCCAGGAAAAGATCCTGGAAATCCTGCGCGCCGCCGCCGCCATCTACAACAAGGAAAAGCCCGCCGCCTGATCGGCTGCGAAGCTCGACCGACGCGAAAAGGGGCGGTGCCACGCGGTACCGCCCCTTTTCATTTGCGCGGCACGGATCCCCTCGTGTATTGTATATGCAATACACGAGGAGAGTGTTCCATGATCCGATCCTTCCACCTGCCCCTGATCGCCGTCGCGGTGCTCGCCATCCCCACCGCCGCCTGTTCGTTCGGCTGGTCTTCGGACGCGGGCGACAGCGTGCCCGCGCAAGGGTCGGGCAATGCGCGCAGCTTTGCCGCGCGTGATTTTACCGGTGTCGACCTGCGCGGCAGCGATCCGGTCGAGGTGCGGGTCGGCGGCGGCTATTCGGTGCGGGCGGAGGGTCCGGCGGACATGCTCGACCAGTTGCAGATCGAACGCGACGGCACGACCCTGCGCATCGGCCGCAAGAAGGGCGTGCGCTGGGGCTGGTCGAAGGGCAATTCGGTCCGCATTCTGGTTACCCTGCCGCGCCTTGCCGATGCGGGCGTCTCGGGATCGGGCCGGATGACGATCGACCGGGTCGAGGGACCGCGCTTCCATGGCGGCGTCGCCGGGTCGGGCGACCTGGTCATCGGCGCGATGCGGATCGACCAGGCCGATATGGGCATCGCCGGATCGGGCTCGATCACCGCCAGCGGCACCGCCGAGGCGTTGAAGGTCGACGTCGCCGGGTCGGGTGATTTCCGCGGCGCTGGATTGCGCACGCGACAGGCCCATGTCTCGGTCGCCGGATCCGGCAATGTCGCCGCGCGCGTCGAAGGCGCGGCCAAGGTCAACCTGATGGGATCGGGCAGCGCCGATCTGGGCCCGCAATCGACCTGCACCGTCAACAAGATGGGGTCGGGCTCGGCGCGCTGCGGTCGCCGCTGATCCTTCCCTTCCTCCCCTGTAAGGGGAGGTGGCAGGCCGAAGGCCTGACGGAGGGGTGTCGCAGTTTGCGAGGTTGGTCAAAGCGCGCGACCGGTGACACCCCTCCACCATGCTGCGCATGGTCCCCCTCCCCTTGCAGGGGAGGAATTGTCAGGACCGAATGTCGATCAGCCCTGGGTTGCGGGGCGGCGGTGAGGGCGCGAAGATGGCGTCATGCTCCATCGTTTCGCTGCCTTGCTGATCCTCGCTTCACTGCCCGCCATCGCTCCTGCTGCGGAGCGCCGGGTCGACCTGAGCAGTTTCGACAAGCTGCGTGTCGAGGGGCCGTTTCGGGTGACCATCACCACCGGCCCGTCGCCGCGCGGCATGGTGTCGGGCGATGCCGAGGCTTTGCGCGCTGTCGAGACTCGGCTGTCGAACGGTATGCTGATCGTCCGGCGGGTGGCGGCGGATGGCGGGCCGGTGCGCAGCACGACGCCCGTCACGCTGGCGCTGACCGCGCCGCCGCTCTCGGCGATCACCGTCATCGGCGGGGCGCAGGTGAATGCCCAGGCGCTGCGGGGAACCGTCATGACGCTGTCGATCACCGGGGCGGGCGAGATCCAGGTCGAACGGGCGGACGGTGATCAGCTGACCGCGACGCTGTTCGGCCCGGCCCGGCTGGGCATCGGCGGCGGACGGGTCGGCCGTGCCAGGTTGCTGGCCAACGGCCCGGTCGCGCTGGCGGCCAGCGGGCTGGACGCGGGCGACCTGTCCGTCACGCTGGAGGGCGCGGGCGAGATCGGCGCGCGGGCCCGCTATACCGCGACCATCGGCAATCACGGCCTGGGTCGCGTGATCGTCGAGGGCACGCCCAAATGCCGGGTCACGGGCGGCGGATCGGTACGCTGCGGGGCAAAGTAACCGGTCAGAGGCGCCGCGCCAGGAATGCATCGATCGCCGCAAAGGCATTGGCGCGGATCGGATCGGCCTCACGCAGGATTTCGTGTGCGCAGTCCCGGCCGAACGCGACCAGCTCGCTTTGCGGCAGCCGCGCCGCCACTCGCCCTGCCGCACGTGCATCGACCAGCCGATCGGCCAGCGCCACCAGCATCAGCACCGGCACCTGAATCCGCGCCAAAGCCGGATCGCGACGCAGCGCCGCCGTCGCGCGAAACGCCTCGGCCACCCAGTGCCAGCTGGGCGATCCCAGGCACAGCTCGGGCCATGCGCGGCGAAATTCCTGCTGGTCGGCAAAGCGCGCCACGTCATGGGTCAGCCTTTTCTGTCGCGCGCGCGCCGCCGCCTCGGTCTCCAGCCGTCGCCAGGCCGGGCGGGCCGGATTGCCGCGCCCGACCTGCCAGCGGGCGAAGCGCGTCCCCGCCCATTGCCCGACCGGCGAACGCAGCGCGAGCATCGGCGCGACCAGCACCACTGCGTCCGGCGCGATCGTCCCGGCGGCCAGCGCCGACAGGGTGACGAAACCGCCCATCGAATGGCCCAGCACGACATGCGGCCCCTCCGCCTCGCCGATCCATTCGGCGTAGAAGGCGGCCAGATCCTCGCCCAATTGCTCGAACCGGTCGATATGGCCGGTGCCGTCGCTGGTCAGCCGCCCCGAGCCACCCTGCCCCCGCCAGTCAAAGGCAGTGACGTCCCAGCCCTGCGCGCGGAGATGGTCGATCGCGTCGCCATATTTCTCGACCATGTCGGCCCGCCCCGTCTGGAACAGCAAGCGCCCCCGCCGCACCGTCCCCGCCACGCGCGGCCGGTCATAACGGCGATGCACCCAGCCATCGGGCGCGGTCCAGCGGGACAAATAGGGGGCCAGCATACCCTGTCCCATGTCGGTCACCGTCGTCGCCATATCACCCCTGCCCCTGTTCGAACTCCGATTATTTGCGTCTCCCAACGGCCTGGCCGAACCAAGCCCTTCCCGATGCGTTCATCCCTCAGCAATCTTTTGTTACACTCAAAAGGGGAGCCTCGCTTGCTCGGTCGGATCTTGGCAAAAATCCTGGGCTGGGTGCTGGCCCTGCTGGGTGGCTTCTTCGCGGTGGCGGGCGGATATCTCGCGCTGATCGGCGGCTCGCCTTATTATGTCGTGACCGGGCTGGCGATGATCCTGTCGGGCGCCTGGATCGGACGGGGCGATCCGCGCGGCCGCTGGCTGTATGTCATGATCTGGCTGGCAACGGTGGTCTGGGCGCTGTGGGAAGTGGGACCGGACCCGCTTCAGCTGGTGCCGCGCGTCGTCGCGCCCACCGTGCTCCTCATCCTCGTCATCCTGCCCTGGCTGATCGCGGGAATGCACATGCCCCGCGCCCGCACCCGCGCGGTGCCCGCGATGGTCGGCATCGTCGCGCTGCTGATCGCAGTGCCGGTGCTGCGCAGCCGCCCGGCCGAGGCGCAGGACCCCGCGCTCCCCGCCGGACTGCCGGTGGCGGCGCGCGCGCCGGTCGGCGACTGGACCGATTATGGCGGCACCCTGTCGGGCCAGCGTTACTCCTCGCTGTCGCAGATCACGCCGGGCAATGTCGACAAGCTGGAGCTCGCCTGGACCCAGCGGACCGGCGACCTGCCCGACCGCGCCGAAGCGGTCGAGCATAAGCGCGAATATCATTCGGAAGCGACGCCGATCCATATCGGCGACACGCTGTATACCTGCACCCCGCATTCGATCGTCCAGGCGATCGACGCGACGACCGGGCGGACCAAATGGACCTGGAAGGATCAGGTCAGCCGCCAGGGCAACAGCTATCTGGTCTGTCGCGGCGTCGCCTTTTACCAGGCACCGGCGGGCACCCCCTGCCCGCGCCGCATCTTCGCGCCGACCTTCGACGCGCGCATGATGGCGCTGGATGCCGATACGGGGCGGCCCTGCCCCGGTTTCGGCACCAATGGCGGCATCGACCTGCGCCGCAACATGGGCGTGTCGGGCCCGGCGGATCAGATCAGCACCTCGCCTCCCGTCGTCGCGAACGGCCGCCTGATCGTCGGCGAGCGGATCGTCGACAACGTCAACCGCAACATCCCCAGCGGCGTGGTGCGCGCCTATGATCCCGTCACGGGGGCGGGCATCTGGGCCTGGGACGTCGGCCGGTCGCCCGATGCGATCCCGCCGCTGCCCGAGGGGCAGACCTATACGCGCGGCACGCCCAATGTCTGGGGCGCGATGACCGCCGATCCGGCCAATGGCCTGGTCTATCTGGGCACCGGCAATGCCTCGCCCGATTACTGGATCGGCTGGCGGCGGCCGTTCGACGACCGGTTCGGCACCGCGATCGTCGCGCTGGAGATCGCGACCGGCAAGCTGCGCTGGGTCCGCCAGCTGGTCCACCGCGACATGTGGGACATGGACCTGCCGATCGGCCCGTCGCTGTTCGACTATCGCGCGCCGGGTGGAGGGACGATCCCCGCGCTGATCCAGACGACCAAGATGGGCCAGGTCTATTTCCTGAACCGCCTGACCGGCGCGCCGATCACCCCGATCGTCGAGCGACCCGCGCGCCAGGACGGCGCGACGCCGGGGGTGAAGGTTTCGCCGACCCAGCCCTGGTCGGTCGGCCTGCCCTCCTTCACCCCGCCTGCCCCTACCGAGAAATCGACCTGGGGTGCGACGCCGATCGACCAGCTCTTCTGCCGGATCGACATTCGCCGTGCTCAGGGCACGGGTATCTATCAGCCGACGGGGTTGAAGCCGATCATCGGCCATCCCGCCTTCGACGGCGTCACCGACTGGGGCGGGGCCGCGCTCGATCCGGTGCGGCAGGTCTTCACCGTCAACACGATGGAGATGCCGTTCAAGATCTGGCTGATGCGCCGCGACGACCCGCGCGTGAAGGCCTATATGGAAAAGAAGAAGGGTGGCGAGAATGCGCGCGAGCCCAATCTCCAGACCCAGTACAACACCCCCTATGTCGCGGTGGTCGCCGCCTGGATCGGCATATTCGGCGCGCCCTGCAATGCGCCGCCCTGGGGCCATCTGACCGCCGTCGACCTCAACACGAAGAAGGTCGTCTGGCACAAGGTGCTCGGGACGGCGCAGGATACCGGCCTGTTCGGCAGCCACCTGGGCGTGCCGATCAAGACGGGCGTGCCCAACCTGGGTGGCTCGATCATCACCGCCTCGGGCGTGGTGTTCATCGGCGCGACGACCGACCAGTATCTTCGCGCCTATGACCTGAAGAGCGGCAAGGTGCTGTGGCGCGCGCGGCTGCCTGCGGGTGCGCAGGCGACGCCGATGACCTATCGCGGACGCGACGGGCGGCAATATGTCGTCATCACCGCCGGCGGGCATGGCGCGCTGGGGACGCGGTACGGGGATTACACGATGGCGTTTGCGTTGCCGAAGGGCGTGTGAGGGTCGTGGTCTTCGACTCCGCTCAGGCTGAACGGAGGTTGGAAAACTGACTCCCGCCTCTAGCCGCTCCCCTCCCGCAGGCGGGAGCGGATGGGGGAAGGCATGGAGTCTCACCGAGACCAATGCTTGCGGCAAGCCCCCATTCCAAACCCCTCCCCCTACCGGGAGGAGGGGCTTCAGAGGTTAGAAGATCGACCATTCCACGATCGCGGGCTCCTTCGCCGCGACCGTCATCCGCAGGAACCGCGCCTTGCCCGGATGGCGCAGGGCGATCGGCGAACCGCTCACCCCCGTCTCCGCCGCCACCTGCCGCCAGCGCTTGCCGTCCACCGACGCCTCGATCCGCAAATCCTGGGGCTGGATCGCGAAAGCCGGACGCACCTGGCTCTCGCGCAACACCCGCACCGCGCCCAGATCGGCGGTCAGCACCGGCGGCTGCCCAGCTTCCGGCCGCCAGGCAGTCGCGTAATTGTCGTCCGCCGCCAGCGCATCCGCACCCTTGCCAGTCCAGCGCAAGCCCCGCGTACGCTGCGCGGCAAAGGCCGGGATCGCCGGATCATGGCTGGGCTTCACCTTCTCCAGCGTGCCATCGGCGTTCACGGTCAGCGAATCGACCGCCACCTGCCGCAACACCCGCTCGCTGCCCATGACGAAGGGCAGCGCCTGGCGGTGATAGAGGATGTACGACCGCCCCTTGTCCGCGAAGATCGCATGATGGCCGGGACTGATGATCTGCCTGGCCGCATCGGTTTCCAGAAAAGGGCTGTTCGCTGCCTCGGTGAACGGCCCCATCGGCGACGATCCGACCGCATAGCGCACCTTATAGGTGTCCTTGGTCGTATTGCCGTCGCTATAGGTCAGCAGATAGCGGCCCTTCTCCTTCACCATGAAGGGGCCTTCGAAATAGTTCGCCGGGGTCACATCCTTGGGCGCGCCATCGAAATGGACCATGTCGGGCTTCAGCTTCACGACGAAGCAATGCCCGTTCACCCAGTTCAGCCCCGATCCCCAATAGAGATAGGCCTGGCCGTCATCGTCGACGAACGCCTCGGCGTCGATCATGTGATAGGCTGGCGCAAAGTCGCGCGCGATCAGCGGCTTGCCGCCATTGGCGTCGGCCCAGGGGCCCGCTGGAGAGGGTGCCGACCCGACCCACACCTCGCTGCCGACCGAGACATACATATACCAGCGGCCGTTCGCCGCCTTGACCACCGAGGGGGCCCAGACCTTCGCATCGCCCGAGGTCGGGCTGGTCGCGGCCCGCTTGGTCGGCCAGTTCGGCTGAGAGAAGCGCCAGTCGCGGCCATTGTCCGAGGTCCAGAGCCCCAGACGGTCATCCCCCCACGGATCGACCGTGGCGAAGATATACCAACGCCCCCCATCGCGCACGATGGAGGGGTCGGCGAAATAACCGGGGAGCAGCGGATTGCCCGCCCCCGGTGTGTTCCACATGGCTTCGCGCCGGGGCGCGGCGGACCCCGCCGTCGCATGTCCCCATATTGGGGCGAGCAGGACGGCGGCGAACAGCGCCCCGGCGCGGGACCACATCAGCGCAGGTCCAGCATCACGACCGACTTGGCCGGGATCTGCACGGTCAACATGCCACCCGACAGCGTCGCGCCGTTGAACGGCTGCGGCGCGACCTGGTTGGGCGCGTCGAAGCTGTTGTGCGCGTCCATCGCGGTGCCGGTCAGGATGCGACCCGCCACCTGCGCGGCGGTCACGCCGTCCAGCTTGACCGAGACGGTCGCGGGCTGATTGGGATCGACATTGGTCAGTCCGACATGGACCACGCCCGCCTTGTCCCGAACGGCCGAGGCGCTGACCGCCTTCATCACCCACTGGTCCTTGTTGTACCAGCGCGACTGTACGTCGACCGGCAGGACGGTGGCGTCCTGATAGTCCTTGTACATGTCGAACACCCAATAGGTCGGCGTCTTCACCATGCGCGCGCCGTCGGTCAGGATCATCGCCTGGAGGACGTTGATCATCTGCGCGATATTGGCGCCGCGCACGCGATCGGCGTGGCGGGCGAAGATGTCGAGGTTCAGGCTGGTGACCATCGCGTCGCGAAGCGAGTTCTGCTGATAGAGGAAGCCCGGATTGGTGCCGGGTTCGACATCATACCAGGTGCCCCATTCGTCGACGAGCAACGCGATCCGCTTGTTCGGATCGTACTTGTCCATGATCGCCGAGTGCTTCGTCAGCAGCTCTTCCATCTTCAGCGTCTTGGACAGGGTGCGGGCCCAGGATTCCTCGTCGAAGCCGGTCGCCGCGCCCTTCTTTTCCCAGGTGCCGGGGATGGTGTAGTAATGAACGCCGATGCCGTCGAACGCGGAGCCCGCGTCACGCATCATCACTTCGGTCCAGTTATAGTCGTCGCTATTGGCGCCGCTGGCGATCTTCATCAGCTTTTCGCCCGCCGGGACCTTCAGGAAGGTCGAATAGCGGCGCGTCACATCGGCGGCATATTCGGGGCGCATATTGCCGCCGCAGCCCCACAGCTCGTTGCCGATGCCGAACATGGCCAGCTTCCAGGGCTTGTCGCGGCCGTTCTTGCGGCGCTCCTCGGCATAGGTCGATTTGGCGGGGAAGGTCATATACTCGACCCACTCGGCCATCTCCGACGGCGCGGCCGAGCCGACATTGCCCGAGACATAGGCCTCGGCGCCGACCATCTCGCTGTAATTCATGAATTCGTTGGTGCCGAAGCTGTTGTCCTCGGTCACGCCGCCCCAGTTGGTGTTGACCTTGGTCAGGCGCTTGGCCTGCGGGCCGATGCCTTCGCGCCAGTGATATTCGTCGGCATAGCAGCCACCCGGCCAGCGGATGACGGGCACGCGGATCGCCTTCAGCGCGTCGATGACGTCGCGGCGATAACCGTTGATGTTGGGAATCTTGCTACCCTTGCCCACCCAGATGCCCGGATAGATGCCGGTGCCCAGATGCTCGGCGAACTGCCCGAAGATGCGGCGGTTATAGACGGGACCGGGACGGTCGCCGTGCACCGATACGGCGTCCCCGGTGGTCGCCGGCGCGGTCGTCTGCGCCGTCGCATTCCCTGCGAACAGCGTGGCGACGGCTGCCGCGAACAGGAATTTCGTTGCCCTTTTCATGGATTCTCCTCTGCCTGATGCGGCATGATGGCTTATTGTCCGAGTAAAAAACAGCCCTATTGCGGTTCCGTCGCGCGGGCAGGCCTGGCCTGGTCGGGGGTCGTGCCTTCGCCCGTGAAGGGCTCCAGGCGGAAGGCCACCCGAGTCGGCTCGAGTTTCGTGCGATAGGGCATGTGCGGCTGGCCGACATGGCTCCAGGTCGTGTCGCCGCCGACGCCCCACTGGGCGGCATCGACGATCAACGTCGTCTCGCCATGGGCTACGATATCGCTCGACTTCCAGCTGCCCGGCGCGCGGCGGTAGAGATCGGTATAAGGGAAGGCCAGCGCCTGCATCATCAACGGCCGGGGCGCACGCACCCGCAGGCCAGCCCCCTCGCCCGACAGCTCCATCCAGCGGACGTCGACCTTGTTGCCGGTATCCTGGGGCCGCATATAATCGTGATTCTGTTCGGCGATGGCGCCCCGCCACAGCCCGATCGCGGCGGACGTCTTGCGGTCGACATAGCTTTCGTGCGGGCCCCGGCCATACCATTCGACCGTCTTCATCGCGGTCGGCATGGTGTACCACAGGCCGATACGAACCGGCGGCGGCAGGTCGGTCTTGAGCGGCACGAACTGCCCGCCGACATCGACCGCGCCGTCGCTCGCCATGGTGTATCGGGTGACGAAGCGCGCCGCCCCTGCCCCCATCTCGTGATCGACGGTCACGCTTCGATCCGGACCGATCGATACACTGCGTACCTGATAGCGGCCGTTCATCGTGAACCAGGGGCTTTGCTGCGCCACGGTGCCGTTGGCAGTGTCATTGTCGGTTTCGGCGCGGACGAAATTGGGCTGGCCGCCCTTGGCCAGCACACGCCCGCCTGCGGCATAGCGGGTGATCAGTCCGGTCTTGCGGTCGATAACCAGTTCCGCGCCGTTTGCTGAAAGGGTGACGCTGTCGGCGCTATCCGCAACCGCGACCTGCCCCTTGGCGGCGACCGGCATGGCGGGGGTGTCGCTCAGCGCGAACTGCTCCCAGCCGACGACATAATTCCCCGGGACCGCGCGGATCGTGCCGTCCTTCGCATGGGCACGCACGGTCAGCAGATATTCCGCCCCGGCCTCACGCGCGAATTTCGGGGTGAGCGCCACCGTCTGCACCTGTCCGGCGGCGGTGGTCAGCGCGGGCAGATCGCCCTTGGCCACCACGACCCCGTTCTTCTCGACCATCCAGTCGAAGGTGAAGCCCGACAGGTCGATAAAGTCATGCCGATTGTGAACGGTCAGACGCCCCGTCTTCGCGTCATAGCCGTCGAAGCGGATCGGCGACTGGACCTTCTGCACCTCATAGAGTTGCGGGTTGGGCGTCCGGTCGGGCTGGTTAAGCCCGTCGCCGAACTCGATATCGCCGCCGGGATTGGGGCCGTACTCGCCGCCATCGCCCCAATAACGCCGCCCGTCCTTGGCATAACGGTACATGGACTGGTCGACCCAGTCCCAGATGAAGCCGCCCTGCAATTTGCGGTGGGCGTAGATGGTGTCCCAGTAATCTTTGAAATTGCCGCCCGAATTGCCCTGCATATGGGCATATTCGCAACTAATCATCGGCTGGGTGCGGGTCGGGTCCTCGGCCCAGTCGACCATCTTTTCGATGTCGTCATACATGGGCGCATAGATATCGACATAAGGATTGGGCTGGTGGCTCCAGTCGAGCGTGCCCCAGCCGAGATAGGATATCAGCCACGAGCCGTCCCGCCGCCGGATTGCCGCCGCCGCCTTCTCGAAGTTCGGCCCGATTCCCGCCTCGTTGCCCAGCGACCAGAAGATGATCGAGGGGTGGTTCTTGTCCCGCTCGACCATGTTCATCACGCGCGAGACATGCGCCCCCTCCCAGGCGGGGTCGAAGCCGATCTGATACTTGGCCCGCTGATCGCCGTTGCGATTGCCTTGCTCCATATAGGCATGGCTCTCGATATTGGCCTCGTCCATCAGGTAGAAGCCGTACTCGTCCGCCAGCGCCAGGAAGCGTGGGTCGTTCGGGTAATGCGAGGTGCGGATGGCGTTGAAGTTGTTGCGCTTCATCAGCTCCAGGTCGCGGCGCATCGATGCTTCGGAGATGACGTGGAAGGTCTCCGGGTCATGCTCGTGCCGGTTGACGCCGCGGATCATGATGCGGCGGCCATTGACCATGACCTGCCCGTCCTTGATCTCGACGGTGCGGAAACCGATGCGCTGCGGCGTGGCCTGCACGACCCGTCCCTGCGCATCGATCAGTTCGATCAGCAGCGTGTAGAGATTGGGCGTCTCCGCCGACCAGGCGCGCACGCCGGGCACAGCCGTATCGAGCGTGGCGGAGGTCGCACCCTTGGCCAATGCCACCTCTCGGGTGACGATCGCACGCTCGCCATCGAGCAGCGTCATCCGCGCGGTCATCGCCTGGGGCAGCGCGGGCAGCGTCAGTTCGGTCGACAGCGTGCCGTCGCGATAGGCCTTGTCGAGCCCGGCATGGACGAACAGGTCGTCGATCCGCGCCTTCGGGACCGCGCGCAAGTAAACCGAACGCTCGATGCCCGAGACGCGCCAGAAATCCTGATCCTCCAGATAACTGCCGTCCGACCAGCGATGGACGCGGATCGCGACAACGTTGCGGCCGGGCTTGAGGAACCGGGTGACGTCATATTCGGTCGGGAGCTTGGAATCCTCGGAGTAACCCGCCTCCTGGCCGTTGACCCACACGCGATAGGCCGATCCCGCTGCGCCGATCTGAAGGATCACGTCCTGCCCGCGCCACCCGTCAGGCAGGGTGAAGTCACGGCGATACGATCCCGTCTCATTGTCGTCATGCGGCACCAGCGGCCGGTTCGCCGGGAAGGGATAGGTGATGTTGTTGTATTTGGGCTGGCCGTACCCCTCGGCCTGCCACATCGCGGGGACCTTTATCGTCTTCCACTTCGACACATCATAATCGGGCCGCTCGAACCCCTTCGGTGCCCCGTCGACCGAGGGGGAGAAGGCGAAGGACCAGTCGCCGTCGAGGCTCATATAGCGGCTGGACTTGGCCCGATCCCCGGCCAGCGCCAGGGCGCGGCTTTCATAGGGAAAGGCGGTCGCGCTGGCGGGGCGGGTGCCGCGCGCGTTGACGGCGGGGTTCTCCCAATCGGGGCGGGCGGGATCGACCTGGACCGGGGCCACTTGCGGACCGTTCGCCTGAGCCAGAGCGGGACTGGCCGGAACGGGGCTCGCCAGAGCCACCACGGCCGCACCGGCCGCCAAACGCCACTTCATGCCACTCCCCTTTTTATCGTTGCGCCGCCGCGCTTGTGGCCATGTCATAGCCATGTTGTCGGAGAAATGCGTCATGATCGGCCATCAACTCAAGCGATTTCCGCGTGACCTGCGCGATATGCGCGAGCCGTGCCGCGGCTTCGTCGGCCGGCATACCCAGCGCGATCGGGTCGAATCCGCGCGGGGCCAGCCCCTGCCCGTCCATCACCGCCAGCCAGCTCGTCTTGGTGAACAGCGCCTCGCCCTCGCGATGGATCCGCCCCGTCGCGCGGTAGATATCGAGCCGGTCCTGTAGCGTTTCGGGCACCGCCATCGCGCGCAGATCCCGCCAATAGGGCGTGTCGTCGCGCTCGGTGACATGGAAGTGCAGGATGATGAAGTCACGAATATCCTGATATTCTTCCGCCATCAGCCGGTTGTAGCGGCGGCGGTCGGCCAGCTCGAACGTGGTCGTCGGCAGCATTTCGAGCAACCGGGCGATCCCCACCTGAATCAGGTGGATGCTGGTCGATTCCAGCGGCTCGAGAAAGCCGCCCGCCAGCCCCAGCGCGACACAATTGCCCTCCCACATCCGGGTCCGACGTCCGGTGCGAAAACGCAGGCTGCGCGGCTCGGCCAGGGCCTGCCCGTCCAGTTGGCCAAGCAATCGCGCGGTCGCTTCATCCTCAGACAAATACGCCGAGGCATAGACGATGCCGTTGCCGGTCCGATGCTGAAGCGGGATCCGCCAGTGCCACCCCGCCCCATGCGCGGTCGACCGGGTATAGGGAGTCAGCGCGCCCGTCCGCGCCGAGGGCACCGCGATCGCACGGTCGTTGGGCAGCCAATGCCCCCAATCCTCGAACCCGACGCCCAGCGTCTCCCCGAGCAGCAACGCCCGAAAGCCCGAACAGTCGATGAAGAGGTCGCCTGAGATCCGCGTACCATCCTCCAGCACGAGGGCCGCGACCAGCCCGTCGTCACGGCGCTCGACTGTGGCGACCTGCCCCTCATGCCGCACGACGCCCTGCGCCTCGGCCCGGCGGCGCAGGAAGCGCGCATAGAGCCCGGCGTCGAAATGATAGGCATAGCCGATATGGCCCAGCGGCGTGTTACCGGGGCGCGGTGTGGTGAAGCGGTTGGCGGCCGCCGCCTGGGCCGCCAGAGCATAGGCGTCGAGCGGTGCGGCGCGCCTCGCCTGTTTCATACGCTGCCAGATCGCCTCGAACGGGATGGCCCCGAAATCATGGCCATAGGTGCCGAAGGGGTGGAAATAGCGATGGCCGGGCCGCCGCCAGTCGATGAATTCGATGCCCAGCTTGAAGGTGCCGTTCGTCTCGCGCACGAAGTCGCGCTCGTCGATCCCGAGCAGTGCGTTGAAGGCCTGGATCGGCGGGATCGTAGCCTCACCGACGCCGATCGTACCGATCGCCTCCGATTCGACCAGCGTGATGGCGGGGCCATCGTGGCCCAACACGCGGGACAGCGCCGCCGCCGCCATCCATCCGGCGGTGCCGCCGCCCAATATGACGATCCGTCGGATGGCCGCATCGGGGGCATGGCCGGGCGTGCTGTCGGGTCGTTCGATCATCCCTCCGCCCTAGCAGAAAAGGCGGCATGGGGGCGGTGCGGCCCCCATGCCGAGGTGGGGGCCTTAATACAGGACGCGGATCGACGCACCGAAGCGGCGGTCGTTCAGCTGATATTGCAGCGGTGCGGCGGGCGTGCCGATATACAGCACGTTCATCCGGTTGTTCAGGTTCACCGCGTCGATCGACACCGCCAGGTTCTTGGTCAGGTTGAGGTTCAGCGAGGCATCGAGCGAGGCATAGGGCCGTGCATATTGCGCCTCGCCGTTCGCGCCGCTGCCCGTGGTCGCATCGAGATAGCTCGACCGCCAGTTCCAGGCGATACGCGCGGTCACCGGGCCCTTTTCGTACAGGCCGATCAGATTGTAGCTGTGCTTGGACAGCTTCTCGAGCGGCAACGACTGCGGCGCGTTGGGGTTGTTGCCCGCGAACGGATTGGCGACGTTGGAGTCGACATAGGTATAGTTCGCCTGGATCCCCAGACCGCTGAGCAAACCCGGCAGGAAGTCGAAGAACTGCTGATAGCCGATCTCGGCGCCCTTGACCGTGCCATTGCCCGAATTGACGACGGTGTTCACGTCATAGGCGCGACCGTCATAGACGCCGACGACCCGTCCGCTGGCCAAGAAGCCGTTGATCTTCTTGTAGAAGATACCGCCAGTCAGCGAGCCTGCCGAGGCGAAATACCATTCCGCCGTCAGGTCCAGATTGTCCGAATCGATCGGGCTGAGCCGCGGATTGCCCGAGTTGGCGCTCGGCCGACCGGTCGCCGGATTGATCTGGTTCGGGTTGTTGAGCGTGATGTTGGTCGACAGCTGGTCGAAGTTCGGCCGTGCCAGCCCCTTGGAATAGGCGAAGCGCATCTGGAACTCGTCAGTCAGCCGCGCGCGCAAGTTCACGCTGGGCAGCACGCGATTGTAGCGGTTCTTCAGTGCCAGCGGCGCGCTGCTGCCGTCGGCGTTGAACTGCGTGCCGTTGGACGTCAGGTCGGTGCGGATGATCCGCGCGCCCGCGCTACCGTCGAAGCGCACGCCGCCCGCCTCGAACTCGTAATCGGCCATGCCCCAGGCGGTGTAGGTCTTCTCGGTCTGGTTGTTCAGGTCGCCCGGCGTGAAGGCGTCCTTTGTCTTGGCACCGAACAGCGCATAGAGCGCCTTGGTCTGCGCCCAGACGCCGTCACCGGCCGGGAAGGCCGGATACAGGATACCGCCCTTCACCGTGTTGCCGTCGAACCAGTTGGCCGACGGCCCCTTCATCGCCAGCTGCGGGAAGCGCGACAGCGGGATCAGCGCGGTGCCGGTCGGCGCGTCGGTGCCCGGCGCGACGCCCTGATACAGGCCGACGCCGTTCCACGTGCCGCGCAGGTCGATGGTGTTGTCGGCAAAGCGCGCGCCGCCGCGCAGCTTCTGCAGCACGCCGCCCTCGAAATCATATTCGATGTCATAGGCGAGCGCGAGCGTTTCGGCATCGTTGCGCTGGAGCGAGTCGGCGATGAACGGCAGCGTGTAGTTGGCCGGATTGTTCAGCACTGTCGGGTCGGTCACGTCCCAACGCGGATATTTGCCGCGCAGGTCGAACACCACGGTCGAGGGATGCGGCGCGTTCAGCGCGGTCTGCCCCGATCGGTTGTAGAGCGACAGGACATGGCCGTTGCGATCGGCATTGTAATAGGACGTCAGATACTGGACGTCGAAATTGACCTTCGCCCGATCGGTCGCCTGCCAGCCGACATTGAAGGTATAGTTCTGGCTGGCGCTCCACAATTCCTGGTCGAAACGACCGGTTTCGAAGGTCTGCGATGACAGCGCGCCGCTGGTGGCATAACCTTGGTCGTTGAAGGTGAAGGCCGCGCCCGGTGCTGCGCCCGTACCGTAGGAGGTGACCTGCCCGGCGGCGTTATATTGGTTCGAACGGTTGTTGAAGTCGTAGTAATAGGCGCCGGTGCGGTTGAACCAGTATTTGGTACCCTGATATTGCGCGGTCACCAGCACGTCTTCGTTCGCCTGCCATTGCAGCGCGGCGGCGATGCCGAAGCGGCGGCGGTCGCCGCTGTCGTCATAGATTTCGAAACCGTACGGGATGCGCGCATTGGCGGGCGCGTTGGCGATCGTACCTGGCTGCGCCTCGGCAAAGGGCCCGGCGAGCAGGCCGTCCTGGCGATACTGACTCTTGGAATAGACCGCATTGACCAGGATGCCGATCTCACCGATCGTGCTGTCGAAGCGGTTGCTGTACAAGCCCGAGATCGAGCCGCCGAACTTGTCGATCCGGTCATAGTAGTTGGTGCGCGCGGTCAGCGAGATGACCTGGCCTGCCGAATCGAACGGCCGGCGGGTGCGCAGGTTCACCGCGCCGCCGATGCCGCCCTCGATGATGTTGGCGGGGGCGTTCTTGTACACGTCGATGCCCGCGAGCAGTTCCGGGGGCACGCCCTCCAGATCGAAGGCACGGCCGCCCGATGCCGAATAGACGGCGCGGCCGTCGAGGAAATTCTGGACCTGGGTCAGGCCGCGCACGGTGACGGCGGGCTGGGTCCGATGATCGAAGTCGGTCGCACCCTCGCCATAACGGCGCTGAATCTGGACGCCGGTAATGCGTTGCAACGCCTCGGTCGTGTTGGCGTCGGGCAGCTTGCCGATATCCTGCGCCTGGACCGAGTCGACGATCTGGTCGGCATTGCGCTTGATCGCCTGGGCGGAACGAAGACTCTCGCGCACGCCCGTAACGACGATGTCCTGATCGCTGGGCGGGGCCTTGGCAGCCTGATCCGCGGTCAGTGCCTGGGTAGACTGCGTGGTTGCCTGGACCTGCGCTATCGCAGGTGCCCCCCACAGAGCCGCCATGGACGTACCACACAGCAGAATCGTGCTGATCTTCATCGCCTTATCCCCTCCCTCGACAGGCCTGCCCATTGTGTCATGAGCGCGCACCTAATTGTCTGATTTATAGAAAGCGTTGTATCGGCTCACAACAAGAATTTATGCGCGACGATAACCTCATATGATCTAATATTTCGCATAATTGCCTAAATAATTCGATTGTCAGTATATTTTCTGGCACAAAACCAGGATTGACGCAGTGATCGTTCCTGGTCCTATAGTCAGACGTAAACGGGAGGATGGGTATATGGGTCAGGTGATTTCGGACAAGGCGCGGCGTTGGCGACTCGCCGCCCTGCTGGCTCTGGGCGTGTCCACAGCCACCGCGCCCACCCTTGCGAAGCAGCCTGCGTCACCCGCCATGGATCGCCCGGTGCCCGTGACGCTGCGCCCTGCGATCGACCGCCCGTCGACGGTGTTCGAGGGCTGGGGCACGGCGCTGGCCTGGTTCGCGCATGTCACCGGCGGCTGGCCGAAGGCGGAGCGGACTCGGCTGGCCGACCTGTTCTATGGCCCGGAAGGATTGGGCTGGACGATCGCGCGCTACAATATCGGCGGCGGCAATGCGGCGAACACCCCGCCCTATATGAAGGTGGGTCGCGCGGTGCCGGGGTTCTGGCGGCAGCCGGCGGGCGTGACGGGCAAGGACTGGTGGCGCGCCGACGATCCCGCCATGTGGGACTGGAACCAGGACACCAACCAGCGCTGGTGGCTGGACGCGATCAGCGCGCGGGTAAAGCAGCCGATCTTCGAGGCCTTCTCCAACTCGCCGCCCTGGTTCATGACGGTCAGCGGCCGGGTGTCGGGCGCGGAAAAGGGCACCGACGACAATCTTCGCCCCGGTCAGGAAACCGCCTTCGCCACCTATCTGGTGCGCGTCACCGATGAATTGCAGCGGCGGCATCACCTGACCTTCCGCACGCTGTCGCCGGTCAACGAACCCAATACCAACTACTGGTTCGCCGCCAATACGCAGGAGGGCGCGCATTGGAGCCCGGCGCGGCAGGCGCAGATGATCGATGCCACCGCCGCTGCGCTGAAGGTCGGGGGACTGTCGACGGTCATCGCCGCGCCTGACGAAACCGCCTCGCATCTGTTCGTTCAGGACTGGGCCGCCTATCCGCCCGCCACCCGCGCCAGGATCGGCCAGTTGAACGTCCACAGCTATGGCACCGTCCACCAGACCGCCGTGCGCGACATCGCCCGCGCCTCGGGCATCAAGATGTGGATGAGCGAGAACGACACGCCGCTGTCGGGCGACCCGGAAGACCTGACCGGCATGGCGACGCCGCTGGCCTTTGCCGAGCATGTCGTCGGCGACCTCAAGCGGCTGGAGCCCGCCGCCTGGGTCTTTTGGCAGGCGGTCGAGGATCTCAGCGCCCGCAAGGGCGAGAAGGGATCCAACTGGGGCATCGTCAAGGCCGACCTGATGGGCGCGGCGGACCAGCCGCATGCGATCCATGTGACGGGCAAATATTGGGCGATGGCGCAGTTCAGCCGCTATATCCGGCCGGGCGACCGGCTGGTGCCGGTGGATGACATGGATACGGTGGGCGCGCTGTCGCCGGACGGACGGCGATTGGTGTTGGTCCACGTCAATCCGGGCCTGTCCCCTCGCCCGCTCAGCGTCGCGGTGCCGGGGCGGTGGCAGCGGCGGATGATCGTGACCGATGCTGTGCATAAGGCTGTGGATATCCCGGGGGATATCGCACCGCCGCAGTCGGTGGTGACGTTGGTAATGACGCGGTGAGGTTTTGGGGCTGGGTTGGGGCGAAGTCGGGACGTGGCCTTCGACTTCGCTCAGGCTGAACGGCTGTTGGTATTTCGGCCAAACTTCCCACCGCCCCGTTCAGCCTGAGCAAGTCGAAGGCCAAGGGAAACCCTCCCCACAACAGCCAGCTAGAGCGTGGGTTCAAGTCCTGCCGGGACTACCGGAATCACATCCCCGCATCCGGATCGGTCAGCCCGATCATCCGCCGCCCCGCCCTTCGCGCGAAATTCAGCGTCGCCTTTTTCCGCAGATGCGCAGGCAGCGGCACGCTATGCGCCTCCCGCACGATCGCCGCGTCGTAACGGTCGGCCACGATGATCCCGGTCCGCTCGGGGAGAAACGCCGCGCTTTCCAACGGCGTCCAGTCGAACCCGGCCGGGACCGCCCAATAGAAGCGGTCGCAATGCGCCAGGTAATCGGGCCATTTGCCGTCGCCCAGCATGTCGGCGCGCGACACCTTGATCTCGACCACCACGACCTGCCCACGCGCATCCAGCGCCATCAGGTCGGCCCGCCGGCCGCCTTCCAGTGGGACTTCGGGCATGGTGACGAGATCGTGGCGGAGCAGCATCCGGGTCACGCCGCGCGCGACGTCAGCGGCGCAGAGCGGCGAGGCCGGGTCCTCGACACACGAAGCGGGCGGCATGTCCAACATACCGCCCGCTTAGAACATTTGACGAACATTTGCAAAGCCCCGAGGGGACCGCGCAAAGCAAGGCCCCGAAACGGAGCGGTGAACGTCAACGATAGAAGATATGGTTGCCGATCGACGCGACCTTCTGCACGCGCACGCCCGGACGGTTGCCGGGGGTGTTGAAGTACAGCGCCTTGCCCGCGGTGCTGTCCCAGGCCTGGGCCAGCGCGACCTTGGCGACCGCGACGGCGGTGCGATAGGCGCTGCGCGAAGGGCTGACCGAGGGAATCTCGCCGCGACGCACGAAGCTGAACTGGCCACGTTGCTTGATGACGTCGCACACGCCGGTGGGGAAGCGGCCCGACTTGGTGCGGTTCAGGATGACCTGCGCGACGGCGAGCTGACCGTTCAGCGGCTCACCCTGCGATTCGAAATAAATGGCACCGGCCAAGCAGCGGAGCTCTTCGCTCGACGCAATCTCGTCCTGGTCGGCCACGGCGTCGGCCAGCGATTCATAATCGCCGTCGTCATCGCCTTCGGAAATATCAGAAAAATCGGGCAGCGCGGACATGGTGGCCCGGGCGCTCTGGGGAACCATCGCCAATTCGGCGGCGTTGATCCCGGAAACAGCCATTGCAGAGGCTGGAGCAGCGACCCCACCGGCGGCGACGTTGGTCGCAAGGCTGGGGGTGCTGGTGGCGAGAAGACCCGCCAGGGAAAGAGCCATGGCCGCAGACGCCGCGACTCGCTTGAAAACGGTCATTCACTCGAACAGACATGCGGTTGGATCACGGACCCGAGCATTGCCCAAAGGCGCTCGTCCGGGCTTCCCCCCGACTGCGTAACCCACCGGATCGCACCCGATAAGCACAACGCTGATAATTGATGGAGGGGCTCGTGGCCGATACGGCCGCGTTCGTCAATGTTGCAGGATCGTTTCAGCGGTGAACCGTTCCGCCGCAGCGCCATCCAGTTCGACCACCCACAAGTCCGGATCGCGCGCGCGGCGGCGTCGCCAATAGCCGATCACATCGTTTGCAGGCGTCGAATCGATCAGTGCGGTTCGGCCATCGGGACCGATGCCGCGCTCCAGCACCCGCTCGCGCCGATCCGCATCGACGGCGATGACCAGGATGCCGCCCGCCTGCGCATCCCCCTTGGCCAGTACCATGCCCATGCCGCCGCTGTCGTTCATCCGGCGCAGCAGCGCGGTCACCAGCATATGGCTGGGCAGGCGACCGTCCATGCCGTCAAGCGGTCCGGTAACCAGGCAATCCGGCCAGCGCGATCTGTGAGCGCATGAAGGTGCCGGTGCCGCGCGCGACCTCTTCGCCGTCCGCATCGATCAACCGCGCGTCGGCGACGAACACCCGCCGCCGTCCGCTGACCAACCGTCCCTCGGCGACCACCTCACCCGCCTTCATCGGCCGGGTGAGCAGCAGGTTGAACTGCGTCGTCAGCAGGAAGCGGTCGGTGACCAGGCTGTTGCAGGCATAAAAGGCGGCATCGTCGAGCATCTTGAAATAGATGGTGCCGTGCGCCGCGCCCGCCGCGTGAAAATGCCGTTCGTCCACGCGAAAGCGGATCCGCGCGGTGCCCGCTTCGGGGATTTCGAGCGCGGACTGGAAGAACGCGTTGATCGGGGCTTCGGCATAGAGCGCCTCCAGCGCCCGGAAATGCGCGGCCTCGCCCTCAGGCCGCGGCGTCACGCGCGTCGGCCTGGCTCAGCAGCGCCCAGATCGCATCCGGCGAGCCCGCACCGCGCAGCTTGGCGACGAAGCCCTTGTCACGCAGGCGGCGCGACACCCGCGCCAGCGCCTTCAGATGCGCCGAGCCCGCATCGGCGGGCGAGAACATCGCGAAGACCAGATCGACCGGCATGTCGTCGACCGCCTGGAAATCGACCGGCTGCGCCAGCCGGGCAAAGACGCCGACGATCTGGGTCAGGCCCGCCACCTTGCCATGCGGGATGGCGACGCCGCCGCCGAAACCGGTGGACCCCAGCTTTTCCCGCTCGGCCAGGACATCGGCCAATAACTTGGCATCCTGCTCCGCTGGCTCGGCGGCGGCCGCCGCCAGTGCCTGGAACAGGGTCTTCTTATTGGCGGCGCTGACGCCCGCCAGCACCGTATCGTGGCGCAACAGATCGCTGAAGTCGTTCATGGTCTTTCCGGTGCGCCCCCGCGCGGCTCGTCCAATAACGGGCCGCGCGGAAGAACGATAGAGCTTATCCGGCCGTACCGCCCCGTTGCGGTTCAACCCAGCCGATGGTTCCGTCGCCCCGGCGATAGACCATATTATACGAACCGGTGCCCGAATTCTTGAACAACAGCGCCGCAGTATTGCGCAGGTCGAGCATCATCACCGCGTCCGACACACTGGCATCGGGAACATCGACCCGGGTTTCGGCAATGATCAGGGGCGCATCGCCCGCCTCATCCTCGTCCACCTGCTCGGCGAACAGCGTATAACCCGCATCATAGGCCCCGGCTTCGGCCAGTTCGATCGCCTGGCCCGCATGGCGATCCTTCAGGCGGCGCGAATAACGGCGCAGCTGCTTTTCGATCTTGGTGGCGGCGCCGTCGAAGGCGAGATGCGCATCCTGCGCCTCGTGGCGGCCCTTCAACACCAGGCCGCGGGTGACGTGCATCACGATATCGCATTTGAACCCGACGTCATGCGGGCCCTTGCCGAACGTCACCTCGGACGAGATGGCGCGGGCGAAGTATTTCTCGGCGATACCCTGAAGCCGGTCCGTCACATGGGTCCGCAGCGCGTCGCCCGTTTCGACCTGATGACCAGAAATCCGGATATCCATCGTCTTCTCCTTGATGCACTCATGTGGGACGGTCCTTTTGGCCTGTCCCGTGGCGTCAACCGGACGCCTCGGCCCCCCAAACCGGATCGCTTATGGTCTTAAGAAACGCCGCATGGGCGGCAAGTTCCGCCTCGCTCGGCCGGAAATGGCGCGGCGGGCGGACCCGGGCCGGTGCGCGGGCGACGATCGTCGGCCCGCTATCGACCTCCGTATCGGCCAGCAGCCCCAGACCGATCTGCCGGCCGCCCATCAGCTCGACATAGACCTGCGCCAGCAGCTGCGCATCGAGCAACGCCCCGTGCAGCACGCGGTGCGAGCGGTCGATACCATAGCGCGAGCACAGCGCGTCGAGGGTGTGCTTGGCGCCGGGATGACGGCTGCGCGCGATCGCCAGCGTGTCGATCATCCGCGTCTTTTCATCAACCGGCGGGAAACCCAGCGCGCCCAGCTCACCATTGATGAAGCCGAAGTCGAAGGTCGCGTTGTGCGCGATCAGCGGCGCATCGCCGATGAAATCCAGGAAATCCGCCACGCCCTCGGCGAAGACCGGCTTGTCCTTCAAGAAGGCATCGGACAGCCCGTGAACCGCCTGCGCCTCGGCGGGCATCGACCGCTGGGGATTGAAATAGGCGTGATAGGTGCGACCGGTCTCTACCCGGTTGACCAGTTCGACACAGCCGATTTCGACCAGCCGGTCGCCTTCCGAAAATTTGAACCCGGTCGTTTCGGTGTCGAAAACGATCTCTCTCATGAAACGACTATCGGCCTTCGGATGCGGTGATGCAAGCGATCAGCGTCCGCACGTTTTCGCGGGTTTCAGCCAGTGGAATATCGGTCGCGATAACGTGATCGGCGCGCGCGCGCTTCTCTCCATCGGGCATCTGGCGCGCCAGGATCGCGTCGAACTTGGCCTTGGTCATGCCGGGTCTTGCCAACACCCGCGCCTCCTGCGCGGTACGTTCTGCCGATACGACCAACACCTTATCCACAGCCTTGTCCCCGCCGGTTTCGAACAGCAGGGGAACGTCGACGACGACCAGAGGCGCATCCCTATTGTTGTGGAGAAAGGCCGTGCGCTCGGCCTGGACCGCGGGATGAACGATCGCCTCGAGCCGACGCATCGCGGAATCATCGCCCAGCACCGCCTGCCCCAGCGCCGCACGACTCACGCCGTCGGGCCCGGTCGTCCCCGGAAAGGCCGATTCGATCGCCGCCACCAGCGCGCCGCCGGGTCCCTGGAGGCGGTGAACACAGGCATCGGCGTCGAAGACGGCCACGCCTTCGTCCCGAAACATCTGCGCGACGGTCGACTTGCCCATCCCGATCGAGCCGGTCAGCCCCAATATGATCATGCGAGCAGCATCGCGCGCAGCTCGCCATCCCGCTCGCGGGGCGGGGCCGCGCCGAAAAACAGCTCGAACGCGACCGCCGCCTGGCCGATCAGCATCTCCAGCCCGTCGATCGTCGCCAGCCCCCTTGCCCGCGCCGTCGCCAGCATCTCCGTCTCCAGCGGCGCATAGACGATGTCATAGACGACCGCGTCCTGCGGCAAGGCCGACAGGTCGAGCGTGAGCGGTGGCTGGCCGGTCATGCCCAGGCTGGTCGCGTTGACCACCAATGCACCGGGGGGCACGGCCTGACCGATCGGCACGGCGCGTCCGTCGATCCCCAGCGACGACAGCAGCGCCGCGCCCTTTTCCACATCCCGGTTGAACAGTGTGACCGGCCCGACACCGATCCGCGCCAGCGCAAACAGCACCGCGCGGCCAGCGCCCCCTGCCCCGATGACTGTCACCGGCTTGCCCGCCAGATCGAACCGCTCGAGCGGCGCGGCAAAGCCCGCCGCGTCGGTGTTGGTCCCGATCAGCGCCCCCTGGGGCCCGCGAAAGACGGTGTTGATCGCCCCGATCGCGGTGGCGACGTCGTGGTGATCCCCGACATGCGCCAGGCTGGCGATCTTGTGCGGCACGGTGATGTTGCACCCGCGCCAGTCCGGGTCGGCGCGCCGCTCGGCAAAATAGGCGGCCAGCGCGTCGGGGCGGACATGGACCGCGCGATAGTCCGCGTCGATCCCCAGTGCCGCCAGCCAGAAACCATGGATTTTCGGCGATTTGCTATGGCCGATCGGGTCGCCGATCACCTCGGCATAGGGACGCGCCATCAGGCCGCCATCCAGCCACGCTCACGCAGATAGCCCAGCACCGGGAGCAGCGGCATGCCGAGAATGGTAAAGTGGCTGCCGTCGATCCGTGAGAACAGCTGCACCCCCGGCCCCTCGATCCGGAAACAGCCGACACAGCCCGCGATGGCGGGCCATTCCTGGTCGAGATAGCGGTTGATGAACGCGCCCGACAGCGGCCGGACATGCAGCTTCGCACGCTCGACATGGCGCCACACGGGGCGGCCATGCTCGGCGATGACCGCGGCGCTCCACAGTTCGTGGCTGCCGCCGCTCATCCTCGCCAGATGCTCGGCCGCCTCCTCGCGGCTCTCGGGCTTGTCGAGCAGCGTGCCGTCGCTGAGCGCGACGATCGAATCCGATCCCAGCACCGGGACCGGCCCGGCATTGGCGGACACCTTCACCGCCTTCATCTCGGCCAGCGCATCGGACAGGTCGCGCGGGGACGCGCCCGCCATGGCCGCCTTCACACCCGCTTCGTCGACACGCGCGGGCAGCGCCTCATAAGCCACACCGGCGGCGTCGAGCATCGCCCGGCGCGAGGCGCTTTGCGAGGCGAGGATGATCATGCGGGCTTCCTTTGGTTGACGAGCGAGATGATCGCGGCCGCCGTTTCCTCGATCGAACGGCGGGTGACGTCGATCACCGGCCAGTCATTGTCGGCGAACATGCGCCGCGCGAAGGTCAGTTCGCGATTCACCGCCTCCTGCTCGACATAGTCGGTGTCGGGCGCCTGATTCAGCGAGAGCAGCCGGTTGCGCCGGATCGCGATCAGCCGGTCCGCGCTGGTGGTCAGCCCGACGACCAGCGGCTTTTTCAGCTTGAACAGGAAGGGGGGCGGGGGGCTTTCGACCACGATCGGGATGTTGGCGGTCTTGTACCCACGATTGGCGAGATAGATGGACGTCGGCGTCTTGGACGAACGGCTGACGCCTGCCAGCACGATATCGGCCTCTTCCCATTCCTCCCACGCGATGCCGTCGTCATGCGCGATGGTGAACTGGATCGCATCGACCCGGGCGAAATAGGCGGCGTCGAGCACATGCTGGCGGCCGGGACGCATCTTGGCCTGCACGCCGAGCAGCCCCGACAGCGCGGCATTGACCGGATCGAGCGGCGCCACCGTCGGCAGGCCCAGCGCATGGCAGCGGCTTTCCAGGATGCGGCGGGTGGCCGAATTCACCAGCGTGTAGATCACCAGCCCCGGATTCTGCGCGATCTCCTGCAGGATGCGCTCCAGATGACTCTCGGTGCGGACCATCGGCCAGAAGTGGCGGACGGTTTCCACATCGTCATATTGCGCCAGCGCCGCCTTGGCGATGTTCTCCAGCGTTTCGCCGGTGGAATCGGACAGCAGGTGGAGATGGAGGCGCGTCGTCATGGACGGTCTAATGACTCTGTGGATAACATGTCGCGAATCGGTAGCGTAACTTTGCCAACCGGCCAAGCGGCGGACCGGCGGTGGATAACGACCGATTCGTCCACAATGAATCTCACAGGCCCGATTCTTTTCCACAGGCTGTGAGTTACGGGGGTGATGAATCCGAATCCCGTTGAATCGGCGATTCCCCACGAGTCAACGTGTTGGCATATCGGGGAGAGCCGCATAATCCCGACAACCAACGTGCCAACCACTTCAACAATCCATTCTTAGAATCTTCTTGAATAGAAGAAGGGGGGTCTCCTGACCGACGTTTCGATCCAAAAGCCCCTGCTCGCCGTGCTGTCGGGTGAGCGGCAGGCGACGCCGCCGATGTGGCTCATGCGGCAGGCGGGGCGCTATCTGCCGGAGTATCGCGCGCTTCGGGCGCAGAAGGGCGGTTTCCTGGCGCTCGCCACCGATCCGGAGGCCGCGGCCGAGGTGACGGTGCAGCCGATCCGCCGGTTCGGCTTCGACGGGGCGATCCTGTTCTCCGACATCCTGATGGTCCCCTGGGCGCTGGGCCAGGACCTCAGCTTCGGGGCGGGGGAGGGACCACGGCTGATGCCTGCGCTGGTCGATCATGCGCTGAATGCCCTGCAAAGCGTCCCTGAGCGCCTCGACCCGGTCTATGCCACCGTGGCGCGGGTGAAGGCGCAATTGCCCTCCCAGACGAGCTTCCTGGGCTTTGCGGGCTCTCCCTGGACGGTTGCGACCTATATGGTGGCGGGGCAGGGGTCCAAGGACCAGGGCGAGACGCGGCGCTTCGCCTATGCCGACCCCGCCGGGTTCGGCGCGATCATCGATGCGATCGTGGACGTCACCATCGACTATCTGGCGGGACAGGTCGCCAACGGGGTGGAGGCGGTGCAGCTGTTCGACAGCTGGGCCGGTTCGCTGAGCCCGGCACAGTTCGAACGCTGGGTGATCGCGCCCAATGCCGCGATCGTCGAGGGTTTCCGGGCGCGGTGTCCGGGCGTGCCCGTGATCGGTTTCCCCAAGGGCGCCGGGGGCAAGCTGCCCGCCTATGCCCGCGAGACGGGGGTGGACGCGCTCGGGCTGGACGAGACGGTCGATCCGGTCTGGGCCGACACGCATCTCCCCAGGGATTTGCCGGTGCAGGGCAATCTCGATCCGCTGGCGCTGATCGCCGGGGGTGAGGCGCTGGACGGCGCGGTGGACCGCATCCTCGCGGCCTTCACCGAGCGGCCGCATATCTTCAATCTGGGCCACGGCATCCTGCCCGACACGCCGATCGCGCATGTCGAGCATCTGATCGCCCGTGTGAGGACAAACGCATGATCGGATTGCTGGGGGCCGCCTATGACTGGGTGAAGGCGGCGCATATCATCTTCGTGATCTTCTGGATGGCCGGGCTGTTCATGATGCCGCGTTATCTGGTCTATCACCAGGAGGCGCTGGTCGCGGGCGATAGCACCGACGCGGCGCGTTGGGTCGAGCGCGAGAGCAAGCTGCGCGGCATCATCCTGACCCCGGCGATGATCGTGGTGTGGGTGCTGGGCCTGTTGCTGGCGGGCTCGCTGGGGCTGTTTTCGGGGGTGCCGGGGCTGGGGTGGCTACATGCCAAGCTGGCCTTCGTGGTGGTGCTCAGCGGCTATCATGGCTGGATGGTCGGTTATTCCAAGAAGCTGGCACGCGGGCAGATGACGCTGACCGGCAAGCAGTTGCGCATGATCAACGAGGTTCCCGCGCTGGCGGCGGCGGTGATCGTCGTGCTGGTGGTGATCAAGCCTTTCTGATCGCCCTTCTTTTCCCCTCCCGCAGGCGGGAGGGGCCGGGGGAGGGAAAAGCCACGAGCGACGGTCTCCGTGAGACTCCTTACCCTCCCCAAACCCCTCCCGCCTGCGGGAGGGGCTTAAGAATCCTTTCCCCATTGACTTAGGCAAACCCCAATCCTAACTCCTCCCCCGTACGGCGCGGTCCTCGCGTCGGGTACGCTTCCTTATCGACAGCCTCGTTTCGCCGCGATCATCGCCGACCGACGCCCTCCGACCATCCGGACCGATCATGCATCTGAAAGACCTGAAGAAGAAAACCCCCGCCGACCTCGTCCAGCTGGCCGAGGAATTGGGGGTCGAGAGCGCGTCCACGCTACGCAAGCAGGACCTGCTGTTCGCCATCCTGAAGGAGCAGGCGGAGAAGGGCGACCAGATCATGGGCCTGGGCACGATCGAGGTGCTGCCCGACGGTTTCGGTTTCCTGCGCTCGCCGGAAGCGAATTACCTGGCCGGGCCCGACGACATCTATGTCTCGCCCAACCAGGTCCGCAAGCACGGCCTGCGCACCGGCGACACGGTGGAAGGCGAGATTCGCGCGCCCAAGGACGGCGAGCGGTATTTCGCGCTGACCAAGCTGACCTCGGTCAATTTCGACGATCCCGATGCGGTCCGCCACCGCGTCAACTTCGACAATCTCACCCCGCTCTACCCTGAGCAGAAGCTGATCCTCGACCCCGCCGACCCGACCCAGAAGGACAAGTCGGCGCGCGTCATCGACATCGTCTCGCCCCAGGGCAAGGGCCAGCGCACGCTGATCGTCGCCCCCCCGCGCGTGGGTAAGACGGTGATGTTGCAGAACATCGCCAAGGCGATCACCGACAACCACCCCGAAGTCTTCCTGATCGTCCTGCTGATCGACGAGCGTCCGGAAGAAGTCACCGACATGCAGCGCTCGGTGCGCGGCGAGGTCGTGTCCTCGACCTTCGACGAACCGGCGCAGCGCCACGTCCAGGTCGCCGAGATGGTGATCGAAAAGGCCAAGCGCCTGGTCGAGCACAAGAAGGATGTCGTCATCCTGCTCGACTCGATCACCCGTCTGGGCCGCGCCTACAACACCGTGGTCCCGTCGTCGGGCAAGGTGCTGACCGGCGGCGTCGATGCGAACGCGCTCCAGCGGCCGAAGCGCTTCTTCGGTGCGGCGCGCAACATCGAGGAGGGCGGCTCGCTCTCGATCATCGCCACCGCGCTGATCGACACGGGCAGCCGCATGGACGAAGTGATCTTCGAAGAGTTCAAGGGCACCGGCAACTCGGAAATCGTCCTCGACCGCAAGGTGGCGGACAAGCGCATCTTCCCGGCGCTCGACGTCGGCAAGTCGGGCACCCGCAAGGAAGAGCTGCTGGTCGAGAAGGACAAGCTGTCCAAGATGTGGGTGCTGCGCCGCATCCTCATGCAGATGGGCACGATCGATTCGATGGAGTTCCTGCTCGACAAGATGAAGAACTCGAAGACCAACGAGGACTTCTTCGACTCGATGAACCAGTAAGCGCGGGGCGGGGGCCGCACCGGCTCCCCCGACGCAGATGGCATGATGGGTTCGTCATGCGGGCAAATCCGGCCCGCTGGCGAACCCATTTCCGTTTTGGGACGTTCGCACGCCCGATCCCTCCCCCTTTCGGGATCGTGCCGGTCCAAGCACGGCACGGCCGCGTCGTTGCTTATCAGGCGACGCGGCCAAACGGGGGGTGAGGTTTATCCCGACCTCCATTCAGCCTGAGCGCAGTCGAAGGCCACGGGCACTCCCTTGGCTACCAGCGATTTGACATGATTCCCCAACCTCCGTTCATACGGAGCGAAGTCGAAGTGCATGTTCCGTCCTCGGCCAAGGATTCCCTTGGCCTTCGACTTTGGCGCTATGCGCCAAAGTTTATCCTGAGCGACTGGCTTGCCAGCCAGCCGAAGGGCTCAGGCTGAACGAAGGTTGGGATTGGGGTGGGAAAGTGGAGTGAGAGGGTAGGGGTAAACCCCGGCTCTTACGGCCGGGTGCGTCCCGGACCGCCCTGGCCCGGCGCGCCACCGGCGCCCGGTGCGCCGACCGCGCCGATATTGCCGAACAGATCCTGGAAGAAGCCGCGCTGGCGACCCAGGGTCGGCGTGGTCTTGCCATAGGGCGAGATGCTGGCGACCTGATCGATGCCGCCGCGGCGGATCGTCGTCACGTTGCCCGCCTGATCGAAGCTGATCTGCAGCATGATCTGCGACGCGGGCTTGGGCAGGTTGAAGCCCAGGTTGCGGCTGTCGCGGGCGACATAATACCAGTCGCCACCGTTGAACTGGCTGTTGATCGTCGGCGTGCCCAGCGTCTGGAGCACCGACTGGCGGTTGTCGACGCCCGGCTGGATCGCATTGACGAGATCGACATCGACCACATAACCCTGATGCGAGCGCAGCGGCGTACAGGCCGACGCGGCCAGGGCCATCGCCAGGCCGAGCCCGAGGGCGCGGGTGGTAGAAACGCTCATCATCATCTCCGGGCCGGGGATATTGGCCGCACAGGCAGGTATACAGGCGGTCGATCCGCTCGACCGTCACCCCCTCGATATGCCAAGGGAAAGGCGCATACAAGCAATTCGCGCGGGCGTTGGTCGCGCGATCACGGAGGGAGGGGTGCCATGGCCCTGGGCTGGATCAAGCAGGGGATCGCGCGCTATCTGGGCCGCGACGGGGATGCGGCATTGCCGCTGTACAATGCCGTGGTGCTGCGCGCGCGCGAACCGCATTGGTATATCGGCGGTGCGGTGCCCGACACGGTCGATGGGCGGTTCGACATGATCGCCGCCATCCTATCGCTGGTCCTGATCCGGCTGGAGCCCGATCCCGCGGCGGCCGGGCTGGCGGCGCGCATCACCGAGCGGTTCGTGACCGACATGGACGGCCAACTGCGCGAACTGGGCATCGGCGACATCGTGGTCGGCAAGCATATCGGTCGGATGATGGCGATGCTCGGCGGCCGCCTGACCGCCTATCGCGAGGGGCTGGTCGGGGATGCCGCCACGCTGGACGCCGCGCTGGTCCGCAATCTCTATCGCGGCGCGGCACCCGCTGACCCGAATGCGGTTGCCCATGTTCGCGACGCGCTTCGCACCCTACATGAGCGGCTGGCGGACGTTCCGCTTGCCCGCCTCACCCTTGGAGAATTGCCGTGACCCCCGAATGGAGCCGCCCCGAAAAGATCGATGCGATCGGCGAGCGTGAAAAGCCGGTGTCGATCGACACCACCCCCGATGAACGCCGCGCGCTGGCCAAGCGGTTCGGGCTGTTGTCGGTGGACGCGCTGTCGGCCGAGCTGGTCGTGCGGCGCGATGCGGCAGGAATCCTCGTGACCGGCAAGGTGCGCGGATCGGTGGTCCAGCCCTGTTCGGTGACGGGCGACCCGGTGCCCGCCAAGGTCGACGAGCCGGTGGCGCTGCGCTTCGTCGAACCCTCGAAGCATGGCGAGGAGGAGGAAATCGAACTGTCCGAGGATTCACTCGACACGATCGAGATCGAAGGCGGCGCGATCGACCTGGGCGAGGCGGCGGCCGAAACCATGGCCCTGTCGCTCGATCCCTTTCCGCGCAGCCCGAACGCTGCGGCGACGCTGAAGGAAGCGGGCGTGATCAGTGAGGACGAAGCCGGACCGCTTGGCGCGCTGTCGGGGCTGAAGGCCATGCTCGAAGGAAAGGGCTGACCATTCCCGACCTGCCGACCATCCCGGCGAAAGCCGGGGTGAAGGTGGGGCGGTGAGTTGTCAGCATCCTCGGGTATCTGGACCCCGGCCTTCCGGGGTGATGCCTATGGAGAAACAATAGGTTACGACGCGTCCGGTCCCAAGGTCGGGTCCAAATCCCTTGGCCGGATAAACGCCACCAGCGTCGCACTATGCGCCCGCGCTTCCGCCCAGCGATCGATCGGCAGCGTCATCTGCGCCACCGTCGCCGTCGGATACTTATCCTCCACTCGCTCGCGCAATTCGCCGCCGAGGGTCAGGTCGAGGACCAGATCCTCCAGCCCCGGATTATGCCCGACCATCAGCACATGGCCCGTCGTGTCGGGCAGCGCCTGTACCAGATCGAGCAGGCTGGCGGCGGAGGCAAGGTAGAGGGCGCGGTTCCACACCGGCTCCAGCGTACGACCATAGCCGCTCCACACCTCGTCCAGCGTCTCGATCACGCGGATAGCAGGGGAGGCCAGGACATGGTCGAATGCGAATTTCTCCGCCTTGAGATGCCGCCCGATCATCGCAGCCGCGCGTCGACCCTTGGCGTTCAGCGGCCGATCGAAGTCGCGGGCAACGGGATCGTCCCAGCTCGACTTGGCATGGCGAAGCAGCGTCAGCGTCTTCATCGATCCGGAAACTCCGTCGCGGCAGCTGGCAGGATATCGCCAACCCCATGCCCTATCGGCGCATCGGAGGAAAGCCGGCCCGCAACCCGCGCCACCGCTTCGTCGAGCGTGACACGTGAAATCGCGACGCCCGGTGGAAAGGCATCAAGCAACCGCGACGGCATCGCGGCGGAGAGCAGCACGAACGCGCCGCGATCATCGGCGCGTCGGATCAATCGCCCGAATGCCTGGGCAAGCCGCGCGCGGACGATTCGGTCGTCATAGGCACTGCCACCCCCCGCCAACTTGCGCGCGGCGTGGAGAACGGTCGGCTTGGGCCAGGGCACGCCCTCCATCACCACCAGCCGCAGCGACGCGCCCGGTACATCCACCCCGTCGCGCAGCGCATCGGTGCCGAGCAGCGAGGCGGACGGATCGTCGCGGAAGATATCCACCAGCGTGCCGGTGTCGATCGGATCGACATGCTGTGCGTGCAGCGCCAGCCCGTCGCGCGCCAGACGGTCGGCGATCCGGCCATGCACCCCGCGCAACCGCCGGATGGCGGTAAAGAGGCCCAGCGTCCCACCACCCGACGCCGCGATCAGCCGGGCATAGGCGTTGGCGAGTTGTGGAATGTCGCCGCGCTTCACATCGGTGACGACCAGCACTTCGGCACGCGTGGGATAGTCGAACGGGCTGGGCGCGACGAAATGCGCCGGGCCCCGCGCCAGATGCGGCGCGCCCGTCCGCGCCTCGGCCACGTCCCAGTCTCCGCCCGCCCGCAAGGTCGCCGAGGTGACAAGTGCGCCATGCGCGGGCTTCAGCACGATCTCAGCGAAGGGGCGGGTGGGGTCGAGCCAATGGCGGTGCAGGCCGATATCATATTCGCGGCCCTCGACCCGGTCGACTGCCAGCCAGTCGACGAAATCGGGATCGACCGGCCCGCCGATCCGCGCGAGCAGCGACAGCCAGGCGGCGACCGTCTCCGCACGCCAGGCGATCGAGGCGATCGCGCCCTCCACCCGTGCCCGGGCCTGTCCGTCGAGCCAGTCGGGGGCTTCCTGCAATACCGCCTCCAACCGCTGGCCCAGCGTCACCAACGGCCGCAACAGCGCGTCGAGCGCCTGGGCGGCGGGCCCGGCCGCGTCGATCAGTTCGGGCGAGGGATCGGCGAGTTCGGTCTCCAGCCCATAGCCCGCGTCGCCCGGCTGTTCGGCCCGCGCAAAGGCCAGCCCGCGCACCGCCGCCAGCAAGGTTTCGATCGGACCGAAGGGCTGGCCCTCCGCCAGCCGTCCCAGCCAGCCCTCGCTCGCCAGCGCCTGTGCCGCCTGCACCGCGTCGCCGATCGCGCGGTTGCCGCCCTCGTCATAGCTGGCGACATCGGAGAGCCGCGCGGCAAGTCCCCGCCGACGCCCGCGCGATCCGGCTTCGGGACCGAGGATCCAGCGACGCAGTTCGATCGTCTCCGAACCGGTCAGCGCGGTGGCGAACATCGAGTCCGCCGCATCGAACAGGTGATGACCCTCGTCGAAGACATAGCGGGTCGGCCGTGTCTGCGTCTCGCGTCCACGTGCGGCGTTGACCATCACCAACGCATGATTGGCGATGACGATATCGGCCTGCACCGAGGCGCGGGCGGCGCGTTCGATAAAGCATTTCCGGTAATGCGGGCATCCCGCATAGACGCACTCGCCGCGCCGGTCGGTCAGCGCGGCCGAGCCGTTGCGGCGGAACAGCGTGGTCAGCCAACCGGGCAGGTCGCCGCCGACCATATCCCCATCGCTGCTATAGGCCGCCCAACGCGCAACCAGTTGCGCCAGCACCGCCGCCCGTCCGGCGAACCCGCCTTGCAGCGCATCTTCCAGGTTGAGCAGGCAAAGATAATTCTCCCTCCCCTTACGGGTGACGACACGTTCCTTGCGCAGCACGGCGTCGGGAAAGATGCGCGCCGTCTCTCCGCTCAACTGGCGTTGCAGTGCCTTGGTATAGGTGGAGATCCACACCGCACCGCCCGCCCGCTCGGCCCAGAGGCTGGCGGGGGCAAGATAGCCAAGCGTCTTGCCGATGCCGGTCCCTGCCTCGGCCAACACCATGTTCGGCGTGTCACGCACCGCACGCGGGGCGAAGGCGGCGGTGACGGCGGCGGCATAGGCGCGTTGACCGGGGCGTTCCTCCGCGCCTTCGCCGGTCAGATGGCGCAGCCGGGCTTCGGCGTCGGCGGGTGGCAGGTCGATGGTGCGCGGGGCGGGGCGGGGGGCGTCCTCCTCCCATTCGGGCAGCGCGCTGAACAGCCAACGCTCGTTGCGCTCGGGCTTGGTCAGGCGGGGGCCGATCAGCGGCGTCCAGGGCCAGCGGAGTCGAGCGAGGCTCTGCGCGGCGGTCCAAGCGCCTTCGCGCTCGGGCCAGGCGCCGTCCGGGGTGGCGAGCAGTTTCTCCGTGGCGCGGAGCAGGAAGGCCGCGACCTCGGCATCGCTTTCCGGGGGCGTCAGGCCACAGGCACGGGCAAGGCCGTGCGGAGTCGGCACCGCGAATTGGGCTGGGCGGAGAAAGGCGAAAAGTTCGAGGATGTCGAGGCCGGACAGTTCGGCATAACCCAGTCGCTGGCCGATCAATGGACCATTGAGCAGGATGACAGGGGTTTCCGAGGCCAGGCCGATCGCTTCACCGCGTGAGACGGCGCGAGTTTCTCCGCGCGTCGAGATCCACACACCGCTGTGGCTGGCATGGAGGGCAGGGTGGGGGAGCGGGGTCACTCATGGGATATCGGATGGTTGGAACAGGTTGGCAACGGGGTGGGGGCTCATTTCGTTTTTTGTTGGGGACCGGACCCTCCCCAAACTCCCGCCTGTGGGAGGGGCTTACCGCGTGAGGCGCGCGCAGAGGCTGCCAAACAGCGCTCCCCTCCCGCAGGCGGCAGGGGATGGGGGAGGGCATCTGCTGAGCAACCAACACGCGGCTGTTCCACGTGGAACAGCTTAGTCCTGTGGATAACCTTGTGGGCAACCTTGGCACTATCCCAGGACAACTCCGGGATAACCAGTGGAAATCGCAAAACCCATTGTGCATGACGTCTCGTCTTGCCAGAGGCAGGGCATGACAGACGAACTCCGCTCCACCGCTCTCGAGTCCAAGGCCTGGCCCTATGAGGAGGCTCGCAAGCTCCTCAAACGCTATCCCGACGGCAAGCCGGGCGGTGCGCCGATCCTGTTCGAGACCGGCTATGGCCCGTCGGGACTCCCACATATCGGCACGTTCAACGAAGTGCTGCGCACCACCATGGTCCGCAACGCCTTTCACGCGCTATCGGATCAGAAGACGCGGCTGATTGCCTTTTCCGACGACATGGACGGTTTTCGCAAGGTGCCGGACAATGTGCCGAACCCGGAGATGCTGCGTGCGCACCTCGGCAAGCCGCTGACCCAGGTGCCCGATCCGTTCGAAAAGTTCGACAGCTTCGCCGCGCATAATAATGCGCTGCTACGTCAGTTTCTCGATCGCTACGGCTTCGACTATGAATTTGCCTCGTCGACGGACTATTACACCTCGGGCCGGTTCGACGACGCGCTGCGGCTGGTGCTCAAGCATTTCCAGGGTATCCAGGATGTGATGCTCCCGACCCTGCGCGCCGAGCGTCGTGCCACCTATTCGCCGGTCCTGCCGATCAGCCCCAAGTCGGGCATTGTCCTGCAGGTGCCGATCGAGGTGGTTGACGCCGAAGCCGGTCTGATCGCCTTCGAGGACGATGGCGAGCGGATCGTGCAGTCCGCGCTGGGCGGCCTGTCGAAGCTGCAATGGAAGGTCGACTGGGCGATGCGCTGGGTGGCGCTGGGCGTGGATTACGAGATGGCGGGCAAGGACCTGATCGACTCGGTTACCCAGTCTTCCAAGATCGCGCGTGTGCTGGGCGGTCGTCCGCCCGAGGGTTTCAACTACGAGATGTTCCTCGACGAGCATGGCGAGAAGATTTCCAAGTCCAAGGGCAACGGGCTCAGCCTCGACCAGTGGCTGACCTATGGGCCGGAGGAGAGCCTGGCTTTCTTCGCCTATCGCGAGCCGAAAAAGGCCAAGCAGTTGCACATGGGCGTCATCCCGCGCGCGGTGGACGAATATTGGCAGTTCCGCGTGAACTACCCGAACCAGTCGCTCAAGGAGCAGCTGGGCAATCCGGTGCACCACATCCATGACGGCAAGCTGCCCGAGGGTGAGCTGCCGGTGACGTTCGGTCTGCTGCTCAACCTGGTCGGGGTGATGGGTGAGGCGACCAAGGAACAGGTCTGGGGCTATCTCGCCAATTATGTGCCGGAGGCTTCGGCGGAGAAATATCCGGAGCTCGACCGGCTGATCGACCACGCGCTGGCCTATGGCCGCGATTTCATCGCCCCGACGCTTCAACGGCGCGCACCCGAGCCGCATGAGGCCGAGGCCTTGCGCCAGCTCGACACACAGCTGGCCGCATTGCCCGCCGGTGCGAGTGCCGAGGATATCCAGAACATCGTCTATGAAATCGGCAAGACCGACGCCTTTCCGTCGCTGCGTGACTGGTTCAAGGCGTTGTACGAGACGTTGCTGGGTTCGGCGCAAGGACCGCGAATGGGCAGCTTCATCGCGTTGTACGGTGTGGATAACAGCCGTGAACTGATCGCCGAGGCGCTGGCCAAGGCGGCGTAACAAGATACCCTCATCCTTCCGGCGCTTCGCGCCTCCCTCCCTTTCCCATTGGGAGAGGGAGGGGCCCCGCCCACCGGGGGCGGGTGGGAAGAGTGAGGGCGATACTGATTTAGCGAAGATGCTCGGCAAAGAATGCCAGGGTACGTTCGTCCGCCAGCTTGGCGGACTCCTCCGAGCGACGCTGGCCGAACTCGGCGGCAAAGCCGTGATCCTCGCCCGGATAGTCGTACAGCGTGACCTTGGCGTGGTCGTCCAGCCCTTCATGTACCCGCTTCTGCGCGTTTTTGTCGACGAAGTGATCCTCCACCGGGATATGGAGCAGCACCGGCTTGGCGATCGCGTGCTTCTCGCCCAGCAAGCCATCGACGCCGACGCCATAATAGCCGACACTCGCATCCACATCGGTGCGCGCGGCTGTCATGAACGCGAGCCGTCCGCCCAGACAGTATCCGACGACGCCAACCTTGGTGTCCACGCCATACTCTGTCCGGATCGCCTGAATCGTCGCCTCGATATCGCGGATGCCGCCGTTCTGGTCGAACTGGCCCATCAGATCTAGCGCTTGTTTCATCTCGCTGGGAACGTCGGGATCGAGTTCGATGCCGGGCGTGATCTTGTGGAAAAGATCGGGCGCGATGGCGAGATAGCCTGCCTCGGCCAGCGTATCGCATTTGCGGCGGATGCCCGCATTCACGCCGAAGATTTCCTGGATGACGATGATCGCGGCGGTCGGGGTACCCTCTGGTTTGGCGTAATAGGCGTTGAACGAACCTTCGCCGTTGGTGGCGGCGATGATCTTGGTTCCGGTCATGCTGGTCTCCTGTGGTCGTCGCGACGATAACGCCTTATGCCTCACTTCGTCGCGTAAGAAGATTGGGTCGCGTGAGGAGAATGGCGTCGTGAAAGTGAATGTGGAAATCGACTGCACGCCCGAAGAAGCGCGCCGCGCCATGGGCCTGCCCGACCTGACGCCGATCCATGACCGCTATGTCCAGATGATGCTCGACACGATGCAATCGGGGGTGAAGCCCGAAATGATCGAGGCGATGATGCGCAATTGGGCACCGATGGGTGAGGCGAGCATGACCATGTGGCGCCGGATGTTCGAGGGGCAGAAGGGCTGACCTCTCGATGACCGATACGATCTTCGCCGTTTCCAGCGGACAACCGCCCGCCGCCATCGCAGTGATCCGGGTGAGCGGCCCGGCGGCGTTTGCGGTGGCCGAGCGACTGGGCGGGCGCTTGCCCGAGCCGCGTCGGGCGAGCCTGCGGACGTTGCGGGATGGGGCAGGGGCGGTGCTGGATTCGGCGCTGCTCCTGTGTTTCCCCGGACCGGCGACGGCGACCGGCGAGGCTCTGGTCGAGCTGCATTGCCATGGTGGTCGTGCGGTGGTCGCGGCGGTGGAGCGGGCGCTGGCGGCGCTGCCCGGCGTCCGTCGCGCCGAGCCGGGCGAGTTCACCCGGCGTGCCTTGCTCAATGGCCGGATCGACCTAGCGGAAGCCGAGGGGCTGGCCGATCTGCTCGAAGCCCAGACCGAGAGGCAGCGGCGCGCGGCGATGGCCGCCGTGGAAGGGCGGGTGAGCCAGGAAGTACGCGGCTGGATGGACCAGCTCGCCACCCAATCGGCGATGATCGAGGCGATGCTCGATTTCGCCGAAGAGGATGACGTGCCGCTCGACGCGGCGGCGGTCGCGCGGATCAAGGAGGCGATGCACGCGCTTGCCATCGCCATGCTGGAAGTGGTCGAGCGGCCGCCGGTCGACCGGTTGCATGACGGTATTCGCGTGGTGCTGGCGGGGCCACCGAATAGCGGCAAGTCGACCCTCCTCAACCTGCTGGTCGAGCGCGAGGCGGCGATCGTCTCGCCGATTGCGGGCACCACGCGCGATCGGATCGAGGCAAGCGTTCTGCGCGGCGGGGTGGCCTATGTGCTGACCGACACCGCCGGGCTGGCCGAGGATACCGACGATGTGATCGAGGCGATCGGCGTGGCCCGTGCGCAGGAGGCGATCCTTCAGGCCGATATCGTGCTGTGGATGGCGGACATCGCGCCGCCGCGTGCCGATGCGATCTGGCTCCATTCGCGGGCCGATCTGCCCGAGCGTACCGCCTTGCCCGAGGGGCGAATGCTGGCGGTGCGGCGCGATGACGCGGCGAGCGTCGCGGCGGTGTGGGATGCGATTGCCGAGGCGGGGGACGGGCTCCTGCCGCGAGAGGATTCGATCGGCTTCAAGCGGCACCAGCAAGATCAGTGCCGCCGCGCGGCCTATGCGCTGATCGCCGCGCCAATCGACGATATCCTGCTGATGGCCGAGGAGTTGCGGATGGCGCGGCAGGCATTGGCCGAGGTGCTGGGGATCAGCGCCACCGAGACGATGCTGAACGCATTGTTCGGACGCTTTTGTCTGGGTAAGTAAAATGTTCCACGTGGAACGTTAACCATGGATCGCTTTGACGCTGACCGCCCGTTCCGGTAGGGCGGTGGCATGTTTGATGTCGTAGTGATCGGTGGTGGTCACGCGGGAACCGAGGCCGCTGCGGCGGCTGCGCGCCGGGGTGCGCGGACGGCCCTTTTGTCTTTTGAGCGTCATGGCCTGGGCGCCATGTCCTGCAATCCGGCGATCGGCGGATTGGGGAAGGGCCATATCGTGCGCGAGGTCGACGCCTTTGACGGGCTGATTGGCCGGGCGGCGGACCAGGGCGCGATCCACTACCGGATGCTGAACCGAAGCAAGGGGACGGCGGTGCAGGGGCCGCGTGTCCAGGCCGACCGGCGGCGCTATGCGGGGGCGATCCAAGCGATGCTGGCGGCGCAACCGAACTTGACCATCGTGGAGGGCGAGGCCGAGGCTCTTGTCCTCGACGGTGACCGGGTGGCGGGTGTGCAACTGGGTGACGGCACGATCCTGTCGGCGCGTGCCGTGGTGCTGGCAACGGGCACGTTCCTGGGTGGGCGGCTTTTCCGGGGCGAGGAACGGCATTTGGGCGGTCGCATCGGCGAGCGCGCTGCCACGCGCATGGCCGAACAACTCCGCGCGCTCGGCCTGCCGATGGCGCGGATGAAGACCGGCACGCCGCCGCGTCTCGATGGCCGCACCATCGACTGGGCCAAGCTGGACGAACAGCCGAGCGATACCGACCCCTGGACCATGTCGCCGATGACGGCGTCGCGGCCCTTGCCGCAGATCGCCTGTGCGATCACCCGAACGACCGAGCAGACCCATGCGATCATCGCCGCGGCCTTTCACCGCTCGCCCTTGTTCACGGGTGCGATCGAGGCGAACGGCCCGCGCTATTGCCCGTCGATCGAGGACAAGATCAAGCGCTTCGCGGATCGTGACAGCCACCAGATCTTCCTGGAGCCCGAGGGGTTGGACGATCCGCTTGTCTACCCCAACGGCCTGTCGACCTCGCTGCCGACCGATGTGCAGGCGGCGATGATCGCCTCCATGCCGGGGCTCGAGCGGGCGGTCATCACGCTGCCCGGCTATGCGGTGGAATATGACCATATCGACCCGCGCGCGCTGGATGCGCGGCTGGCGCTGGGTGCGCTGGAGGGCGTGTTCTGCGCGGGGCAGATCAACGGCACGACCGGTTATGAGGAAGCGGCGGGGCAGGGGTTGATCGCCGGACTCAACGCGGCGGCCCATGCCTGTGAATTGTCGCCCGTCGTGTTGGATCGTGCGTCTAGCTATCTGGGCGTGATGATCGACGACCTGGTGTTGCAGGGCGTGACCGAGCCATACCGGATGCTGACCGCCCGTGCCGAGTATCGCCTGTCGCTACGCGCCGACAATGCCGAGACACGGCTGGGCGATATCGCCGAAGCGGCAGGCTGTCTGTCGGCCGAGCGGCTGGCGCATCGACGGCGGCGGTTGGAGCAGCGGGCGGCGTTGCGCGAGCGGCTGGGCGTCATGCGCACTGCCTCCGATCTTGCACGCAGCGGGGCGGCGATCGCGCAGGATGGCGCACGACGGACCGCCTATGAATGGCTGCGCTTCGATGGCGTGACCTTGGCCCATGTCGCGCCCGACGCGGCCGAGGGTTGTGATCCGGCGGTCGTCGCCGAGACGCTGGAGGACGCGCGCTACGCCCCTTATGTCGAGCGCCAGGCCGAGGAGGTCGCGCGGCTGCGCGCCGACGAGCAGATCCTGTTGTCGCCCGCAATTGACTATACCGCGATTCCCGGCCTGTCGCAGGAGATGATTGACCGGCTCAGCTTGGCACGCCCCGCCACGCTGGCGGCGGCATCGCGTATTCGTGGAATCACGCCGGCCGCCTTGTCGGCCGTCCTCCTTCACGCCCGAAAGGTGGCGGCATGACCGAAGAACAAGCCCGGGACTGGGTCGTAGAGCGGTTCGGCGAAGAGGCCGCCGCGCGGATCGACTATTTCCTGGACCTCGTCATAGTCGAGAACGATCAGCAGAATCTGGTCGCACCCTCGACCATTCCGACCATCTGGGCGCGGCATGCGCTCGATTCGGTGCAGTTGATCCCGCTCGCCGATCGCCCGGACGGCCAATGGGTCGATATCGGGACGGGGGGCGGTTTTCCGGGCATGGTCGTGGCGTTGGCTTGGCCGGGGCGGATGGCCCTGGTGGAGCCACGCAAGCGTCGCGCCGACTTCCTGCGAGATTGTGCCGAACGCTTGGGCGTGGCGGACCGCGTTACGGTCCATGCTTCGAAGATCGAGGCGGTGCAGGTGAAGGCCGATGTCATTTCCGCCCGAGCGGTCGCCACCGTCGAAAATCTTTTGCGCGCGGCTGCGCACTGCGGCACACAGGAAACACGGTGGCTGCTCCCGCGCGGCCGCTTGGACGAGCGCGAGATCAAGACCCTCAAGCGGCAATGGCGCTTCGTGTTTCACGTGGAACATAGCATCACCTCGGCGGACTCGTCGATCGTGATCCTCGACCGAGTAGGGGCCAGATGATCTGCGTTGCCATCGCGAACCAGAAGGGTGGGGTGGGTAAGACCACCAGTGCCATCAACCTTGCCACCGCCTTGGCGGCGACGGGGCTGAACGTCCTGCTGATCGACCTCGATCCACAGGGCAATGCCTCGACCGGCCTGGGCATTCCCAACAGCCAGCGGATGTTCTCCAGCTATCACGTGCTGCTGGGCGAAGCGCGGATCGACGATGCGGTGGTGCATAGCCAGGTGCCGCGTCTGGACGTCGTGCCCGCGACGGTCGACCTGTCGGGCGCCGAGCTGGAACTGGTCGATTACGAGAATCGCACCCACCGGCTCGATCATGCGCTGCGCCGGACGCAGGGCAATTGGGACATCGTGCTGGTCGACTGCCCGCCGTCGCTGGGGCTGTTGACGATCAACGCGATGGTTGCGTCCGACTCGTTATTGGTGCCGCTGCAATGCGAGTTCTTCGCGCTGGAGGGTCTGTCGCAACTGTTGACCACGGTCGAGCGGATCCGGGCGCGGTTCAATCCGGGGCTGGCGATCCTGGGCGTGGCCTTGACGATGTATGACCGGCGCAACCGGCTGACCGACCAGGTGTCGGCCGATGTCCGCGCCGTTTTGGGGGGTGTAGTGTTCGATACGGTGATTCCGCGCAACGTCCGACTGTCGGAGGCGCCCAGCCATGGGCTGCCGGCGCTGATCTATGATCATCGCTGCGTCGGCAGCCTGGCCTATATCGCGCTGGCGCGGGAGTTGATCGCACGCCTGCCGCTCGGCACCCAGCCGGGAGTCGCGGCAGCATGAGCGGCGAGACGAGCGCGAAGCGGCCGCGTCCCGGTCTGGGTCGTGGCCTGGGGGCCTTGCTGGGCGATATCGCGCGTGAGGCCCCGATCCGGCCGGGCGATCAGCCGACGCCGGGGGGCGTGCGCATGTTGCCCGTCGGCGCGCTGCAACCGCACCCCGACCAGCCGCGCCGCCATTTCGACGAAGCCGCGCTGGACGAACTCGCTGCCTCGATCTCGGCCCGGGGGCTGATCCAGCCGATCGTCGTGCGCCCGCACGGCCGCGATTATCAGATCGTCGCGGGTGAGCGTCGCTGGCGGGCCGCGCAGCGTGCGCGTCTGCACGAGGTGCCGGTCGTCATCCGCGACTTCGACGATGCCCAGACGCTCGAAGTCGCGCTGATCGAGAATATCCAGCGCCAGGACCTGAACGCGATCGAGGAAGCGCAGGCCTATCAGCGGTTGGCGGGCGAATTCGGCCATACGCAGGAGGCGCTGGCCAAGATCGTCCACAAGTCGCGCAGCCATGTCGCCAATCTGCTGCGCCTGCTCGAACTGCCCGACACGGTGCAGAGCCAGGTCGTCAACGGTGCGCTGTCGATGGGCCATGCCCGCGCGCTGTTGGGGGCCAACGAGGTCGAGGCGCTGGCCGACCAGGTGATCGCGCGCGGCCTGAGCGTGCGTGAGACCGAAAAGCTGACTCGCGAGGCCAAGGGTGGCGGTCGTAAGGCTGGTGCTGCCAAAGGCGGGGAACAGGGTCCACGTCCGACCGGGCAGGATGTCGTCGACGCCGATATCGCCGCACTGGAGGGCCAGCTGGCCGATCTGCTCGGGCTGACGGTGCGGATCGTGCATGGCGAGAAGGGGGGGACGCTGACGCTCAGCTACTCGACGCTCGATCAGCTCGATATGGTGTGCCAGCGGTTGACCGGTGAGGGTATTTGAAAGCGGGACGCCGTGGCCTTTCGGGGCTTGGCGCAGCTGAAATTCGATTTTTGAGGGGGCGGGGCGTGGGCTTCGACCTCGCTCAGCCGGAACGGACATTGGGACCGACCACAAAGCTCCGTTCCGGCTGAGCGAAGTCGAAGCCCAAGGGAATTCCTAACCCCGTCGGGCAATGCCCTGCGCGATGATCGTCGCCTCGGCCTCGGCCAGCACCGATCCGGCATTGCCCGGCGCCATGACGGCGCGCTCCGCCGCCCGAATTCGCGCCAGGGCGCGCGCCAGCATCGCCGGGGTCCAGCGCCGCAGCGCCTTGGCCGTCTTGGCCTCGTCGCGGAAGAAGACACGATGACGCTTCATCACCGCGTCCACCGGCTCGCCCGCATCGACATCGGCGCGCATCTCGGCCAGCGCGACCAGCCGCCGGGCCAGTGCGCGCAGCCAAGGGATGGGGGAGGCGCCACCTTCGTCGAGCAGTGCCAGTTCGCCGCCCAGATCGCCGACGCGGCCCTCGACCACCGCCTCGACCACATCGCCCATTTCGACCTCGCCCAGATCGGCGCCGATCGCATCCATCGCGGCATGATCGACTTCGCGCGGACGGTCGGGCGCGGAGTCGAGATACAGGGCCAGCTTTTCCAGTTCGCGCAGCATCACCGAGCGGTCGGCCGCCGCCGCGTCGACCAGTCGCGTGGGCACCCCGGCGGCCAGGCGCAGGCCCATCTCGCCACCGATCGTGACCGCCAGCCGCTCGGCATCCGCCGCGGTCGGGGCATAGCATCCGAAGGCCATGGCTCGCGGCGAATCGAGCGCCAGTTTCACGATCTTGGCGGTCGTCTTGACCGTGGGGGCAATGGCGACGACTGGATTGCCCGCCGACTCGGCTTCGAGCAGCGCGGTAAAGGCGGCCAGTCCTTCCTCACCCACGCTGGCGATGCGGATGTGGCGCGGGCCGCCGAACAGCGACATGGACGCCGCTTCATCCGTCAGCCGGGCTGGGTCGCTTTTGAGCGTCGCCGAATCCAGGTCGATCCGCTCGGCATCGGGCCCCATCGCCTTGGCCAGATGCCGCGCCAATTCGCTGGCGCCGGCTTCGTCGGGGCCGTGGAGCAGATAGAGGCGGATATCGGCGCTGGGACGGCCCAGCGCCTGGCGAATCTGGTTGGCGTTCGCTTTCAAGGGCGCAGCGCCGTCACGGCCGGGTAGGGGGCGCCATCGCCTCGCCGGGACGCGACCGGGCATAGGTGGCGAGCCGTGCGACGATCTCGTCCGCGACGATCACCGACAGGCGCTCCAGCGCGGTGTTTTCCGCCGCGATCGTCGCATATTCCGAGCGGACGACGTCGATCCCGGCATCCGATCCGGCGGTCGCATCGACCAGGACCGCGTTGCTCGTCTGATCCACCAGCTGATAGCGCGCGCGCAGAATCCGCCGCTCACGCACCACCGAGTCGTCGCGCCGCACGCCAAGGCCGCGAATCTGGTCGTCCAGCTTCACGTCCAGTCGATAGCGTGCGCTCCCCTTGCTGCCGCCCAGCCGGTCGTTCAGCGCATTGGCCATCAGCCAGCCCGCCTTCCCCTGGATCGGCGCAACCTCGATCTGAGACAGCGCCCCTGCCACCGGGCCCGAGCCGCCCCCCGCATAAAGCGGATGCAGACCACAACCCGACAGGCCGAGCGTCAGCGCCAGACCGGCGGCGATCAGGGGAAGGGCGCGCCTCATGCGACGATATTCACCAGACGGTCGGGCACCACGATCACCTTCTTGGGGGTTGCGCCGTCGAGCGCGCGGACGATCTTGTCCGACGCCAGCGCGGTCGCTTCCAACTGGTCCTTGGGCAGCCCCTTGGCGACGGTCAGCGTGTCGCGCAGCTTGCCGTTGACCTGCACCGCGACGGTGACTTCGTCCTCGACCAGCAGGCTTTCGTCCACCACCGGCCAGGCGGCGTCGGCGATCAGGCCGTCCTGGCCCCCAAGACCTGCATGAAGCGCCGCCCAGGCTTCCTCGGCCATATGCGGGACCATCGGCGCGACCAGCAACATGGTGGTGCGGATCGCCTCGTTGCGCGCAGCGGACGGCTTGGCCTTTTCTATGGCGTTGACCAGCTCGTACAGCTTGGCCACCGCCTTGTTGAAGGCCAGCGCCTCGATATCCGCCGCGACGCCCGCGATGGTCTGATGTAGCTTCCGCGAAAGCGCCTTGTCCTCACCCTCGGCGGTTTCGCAGGCGTCGAACAGACGCCACAGGCGCTGGACGAACCGCCACGAACCCTCGATGCCCGATTCCGACCAAGGCAGGTCGCGCTCGGGCGGGCTGTCGGACAGCATGAACCAGCGTACCGCGTCCGCGCCGTACTGATCCACGATGGGCTCGGGATCGACGGTGTTCTTCTTGGACTTGGACATCTTCTCGACGCGGCCGACCGTAATCGGATTGCCGGTCGCGATCTCGATGCCGTCGCGAATTTCGCCGGGCGCGAGCCAACGGCCGTCCGACGACTTGTAGCTCTCGTGCGTGACCATGCCCTGCGTGAACAGGCCCGCAAAGGGCTCCGCCACGTCGATCAGGCCGATATGCCTCAGGGCACGCGTCCAGAAGCGCGCATAGAGCAGGTGCAGGATCGCATGCTCGACGCCGCCGATATATTGACCGACGGGCAGCCACTGCTTCACCACCTCGGGATCGAACGGGCGATCCTTGGGCTGGCTGGCGAAGCGGATGAAATACCAGGACGAATCGACAAAGGTGTCGAGCGTGTCGGTTTCGCGCCGGGCGGGCTTGCCGCAGGACGGGCAGTCGACATGCTTCCAGGTCGCATGGCGATCGAGCGGATTGCCGGGGACGTCGAAGGTCACGTCCTCGGGCAAAGTGACCGGCAGCTGGTCCTTGGGCACCGGCACCGCGCCGCAATCCTCGCAGTGGATGATCGGGATCGGCGTGCCCCAGTAACGCTGCCGGCTGACGCCCCAGTCGCGCAGGCGGTACACCGTCTGGCCCTGGCCCCAGCCTTCGCCCTCGGCCCGGGCGATAACGGCGGCCTTGGCGGCTTCGACATCCATGCCGTCGAGCGGGCCGGAGTTCACCAGGCGACCGGTGCTGGTATAGGCGGTGTCGCCCTCGAACATCGGTGCGACCACATCGCCATCGGCGACGACGCGGGTGACGCTCAGGCCGTATTTGCGCGCGAAATCCAGGTCGCGCTGGTCATGCGCAGGCACGCCCATCACCGCACCGGTGCCGTAATCCATCAGCACGAAGTTCGCGATATAGACGGGCAGTGTGATGCCCGAGTCCATCGGGTGCTGCATCCGATAGCCGGTGTCGAAGCCCAGCTTTTCCTGGGTTTCCAGCTCGGCTGCGGTGGTGCCGCCTGCCTTGCAGCGTTCGATGAAGGCGGCCGCCTCCGCGTTCGCCTCGGCCAGTTCGCGCGCAATCGGGTGATCGGCGGCGATCGCGACGAAGCTCGCCCCGAAGATCGTGTCGGGGCGGGTCGAATAGACCTCGATCGGCGTCGCAAAGGGCGCGACCGGTGCAAAGCGGAACTGGAGGCCCTTGCTGCGGCCGATCCAGTTCTCCTGCATCAGCTTCACCTTGTCGGGCCAATGATCGAGGCTGGTCAGACCCTCCAGCAGCTCGTCGGCAAAGTCGGTGATCTTCAGGAACCACTGGTTCAGCTTGCGCTTCTCGACCAGCGCGCCCGAGCGCCAGCCGCGCCCGTCGATCACCTGTTCGTTGGCCAGCACGGTCATGTCGACCGGGTCCCAGTTGACCGCCGATTCCTTCCGATACACCAGCCCGCCCGCATACAGGTCGAGGAACAGCGCCTGCTCATGCCCGTAATAATCGGGCTCGCAGGTGGCGATCTCGCGCGTCCAGTCGAGCGCGAAGCCCAGCCGCTTCAGCTGCGCCTTCATCGTCGCGATATTGTCGCGGGTCCAGCCGCCGGGATGGACGCCCTTTTCCATCGCGGCGTTCTCGGCGGGCATGCCGAACGCGTCCCAGCCCATCGGGTGGAGCACCTCATGCCCGATCATCCGGCGATAGCGGGCCAGCACGTCGCCCATCGTATAGTTGCGCACATGCCCCATATGGATGCGCCCCGACGGATAGGGGAACATCTCAAGGACATAGGACCGTGGCTTGGGGCTGTGATCGTCGGCGGCGAAGGTGCGCCGCTCTTCCCAGATCCGCTGCCAGGTCGAATCCGATTTCAGGGCATTGTAACGCGGGGCCATTCTGCTGGTCTTTTACTTCGTGATCGAGGCACGGCGCAGGTCGCGCGCCTTGGTGAGGATGATGTCCTCCAACTTCTGGATGGTCGCGGCCTGCACCGGCGCGTCCACCCACTGGCCACCGCGATTGACTTCACGCAGCGCGGTCACGCGCAGCGCGTCGGCGCGCAGATCCTGGTCGAGGATGGTCACGGTCACCTTCATCCGCTCGGTCGGCACCTGCGGGTTGATGTACCAGTCCGTGACGATCACGCCGCCGTTGGAATCGGTCTGGGTCAGCGGCATGAAGCTGAGCGTGTCGAGGCTCGCGCGCCACAGATAGGAGTTCACGCCGATCGTCGTGACCTTCGACGCGGCCATATCGCCCTGGGGGCGCTCCTTCTTGCCGGCACAGGCCCCGAGCGACAGGGCGGCGATAACCGCGAACGCGGTGGCGGAACGGCGAAGCATCGGCAATATCCTGACTGCGATGAAGGATGGGGACTAAGGTTTGCCTATCGCCTCTACAGGGGCCCCGTCACCCCGGCAAGCGCCCCGGCGAATCGCGACAGGCCATTCGATTCTGTGGAGGTTGCGCAACACTCGGACAAGATTCGCATTCGTGGCCGTAACAATGGGATCGCTCACGCCAGTTTCCATGTTAGGAGCCGACTTGCAAAGGGTTTCAAGGCAAAGGGGTGAGCCGTGTCTTTCGGGCGTGTGGTGATCGGAATCGCAATCGGGGCGCTCGCCGCCACGACCGCGATGGTCGCGCCCGCCATCGGCGCGGTCGAGCAGAACGCCCGGACACCCAAGCGCGTCCTTGGCCTGATGCGGGGTGGTTTCACCCCCGCCGCCGCCGATCCCCGACTGGCGGCGATCTTCGCACGCAGTGGGCTCGATGCGGGCGACCTGCGTTTTACCCCGGCGGAAAGCCAGCGCGGCGCCAATCGCGCGGTCAGCGTCGCGGTGCGCGCGCGGACCAGCCGCACCAATGACGAACGGATCGCCGCAGGCACCGCGCCCACCGTCGGGCTGGCGCCGGTTTCCTATAATCTGGGTGCGGCGGTCGGCTGGAAGCGGGTTGCGCTGTCGGGCGATATCGCGCGCGTCGATCTGGCCGGGATGCCGGGCAGCCGCGAGACCGCCGATGTCGCGGTCAGCTATACCGCCAATCGCTTTACCGGCCGGGTGAAGGCGTCGACCGATCGCCCGATCGACGGCGCGACCAGACTGGTCGACATGCCCGCCAACTATTCGCTCGATATGGGCGGGTCCTATGCGCTGACCCGCAATCTGGATGTGACGGCGGGCGTGCGTTATCGTTCGGACCGCGAGCGGCTGGCGCGGATCGACGACGATCGTCGCAACAGCCAGGCCGTCTATCTGGGCACCGCCTTCCGCTTCTGATGCGGGTCCGTTCGTTCGATTGCGGACGGCGTTTCTTTTCCGATCAGCGTTTTCGTGCCGCGATGACGGTCGTGCCGTGGTCGGCGCCCTTCATGGCCAGAGCTGGCGCGACGCTGGGATTGGTGGGATAGGCCCTGCCGTCGAAACGCAGCCGGGCCCGATAGCCGGGCTGGATACCACCCCCGGCGACCAGCACGCTCAGGTCGTGCCAGCCGTTCGACATGCCGGGCAGGACGCGGATCGGTGGGCGCGTGACGCTGGTGGTCGAAACGACGCGGTAGCCGATCGGGGTGAGCGAGAGCACGGTCAGATCGCACCCGCCCGATCCGCATAAATTGACGTCCCGTCCGCCCTCACGACCCCGCCAGGCATAGACCAGCGCCTCGGGGCGGCCGTCACCGTTCAGGTCGGATAGCGCATGGTCATAACGCGTCAGTTTCCGGTCGCGGATATAGGCGGCAAGGCCCGGCGGAACCGGTGTCGACGCAGCGGCCGCAGCGGTCAGGATCAGGGCGAGCATCACCGTCTCCTCGGCTATACCGTGAGCGAAGGAGACGATGGTTTGGCGACAGGGTCAAGCCCAGGCGTCGATCGCCGCCCAGCCCTGAAAATGTCCCCGCAACGCCCGGAACCGCGCCGCATCCATTCCCCCCAGCGCGATTCTCGACAGGCCCAGCCCCCGTCCGATCCGCGCGGCGCGGGCAGGGCCCAGCGACGGCGCGCCGGGATGCGAGCGGGTGGGATGAATCGGCGACACGAACAACAGGTCGGCCCCGGCCTTCCAGCCCTGGATCGCCTCCGCCCGGTCATGCGCGGGCCAGCTTCGCAAACCCTTCGTCCGGCCCTGCTTGTGCACGCCGTCACCCGGCAGGCCTCCCCCGGCGACCAGCAGGACCAGCCGCCGGGCCTTCGCGATCCGCCACACCCGGCGATGAATCGCTCGTCGCTCTGCCGGGGGTGTCGCATGGTGCCGGAACACCACCCCCGATCCCGGCGGCAGGCGTCGGAGCGCGCGCCACAGTCGGTCGCCCAGCCGTTCGTCGGTCATCAGCCATGTCACGGGGTATCGGTCGGCCATCGGCGCGACTATAGCGCGGGGCATGACCGACGACAGCGTTTCCCGCCTTTCCACCGTCTCCGCCCAGCTCCACCATGCCGCGAAGCTGGGCGGTCACGCCGCCCCGATCCTGATCGCGGTGTCGAAGACGCATGATGCCGACACGATCCGCCCGCTGCTCGAGGCCGGGCACCGCGTGTTCGGCGAAAATCGCGTGCAGGAGGCCGCCGCGAAGTGGCCTGCCCTAGGCGAGGCTTATCCAGGCGTCGAACTGCACCTGATCGGCCAGTTGCAGTCGAACAAGGCGGCCGACGCGGTCGCACTGTTCGACGTGATCCACACGGTCGACCGCCCCTCACTGATCACCGCGCTGGCCGAGGCGATGACCAGGAGCGGCAAGCGGCCCGATTGCTTCCTGCAGGTCAATATCGGTGAGGAGGAGCAAAAGGGCGGCTGTAGCATCGCCGAGACTCCCGCGATGCTGGAGCAGGCGCGTACCGCCGGACTGCCGATCATTGGGCTGATGGCGATTCCGCCGCACGGTGTCGACGCCGCGCCCTATTTTGCATTGCTCGCCAAGATGGCGCGCGAGCTCGGCCTGGAAAAGCTGAGCATGGGCATGTCCGACGATTACGAGGTCGCCGCGATGCTGGGGGCCAGCCATGTCCGCATCGGCAGCGCACTGTTCGGAGCGCGCGGATGAGCCGCTTTGCCGCACTGCTGTTCGATTTCGACGGCGTCCTGATCGACAGCGAATATGAGGGCAATCGTCACCTTGCCGAATGGCTGACCGCCAACGGCCATCTGCATACGCCCGAAGAGGCGATGCATCATTATATGGGGCTGGCGGGCCAGGACTTCATCGCGACCATCGAGGGGCGGATCGGGCAGACGCTGCCTGAGAGCTTCTATGCGGCACGGCGGAGCGAAGACGTGCGGGCGATGGACGAGGGGATCGCGGCGATCGCCGGAGCGGTCGACTTCGTCCGCACGCTGCCCGCCGATTTCCCCAAGGCGGTGGTGTCGTCCAGCCCGACCGTCTGGCTCGACCGGCATCTGCGCCATCTGGGCCTGCGCGAGGCGTTCGGCGACCATGTCTATAGCGGCCGCGAGCATGTGACGCGGGGCAAGCCTGCGCCCGACCTGTATTTGTTCGCGGCGGATCGCCTGGGCGTGCGGATCGAGAATTGCGCGATCCTGGAGGACTCCCCTGTCGGCGCGACCGGTGCGGTGGCGAGCGGGGGGCATGTCATCGGCATGTGCATGGGGACGCACTGTGCGGTCGGGCATGACCAGCGGCTGCGGGAGATCGGCGTTGCGGCGATCGCGCAGGATTATGCGGACGTGCGGCGCGAATTGGGGCTTTAACCCCGACCCCTCACCCCAACCGCCGTTCCGCCTGAGCCCTTCGGCTGGCTGGCAAGCCGGCCGCTCAGGGTAAACTTCGGCGCATAGCGCCGAAGTCGAAGGCCACGGGATTCCCGGCTGAGCGCGGAACGTGCACTTCGACTTCGCTCAGTGTGAACGGGGCGGGGGGTGTTGAACGGAGGTTCGAATTAAAGCTGGTGCCCGGTCCGATCGCGCTTGGTCGCCAGGTAGCGTTCGTTATGCGGATTGGGCGGCAGGCTGTGGGCGACCCGCTCGACCACGTGCACGCCCGCAGCTTCCAGCCCGGCGACCTTGGCCGGATTGTTGGTCAGCAACCGTACCCGGTCCTGCCCGAGCAGGCGCAACATCCGCGCCGCCACGCCGAAGTCGCGCGCATCGATCGCGAAACCCAGCCGGGTGTTGGCGTCGACCGTGTCGAACCCCTGGTCCTGAAGCTGATACGCGCGCAGCTTGTTGACCAGGCCGATCCCGCGCCCTTCTTGGCGCAGATAGAGCAATATGCCCCAGCCGGAGTCGGCAATCGCCTGGATCGCGGCATGAAGCTGCGGCCCGCAATCGCATTTCAGGCTGCCGAGCACATCGCCGGTCAGGCATTCGCTGTGCAGCCGCACCAGCGGCGGCTGGCCGTTCGGCTGGCCGATCAGCAGCGCGACATGCTCGCCCGCGGCATGGGGCGAGCGGAAGGCGACGATCTCGGCATCCTCTGCACCCGCCACGGGCAGGCGCGCGCGGGTGGCGATGGCCAGCGCCTCGGCATTTTCATGCGCGGCGATGTCGGCGAGCGAAATCTCCGCTTCGACACCCGTGCCGCCGACGAAGAAGGCGGGCAGCATCCCGGCGATCCGCGCGAACCGGATCGCCGCCGCCGCAACCGCCGGGTCGGGCAGGGGGAGGGCGCGGAACGGGCCTTTCAGCGGGGTGGCGAGGTCGAATTGCGGATCGGCCAACGCGGTCGCGGCGGCGAAGTCGATCCAGGGTGCCCGCTCGACCAGCACGGCGGCGTCGGGATCGGCGGCCTCGACCTGGTTGGTCAGCTTCAACGTCGCGGCGCGCCCGGCCGAGATCAGGACCGGCGCGCGGCCTTCGGGATCGAAGGCGGCGAGGCGCAACGGATCGGCGGTCTCGACCGCGAGCAAAGCCTGGCCCGCAATCGCGATCGGCCAGCCCCGGCGCAGCGCGTCGATCGCGCGCGCCGCCGCCTTGGAATCGGGACGGCTCAAAAATCGAATTCCGTCATGATCGGGATATGGTCGGAGGGCTTCAGCCAGCTGCGGCACGGCTCGAACACCTGATGCGACACGGCCTTTTCGGCCACGTCGCGCGTCGCCCACATATGGTCGAGCCGCCGCCCGCGATCCGACGCCGCCCAGTCCTTCGCGCGGTAGCTCCACCAGGTATAGAGCCGCTGCGGCGCGGGGATGAAATGGCGGCCGAGGTCGACCCAGTCGTTCGACGCCTGCAGCTTGCCCAGCGTCTCCACCTCTATGGGCGTGTGGCTGACCACGTCGAGCAACTGCTTGTGGCTCCACACGTCCGACTCGAGCGGGGCGATATTGAAGTCGCCGGTCAGGATCGTCGGACAATCGAGCTGGCTCGACCATTCGATCATGCGGCCCAGGAAATCGAGCTTCTGGCCGAATTTCGGATTCACCTCGCGGTCGGCCACGTCGCCGCCCGCCGGAATATAGACATTCTCCAGCCGTACGCCGCCCGGCAGTCGGATACCGACATGCCGCGCCTCGGCATTGGCCTGCCAGTCGAGGCGATCATCCTCGGTGATCGGCACCTTCGACACGATCGCGACGCCGTGGTGCATCCGCTGGCCGTGGATGATGATGTGGTCGTACCCGAGCGACCGGAACAGGTCGAAGGGGAAGTCGTCATCGACGACCTTCGTCTCCTGAAGACACAGCACGTCGGGCGCGGCTTCCTTCAGGAATTGCTCGACGATCGCGGCGCGGAAACGCACCGAATTGATGTTCCAGGAGGCGATTTTCACGAGACGCGATGTAGCGGGGGCCGGGGGGTGAGACAAGATTACCTTGAGCCGGGCAGTCAGGCTGCATAGTCCTTGCCACCCCGGCGAAGGCCGGGGTCCAGTTGCGGTGCATTATCGGAGGCGCTGCGTCCCGGCCTCCCACGCGACGTGATGCGCGCCACCAGCGACGAGGCAACTGGGCCCCGGCCTTCGCCGGGGTGGAGAAGCATAAGATATGAAAAGGAAAGGCCCCCGCTCCGGGGGCATGGAGCGAGGGCCGACCTAGCGTTCGTCACGCAGGCGGGATGAGGGTGCTCGTCCGAGCAACAGGGGGGAATCTCGAAGGCCCCTCAACCGCAACGCCTTGATAGGCCAGCGAACCTGTCGCCCGGATGAATGAAACGGCCCGCAACCGTTCAGTTACGGGTCGGCGTCCTCCGCGGGTCGTTGAATCGGAACGCCTTGTCGTCCACCGGTACGCCGAATCGCTGATTCGACAGGCGGATCGTCGTGCGGTTGTTCTGGCTGTCGAGCGCGACCCAACCCTGCATCATCAGCCCGCCCGGCGCCGCCGGGTCGCGCGCGAAGACCAGGGTGATCTTGCCGTACTCGGGATGCTTGGGGTCGTTCGCCTCGACCGACAACAGGCGGGAGTCAGCACTGGGCACGACCTTGGCATAACGGCCGATATCGCGGCTGGGGTCGAGCAGCACGCCCAGCGGCGAATTCTTGATCGGCCAGCGCTGCACCTGCCGCACCGAATAGTCGATGAAGGTCAGGCTGCCGCCATCGGCGACGATCAGCAGGGGCACGCCCTTTTCATATTGGAAGCGGATCTTGCCCGGCTTCTTCATGGTCAGCGTGCCGGTCAGCACCTTGCCCGCGCGGTCCTGCTGGGTGAAGTCGGCGGTCATCGTCTGCACCGATTGCAGGTGGCGCTGCACCGCCGCCAGGTCGCCGCTGGCTTGCGCGACGGCGGGGACGGGCGCGGCGACCATCGCCATGGCGGTCGGCGCCAGCAAGGCGGACGCCATCATCGAACGGATCATCAAATCACTCCTTTGGGCACGCCTGTCCTTGCGCGCCGCCTATTGAATGGGTCGTGAATTCTTGAAGCCTACAGGGTGAAGGCCGCCTTCAGGCCCAATATGGTGACGTCGTCCGCGTCCGCATAGCCGCCGGGATGGTGGACGAACTGCACATTGGGCCGCATCTCCAGCCATTCGGCGGGGTGAATGCTGTAATAGACCTCGGCCGCATATTCGGAGCCTTGCACCGGCGGTCGGGCAGGGTCGAGCCTTTGCCCGTCCGCCACGCGGCCGTTCACATGGGTGCGCGCCACGCCAAAGCCCAGCACGTCACCCGGCACGGCGGGGACCAGCCCCTTGTAGAACAGCCCGGCCGCGATCTGGTTGTCGGTGACGCTGGTCGCGCGGTCGGCCTGGGTCGCGTTCAGGAAGACGCTCAGGCCGTTCTCCGCCTTGCCGTCCTTGGTCTCGCCGGTCAGCTGCTGCTGGATGTTGACGTACACGCCGTAGCGGCTGGTCCGTTGCAGCGGGGCCAGGCCGGTGATCGCGATCGGGCGGCGGTCGATATCGAGGAAGACATCGGCCGCATCCGCCGTCGCGATCCAGCCGCCCAGCTTGTAAGACCCGATCTTGCCAGCGCTGGCATTGCGGATCCAGCCCACTTCGGCGGGGACCAGCACGCCGGTCGCGCCCTTGAAATGGCCGATGAAGAAATCGGTATCCAGGTTGCGCGGATTGATCTCATAGACCGCGCCCTGGACGTACAGATCGTCGCGCGGTTCGTAGCGAAGCCGCGCGCCCCACTGGCTGACCGGCCAGTTCTGCCAATAGTCGCCGACCAGATTGCCGGGCTGCGCACCGCAGAAGCTGAGGTTCATGAAGTGGCAAGAGAAGATCGCGAAATCCTCACCCGGATTGGTGCGGCCCAGCTTCAACTCGAACCGCTCGCCGATTCGTTGCTCGTACCAGAACTGGGTCAGGCGCAGAGTCTGGCCGCGCCCATAGACCTCCTGCACCTGTTGCAGCGTGCCCAGGTTGGCATCGTCGCTCAGGTTACGGCCACGGCGGTAGGTGAGGGTGGCCTGGAACGCGCCGCCCTTCAGCCCCATCACCTTTTCCAGGTCGAACAGCGCGCCCGCGTCGAACTGCCCGGTTTCGCGGAACAGCGTCTTGCGCCCGCCGGTGACATTGGCGGCGCTTTCCGAAGCATAGCGCGCGGTGACGGTGATGCCGCGCTCGTTCAGCCGGGTGCGAATTGCGTGCCAGTCGCCGATGATCCCCGGCGGCGGCGTACGGCGCGTGTCGGCGGTGATCGCCGAGGGCGCGCTGTCGGACGGGCGCACGGGTGTGCGACGGGTCGGGGTACGTTGCGTATCCCCGGTGGCGGCGTCGGGGGTGATACGGGCGGCGGTCGGCACGGGATCGGTCGTCTGCTGCGGCGTCAGCGGTGCCGCCATCAGCAGCGGAGTCCAGATCATCGCCGCCAGCATCGTCCCCACTCCCCCTCTCGTTGCGCGAGCCCAACGATCGGAGGGGGAAAAGGTGCCGTAAACGTCAATCCTCCCCGGTACGGGGAGGGGGACCGCCGCGAAGCGGTGGTGGAGGGGATGTGCGGCAAGGCCGGTCCTATGCGGTTTGCCCCCCTCCTTCAGGGCTTGCGCCCTGCCACCTCCCCGTGCCGGGGAGGAATTTTAGCCCTGCTCGGCCGCGCGGACCTGGTCGACATAGTCGCCGTAACCCTCTGCCTCCATATCCCCCAGCGGCACGAAGCGCAGCGAGGCCGAGTTGATGCAGTAGCGCAGGCCGCCGCGATCGCGCGGGCCGTCGGGAAAGACATGGCCCAGATGGCTGTCGCCATGCGCCGAGCGGACTTCGGTGCGGACCATGCCGTGGGTCGTGTCGCGCAGTTCGTTGACATGCGCGGGCTCGATCGGCCGGGTGAAGCTGGGCCAGCCGCAATGCGAATCGAACTTGTCGGCGGAAGCGAACAGCGGTTCGCCCGAGACGATGTCGACATACAGCCCCGGCTCGCGGGTGTGGAGATATTCGCCGGTGCCGGGCCGCTCGGTGCCGCTCTGCTGCGTCACATAGAACTGCTCGGGCGTCAGCTTGGCGAGGGCGTCCTCGGTCTTGGCGTAACGGGTGTTGGCCATGGAATGTCCTTTCTGGCTCAGGCTTCGGCGGCGATCTGGCGCAGCGCCTGTTCGAACGATTCGGGCGGCTGACCACCCGAGATGAGATAGCGGTTGTCGACAACGATGGCGGGCACCGATTGGATGCCGCGCCCCTGCCACAGCCGCTCCGCCTCGCGCACCTCGGCGGCGTAACGGTCGGAGGACAGGATCGCGCGAGCCTGTTCGGCGTCCAGCCCGGCGCGGACGGCGGCGGCGATCAGCACGTCGTGGTTCGAAATATCTTCGCCGCGCGTGAAATAGCTGTCGAACAGCGCATGTTTCAGCGCCGCCTGCTGCCCCGCGACCTCGGCCCAGTGGAGCAGGCGGTGCGCGTCGAAGCTGTTATAGATGCGGGTGTCGTCGGTCATCGCCATGGTGAAACCGACCGACGCCGCCCGCTCGCGAATGTTCGCGCGGTTGGCGGCGGACTGTTCGGGCGACGCACCATATTTGCGGCCGATATGCTCGACGATATTCTCGCCCTCGGGCACCATGGCGGGGTTCAACTCGAAGGGCTGGAAATGGATTTCGGCCTCGACCGTGTCACCCAGCCGCTCCAACGCGATCTCCAACCCACGCAACCCGATGATGCACCAGGGGCAGGAAATGTCGGAGACGAAGTCGATACGCAAAGGGCGGGGCATGGGCGATCCTGCATGATGCGACCGGTCCGATCGCCCCGCTTATGTGGGAAAAGGTCCTAGGTGCTGCAACCTCAAGGCGCGCCAGCCCCGGTTCGGCTGCCGACCGGAACCCAGCTTTCGATGGAGGGGGGGCGGGACCTCGCGACCGGATAGACCGCGCGGATCGTGTCTGCGTCGGGATCACCCCCGGACAGGGTTGCGGGACCGAAGGCGGGATGGAAGTCGCACCATCCGCCTTGCGCGCGGGGGAACCGACCGGCGCCAACCAGGGGGCTGGCACGGGGCAGGGGTGGTGCCGGATGCTGCATATCTGTTTCTCCCGTCGACCCTTTTGCCCGGACGGTGCCGTCATAAACATCCGGGAAAAGCCCCGGTTTCAGCAAGATACCGGAATCGGACCGGATTCGGGGAACGCGGATGACCGGTGGCGGCTTTTCGCATCCGACCGCTTTGCGCGAATGGACGGCCCCGGATACGAGGTCGGATCAGGTTCGAGAGGGAATAGAGACCATGACCAAGACTGTCCTCGTCACCGGTGCGACCGCCGGTATCGGTGCGGGCACCGCGCGCGCCTTTGTCGCGGCCGGCTGGCGGGTGATCGGCACCGGCCGCCGCGAAGACCGGCTGCGCGCGCTGGCCGACGAGCTGGGCGAGGCGTTTCATCCGCTGGCGTTCGACATCACCGACGAGGATGCGCTGGATGCCGCGCTGGCCGGTCTGCCGGGCGCGTTTGCCGAGATCGACCTGCTCATCAACAATGCGGGCCTCGCGCTCGGCACCAAGCCCGCGCAGGACAGCGACCTGGCCCAGTGGCGCACGATGATCGCCACCAATATCGATGGGCTGATCACCATCACCCACCGGCTGCTCCCCCGGCTGATCGAACGGCGCGGCGGGATCATCAACCTGTCCTCGGTGGCGGCGAATTATCCCTATACCGGCGGCAACGTCTATGGCGGGACCAAGGCGTTCGTGAAGCAGTTCTCGCTGAACTTGCGCGCCGACCTGCACGGCAAGGGGGTGCGCGTCACCTCGATCGAGCCGGGCATGGTCGAGACCGAGTTCACCACCATCCGCACCGGCGGCGACCAGGCGGCGTCCGATGCGCTCTATGCCGGTTCGGAGCCGATGACGGCCGAGGATATCGCCGCGACGTTGCTCTGGGTCGCCACGCTGCCGCCGCACCTGAACATCAACCGGTTGGAGCTGATGCCGGTCAGCCAGTCCTTTGCGGGCTTCCAGGTCGCACGCGCCGGGTGACTATAGCGGTCGGTGCATCACCAGAGCATCGACCGCCCCCAGATGCGGGTGCCGGAACGCCTCCGGCACCCGCCCGACCGTCGCGAAGCCCAGCGCCGTCCACAGATGCACGGCGGCGGCATTGCTGCTGACCACGAAATTGAACTGCATCGCGCTGAACCCCCGCGCCTGGCCCTCGTCGAAGGAATGCAGCGCCATCGCCCGCGCGATCCCTTTGCCGCGCGCGGCCGGGCTGGTCATATATCCGGCATTGGCGACGTGGTCCCCGCCGCCCGCCTGATTGGCGCGCAGGTAATAGGTGCCCAGGATCGCCCCCCCTTCCTCCATGACGAAGGTCGCGCGGTCCTCGCCCAGCCAATAGGCGATCGCGGCCTCCTCCGACATGGCGGGGTCGAGCGCATAGGTCTCGCCCGCGCGGATCACCGGCAGGATGATCGCGGCGATGGCGGCGGCGTCGGCACGGGTGGCGGGGCGAATCGGCATCGGCACCGCCTTTTCCGCAAGCAAGGCGGCTTCGCAATCCCGGATTTCTCCGGATGGCGATCGACCATCCCCCCGACCTACGCACGTGCCGGTTTTTTAGGCTGGGGGTTTGTCATGCCATTTTCGGACGCCGATCGGGCGCGATTGCTGATGCTGGCGGAAAAGGACGTCCGCCGCTGGTGCTGTCCGCCCGAGGAAAAGGTGTTGGGGCGTTATTATCCGGACACGCACTGGTTGCGGCTGTTCGAGGGGCGGGTGAGCGAGGAGGACGCGCACCGGTTTCTCGTCACCTTCCAGCTGACCAACCGCCAGGCGTGGGACAAGCCCGGCGTGGCGACCGCGATCATGGCGACGCGCGCGGCGGCGGCTTTCGATCCGCTGGTCGACATTGCGAGGCTGGCGGGTGGGCTGCCCGCGCGCAACGCCCGTCCCCGGCGGCACAGCTCGGCCGCCAGCAAGATCGCGACCTTCACCCGGCCCGAGGCGGATATCTTCATCTGGGACCGGCTGGCCAGCAAGGCGGCCCGGCACCGCGATTGGCATCGTGGCGGGCGGACCGGCCGACGGCGGCTGAACGCGCTCTATCGCACCGACGGTCAGCATGATTACCCGTCCTTCTGGTACGCCTGCGACGCGGCGCGCGCCGACGAGCGGGGCAGGGAGGATTTTTGCGATGCGCGCGACCGGTTGATCGCCGATTTCCGACGCGGTGCTGGCGGCCGGTACATGGCGGAGCGAATCGACGACGGCTTCGTCGAACGCCGCCTGCTCGACAAACTGATGTTCGCCGAGGGCCAGTTGCTGGAAGCGCGCGAGGTATAGGAAAGGGGGCAGGATCGCGGGGGTCGACACGACGCTGTGCGTGTCGACATCACCATCATCGATGACGTCTATATTTTCGCGATGCTGCGGAATAGCGCAGCATATTCGCTGCGAAAACTGGAGCGGGCGAAGGGATTCGAACCCTCGACCCCAACCTTGGCAAGGTTGTGCTCTACCCCTGAGCTACGCCCGCTCTGGCGTTCCGAACCGGCTGACCGGCTGGGGTGAGGCGGGCTATTAGATGTGGGTTTCGAATCCGGCAAGCACTTTTTTCAGATTTTTTACGGCTGGCGACTCGACCCATAGAACATTACAAGAACATATATGGAGGAGCCCTTCGCCCTGATCGACCGTTTGCGTGGCGCCGCCGCGCAGGCGGCGCGTGCGGCGGAGGCACCAAGTGCGGGACAGGATGGGGCGATGCCGTGTCTCGACCCGGCCCGGCTGCATGAGATCCATGTTTTTTCCCCCGAGGAAGCGGCCAGCGGCGCCGGTCTGGCGATCGGGTGCGTGCTGGCGGCCGGGACCCGACCGATCCTGTGGTTGCGCACCGAGGTGGCCGAGCGACGGGGGGGGCGGCTCCATGGTCCCGGGCTGGTCGCGATGGGGCTCGACCCCGCCGATCTGGTCGTGGTGGTGGTCGCCGACGATTCGGCGCTGCTGCGCGCGGCGGCGGATGGTGCGCGCTGTCCGGGCCTGGGCACCGTGATCGCGGAAGGCTGGGGGGCGATGCGCGGGCTGGACCTGACCGCCTCGCGCCGATTGATGCTGGCGGCCGAGGCTTCGGGCGTGCTGATGATCCTGCTGCGCGTCGGGGGACAGGCGGTGCCCAGTGCCGCTGCGACCCGCTGGTCGGTCGCGCCCGCCCCTTCGCGCGTGCTGGCGGCGGATGCACCGGGTGCGCCCGCTTATGATCTGGAATTGCTGCGTCGACGGGGAGGGCCCGCGGGCGCCCGGTGGCGCGTGGAGTGGAACCGTGACACGCAGAGCTTCGACCCCGCGCCGCTATCTGGCGCTCGTCTTCCCCTGGTTGCCGATCGAGCGGTTGCGGGCCCGGCGCCCGCACCTGTTCGTGGCGCGGGGTGATGCCCCGATCGTCTTTGCCGAATCGGTCGGTGGCGCGATTCGCCTGGCCGCGCTCGATCCGGCGGCGGTCGCGGCGGGGCTGTCGGTCGGGCTGACCCTGGCCGATGCCCGCGCGCGGGTGCCCGAAATCGAGGTTTTTCCTCACGACCCCGGCGCCGATGCCGACTGGCTGGAACGGCTGGCCGAGGGCGCGCGGCGCTACAGCCCGGCGGTGGCGCTCGATCCGCCACAGGGACTGGTGCTCGATTCGGCAGGCGCGGATCATCTGTTCGGCGGCGAACGCGGGCTGGCCGAGGATATCGAGACACGCATGGCCCGGCGGGGCCTGACCGTACGGCTGGCCTATGGCGACACGCCCGAGGCGGCGCGCGCTCTGGCCCGGCACGCGGGCGCACCCGCCCCGGACGAGATGGGGGCGATCCGCCGCCTGCCCGTCGCCGCGCTGGAGCTGGACGAGGATGCGAGCGCGGCATTGATCGCGGCGGGGTTGAAGTCGGTCGGCGATGTGCTGGCGCGGCCGATGGCGACGATCGCGGCGCGCTTCGGGCGCGAGGCGGCGACCGCGCTCAGGCGGCTGACCGGCGAGGAGGACAGCCCGCTGACCCCACGCGCCGTTGCCGCGCCGATCGGGGTGGAACGCCGCTTTGCCGAGCCGGTGGCGCGAACCGAGCATATGCTGGGCGTGCTGGAGGAACTGGCGGGCGAGGCGGCGCGCGCGCTGGAGGAACGGCATGAGGGCGGGCGACGCTGGGATGCGCGGCTGTTCCGGGCGGACGGCGAGGTGCAGGCCTTGCGGGTGGAGACGGGGCAGCCCACCCGCGACCCGGCCGTGCTGCTGCGCCTGTTCCGCGAGCGGATCGAGGCGCTGGCCGATCCGCTCGATCCGGGGTTTGGTTATGATCTGATCCGGCTGGATGTCGGGCTGGCCGAGAAGCTCGACGCGGTGCAGCTGCGGCTGGAGGGGGGCGAGGCCAAGTCGGAGGCGGTGGCGGCGCTGATCGACCGGCTGGGCACGCGGCTGGGGCGCGAGCGGGTGCGGCGAATCCATCCGCGCGACAGCCACATGCCCGAACAGGCCGAATTGCTGCTGCCTGCGACCGACGCGGCGCCCAAGGCGCAATGGACCCGGCCCGAACCCGGCGAGCCGCCGCTGCGCCCCATCCATTTGTTCGACCCGCCCCAGCCGATCGAATCGCTGGCGGCCGAGACGCCCGACGGTCCGCCTGCGCGCTTTCGCTGGCGGCGAAAGATGCACGACGTGGCCCGCGCGGAGGGGCCCGAGCGGATCGCGGGCGAATGGTGGCGGCGCGCCGACATGACGCCGCCGACACGCGACTATTACCGGGTCGAGGATGTGCGCGGGCGGCGCTTCTGGATTTTCCGCCACGGCCTCTACAGCGAGACCGAGCGGCCGCGTTGGTATGTCCATGGGCTGTTCGCGTGAGGGGCTGGCTCACTCCTCCCCGGCGCGGGGAGGGGGCAGCACGAAGTGCTGACGGAGGGGGGCTTCCTCATAAGTCTTCCCTTGCGGCACGCCCCCTCCACCATGCTGCGCATGGTCCCCCTCTCCGTGCCGGGGAGGATTGATGCTCCCCTTCGCCGAATTGGTCGCGGCGACGCATTATTCCTTCCTCGACGGCGCAAGTCCGGCGGAGGATGTCGTCGCACGGGCGTATGAACTCGGCCTCGGCGGCATCGGCATTGCCGACCGCAACACGGTCGCAGGCGTGGTGCGGGCGTATCGGGCCTGGCGTGAGGCGCGGGAGAAAGCCGACGAGGTCGGCGCCCCGCCGCCGCCGACCCTGGTCGTCGGCGCGCGCCTGGTCTTCGCCGATGGCACGCCGGACATCGTCGCCTATCCGATCAACCGCACCGGCTGGGGGCGGCTGACCCGGTTGCTGACCGTCGGCAACAAACGCGCGCGCAAGGGCGGCTGTATCCTGGGGCTGGGCGACCTGACCCGTCATGCCGAAGAGATGCTGTTGATCGCGCTGCCCGAGTCTTCGGCGCGGCCCTGTGAGCCGATGGCAGACGCGATGCTACCCCCGAACCGGGCCGATCCGGGGCTGGCGGCCACGCTCGACCGGCTGGTGGCGGTGGCGGCGGGGCGGGTCTGGCTGGGCGTGACCATGCCGCGATCGGGGGCCGACCGGCGGCGGTTGATGGCGCAAGCGACGCTGGCCGAGGCGCGCGGAGTGCCGCTGCTCGCGACCACCGACGCACTGTTCGCTGAACCCGCCGACCGACCGGTACAGGATATACTGACCTGTATCCGCGAGGGGCTGACCATCCGTACCGGCGGGCGGCGGCTGGCCGCCAATGCCGAGCGGCATCTGAAACCCGCCGCCGAGATGGCGCGGCTGTTCGCCGACCGGCCGGGGGCGGTGGCGGAGAGCGTGGCGATCCTGGAACGGATCGAATTTCGGCTGGATCACATCTCCTACCAATATCCCGACGAACCGATCCCGCAGGGGTGGGACGCCCAGGACTGGCTGGAGGAACTGGTCAAGCGCGAAGCGGCGCAGCGCTATCCCGATGGCGTGCCGGTCAAGCTGCGGGACCTGCTGGACGAGGAACTCATACTGATCCGCCGGTGCGGATATGCGCATTATTTCCTGACCGTCCATGACATCGTCCGCTTTGCCCGGACGATCGACCCGCCCATCCTGTGTCAGGGGCGTGGATCGGCGGCCAATTCCGCCGTCTGCTGGGTCCTGGGTGTCACCTCGGTCGATCCGGTCCGGTTCGATCTGCTGTTCTCCCGCTTCGTATCGGAGGAACGGCGCGAACCGCCCGATATCGACATCGACTTCGAGCATGAGCGGCGCGAGGAGGTGATCCAATATATCTATGACCGATACGGCCGTCACCGCGCCGCCATCGCCGCGACGGTCATCCATTACCGCCCGCGCAGCACGGTGCGCGAGGTCGGCCGTGCGCTGGGCCTGAGCGAGGACATCACCCAGCGCCTGACCAGTACGGTCTGGGGCAGCTTTTCCAAGCAGTTCGAGGAAAAGCGGTTTCACGAAACCGGCTTCTCCCCCGACAATCCCGAGATCGCGCGGCTGCGCACCCTGGTCGACCGACTGCTGGGCGCGCCGCGGCATTTGTCGCAGCATGTCGGCGGCTTCGTGCTGACCCAAGGACGGCTCGACGAGACGGTGCCGATCCACAACGGCGCGATGGAGGGGCGGACCTTCATCGAATGGGACAAGGACGATATCGACGAACTGAAGATCATGAAGGTCGATATCCTGGCGCTCGGTATGCTGACCTGCATCCGCAAGGCGTTCGACCTGATGGAGGCGAACGGGTTGCCGCGTCCCGATCTCACCGCCCTGGCGCAGGACGAAGACCCGCGCGTCTACACGATGCTGCAAAAGGGCGACAGCATCGGGGTGTTCCAGGTCGAGAGCCGTGCGCAGATCAACATGCTGCCCCGGCTGAAGCCGAAAGAGTTTTACGACCTGGTAGTCCAGGTCGCGATCGTCCGGCCGGGGCCGATCGAGGGGGACATGGTGCATCCCTATCTGCGGCGGCGCGCGAAAAAGGAGGTCGTGACCTATCCTTCGCCGCATCCCGATCATGGCCCCGCCACTGAGTTGGAAGAGCTGCTCGGCAAGACGTACGGCGTACCGCTGTTTCAGGAACAGGCGATGAAGCTGGCCATCACCGCCGCCAGGTTCACCCCCGACGAGGCCAACCAGCTCCGCCGCGCCATGGCGACATTCCGTAAGGTCGGGGGAATGGACAATTTCCAGCAGAAGATGGTCGGCGGCATGGTCGCGCGCGGTTACGAACCCGATTTCGCCGAACGCTGCTTCAAGCAGATCGAGGGATTCGGCTCCTACGGCTTTCCCGAAAGCCATGCGCTGTCCTTCGCGCGGCTGGTCTATGTCTCGGCCTGGCTGAAATGCCATCAACCCGCGATCTTCACCTGCGCGCTGCTCAACGCGCAGCCGATGGGCTTCTACGCGCCTGCGCAACTCGTTCGCGATGCGCGTGAAAATGGCGGGGTCGAGGTGCGGCCGGTCGATGCGAATCACAGCGGCTGGGACAATCGGCTGGAGCGGCGCAGCGACGGCGCCTTCGCGCTGCGGCTGGGCTTCCGCCAGATCGACGCGTTCCGTGAGGTTTGGGGTGACGCGATCGCGGCTCATGCGCCGTACGAGACGATCGAATCGGTCGCGATCCGCGCCCGGCTGCCCCGCCGCGCCCTCGACCTGCTGGCGCAGGCCGACGCCTATCGCTCGCTGGGCAGCGGGCGGCGCGAGGGGCAGTGGGAGGCGCGGCGGATGAAGTCAGCGCAATTGCCGCTGTTTGCCGCGATGGAGGCCCCTGAAATGGCCGCCGAGCCGGCCGTCACGCTGCCGCCCATGCCCTTGTCCGAACAGGTCAGCGCCGATTACCGGGCGACGCGGCTGTCGCTGAAGGGCCATCCGATGGCGTTCCTGCGTCGCGAACTGGCGGGCGAGGGCATTTTATCCGCCGCCGATCTCAACCACCTGGCTGACGGACGACGCGCCAAGGTGGCGGGGGTGGTGCTGGTCCGCCAGCGGCCGGGCAAGGGCAATGCGATCTTCGTCACGATCGAGGACGAGACGGGCATCGTCAACGCGCTGATGTGGGCACGCGATTTCGAGGCGAACCGGCGCGCGGTAATGGCGTCGCGGCTGATGCTGCTCCACGGCGTCGTCCAGCGTAGCGAGGAGGGCGTCGTCCACCTGATGACGGCGGGCGTCGAGGACCGCAGCGCGATGCTGACCCGGCTGGAGGACGTGCCCGCCGCCGCCACCCGGTCGCACGATCCACGCGGCCCCGTCGGCCAGCGCGGCGTCCATCCGCGCGACGTCCGCCTGCTGCCGCGCTCGCGGGATTTCCATTAGGGCGGATCGCGTGTTGCGCGGGATCATTGCGAAAGTCGTCCCTTACGCGCCACCCCGGCGAAGACCGGGGTCCAGTTGGGATGCGTTCGGAGAGATTGGCTCGTGGGCCCCAACGGGATCCCGGCCTTCGCCGGGGTGGCGCGGCAGGTTTTGCAAAGATCCACGGACCGGGACACCCCTCCGTCAGGGCTGCGCCCTGCCACCTCCCCTTGCAGGGGAGGAATGCAAGCGGACCGATTTATACGAACGATCCGCGCCCCCAGGGCTTGTGCGGACCCCCCGCCATGCCATATTTTGTCGTCATGGCCCAGAATAGCGACACTCTCACCCATCCTCTGGGAATGGCCGGTAATGGGCCGGGGCAGGGCCCCGATCATGGGGACGACGAAGGCAACGGCCTGGGCGTCGCGACCCGCACCCGGACGCGCACCAAGCAGCCCACGCCTTACCGTGTGCTGATGCTCAACGACGACTACACGCCGATGGAATTCGTCGTGCTGTGCCTCCAGCGGTTTTTCCGAATGAGCATGGACGATGCGACCCGCGTGATGCTGCACGTCCATCAGCGCGGGGTCGGCGTCTGCGGCGTATTTTCCTACGAAGTCGCCGAGACCAAGGTGGCGCAGGTCATCGACTTTGCCCGCGCCAACCAGCATCCGCTGCAATGCACGTTGGAGAAGGCGTAACGCCGCCTTCGCAATAGCCTGCCAAGTTCCGATCGAGCAGAGGTGGGAATGTTGCAGGTCTTTGGCGAGGACATCTCAATCGGCGATGGTCCGATCGTCTCCGTCGCGGGCTTCGCCTATCCCACGAGGATGATCGTCATCCACCTGTCGGATGGTTCGATCCTGCTCTGGTCGCCCATCGCCATGACGGTCGCGCTTCGCGCAGGCGTTCGACGATCTGCTGCGCCCCTGACCGGCCTTTACCCGGCCAGCACCGCCTCCGCCGCCTGTCGCCCCGAGAGCCAGGCGCTTTCGACTCGCGGCGCGATCAGCCAATCGCCACAGGCGGCGAGCCCCAGATCGGGGCGGTGCCAGGCGCCGATCCCCGCCTTGCCCGACCGCGCATAACGCCAGCGATGCGCCGCGGCATAGGCCGGGGAGGGAAGCGTTCCCACCCGCTCCTCCAGTGCGCGCAACAGCGAGGCGGTGACCGAGGCGGTGTCGCTCTCCAGATGGCGGCGCGACCATTCGGGCGTGGCATGGATCGTCCAGGCCTCGCCACCGGCACGGCCGGGCTTGGCGGAGTTGCGCGCGGCCCAGTCGATCGGGCCATCGTTCGCCTCGCCGTCCGCCGCGCCGTTCGCCAATATGTCGGCGGCGGATAACCTCGTCTCGAACCCCAGCATCACGGTCCAGCAGGGGGCGGACGGATGCGCCTCGGCCAGTGCGGCCAGTTCGGGGGCGTGGGCTGCGGCCAGCGTCGGAACCTGTTCCGCCGGGATCGCCAGGATCACCGCGTCGAACGGCCCCTCCCGCCCGGCGTCATGGCCCAGCCGCCAGCCGCCGGGCTCGCGCACCAGCTCGCGGATATGCGTCGACCAGCGCGGGGCGAGTGGTTCGGCCATGTGCGCGGGGATCGCATTCATGCCCGGCACCCCGACCCAGCCATCCTCGCCCGCCGCCAGCCAGGGGGCGACGACGCCGTCCTGTGCCCAAGCCTCGATCTGCGCGACGAAGGCGGGGTCGCGCGCCGTCATATATTGCGCGCCGTAATCGAGGGCGAAGGATTGTCCGCCCGCCGTCACCACCTTGCTCGACATGCGCCCGCCCGGACGGCGGCCTTTGTCGAACAGCGTCACGCGCCAGCCGCCTTGTGCCAGCCGCGTCGCGCAGGACAGCCCCGCCATGCCTGCGCCGATAATGGCGGCCGATCCGACCATCGCTGAATCCCTTTATGTCCGATGCCCATGCGAGAACGGGATTTTTTGCAAACAGGCCCAACGCGCTAATATCGGGCCTGATCCAGGATAAATTTTTTGAAGCGGTGCGGCGTGTCCAAAGGATCGACGGCGGGTGCGCAACGTTGTCGGGTCGGACGAGCGGAAGATGTCTTTGCCGCTTCAGGAAAGATGCGGCCGCCGATGTTCCCCACAGGTGACAGGATCTTCACCCGGCAAGGTGCGATGACGGACGCGATCGTTCGTCATCATGACATGGCACGCGCGATTTCGACCCGATAAATCCGAAAAGGTTGGCATATGGAAGACTATAAGACGGTGCTCGCAGGCAAGTGCCCCTTTGGCGGCGACCGGATCGGGGGGGCCTTCACCACGCCGCCGACGCTGTCGGAATGGTATCCCAACCGGCTGCGGGTCGAACAGCTCCACCGCCACGGGCCCCGCGCCAATCCGCTGGGGGAGGATTTCGACTATCGCGCCGAATTCGCCAAGATCGACCTCGATACGCTGAAGGCCGAGATCAAGCGCTTCCTGACCAGCTCGGTGGCGTGGTGGCCATCGGACTATGGCAATTACGGGCCGCAGATGATCCGCATGTCGTGGCACTCGGCGGGCAGCTATCGCATCGCCGACGGGCGCGGTGGTGCTGGCGAGGCGATGCAGCGTTTCGCGCCGATCAACAGCTGGTGGGACAATGGCAATGTCGACAAGTCGCGTCGCCTGCTCTGGCCGATCAAGCAGAAATATGGCGCGGCACTGTCCTGGGCCGACCTGATCGTCCTGACCGGCAACTGCGCGCTCGAGATCATGGGGCTGCCGACCTATGGTTATGGCGGCGGGCGCGAGGATGCGTGGGAGGCCGACGACGCGACCTATTGGGGGCCCGAGGTCTTCGACATGACCAAGGTCGATTCCTATGACGAGATGGTCAATCGCGACAAGCGCTGGCGCGGCCAGAACGGCGACGCCGATTACGATCTGGAGCAGCCGCTCGCCGCCTCGCACCAGTCGCTCATCTATGTGAATCCCGAAGGGCCCTATGCCAATGGCGACCCGATGGGCTCGGCGCGCGACATCCGCGTCACCTTCACCCGGATGGCGATGAACGACGAGGAGACGGTGGCGCTGATCGCGGGCGGCCATGCCTTCGGCAAGAGCCATGGCATGGTGAAGGCCGACCGTATCGGCGCGCCGCCCGAAATCGCCCCGATCGAGGAGATGGGGCTGGGCTGGCACAATCCCGAAGGCACCGGCAATGCCGAGTTCACGATGACCAACGGCATCGAGGGCAGCTGGACGCAGGACCCGACGACCTGGGACAACAGCTATCTCGAAAACCTGCTGGGCCTGGAATGGGAACAGACGCGCAGCCCGGCCGGGGCGCTGCAATGGACGCCAGTCAATGCCGACGCGCCGCGCACGCCCGATGCGCATATCGAGGGCAAGACCCACGCGCTGATGATGATGACCAGCGACATCGCGCTAAAGGTCGATCCGGTCTACCGCGCGATCTGCGAGCGTTTCCTGACCGATTTCGACTATTTCACCGAGCAGTTTTCCAAGGCGTGGTACAAGCTGACCCACCGCGACATGGGTCCGCGCGAACGCTATGTCGGCCCCGAAGTCACCATCCAGCCCGACCTGCTGTGGCAGGACCCGATTCCGGTGCGCGATTACGACCTGATCGACGCGGCCGACATCGCGCAGCTGAAGCAGTGGATCCTGGGCAGTGGCCTGTCGGTCTCGGACCTGACCTTCACCGCCTTTTCCGCAGCCGTCACCTACCGCGACAGCGACAAGCGCGGCGGCGCGAACGGGGCTCGGCTGGCGCTGGCGCCGCAAAAGGACTGGGCGGTCAATCGCCGCACCGTGCCCGTCATCGCGAAGCTGCGTGAGATCATGGGTGCGTTCAACGACGGGGCGTCCGGCGGCAAGCGCGTGTCGCTGGCCGACCTGATCGTGCTGGGCGGCACGGCGGCGGTCGAGAAGGCGGCGGCCGATGCCGGCGTCACGCTGGAGGTGCCGTTCACCGTCGGGCGTCGCGACACCACCGACGAACTGACCGATGCCGACAGCTTCGAATGGCTGAAGCCCGTCGTCGACGGTTTCCGCAACTATGTCGACGATCACTTCGCCGAGGTGACGGCAGGCCGCGTCGCGCCGGAGGAGCTGTTCCTCGACAAGGCGGCGCTGTTGAAGCTCAGCGCGCCCGAATGGGTGGTGCTGACCGGCGGCCTGCGCGCGCTGGGCGCGAATTGGGACGAGAGCGAGCACGGCGTGTTCACCGACCGGGTGGGCGTGCTGAGCAACGATTTCTTCCGCGTGTTGACCAGCATGGACTATGTCTGGACCAAGCAGGACGAGGCCGGGCTGCGCTTCACGCTGGACGACCGGGACAGCGGCGAGACGCGGTATAGCGCAACGCGCAACGACCTGATCTTCGGCGCCAATTCGCAGCTGCGCAACATCGCCGAATTCTATGCCGCCGAAGATGGCGAGGCCCGCATGGTCCGCGACTTCGTGAAGGTGTGGACCAAGGTGATGACGGCGGATCTGTTCTGATCACCCGCGGCGGTTCGGCGCGACCGGGCCGCCGCGTCACTCGGACAAGGCGATGAAGACCGTTACCGTCTGGTATGACGCTGCCTGTCCGCTGTGCCGGCGCGAGATCGCGCTGATGCGGCGGCTGGATACCCGCGAGCGGATCGATTTCGTGGCGATCGGCGGGGAAGGTCCAGACCAATGCCCGATCGACCGCGACACCCTGCTCGCGCGCTTCCATGCGCGCGAAGATGGCCGGATGCTGTCGGGCGCGGCGGCCTTTGCCGCGATGTGGCGGGCGATCCCCTTGCTACGCCCGCTGGGACTGGCCGCGCGCTCGCCATGGGTGCTGGCATTGCTCGAGCGGGCCTATCGCCGGTTCCTGAAGGTCCGGCCGCGCTTGCAGGAATGGGCGGGCTCCTGAGCCTTCCCCCCCTGCAAGGGGAGGAATGAAGCGACCTACCGTCCCGGTGGCAGCCAGCTGAGGTCCAGACCCTCGAACCGGTCGATATAGCGGGCCTCGCCCACCAACTGCGCCTCGTTCAACAGGTGGACGAAGCCGCCCTCGCGCTTGATCAGGCCCTCATCTTCCAACTGGCGGAGCATGCGGTTCACATGCACCGCGGTCAGCCCGATCGCGTCACCCATTTCCTCCTGGGTCAGGCCGGGCACGAAGGCCGCGCCGACGTCCATGCCCGCCTGGCGCATCTGGCCCCGCAGCGACAGCAGCAGCGTCGCCACCCGCGCCCGGGCCGAGGTGCGGCCCAGTCCCGCCAGCCGATCGGTGGTGATGACCCGTTCGATCTGGTTGAGGACGAGGATCAGGCTCAACAGGCGCGGATGCTCAGTCGCCAGCATCGCGATCTGCCCCCGGTCGAACGGACAGACGACCGCGTTCGACACCGCCACCACCGTATCGGGCGAGCGGCCATAGATCAGCGCCGACAGCGCGAAGAGATCACCCGGAAACAGAAAACGGACGATCTGACGGCTGCCATCGTCGAGCAGGACATAGCACATCAACATGCCCTGCTGAACGACGAACAGCTCCTCGCCGCGCATCTGTTCGTCCATCAAAACGGTACCGCGCCGGATCGCGCGAGGCCGATCCTCCAGCTGCGACAGCGCGCTGCGTTCGGCCGGGGTCAGCGAAACCCATTTGTCCAGGCGATCCGCAAGCCCGAAATTTCCCACTGACACCTCATTCCCCGAGCGGACGAGTGCCTTAGCCACCAAGGGGATCGGCCTGCATTAATATCGATCAACCGGCCCTTTTCTTGGTTTTTCCTGCCGCTTTTCGCGATGCGCGGCGGGGCGCGACCCTTGGCGATGCCCCGGACCTTCGCTAGGAAGGCGGGTCTATGGACCGTATCCTTATTCGCGGCGGCAACCGGCTGTCGGGTCGCCTGAAGATCTCGGGCGCGAAGAACGCCGCGCTCACCCTGATGCCTTGCGCCATCCTGACCGACGAACCGGTCACGCTGCGCAACCTGCCGCGTCTGGCCGATGTCGACGGCTTCGGCCATCTGTTGAACCAGATCGGCGCGTCGACGCGGGTCGAAGGCACGCGGCCGGAGGATTTCGGCCGGGTCATGACGATCCGCGCGGGCCAGCTTTTCTCGACCGAGGCGCCCTACGACATCGTGCGCAAGATGCGCGCGTCGATCCTGGTGCTCGGCCCCATCCTGGCGCGCGCGGGCGAGGCGCGGGTGTCGCTGCCCGGCGGCTGCGCGATCGGCAACCGCCCGATCGACCTTCACCTGAAGGCGCTGGAGGCGATCGGCGCGGAGATCGAGTTGACTGCCGGTTACGTCAAGGCCAGCGCGCCGGGCGGTCGCCTGTCGGGCGGGCGCTATACCTTCCCGGTCGTGTCGGTCGGCGCGACGGAGAATGCGTTGATGGCCGCCGTGACGGCCAAGGGCACCTCGGTGCTGGGCAATGCGGCGCGCGAGCCCGAGATCGTCGATCTGTGCCGGTTGCTGATCGCGATGGGCGCGCGGATCGATGGCGTCGGCACCGAGACGCTGACCATCGAAGGTGTCGACCGGCTGCACGGTGCGACCTATTCGGTGATGCCCGACCGGATCGAGGCGGGCTCCTACGCCTGCGCCGCGGCGATCACCGGCGGCGACCTGGAACTGGTCGGGGCGTGCGCCGAGGATATGCGCGCGACGCTCTCCGCGCTGACCGAGGCGGGAGTCACGATCGAGGAAGGTCGCGATTCGATCCGCGTGAAGGCCGATGGCCCGCTTCAGCCGCTGACCCTGTCGACCGCGCCCTATCCGGGTTTCGCGACAGATATGCAGGCGCAGTTCATGGCGATGCTGTGCAAGGCCGAGGGCACCAGCACGCTGACCGAGACGATCTTCGAGAACCGCTACATGCATGTGCCCGAACTGGCGCGCATGGGTGCGGACATCCAGGTGCATGGCCGCACCGCGATGGTGAAGGGCGTCGAGAGGCTGACCGGCGCACCGGTGATGGCAACCGATCTGCGCGCCTCGATGAGCCTGATCCTGGCGGGCCTGGCCGCCGAGGGTGAGACCTCGGTGAGCCGCGTGTACCATCTCGATCGCGGTTACGAGCGGTTGGAGGAAAAGCTGTCGGCGGTAGGTGCGGATATCGAGCGCGTCGGCGACTGACATCCATTCCCCCCTTGCGGGGGAGGACATCAAGTCGCCAGCCGTTTGAGCGTCTCCACCCGGTCGGCTTCCTCGGCGGGCTTATCTGTGCGGATGCGCGCGATGCGGGGGAAGCGCATCGCGACCCCCGATTTGTGCCGCTTCGACTCGTGGATCGAATCGAACGCGATCTCCAGCACCATCGTCTTTTCCACCTCGCGCACCGGGCCGAAGCGCTGGAGCGTATGCGCGCGGACGAAGCGGTCGAGCTGCCGCAACTCCTCGTCGGTGATCCCCGAATAGGCCTTACCCACCGGGAGCAGTTCACCCTCCTCGGTCCAGCAGCCGAAGGTATAGTCGCTATAATAGCTCGACCGGCGGCCACTGCCGCGCTGGGCATACATCATCACGCAATCGGCGGTCAGCGGATCGCGTTTCCACTTGTACCACAGGCCGACGCGCCGCCCGCCGCTATAGGGTGAATCGCGGCGCTTGAGCATCACGCCCTCGATCGCGGCATCGCGGGCGGTGGCGCGCAGAACCTCCAGCGCGGTGAAGTCCGCCGCCTCGATCACCGCGCTGACGTCGAACCGCTCGGGGTCGAGTTGCGCCGCGAACGCCTCCAGCCGTTTCCGTCGCTCGGTCCAGGGGAGGGGGCGGAGGTCTTCGGTTCCGTCGACCAATATGTCGTAGAGCCGGACAAAGGCGGGATACTCGGCCAGCATCTTCGCCGACACCGTCTTGCGCCCCAGTCTCTGCTGAAGCGCGTTGAAACTGGCCGCGCCGCCGCCATCCTCCAGCGTGCCGCCCTGATGCTCGCCCTTGACCAGCAGTTCGCCATCGACCGCCCCCACCGCATCGAAGGCGCTGGCGACATCGGGAAACGAGGCGGTCACATCGTCGCCGGTGCGGCTATAGAGTCGAGTCTGCCCGGCGACATGGACGATCTGCACCCGGATGCCGTCCCATTTCCACTCGGCGACATAGTCGGCCAGGTCGACCCGCAACTCCTCCAGTGGATGGGCAAGCATGAAGGGGCGGAAGACCGGCACATCGGCCGTCGTCGGCTGCGCGCCCGTGCCTTCGCCCCAGGCAAAAAGCTCGGTATAGGGTGGGGAAAGGCCGTGCCAGATTTCCTCGACCGCCTCGACATCCAACCCGAAATGTTGCGCAAAGGCGGTCTTGGCCAGCCGCGCTGACACACCGATGCGCAGGCCGCCGGTCGCCATCTTCAGCAGCGCGAACCGCTCCTCCGCCGTCGACCGGTCGAGCATGTCGGCCAGCACGGCGGGCGCATCCGAGCGGGAGAGGTGGCGTAACTGCTCGACCACCGCGCTGACCGATAGCGGTTCGGGATCGAGCGGCCGGTCGGGGGTGGGCCACAATAGCGCGACCGTCTCCGCCGTATCGCCGACATAGTCGCGGCTCATGCGAAAGAGAACGGGATCGACCCGCTGTTCGATCAGGGCGCGGATGAGGGCGGGCTTGACGCCGGGCAGGTCGAGATCGCCGGTCAACGCCGCCATCGCCCAACCCCGGTCGGGATCGGGCGTGGCGGCGAGGTAGTCCGCGACCAGCTTCAGCTTGGCGTTGCGCGATCGCGTATAGATCAGCGCATCGAGCAACCCCGCGAATTCGCGCATATAGGGGTCAGTCGATCGCGTTCTTCACCGACTTGCCCGCGACCAGCCCGAGCACCAGAAAGATCACGAACAGCGCGATCGCGATGAAGAACAGGATCTTGGCGATCCCGACGAATGCGCCGCCGATGCCGCCAAAGCCCAGGGCCCCCAGGACCAGTCCGACGACAAGGAACGTGATGGCAAGCTTGAGCATGGGGCAGTCCTCCTGATCTGATGAAGGCTCAACCGGCCAGGAGGGTTGGTGTTCCGGTTACGCATGAAGGGCGGGATTCGCAGGGGGCATTCCCGACCGGTCCAGGCGAGTCGGCATCGACCGACCGACGTTCCGACCATGTCCGAGTCCTCATATCGACCGGACAGGACAAGTCCAGCAATTCAAGACACTTAGTTAAGATATTACACAATAACCCAAATTTAAACCTTGCAAGAGATACTGATGCAAGCCTCAAAGCGCGCGAAAGGTGTTTTAGGTATCCAATTGATTATCCGAGCATCATTTCGGAGAATATGCTGGCCCGCCGGGAGACGACGGCCATTCCATTCGGGAATCACGAATGACGTGATCCTGTTTCGCCATGTCCGGGCGTAGTAAAACGCCTTATCAATCGGGGAATTTCTTCATGCGGCCTACTATCAGGGTCAAATTGGGGGCGGTCTTCGTCATCCTGCTCTTGCTGATGTCGACGGACATTGGACTGGGTCTGCTCAAGATGAGTGCGCTGAACGGCGCGATCAACGACCTGGTGGCCGGTCCGGCCAAGCGCCTGGAGTTGGCGCAAGGTTTCGTGATCAAGGCGTCCTATGTCGCGCGTCAGGAAAAGAACCTGGCGCTGACCAGCGACGACGCCCTGATGCATGCGATCGACACCAGCCTGATGAAGGCACGCAGCGAGACGCAGGCCATGCTGAACGAAGGCTATGCCAGCGCGACCGATGAATCGCGGCCGCTCTGGGATCAGGCGCGCGGCCGATGGGCTGAATATCTACCGATCAACGACCAGATTCGTGAATTGGGTATGCGCAACGACAATGCCGCAGCGGGCCAATTGTCGATCGGCAAGGCACGTATGCTGCTGGCCCAGATCACGGATGTGTCGGATCAGATCGTGGCGCTCAGCAAACGGAATATGGAAAAGGCCACGCGCGACACCGACGAACTGTACCAACAGGCGACCATGATCCTGCTGCTGACCGGCGCCATCGCAATGGCGATCGCGATTGCCGGAGCCGTCTGGATATCGCGCACCGTATCCCAGGGGCTGAGCAGCATCGGCGGTGCCATTACGGCCGTTGCGGATGGCGACCTCAGCACCGAAGCGCGCGTAACCACCAACGACGAGATCAGGGACCTGATGGCTATCGTCAACCGCATGATCGAGCGGCTGCGCGATACCATCGGCCAGACCAGCCTGGCGGCCCAGAATGTCGCGGCGGGCAGCGAAGAGCTGTCGTCGACGTCGCAACAGGTCAGCCAGGGCGCGACCGAGCAGGCGGCGGCGGCCGAAGAGGCCTCGGCCTCGATGGAGCAGATGGCGGCCAATGTGAAGCAGAATGCCGACAATGCCAGCCAGACCGAAAAGATCGCCCGCCAGTCGTCGATCGATGCCGATCTGAGCGGCGAGGCGGTGCAGCAGGCGGTCGTCGCGATGCGCACCATCGCCGACAAGATCACGATCGTGCAGGAGATCGCCCGCCAGACCGATCTGCTGGCGCTGAACGCGGCGGTCGAGGCGGCGCGGGCCGGCGAACATGGTCGCGGCTTTGCGGTCGTGGCGGCCGAGGTGCGCAAGCTGGCCGAACGCAGCCAGATCGCGGCGACCGAGATCAGCGGCATGTCGACCGACACCGTCATCGCGGCGACCCGCGCCGGGGACATGCTGGCCAAGCTGGTCCCCGACATCCGCCGCACCGCCGAACTGGTCGCCGAGATCGGCGCGGCCTGCCGCGAGCAGGATATCGGCGCGGTGCAGATCAACGAAGCGATCCAGCAGCTCGACAAGGTGACGCAGCAGAATGCATCGGCCTCCGAGCAGATCTCGTCCACCTCGGAGGAACTGGCCTGCCAGGCGGAAGAGATGCAGCAGAGCATCAGCTTCTTCCGGATCAACGCCGCCGAGCGTGTCGCACCGCCCGCACCGCGTGCCCCGGTCCGTAGCCCGGCACCCAGGCGCGCGACCGTCACGCGCGCCGGATCGATCGCCGATCAGCAGGCACGGGTACGCGGCTTCGCGCTGGACCTGAGCGTCGGCGCACCGGATGCCGAGGACGCCGATTTCGGACGGGCGGCGTAAACCGCGAAGGGCAGGAGCGGCGGGCCTCTTCCGATATCCAACGAAAAAGCCCCGGCTCACACCGGGGCTTTTTTTCGTCAGGGCACCTGGGGGCAGGTCAGCCCTTGCGGCCCGCCTCGAACAGGAACCAGGCGCGTTCCTCCGCCTGATCGGTCCATTCGTCGACGATGCCGCTGGTGGCATTGTCCTTGGCTTCCTCGGCGGCGTCCTTGACGGCGCGGAAGCGCTCGACGAGCGTCAGATTGTCGTCGCGCAGTTCGACCAGCATGTCGGCGGCCGACACGAATTCGCGGTCATTGTCGACGATGGTCTGGCGGCGCGCGATGTCGCCGATCGAGCGCAGCGTGACGTTGCCGGTCTTGCGCACCCGCTCGGCGATGGCGTCGGTCACGCCCAGGATCTGGGCGGCCTGATCATCGAGCATCAGATGATAGTCGCGGAAATGCGGGCCAGAGACGTGCCAATGGAAGTTCTTGGTCTTCAGATAGAGCGCATAGCAATCGGCCAATGCGCCGTTCAGGGCATCGGCGACGCTGGCGGTCGCGTTGCGATTGAGGTCGGTCGGCGTATCGAGTGCCGGGTTGATATCGGACATGGATAGACTCCCGCTATCGGAACTGGATCGTTGCGTGAACGATCCGATGGCGCAATTGCTCCCTCCCTGTCCAAGGACAAAGCCCGCGCTGTCTGATCGACCCCCTAGATCAGTCCCTTGGTCGACAAGCCGATGACCACGCCCGCCAGCATCAACACCGCGCCGGTCGCGATGCGGACCATACGCCAGGGCAGGCGTTGCCATTCACGCTCACCGAGCATCAGCGGGGGCAGCAGCGCACCGACAAGGCCCAGGATAGCGGCGGGCCAGGCCGCCCAGGGTAGCGGCGATCGTGCGGCGGCGGCGGCCACCAGCATCATGCCCGAATCGGCGAGCAGAATCGTGCCGCCCCCGAACAGCGCAGTGCCGAACGCCCCCAGCCGGGGCCAGCCGAACGGTGATCCGGGTTGCGGTATACGGGTGGTCAGCGCGACGCCGATCAGGATCAGCGCCAGCGCCAGCAACAGGCTGCGAAATTCGGGGGTAAGCTCCGGCGCGATCGCGATGCCCAGTGCGACCGCCATCGCCGCGAGCACGGCTTGCGCAACAATGATGCCGGACAACACGGGGACGATCGCCCCGGTCCGCTCCGCCAGCCGGGTCGCAAAACCACTCGATCGTCCACCCAGTTGGGCCAGAAACGTCACGACCAGGACGATCATCAATGCGTCCATCAGCGCGCCAGCCGGACCGAACAGGCTTCGGCGAAATGCTGGGTCGTTTCCAGATCCTGGCGCTCGCTGGCCACCGCGTCGGTCAGCATCGCCAGCCAGCCATGGACGGGCGGCGTGTCCGCTGCACGCGTCAGCGCGCGGTCGATGAAATGGGTGACGGTGACGGCGGAGGTCAGGCCATGCGCATGGGCCAGGCGGCGGATCGCGTCGATGCCGGGCATCAGTTCGGTGGCGGGCGCATAGGGTGCCCGGACGTCGAGCGCGGCGATTCGCGCCCGCAACTGGTCGCGGACATCGGTATCGCCGCGAATCGCAGAGTCCGAATCGGTCATGGTCCTCGCACCTTTCCCCTCGCCGCCATGGCGACTTTCGTGCGTCCGCCTAGGAAGTCGATGGGACGTCGTATAGGCTCTTGGATGTAAAGAGGGGCTTAAATGGGGCGAAATGCTTGACTCACGCAGGTCCATGGGCCATGGGCGGCCCTTATATAGCGGCGGCTCCGGCTGCCGCTTTCGCTTTTTCACGCATACAGGAACCAGGTCATGGCCAAGCCGACCACCGTCAAGATCAAGCTCGTCAGCTCGGCTGATA